>Ga0272443_10000388_pt1 | contig 84049 bp, 79 predicted proteins | sample SSMAcet12_FD_193581 | JGI IMG/M metagenome (GOLD analysis project Ga0272443, IMG submission 193581) | Marine sediment archaeal communities from Little Sippewissett salt marsh, Falmouth, MA, United States - SSM-Acet-12 | ecosystem: Environmental > Aquatic > Marine > Wetlands > Sediment ...
ACCTCAATTTTTGGGGGTATGCATGTAGGAACTGAGTACTGATTTTTTAATAAATTACGTTTTATTTGTTATAAAAATTGACTATTTAATAGTGAGATAATGGATTTTTCATAAAAGGAATATTTATGAAAAAAATAATGTTTTTTTTTATGTCTCTCAATGCTTCTCGTTGCATGCGAAGTTGTGCATGAAGACCTTTTCTAAAAGTGAAATTTTGATGATTTGGATGTACCAAATGACTTTAATTATGAAACAATTAAAAACTATAATTTGAATCTCACTCTGATAAATGAATTTGGTTCTCCTCTGAATGGAATGACTGTTTCGGTTTACCAGGACACATTCTTGTTAGAAGATAAGCTTATCATGCGGGGAATGACAACACAGCACGAACAGATATCCGAAATCATCTCTATATCAACTTCCCAACAAAGAGTAACAATCAGATGCTTGCTCGAAAGAAAGACAATAGAAGTTCAGGGTGATGAGATTGTTTGTGTTTTTAACGGGACAACGAAGCAGCAAGCGTCCAAAGAGCTTTATGATTTTTCGGCAAAGAGTTTGATCGGAGCATGGAAGTTTGATGCTGGAAGTGGTTCGGTCGCCTTCGACACCTCTGGAGATAATGATGGAACTATCTATAACACATTCTGGGCGACCGGAAGAATGGGAAGCGGACTTGAGTTCAACAGCTCTGACGCATGGGTACATGTACCAGAAGTTCCCATTTTTGATCTGGAATACGAACTCACCTACATGGCATGGGTTCAACCATACTCCTATAAAACAGCTAAGATAACACAAAAAGGCGATTGTGATGGCTAAAGCATCTACGAGGATATATGGCAGGGATGGAAATGTGCGATCACAATGGATGATTACACACGCCATTCAATTGATTGGGGGGAAGGATGTCCTGATCTGTATAACTGGTATCATCTGGCTATGACCTATGGTAATGCTGACCTGAAATTATACATCAATGGTCAGCTGAAAAACTCAATGGGTGTTACTGGAGAATTGAGAAGTAACAATAGAGGCGTTAGTTTTGGTTCTGATAATGGATTCTAAAAGTTCTTCGAGTGCATTATTGATGAGGTATTGTTGTATAGTAATGCACTCAGCGGAGCAGAAATTTTAAGCTATCACGACACCACAAAACCTGTAACAGAAAATTCTGCACAATGGCATTTTGATGAAGGTTCGGGAAAAATCGCCTATGATGCGATCGGTGGCAATAACGGTACAATCTTTGGAGCAACATGGGTAGATGGTATAAGTGGAAGTGTTTTAGGATTAGATGGAATATCTGCTGAAGTTGTTCTTCTCCATAGTGATGACCTGAATATTACTGGAGATAAAATATCTTTGACCTACTGGTTTGAATTAGATGAAATTGGGAGTGATAGGTGTTTTATTTTTAAAAATACACAATATTTATCTCGTATCAACAGCCATGGCAAATTAGATTGTTCACTTTATACTCCGGACTGGGTATCTGTTGATCTGGAATGGGTTGACAGAATTCATGACACAGACTGGCATTTCCTAGCAAATACCTATAATGGAAATGATATGAAGATTTATGTGGATGGGCAGTGTATGGTTTCGGAGAATGCTTCGGAAAATATACAATCAGCTCAAGCAGATCTTTATCTGGTATCCCAGAATAAGATCAATCATTTTAATGGAATTATTGATGAGGTTGGGATATTCAATTATTGCCTTTTGCATTGGAGATATATGATATATACAATGCTCTGAGTAATCCTTATACCGATGGAGATGATATCCATGATGAAGATGACGATTACCCAGGTGATCCAACAAGAGCGTTTGATACATATCACCAATCCTCTACTCTATTTGGCACAATTGCAAATGAAGATAACTGGCCCTCAAAAGGTGATTATGATTTCAATGATCTTGTGATGGATTACAATTTCAATCAGATATTGAATGCGGATAACCTGTTGGTGGAGATAGAAGGAATAATCAAGCTTATGGCTATCGGCGCAGGATTTCATAATGGTTTCTCGATTCAATTTCCCTTTGCTGCGAATAAAGTGCAGTCTCTTAATAATGGTGGAAACGAATTTATTGAGTTTGAAACCGGAACAACCTATGCGGTTTTACAAATTTTTAGTGATGCGTTTGCACTTATGCACCCTCCAGCAGGTGCATCTGGTACATGGGTGAATACTGTTCCCGGAGAAACCTATGTGATTCCTGTAGTACTAGAATTTTCAATCATTCTCACAGAATCGTTAGATATAAATGAATTTAATTATCTACCGCCCTATAATCCCTTTTATAACAGTAAACGGCAATCGCGGGCATGAAGTATCTTTCTGATTATCCTCCCACTTCTCTTGTGGATGATTCCCTATTTGAAACTTTCGATGATAACTCTGACCCTTCTCAAAACAGATATTACAAAACAACAAACAATTTATCCTGGGCTGTCATCATTCCAGAAAATTGGGATTATCCTCTTGAGAAAGCACAGTTAAGCTGGGCGTATCTCGTATTTGCAGAATGGGCAGAGAGTGGAGGAAGCACGTATCCAGACTGGTATGAACTTATCGAAGGTAGGATAGAAGAAGAGTACATCTATTTTGAGGATTAGATTTAGTGATAAAATGGTTTAAAAAGTATAAATATTATGTATTATTATAGATTGAAGGATGGGATTTTTTGAAATATTTTTACGAAAAAACAAATTTTTTATACTTTCTCAGAAAAACTTGACACATTAATAAACCCCAGATGTTTTACCGACCAAATAATTCAAATCTATTTGATTTTTTCAATAGACCGAAATGCATGAGTGAGAAAGGAAAGAGATGGTCGTTTCAAAATCCGATCTAAAGATATTCTTTACTAGCATACAATCGGAGTTCGATGTTTATGTGCCCAATAAAACAGATCGTGAAATTGATAATCTCGTTATCAAGAAATTTGATCCTGAGATAGAATTTGTATTAGATACATATCGAACTGTTGATCCAGTCAGAGCATTATATTATTTTCCATCAGAAAGTGTCCTTCCACCATCACCAAAAGATAAAAAAAGAATTATCGCTGGTGTGAAGAATTGTGATCTTATGGGACTGGCAGTGCTTGATGATGCACTTTTGAAAGATAATTTTGTCGAACCAAATTATAGCCAGTGGAGGGAAAATTCATATATCATTAGTTGTGACTGCACAGATGCACTTCCCACCTGTCATTGTGTACTACTCGATAACAATCCCTATCCCATTAAAGATGATTCATTGTTCGATATAAATCTCTCACCAATAGGCGATAAATACATTATCAAGATTGGCAGTAAAAAAGGTGAAGAGCTCCTTGAGATGATGAAAAAGACGTGCTCCCTTTCCAAGGCTACTGTACAGGATAAAGAAGCCCGTGAAGCGCAGCGTGCAGAAGTACGAAAGAAGGTCATGGATATCAATTCTGATTTCACTCCTGATAGAAATTATGATGTGATCACTGAAAATAAAGAACCTTCTGTCTGGAAAGAATTTTGCATAGAATGTGTCCAATGTGGCGCTTGCACCAATATCTGTCCTACCTGTTACTGCCTGATCCTCAATGATGAGAGTACGAAAGAGGAATTCAGGAAAGTTCGTTCATGGGATTCCTGCCAGCTTGTTGGCTACGCAGAGGTAGCTGGTGGAGGAACTCCTCGTGAGCATAAGTGGGAAACCTTCAGGAATCGTTATCAATGCAAGCACAATTTTATGAAGTTTAATTTCGATAAATTAGGATGCACAGGATGCGGAAGATGTATTTCATGCTGTCCTGCTGAGATCGATTTACGAGAAGTAATTCAAAGTTTACAGGAGGTTTAGTTTGCAAGACAAAAACCCCTATGACGTTTTAAAAGCAGATGTCCTCGAAGTTGTAGAAGAATCTCCAACAATTAAATCTTTTTATCTTCAACCCGAAAAACCCTTTGAGTTTGAAACCGGACAGTTCATTGAACTTTCTTTGCCCGGTATAGGTGAAGCACCATTTACCCCGTCATCATCTCATTATGAAACAGAAAAAATGTGGGTGACTATCATGAATGCAGGATTTGTCACTAATGAAATCCATAAGGTAAAAAGGGGTGAAGTGATGGGTATTCGTGGACCCTACGGGCGTGGATATCCGCTTGATATCTTCAGGGGCAAAGATGTACTTCTACTCGGTGGTGGTGTGGGGCTTGCTCCTCTTCGATGCCTGTTACAGACCATGCTGCATGATGTGAATGACTACAAGAGTATTACTGTATGCTTTGGTGCTCGTACACCATCAGATATGATCTACAAAGATCAGATAGATGATTGGACACAATACAAAACTGTTGCCCATCTATGTACGGTTGATAATTGCCAGGAAGCAGATAATTGGAACGGTAAAACAGGTGTCGTAACTGTACTGCTTGATGATATAACTATTGATCCGAAGGATGCCATCGCAGTGGTTTGCGGTCCTCCCATCATGATGAAATTCGGAACTTTTGCATTACTTGAGAAGGGATTTAAAGAAGAGAATATCTATCTCTCCATGGAAAAGAAAATGTATTGTGGATTCGGACAATGCCGACATTGTGTAATGGGTAAATACTATGCCTGTAAAGACGGTCCTGTATTTACTTATAAGGAAATTAAGAACGAAGAAAAAATCTGGGATTAATCTCTTTATATAAAGGAAAGAAAGTATCATGAAAAGATTATTAGTTGATATACCAAAGCTTCTCAAAGAAGAGAGTCTTGAGTCTATTGATTGCGAATACCTGTATCATGAAGGTGCTAACAGAGGTGTTTTTTCAATCGTTGAAATTGCAGAATTCGGTGCCTATTGCCGTGAATGTAAAGAGTCTTTCTGTATCGAAGCATGTCCGAAAGATGCACTCGAGCACACAAAGACAAATATGATACTTCGCCACAATATGCGATGTGTGGGATGCAAAAGCTGTGCGCTGGCATGTCCCTTTGGTACGATCTTTCCAGAAACGATAAATTACATATCCCAGAAATGCGACTTCTGTTTGAACCAGTTACGTGATGATCCAGATTATGTTCCCCTGTGTGCAAAAACAGCTCCCAATGAAACTCTTACGATGATCGATATCGATGAAGATGATCCCGAAAATAATATTTTTCTTGTTGGCAGCAGAATTGCAGTGAAGACACATCACTGGCGTAACAAAGTCGGTAAGACTAATAAATAACTGAATGATGATGTTCAGGAGATAATATGCTAAAATATTTATTCTATTTACTCGTGTTTCCAGGATTCCTTTTTGCATCTGTCTTTGGACTTATTGTTGGTTGGGTTGAGAGAAAAGTAAGCGCACGAGTACAATTCCGTGTTGGTCCTCCATTTTTCCAGAATTTTTATGACGTATTCAAGTTGTGGGGTAAAGAGATCATACTTATTAGAAATTCTCCATACTTTCTTTTTGTCGTCGCTCCTATTATAGCATTTGCCACTGTAATCATGACTACCACTCTTGTGGGTATGAGTTTCTTCTATAGAGTTGGCATTGGTGGCGATCTTCTTTTCATTATTTATCTCATGGTCATCTATTCTGTATCAATGATACTCGGAGCATCATCCACGGGAAATGTCTATTCGAGCATCGGCGCTGGACGCGAGATGAAAATGGTCATCTCTGATGAACTAGCATTTGTCCTTGTCTTACTCGTTCCCATCATTCATGCAGGTTATTCTATTGATATTACAAAAATTTTAGCATATCAGGCAAACAACGGTATGATCATAGGAAGTGCATCAGGTATTATCGCATTTATTATCGGGATTATTTGTTTGCAGGCAAAGATGGGACTGGTGCCCTTTGATACTGCAGAAGCAGAAACAGAGATCGTCGAAGGCCCGCTTATGGAATACTCAGGTCCCCTTCTTGCATTCTGGAAACTGGCTCACTATATGATGTATGTATTCCTTCCTATGCTGCTTGTCATTCTTTTCTGGGGTGGTATGAGTTTTGCTTCATTCGGTTCGATCATGGCCGGTATTGGTAAATATCTTCTCATTGTTGTGCTGATGATCCTCATAAGAAATACGAACCCGCGTGTTCGTATTGATTCTGCGATAAATTTCTTCTGGAAATGGGCGAGTCCCCTTGCATTAATTGCAGTGATTCTGGCAATAATAGGAGTATAATCTATGGGACTTTATAATAAAATTATCAAAAAATCGATCTGGGTCTTTCATGTAAGTGCAAGCCCCTGTAATAACTGCGATATTGAGATACTCGATCTACTTACTCCGGGATATGATATTGAACGGTTTGGTATAAAGTTAGTTGGTTCTGCCCGACATGCAGATGTATTACTGGTGACTGGAGTCGTATCGTACAAAGTTGCACCTCGTCTCAAGCAATTATATGAGCAAGCTGCAAAACCGCTTTTTGTCATCGGTATCGGCACATGCACTGCTGGTGGTGCTACATTTAAGACAAGTTATAACAAAGCAGGGATTCCCCTCGAAAAAGTCATTCCAGTGAATGCCTACGTTACTGGCTGCCCTCCCAAACCAGAAGCGATGATCGATGGTGTAGTAAAATTATTAGGAACATTAAAATGAGCGATAAAGGCACAGAATTTTTTGAGAAATTTCAAGATAAGATGACCAAGGTCATCCATAAACCAAAAAGACACTACTTCAATATAAAAAATGAAGACCTGATCGAAATCGCAGATTATCTTTTCAATACAATGGGATGCCGTCTATCCATATGTACTGCCACAGAAGTATATGATGGATTGGAAGTACTCTATCATTTTTCTGATGATTCAACCGGCACCTATTATAATCCGCGTGTAAAAACAGGTATTGAGAATCCTGAGATCAATTCAATTGCACCGATGATCAATGGTGCGAACTGGATCGAGAGAGAGATGTATGATCTTTTTGGTATTAAATTCAAAGGGCATCCTGACTTGAAGAAGCTATTGACTATTAACAGTCCACACTTTGGCGAGGATGACCATCCAATGCGCTTCAAACGTAATAGAACGCAAGAGAAGTAACAGGTTATGCAGAGGAGCATGTAATGAGCAAATGTAGAATTCCTTTAGGTCCTTTTCATCCATTGTTGGAAGAAGCGGAATTCTTTGATATAAAAGTCGAAGGTGAAAAAGTTGTTGATATTGAAATGGAAACCGGATGGATGCACAGAGGTCATGAGAAGATTTCTGAGACTAAATCCTTTACCCAGTCCATTTATCTTGTTGAGCGAATTTGCGGTATCTGTTCTACGTCACATCCCTTTGCCGCTGCTCATGCGATGGAAGACATTAATAATGTCGAGATTCCTGAGCGGGGTCAATATATAAGGATTTTCATCGGAGAGATGGAGCGTATCCACAGCCATCTTCTATGGCTTGGTCTTGCTGGGCATTTCATAGGATATGATACTCTGTGGATGTGGGCTTGGAAATATCGTGAACCCGTGTTACAAATCTTTGAAAAAGTATCCGGAAACAGGAATCACTATGGCATGTTCCGCGTGGGTGGCGTGGCAAAAGATTTCAACAACGACCTTATTCCAGAGATCCATCCTGTACTTGATATGCTCGAAAAGAAGATGCTGATGATCGCTGGTGCAGCAGAGGATGATCCCGTACTCAGATCCCGTCTTAAAGGTGTGGGTGTCCTCACCAAAGAGGATGCGATCAATTATTGTGCAAATGGTCCCACTGCAAGAGCATCAGGTGTTGATATTGATGTTCGCAGAGATGATGGATTAGAATATGATCTTGTAGATTTTCCTGTACGTGTGCTTCCTAATGGTGATGTCTATGATAAACTTGTGGTTCGTGTGCTTGAGATCATTGATTCTGTTAACATTATCAGACAGTGTCTTGATGCGTTCCCTAAAGTGAGTGGTGAATACTACAACAAAGTAACGCACATTCCTCCTGGAGAGGGCTGCGGTCGTTATGAGGCACCCAGGGGCGAAGTGTTCCATTATGTCCGCAGTGATGGCTCAAACCGTCCACTTCGGCATAAAGTTCGAGCTCCAAGTTTTTCTAATATTCCGACCTATAAAGCATCCTGCGTGGGAATCCCTCTTTCTGATGCACTTATCACTCTTGCGTCTGTTGATCCATGCTACTGTTGTACAGAAAGAAGTATACGCGTAATTGATAGAAATAATAAGAAATTACAACATAATTTGTTAACTATGTCCCGGGATAAAACTGCTGGACTCAAGAAGATGATTGCCGGCAGTGATAAAACGCCAATAGATAGAGTTTTTGAAGATTAGGATTTCAAAGAAAGGGTACATAAATGTGGAATAATTATTTATTTTTGCTTGTAGTTATCCCGATAATTGCAACCATAATTAATCTTTTTGTACCAAAGATTATAAAGAAACTGCTCACCCTTGCGGCTGTTGTATGGACTCTTATACTCAGCATCAAAGTGTTCTCTGCGGAGACCATGAGTTTTGGATTATTCGGTACGAATATTTTCCTCACCGATCAACTCTCCAAATTCATCCTTCTCTTTGTGAACATTCTCAGCTTGATTATTTTGATCTACTGCCTGAAGAATGTAAAATCTGAATACGAGGGTAAGTTCTTCATACTGTTCTCACTTACCGTGAGTTTCTGTAATGGTGTAGCGCTAAGTTCAAACATGGTAGCTTTTATTATATTCTGGGGTCTTTCTGGATTACTTGTTTATCTGTTTGGTCTTTTGAATGCTCCCAAGAGTGCGGAGAGTTCACGTAAAGCTTTTATTATTATTGGTACTTCAGATGTGCTGCTTCTTTTCGGATTGATCGTGATGTATGTACTTTCAAAGCAATCCAATCTGTATTTAATGAATATTCCACTTAAGAGCGTGCTATCTTACATTGCATTCTTCTGTGTACTTCTTGCTGCATTTGCGAAAGCCGGTGCCATACCAATGCATACGTGGGTGCCAGATTTTGCAAAGGATGCCCCGATTGAGAGCGTCGCATTATTACCAGCTGCTCTCGACAAACTTCTTGGTATCTATCTTCTTGCAAGAATGATGGGTGGATTATTCGAATATCCATTTGTGATAAGAGCTATTGTGATGATACTTGGTGCTTTGACGATAATTATTGCAGTTATGATGGCTCTTATCCAGCATAATGGGAGAAAACTTCTTGGTTATCATGCTGTAAGTCAGGTTGGATATATGGTTTTAGGAATAGGTACAGGAACACCAATAGGTATTATTGGTGGCTTGTTCCATATGGTAAACCACGCGATTTATAAATCAAGTTTGTTTCTTTCATTTGGTTCTGTGGAGAAAAGAACCGGAACACCAGAACTAGAGAAACTAGGTGGTTTAGCAAGAAAAATGCCCTTAACCTTTGTGGCAGCATTGATAGGAGCTTTATCAATTTCTGGTATTCCTCCATTTAATGGATTTTTTTCAAAGTGGATGGTATATCAGGGCGTTTTAAAAACTGCTTCAGAGCAAGGCTCTATCTGGCAGATCGTATTAAACATTTGTTTTATCCTTGCAATATTTGGCAGTGCCCTTACACTTGCAAGTTTTATCAAATTCCTTCATGCTACTTTTTTGAGCAAGTTACCCAAAAAATATGAGAATGTTAGAGAAATCAGTTTTAACAATTGGTTCGCCAATCTCCTATTAGGAGCATTGTGTGTAATCTTTGGTGTCCTTGTATTTGCAGTTCCAGTTAAGTGGTTCCTGCTTCCAATTATCGGTGCTGGTTCCATCAAGACTTTCCTACTTGGATTCTATAGTTCGAAAATCATTCTATATTTCTTTGCAGCTTCTATCCTGTTGGGATTTATTATTTATTTTATCTTTAAGAGGATTCGCTTTGATGATGAGTATGTGGGAACATATCCTACTACAGAGGAAAATCGTGCAACAGGTGTAGAATTTTATAATGAAGTATCTTCTATGAGTCCTTTTAAAAAGATATATGAATGGGCTGATAAAAAGTATTTTGATATCTATAAATGGGGAACGGCGTTCTCCCTATGGCTTGGCGATGTGTTCCACAAGCTACATTCAGGTCTCTTGCATACTTATGCGATCTGGACGCTTGCCGGATTAGTCGTCGTGACCATAATTTTGTTAAGTGCAATTTAGCTTTTAAGGAGGCTTAAGTGCCAGTTGATATTTGGTTGTACTTTATATTAGGATTTATGATAATTGGCTCTATTGCGAGTCTGGAGATCAAGAACATCCTTTCTTCAATCATCACCATTGGGGTGGTCGGGCTTGGATTGTCTCTTGCGTTCCTTTTCCTCGGCGCTCCCGATCTCGCACTTGTGCAGTTCGTGTTCGAAATTCTCTGTGTGATCATCTTGATAAGAGCATTTGCTAAACGTTCTATTGAAGTTCGAGCGCTTCGCAGAGATGTACCAGAAACAATAATAGCAATTGTCATTCTTCTCAGCATTTTTGTACTCAGCATTTTTGCTCTTGCCGATCTTCCCTCTTTTGGAAAACCGATCGTTCGCGTTGCAGAACGGTATCTTGCACTTGCCGGTGTGGAAACAGGTTCTCAAAATATTGTCACATCTGTCATTTTGAACTACAGAATTTATGATACATTGGGTGAAGTCACCGTACTTTTCACTGCAATTTTGGGTTCTTTTACCGTATTACGCAAATTAGGGAGGAAGAAACGACATGCAGAATAATTATCCCAATGAAGGTATGTCCGTAATTGTTAAGACAATTACCCGTTTCACTGTCTGGTTGATCTTCTTATATGGTCTTTATATCGTTATTCATGGTCATCTCTCTCCCGGTGGTGGCTTTGCGGGTGGTGTGATTGTTGCTCTCTCTTATGTTCACCTGACCCTTGCCTATGGAAAGAATTTTGTGCTTGATAGAGTGAATAAATTCGTAATGAACAGTCTTGAGTCAATAGCTGCAATTCTTTTTGTGCTTACTGGAATAGTTGGATTATGGATCACTGGAAGATTCTTGGCGAACTTTTTAGGTATCGGCACACTATATACATTACTGAGTGCTGGTTATATTCCCATTCTTAACATCTTTATTTGTGTGAAGGTCGGCATGGGATTGTATCTTGTGTTCTATTACCTTGCAAGTTTTAAACCACAGGAAGGTTAATATGATATTATATATAATGTGCTTTTTCCTATTTTTGGTAGGTATCTATGGTGCGATAACCAAGAGAGATCTCATCAAGATCATACTTGCGATTGGTATCATGGGATATTCTGTGAACCTGTTCCTTGTGCTCCTTGCGTATAGATCCGGAGCTTTGATACCGATCTTAGAAAAGGGATTTGATATTCCACCAAACATGATGGTTGATCCTATCCCTCAAGCGCTGGTGCTTACATCTATTGTTATTGAACTTGGTATCACTGCACTTATGGCTGCACTAGCAATCAGGATATACCAGAAATATGATACCTTTGATATTACGAAGATCAGGAGATTACAAGGATGATTTTATCACAGTTTATTTTTGTTCCCCTGCTGGCTGCATTCCTCATCGTGCTTTTTGCCCGAAAAAAAGAGAACATTGCTGCTATTATTGCACTTGCAGCATGTGCTTGGATACTGATCATTGCCGTGATAGGATTCCTTAAACTTCCTGCGCATGGCGGTTTAATCCTCGAAAATACAAGTGGATGGAAGATCCCCTATACTATTGCATTAGTTCTGGATAATCTCTCGTCATTTATGTTGATTGTCGTCAGTTTGATTGGTTTCCTCGCAGCTTTCTATTCAGTTCAGTACCTTAATCATTTCCACGGAAAATGGAATTTCTTTGCCCTGTTCATGCTCATGATGACAGGAATGAATGGAGTGATACTAACCGGAGACTTCTTTAATCTCTTTGTGTTCATGGAAATTTCATTGTATTCAGCGTATGCATTAGTAGCATTTGGAACAGAATCTGAAGAACTTGAGGCAGCATTCAAGTATGCCTTAATGGGAGCCATTACTTCAACGATGATCCTTTTTGGCATTGGTATTCTTTACAGCTATACTTCCACACTCACGATGGCGGATGTTGGATTACAAATATCCAGTTCTGGCACTCCAAAGTTACTTTTCCTTGTATATGGTCTTTTCATAGCAGGTTTTGGACTGAAAACAGCGCTTGTTCCCTTCCATGCCTGGCTTCCTGATGCGCATCCTTCCGCACCAGCTCCTATATCGGCGATGCTTTCAGGTGTATTGATCAAAACACTTGGTGTTTATGCAATTGTGCGAATATTCTTTAATGTCTTTGGTGCACCCACTGTTGTGCTTCAGATACTCATGTTGCTTGCGACCCTGTCGATTGTGATTGGAGGTTTCCTGTCTATCGTTCAATGGGATTTCAAACGATTGCTCGGATTCAGCAGTATAAGCCAGATCGGTTATGTTGTACTTGGCTTTGCTCTTGGAACCCCTCTTGGCATTCTCGGAGGTATCCTTCATCTGTTCTATCATGCCATATTCAAGTCGCTTCTCTTTATGGATAGCGGTGCAGTGGAATATGCCACAGACACAAGAGACCTTAGGCAGCTTGGCGGGTTATCGAAAGAAATGAAGGTCACTTCATCCACAACCATGATCGGCACACTTTCGATTGCAGGCATTCCTCCATTTAATGGATTTTTTAGTAAGTTGATTATCATCATCGCCTGCATACAGGCAGGACAGGTCGTGCTTGGTATCATTGCAGCCCTTGTGAGTATCGTGACTCTTGCTTATTTCCTAAAAGTACAAAAACATGCATTTTATGGAAAAAAAGGTTCTGCTAAAGTTTTGGAGAAAGTTCCCTTTGTGATGAAAGCGGTTATGATCGTTCTTGCAGCACTCTGTTTTCTTAGCTCACTGATCATGATACCTTCAATCAGAGAAAAATATATTTCTCCGATCGTTGATACGGTTATGGGGAAAACATCATATATACAAAACATTGAGCCCTACTTTGATATAGGGAGCGTCAAATGAAGATAGAAACAAAAAGTCGAATTGTTGTATTTATTCTCTCTCTGCTTGTCTGGATCCTTATTACAATGGTCTTCAGCATTCCATCATTGGTAACTGGCTTGGTCATGGCATTGATCACTGCTATTTTTGCCGGTGAAATGCTGATCATTACAGAGAGAAAATTTTCATTTAAGCGGGTATGGTATACGATAGAATATCTTTTCAAATTTACCTGGGAACTCATTAAGGCAAACTTCCACGTTGCTTATATTGTGCTTCATCCCTTACTACCCATTAAACCGGGTATCATAAAGGTGAAGACAAAACTGAAAAGCGATTCAGCCCTTACCATGCTTGCAAATTCAATTACATTAACTCCCGGAACGTTAACAGTAGACATTGATGAGAAAAACCAGGTGTTGTATATACACTGGATAGACGTCAAAGCTACTGATATAGAAGAAACCACAGAAGATGTGGGCGGACGTTTTGAAAAACTGCTGGAGGAGATCTTTGAATGAGAGTCTTTAAATGGTTTATCGGTCTTTTGATTATTGGGGGATTCTTCTTCATAAACTTTTTTGTTCTTCCTGATATACCCTTCAATTTTAAGTTAATTAATGTATTGTTGTTCTGTTCATTGTTCATATTGATTCGTGTCGTAAAAGGACCTTCAGTGGCAGATCGTATCGTTGCGATAGATATTCTTGGTATTCTGATCATTGGGATATGTGCAATACTCGCGATTGCGCTTGATCGTTCCTATTTCATAGATATTGGTATTGCCTGGGGTCTTCAGAGCTTTATCGGCGCAATGGCCCTTGCCAAGTTCCTTGAAGGGAGGTCTCTTGATGCATGATCTTGCAATAAATCAAATTATTGGTTATGTGATAATCTGTGGAGGAATTTTATTTGATCTTTTTGGTGTACTGGGTCTCGTAAGGCTTCCTGATGTGTATAACAGACTTCAGGCAGCAACAAAGAGTGTGACTTTTGGCTCTGCAGGAATTTTAATTGGTGTGTTTGTATATTCTGGTTTTACAGGCATGGGCTTCAAAGCTCTTCTTTGTACCATTTTCATATTGTTGACCTCACCAGTTTCGGCACACGCAATCGCAAAAGCAGCACATAAAGCAGGCATCAAACTCACAGATAAAACAGTTATTGATCTTTATGAACAGGATAAAAGCGAGAGCGAGGAATCTAAATGATTATACCAAAACTTCGAGAATTAGGTGAAGCGATCGTATCACTCTTTTCAAAACCTTATACATCTAAATATCCTTTTACAAAGAAGCCCTATGAGCCAGTTCCAGAATTCCGTGGAAAGCCTAAGTATGATGAAGATGGTTGTGTGGGATGCGGAGCTTGTGCGCAGGTATGTCCCGCAGGTGCGATTGAAATGATTGATATCCCCGAAGAAAGAAAGCGCATCATGCAGGTGAGTTATACAAATTGTATTTATTGCGGCCAGTGTGAAGAACACTGTATCACTCAGAAAGGAATTAAGCTTTCTAACGAATATATTACCGCTGTTTTCAGTCCCGATAGAGAAGCTGACTATATGCAGGTTGAGAAGAAACTTATTGTATGTCCTGTATGCGGAACAACGATCGCTACAGAAGATCATATGAATTGGCTGGTTGAAAAAGTCGGACCAAAAGCTTATGGTAATCCCAACCTTCTGGCATATATACAGCTAAGATATCAGGACCTGCCTGAAACCACGATTAAGAACAATACACTCCGTAGAGAAGATTATTATAAATTGATGTGTCCCCGTTGTAGACACCAGGTTGTTGTCGAAGATGCATTCTGATGAATTAAGAGAACTATTTACTTTAATAAAAAATAAACGAATATTATTTGTAGGACTGGGTAATTATAATCGCGGTGATGATGCAGTGGGATTATATATGGTAAACAATCTCAAGAAAAAGTGTAAAAAAAAAATTTCACATATCTGATAGCTGAAACAACTCCCGAAAATCACCTTTCAACCATCACTTCAAAAGAATTTAATCATATTATCTTTTTTGATGCCTGTAGATTTTCTGAGATACAGGGTGAGATAAAAATCCTGAACAAACACGAGATAGATACCTTTTCTACAAGCACCCATACGAGTTCGATGAGTATTATCATGTCATTCATACAAAATTCCTCTCGGGCAATGGTCAATGTGATAGGGATCAATATCACAAGCTCGGTGTTTGGCTCAGAAATGTCACCAATCATACAAGAAAATGCTGATGAATTAATAGCATTCATAACAAATGCAACAAGCTAAGATAATACTTCGAGGTATCGTTCAGGGGGTTGGTTTCCGTCCGTTTGTAAAAAGAACAGCTCTTAAATACGATATTAAAGGTCTGGTCGAGAATAGAGAGTTTGGTGTAAAAATTATTGCACAAGCAGAGATAAATGCGATAAATAAGTTCCTGAAAGATATTCTTGAAAATGCTCCTGACGTATCGACAATAGTATCACATCACATTGAATATTTGGATTCACATAATAAAGAATATGATTCATTTTCTATAGCACCCAGTAGAAAAGAAGGAAAAATTTCTGCGCTCATTCCTCCAGATATTGCAACCTGTAAAGTATGTGCTGAAGAGATTATGAATGAGAAAGATAGACACTTCGAATACCCTTTTACGAATTGCACAAATTGCGGTCCAAGATTTTCGATCATTAAGTCAATACCTTATGACAGAAACAATACGACAATGAAGAAGTTCATCATGTGTGAAGACTGTGACCGGGAATATACTACCATTGCAGATCGGCGATACCATGCACAACCAAACGCTTGTCCGAAATGTGGTCCCGAACTTCGTCTTGTTAAGATCAACGAAGGTCAACCAAAAGTCATTAAGCTGAGAGAACAAGCATTAGAGAAAACCATAGAATTGCTTCGAGCTGGTGAGATCGTTGCGATCAAAGGTATTGGAGGTTTTCATCTAGTCTGTGATGCTCGTAATGAAAAAGTCGTAGGAAAATTACGTGAACTCAAGCACAGACCTCAAAAACCATTTGCTTTGATGGCACGAAATATTGATGAAATTCGAGAATATTGTCATGTGACTTCTCAAGAAGAAAATATGCTTGCAGGTCAGCAAAAACCGATTGTGTTACTTGAGAAGATAAATCATACATTAGAATACATTGCTCCAGGCGTTAAGGATCTTGGATTTATGCTGCCCTATACACCATTGCATTATTTGCTTTTCAGACATTTCCATCTTCTTATATTTACGAGCGGAAATATATCCGAAGAAGCGCTCGAGAACAGGGATCTTTCTGCTTATAAGAATCTTTCCAGAATAACAAAGTACTATTTGAGCTATAATAGAGAAATATTTAATCGAATCGATGATTCTATAGTAACCTTTACAGGGAAGCAGGCCATACTAATTAGAAAAGCTCGTGGATTTATTCCAAAACCAATAAAGCTTCCTGAGATGAAAATAATGCCACAGATCTTTGCAGCAGGTGCAGATATGAAAGGATCCTTTGGTTTGACAAAGGAGGATATTTTTTTAGGAAGCCAGTACCTGGGCGATCTTGGCTTTGTTTCAAATTCCGAATTTTATGAAGAATCACTCGGGTATTTCAAATCTATCTTTGAAATGGAGCCGGAAGTGGTTATTGCAGATGCACATCCAAATTATTTTTCTCATCAGTTTGCAAAAGAATATGCTCAGGAGAATAGACGTTCCATTCATTTTGTTCAGCATCACAAAGCTCATGTTTACAGTGTGATGGCTGAAAACAGACTTAGAAAAGCACTGGGAATTTCGTTTGATGGTACTGGCTATGGAGATGATGGTCAGATATGGGGCGGAGAATGTTTCATCATTGATAAAAATCATGTAGAGAGATTCTCTCATCTAGCATATAAAACACTTATTTCTGGAGAGAATGTGGCGAAAGAGCCATGGAGAATGTCGCTGATCTATTTGCACTCATGCTGTCCTGAAAAAATTGATCGACTGATGCCAGCTTCAAAATTTCCTCAGAGAAATTTGCTCGTACATCAGCTTGAAAGAGCAGATAGGGGCATCATGACTTCAAGTATGGGGCGTCTTTTTGATGCAGTTGCAAGTATTCTTGATGTGTGTCATTACAATACCTACGAGGGTGAAGCACCGATGAAATTGGAAGCGCTTGCGGATGAAAATTGTGAACGAACATACGATTATGATATACATAATGGAGAGATAAATGTAAATCCAATAATCAAAGAGATAGTGCATGACAGACTCAAAAAAATATCAAAAGAAGAGATTGCATCAAAATTTCACTTTACAATTGCGCAGATGATATACGATTTGTGTAAAAAAATGAGTGCAATCTCGAATATAAAAGATGTGGCTCTCTCGGGTGGTGTTTTCCAGAATAGTGTGCTGGTAAAAATGGTGTATAAAAGGTTTACTCATGATGAATTTAGACTATATTTCAATGAAAAAGTACCACCAAATGATGCGGGAGTTGCTCTTGGTCAGCTGTACTCATATCTATTAGAGGAAAATGAATAATGTGTTTAGCAGTACCCTACAGAATCATATCAAAAGATCAGAATAAGGCAATTGCCGATGTCTTTGGTGTGCAGAAAGAGATAGACATTCGCATCCTAGAAAATGTGGAGGTTGATGAATATGTACTCGTACATGCTGGCTTTGCCATCCAAAGAGTGAGCCAGGAGGAAGCCGAAGAAACACTCGAACTTCTCACAGAACTCTGTGAAAAAGCTGAATAAGACAGCATTATGAGTTTGGATTTTCGCAATAATCCCAAAATAAAACAACTTTTATTAAAAATTACCTCAGATCTCAATACACTTGAATTGGAGAGACCTATAAACTTAATGGAGGTGTGTGGTACACATACCGTTTCATTATTGAAATTTGGTTTTAGACACTATTTTAAAGGAAGAATAAAGTTTCTTTCAGGACCTGGGTGTCCGGTATGTGTTACTTCAGCTCACGATATTGATAAGATAATTGCTCTTGCGAAAAAGGGATACCATATTGTTACATTTGGTGATTTAATAAAAGTTCCCGGAAGTGAATCCAGTTTGGAAAGGGAGATTTCACAAGGTTCTAAAGTAGATGTTGTATATAATCCTCTTGATACGCTCAGTATTGCCGAACGAACTAACGATGAGGTAATATTTATTGCAGTTGGATTTGAAACAACGATACCCGTCATTGCAAGCCTTGTCCTTGACGCTTATGCAAAAACATTCAATAATGTTACAGTGCTTTCTCTTGTAAAAACTATGCCAAAAGTTTTACGCTTTCTTCTTGATAATCTTAGTGGAACGATTGATGGATTTATCATGCCAGGTCATGTCAGTGTAATCATTGGATCAGAACCATATAGATTTATCCCGAAAGAATATCACATTCCATGTACTATATCGGGATTCGAACCAGTTGACATGGGGCTGGGCATAGAATCGCTTGTGGATCAGATAAGGACGAACAATCCAAAGGTTGATAATCGTTATCAGAGAATGGTCAGGGAAGAAGGAAATCCCGCTGCGAAACATCTTATCGAATCTGTTTTTGAGCCAGCTACGGTTTCCTGGAGAGGATTTGGAGAAATTGAGGGAAGCGGATTAGTTATCAGAGAAGAATTTGCAGATTTTGATGCTGATAGGAAATTTGATATTCAGGTTAAAACACAACCCGAACAAAGTGATTGTATTTGCGGAGATATTATCTCAGGCAAGAAGTTACCTGTTGATTGTAAGTTGTTTAAAAAAATATGTACTCCTGAGCATCCAATTGGACCATGTATGGTATCTTTTGAAGGCGCATGTTCAGCATTTTATAAATATGGAGAAGAATGATCACTGAAACTATTTTGCTGTCTCATGGTAGCGGTGGGAAAAAGAGTCATGAACTTTTAAAGTTTATATATGACATTCTTGGTGAAGTTGTAATAAACCATGGTGAGGACAGTGGGGTAATAAATATTGAATTGTCAAAATTTGCAATGACAACAGATAGTTATACTATTGATCCGATCTTCTTTCCTGGTGGAAATATAGGTAAGCTTGCTGTCTGCGGCACGACCAATGATCTTGCAATGGTTGGTGCGAAGCCCGAATACATAACACTTTCTCTTATTATTGAAGAGGGATTCTTATTTTCGGATCTTGAGAAGATAGTACAATCAATATATTCTGAGCTCAAAAACGCTGATGTGAAGATCATAGCTGGTGATACGAAGATTGTAAGTAGAGGAAAGATTGATAAGATATTCATAAATACTGCTGGTTTTGGTAGATTACTATGCGAAGAACCTATTTCTTCTACTCAAACTATACCCGGGGATGCGATTATTGTAACCGGAAATGTCGGAGATCATGGATCAGCGATCATGGCACATCGAAACGGCTTTTCTGAAGGAGTGCGGTCAGACTGTGCAAATGTTGCACCGCTTATCAAATTGATTCTCGAGAACAATATCACTTTACATACGCTTCGAGATCCAACACGGGGAGGATTGGCATCCATTATGAATGAAATTGCAACATCTTCCGGGGTGTCAATTGAACTTCTTGAGGAAAAGATACCAATCCGCGATAGTGTTATTGGCGTATGTGATGCATTGGGAATTGACCCCCTCTATATGGCATGTGAGGGAAGAGCAGTAATCTTTTTGCCGGCAGAAGAGGCGAATAGGGTTATTACAATTCTATCAAAAACCGAATTGGGAAAAAATGCAGCAGTGATCGGTACTGTTCTTGAAAAGACAGAAAAACCCAGAGTATATTTGAAAACATATATTGATGCTCGACGTATATTGCCATTGCTGTCTCGAGAGCAAACCCCGAGGATATGCTAAAAATATGGGACAAACTGATACTGGACTAAAAAAAATATATCAGATTGTCCTGCTCCTTCTGCTGATCTATTTGTTCTTCCTGAGTATTGTTATGATGGGGGCAAGTTTTAAGAGTTTTAAGGGATTATCCGAAAACCTGATCACCAGTGTCAGTAATCCACTTATGGGGCTGATCATCGGTATTCTGACCACAAGCATCGTTCAGAGTTCATCTACGACAACATCAATTGTTGTAGGACTCGTTGCAAGTAATATTCTGGGAGCGAGATCAATAAGTATTGCTATACCAATAATAATGGGCGCAAATATTGGAACAACGATAACTAATACGATCGTGTCTCTAGGACATATTTCGAGATCTGATGAATTCAAACGAGCATACAGTTGTGCCATTGTGCATGACATATTCAACATAATCGCTGTAGCCATACTCCTGCCCCTGGAGATCATGTTCGGGATTATTCAAAAAATATCAATTCAACTTGGTTCTTTTTTTCTTCATTCGAATATTCGGGGAGCTGAGTTCAAAAGTCCTGTTGCAGCGATAACCAAACCAGTTGTAGGATTTCTGTATGATCCAAAATATCCAGAAGCTGATCCTGGATTTCTCCAGAGAATATTTCCTCAGTCTATTGCCCAGATCGTTATTCTAATACTTGCACTCATATTATTATTTTTTGCAATGAAATATATGGTAAACATAATACGAAAACTCGTTATTGGAAGAGTGGAACAATTCTTTTCAGATTATATTTTCCGAAATGGAGTGTTGGCTTTCCTTCTAGGGCTGATACTCACTGCAATTGTTCAGAGTAGCTCCATCACAACATCGATAGTCGTTCCTTTGGCAGGAGCTGGTATTCTTACCATCTATCAGGTCTTTCCCTACACAGTTGGAGCTAATATCGGAACAACGGTCACAACTCTAATGGCTGCACTCGCCACCTGTTCCGCACCTGCACTTGTCGTAGCGCTATCCCATCTTACTTTTAATGTTATGGCTTCGGTCATTATACTTCCTGTAAGACAAATCAGAAATGTTCCGATCAAAGCTGCCCAGAGTATCTCGAATTTGACAATGAAAAGTAAACTTTATCCAATACTTATTATGTTAGGTGTTTTCTTTATTATCCCGCTCTGTCTTTTATTGCTTACAAGATAAACAGAGCTAAGAAGAGGTTAAAATGTTAAAAGAGATAATTCGATTATTTAAAAAGGACAACCTTTATCACGAAGCCCACCAGGATGCCTGCAAAATGTTGAACAAAGCGAATAAAATGTTCGATAATGCTTGTGCCAGACTGCGTGGAAGAGAAATACCTCATCCGGATACAGATATCTTCTGTGAAGAAAGGAAGATGGACAAAACCGAGCGTGCAGTTCGTAAAAAAGTGCTAATCCACCTTTCGGCTTCGGGTACAATGGATACTCCCGGTGGGATTACTTTGATAGGAATAGTCATTGACATTGAACGGGTTGGTGACTATACTACAAATATTCTTGAGCTGGCACAATCAGTAACACAAAAACTAAACGCTGGTCCTATGGAAGAGGAACTGAAAGATATTGAAAACTCAATTGGAAATATATTTGATGTAGTGAATAGAGCATTCGTGGACTCGGACGGAGATGCTGCAGAAAGTATTGTTAATAAGAAAGTTACCTCCCGATGTGAAATGCTCCTTCGAACGCTTATGACAGAGGACCTTGGATTTGGGCAGCAAAATGCAGTGATCCTTGCATTATATGTACGCTATTTAAAGAGAGTCGCAGCTCACCTGCTCAATATTGCTACTTCCTTGATCCAACCCTTTGAAAAAGTGCGTTTTATGCCAAAAGAAGCTACAAAAAAATATCAGGTGAAGTCAGAAGATGAATAAAAAGATCGCAATCGTCGATGATGAGCCAGATATTGTTGAACTCATCAAATATCATCTCGATAAAGAAAATTATCTTGTTGATACATTCTATGACGGAGAATCATTTCTGAACTATCTCCAAAATACAATTCCCCATCTTATCATTCTGGATTTAATGCTCCCATCAATCGATGGACTCGAGATCTGCAGAAAGATTCGTGGGTCAGATAGTTATAAATACATTCCAATAATCATGCTTACTGCTAAGGGTACTGAAGTTGATAAGATCGTTGGCCTCGAAATGGGAGCAGATGACTATGTGGTAAAACCATTTAGCCCACGTGAACTAGTGGCTCGCGTAAAAGCAGTGCTAAGAAGAAGCAAAAAAGAAGAACACAAAGAAAGCACCTCTATAATCGAGATCGGAGATTTGATACTTGATGTTGATAAATATGAAGTATATATTAAAGGTGAAAAAATAATTCTGACAACAACAGAATTCAATTTGCTTTCGATTCTTTTATCCAGACCTGGCTGGGTTTATTCTCGCAACAAACTACTTGATATGCTCTGGGGAGAAGATAAGATCGTGCTCGATAGAACGATAGATGTACATATTCAGAAGCTAAGGAAGAAGTTAGGGCAAATGGGTGATTATATCAAATCTGTCCGTGGAGTTGGATATAAATTCGAAAAATAAAATGAAAAGATTTTCCCTGATGTGGAAGCAATTTCTTCGTTTCTTTATTATAATCATCTTCACTGCAGGACTTATCGTGTATTTTGCTTCAAGAGAGATCCGTAATAACTATCTAGAAAATCTTGAGCAAACCCTGGAGAATTATGCACAGCTTATAGAAAAATTCATCCAAACATTTGTTGCAGAAAATATGTATTCACAGATCGAAGAGATTACTCGTCAGATGGGTAATGAACTTGATGTTCGATGCACAGTGATTGATCGTGATGGTGTGGTACTCGGGGATTCTGAACAAGAACCCGCTTTGATGGATAATCATAAAACAAGGCCAGAGATCAGCGCAGCTTTGCAGGTTGGCTACGGTTCGCGCGTACGGTATAGCAACACGCTTGAAAAAAAAATGCTCTATGTAGCGGTACCCATTGTATATAATGATCAAACAATTGGCGTAGTGCGTGTGAGTTCCTTTGTAAAAATAATACAGAGAAGCATTCGTGAAATTACACAGGATATTATCGGCATTACTCTCGTTATTATAGTATTAGCATTGCTTTTCTCTATAATTACAACGAGATCATATACGAAGCCACTGGGTGAGATCACAAGGGCAGCTGATTCTATTAAAGAAGGGGATTTTAAAACTCGATTATACATAAGAAGAAGTGACGAGCTTGGAATGCTTGCAGAGTCTCTAAACGAAATGGCGCGGGAACTCGAGCAATATTTCACGTCTTTGAACCAGGAAAGAGAAGGATTGAATACGATTCTTGCTTCTATGGTGGAAGCATTAGTAGTTCTCAAGCCAGATGGAAGTATTGCGATTGCGAACAACAATTTTGCGAGGATTATTGATGATACAGTAGATAATGTTATTGGTAAACGATATTGGGAATGCATCAGACAAAATGAATTTGAAGATATTATTGAGGAGGATATTCAGCGAGAACAATGTATCACAAAAGAGCTGAAAATCAAAAATAGAATTTATCTCACCAGCTGCTCTCTCATACAGGGAGTTCCGGAGAAAAGGATAATTGTTGTCATGCACGATATTACAGATCTAAAGCGTCTTGAGGAAGTGAAATCTGATTTTGTTGCTAATGTCGCACACGAGCTCAAAACACCACTCACTGCGATAAAAGGTTTTGCAGAAACTCTTGAAGATGAGGTAAGTGATGTTCATAAAAGATTTCTGAAGATAATCAGAACTAATACGGACAGATTAATTAACATCGTCTCAGATCTGCTGGTTCTATCCAAGCTCGAACATACGAAAGATACAATAGAAAGGCAGCAATTTGATCTTGAAAAACTTATTCAGAACTCACTTCTTATAGAGCAAAATAAAATTGAGGAAAAGCATATTGATGTCACCTTTGATTTTGAGGAAACTATAGAACCCTTTTATGGAGACCCTTTTCTTATTGAACAGATGATGATAAATCTTCTGGATAATGCTATTACATATTCTAATAATCGCGGGAAGATCATCATAGATGTTGCGGAAGAGGATAGTATTCTTAGTATAGTGATCGAGGATACGGGTTCAGGTATTCCAGAGGAACATTTTCCTCGAATTTTTGAAAGATTTTATGTTGTTGATACATCACGGTCACGAAATCTCGGTGGTACTGGACTTGGACTTTCCATCGTAAAGCATATTGTGCAAGCTCATCAAGGAGAAATACAGGTGGAAAGTACTCTTGGAAAGGGGACTTCTTTCATTATCACTTTTCCGGTAATAACTCATGGATAAAAACATTATAGAAGAGTATCTTCCGCTTGTGAAAAGTATCGCAGCAAAATATTCTTTTACGAGTCTTCCTTTTGAGGATCTTGTTCAGGAAGGAACTATCGGTTTATGGGAAGCATGGCAGCGGTTCGATCCTGAGCGAGAAGCAAAGTTCAGTACGTATGCAACGTACTGGATCAAGAAGCGAATTCTTGATGCTGTCAATCGAGAACATAAAACATCCTTGGATGCATTCGAGTATAAGGATTCTTTTGCAGAGCCATCACATCATAAACATGAAGAAATAGAAACATCATCGACATTTATATTTCCGAAGAAATTTCCTGAACTCGAGAAAGAGATCCTTACCCTCCTTTATGGTCTAACTGGCAATGGCTGTTATGACCTAGCAGAGATAGGGGAAAAACTTGATCTTCCTCGAGAACGGGTTCGTCAATTAAAGGAGAAAGGGCTGAGAAGATTGAGGAAAGTGGGAATTGAATTGAAAAAATAACCTGCATAATTCTATTTATTTCATATAAAATTAACCAAACAATTATTAATAATTAATATAACGTCCGTACAATCACTAATAAATCATCATTAAAGGATGTTACTATGGCAAAGGTAGATTTGCATGTCCACTCTATTTACTCAGAACATCCATCAGAGTGGTTTCTCCAAAGACTCGGTGCAGGGGAATCATATACTGAACCAGAGTTTATATATGAGCAGATGAAAAGTAAGGGAATGGATTTTGTGACGATCACTGATCATAATAATATCGAAGGTGCACTGATCTTACAAGAGAAATATTCAGAAGAAATCATTATTGGTGATGAAGCCACCGCATATTTTCCAGAAGATGGATGCAAGGTACACGTGCTTCTTTATGGTCTCGATAGGAAACAATTTACCGAAGTTCAGAGGATCAGAACGAATATCTATAATCTACGAGATTATATCAAAGAACAGAATATTGCATATTCTGTGGCACATGCTACTTTTTCTGTGAACGGTAAGCTCACATATGAGCATCTTGAGAAGCTTCTACTTCTTTTTGATGTATTTGAGGGAATCAATGGTGGAAGAAATGAAATGCATAATACCACATGGCTGAATGTTTTGGATAATCTAAATGAGCGCCAAATCGAACAGATGTATGAAAAGCACAATATCGATCCAATCAGTAATACTCCATGGATCAAAGGTCTTACTGCTGGTTCTGATGATCATGCTGGGCTCTTTATGGGAGAAACATACACAGAAGTAGAAGCCACAAATGTTAAACAATATCTAGAGCAGTTACGACATAAAAATTCAATACCACGAGGTAGGCATAATGAGTATAAAGCCTTTGTCTTTATGGTCTATAAAGTAGCGTATGACTATTCACGCTCAAAAAGCAGTAGCTTCTCTCAATCACTTCTTAGTCAGATCAATGATCTCATCTTTTCAAGTAAATCTTTTACGTGGAGAAATCGATTGAAGATGAAGGCAATTTCCACAACAGATAAAAATGGAAAAGATGCAGCATTAAAATCTGCTTTTTCTGATCTTGTTGATTCGTTGCATAAAGAGAAGGACAGCTCTCTGGAACAAAAAATATCTCTCGCTTATAATAAGATCGCAAGTATAAGTGATGAGTTTTTGAAACTCCTCTTTCAATCAATAGAAAAACACCTGGTGCAAGGAGATGTCTTCAAGCTGATTCAAAACTTTACCTCTTCAATATCGGGAATATTTCTTATGCTACCATTCTTCAGTTCGATACGCCACATGTTTGCGAACCGCGATCTTATCCTTGAGCTTCAGAAGAAATTCCATCTTCAATCTTCAGGCAAGCAAAAAAATATCCTGTGGTTCAGCGATACTATTGAAGATCTTAATGGAGTTTCTGTGACGGTAAATAGAGTTCGGGAAAGTGCGACCAGAGCAAAAAGAAAAGTGTATCTTGTAGGCACTGTCAAGCGAGAACAATATTGGAAAAACTTTATTAATATACCTAGTATATATACATTCAATTTACCTTACTACGAGGATCTCAAACTACATATACCATCGATCTTAAAGTCTCTTGAGAAGATCAGCCAGTTCAATCCCGACCTTATTATTATTTCAACACCAGCGACGATCGGTTTGCTGGGAATCCTCGCTGCAAAACTGCTAAACGTTAAATGTGTCGGTATCTATCACACAGATTTTGCTAAACAAATAGAGGAGATAAAAGCAGACACTTCTTTAACAGCAACCGTGAAGAGTTTTGTGAACTGGTTTTATCAAATGGTGGATGAAATTTGGGTGCCAACCTATGCGTATATGGATATGCTTGAAGCACAGGGTTTTTCTCGATCAAAAATGAAGCACTTTTCAAGAGGTGTAGATACCTCCGTTTTTTATCCACAAAAGAATGCACGTGAATGGCTTCAGAAAACCTATACCCTTAAAGATGGTTTCTATTTTCTTTATACGGGAAGAGTCTCTTTTGATAAGAGTCTGGAAGTGGCTCTCAAAGCATTTGTTGAAATACAGAAAGAGGAACCGAATTCATATTTCTTAGTAGTCGGAAGCGGACCAGATATTTCTATATTCAAAGAGAATTTCAAACATAATGATCATATAATTTTCACTGGTAAAAAAGAGAGAGAGATCCTTCCAAACTTTTACTCCGCTTCTGATTTATTTGTTTTTCCAAGTAAAACAGATACCTTTGGGATGGTGGTGGTAGAAGCTCAAGCATGTGGACTACCAGTACTAGTTTCCAATGAGGGTGGACCCCAGGAAGTTATTAAGGATGGTGAAACTGGCTTTATCCTGAGAGAATGCACCGTTGATTACTGGAAACGACGCATGATGGACTTTATGAAACTATGCAATGAGGACCCAGATAGAGTCGAGCATATGATAAAGCGAGCTGTAGAACTTGCTCATAAGCGTGGCGGTTGGGACAAGCTCATAGATACTATTTCGGAATAAAAAATGATGTTTATAATAGTATTGATACTTATCATTGGCTTCATGATTATGACAAATTATATCAGTTATGGACTAATGAAGAAAAAAGTACTTGAAAGTCAGACCTGGGATTTGAATATATGCTGTGGAAAAACTGATGGGGGAGGAGTAAATGCAGATATTGTTCAACATTCCTCAGTACCAAACTTTTGTCTCATTCATGATATATATAATCTCCCTTTTGAAGATAAGCAGTTCGAAACTGTACTTTGTTCCCATACTATTGAACATGTGGATGATCCTAATAATTTCTACAAAGAGCTAATAAGGGTCGGGGAAAAGATAAAAATAGTGGTGCCACCAATATGGGATATTTCAGCAGCGTTCAATATATTTGAGCATAAATGGCTCTTTTTGTCATGTAAGAAAGAGCATAACTTTCTGCCGGCGTTTATCAAGTTGCCTTTTGCAAATACTATTCAGAAGAGATTCGGGCAAAGAATAAAAGCATAAGCGATTTTACGTATCCTATATGCAACACGAATTGATCGCAATGTTCTTCGGAGTATTGGGAACAGTGATTTTTCATATTTCGAAGGGCATGCAGCAACAGGGGATTGAGATACTTCATCATATCAAGCATAAGCTTTTTCGAAAGCATGATTATTCAATACTTCATTTAAAAACTAAAACCATAATTTATGCCGCAGGAGTTTTTCTTAATAACACAATAGGGATATGGATCATACTGGCAAATCGTTTCGCACCACCCTCATATTATACGTCAATGTATGGACTCGGTTTGATTGCTCTACTGGTGTATTCTTCTACTATACTGCACGAAAAACTAAAGAAAAATGAATATGTGGGTGCAGTTATGATTGTTTTGGGGACAATAATTCTTGGTTTAGAAGGGTTGTTCAGAAAAGATGTTGACATGACAGACATTAATGCAAAAGTGATCATATTTATAACAATTATATTTATTTCTTTTTCACTGTTTTTGTATTGTTTTATTTTCGATAGAAAATCACCACTGCAAACAGGAATTCTGTTTGGCATTATCACTGGCTGGTGTGCAAGTCTTGATCAGATCTACAAAAGTATCGGGCAATCTCTTGGAGGCTCTCCTGGATTTCTTCCAAGCACACCTACCGGCATATTTTTTTTTATTATCAGTTTCTGTTTTACAACAAGTGCTTTTTTTATGACGCAATATGCTTTTGCAAAACGAGCAAGAGCAGCTGTATTAGTTCCCATACAGAATAGTATATATGTTATTTTTCCTATTGTTATACAAGCACTCTCACTCAAGGGTTTTAGGATAACTGTCTACACAATTCTCGGTATGTTTGTTATCACATCCGGTATTTTTTTTTATGTAAATATTCAGAGGAAATGCTACATATAAAAATGAGTATGCAATTTCTTAACACGAAATTAACATAATTCTTATTAATAGTTAATGAAGTAGATGTAGAATGAAATATAAAAAACCTATTGAGGTAAATTAAACAGATGAAAGGAGTTCGTATGGCTAAAATGAAATATTTAGTCGCTTTTGTGTTAATTATGGTTATCGGTGCAAACATACTTGTTGCATCTGATACACAAATCCAGATGACTGTCTGGAATCGTTACACCAATGTAAAAACTGGTGATGATGTTACAGAAGACCAATTCTCACTTCAAAGAGGTTACTTACGTTTAAATCACAACTTCAGCAATGCAATTTTTGGTCGTTTCAATGTTGATTTCTTCTCTGATGAAGATGGGCTCGATGGTGCTGGTCTTAAAATCAAGTATGCTTACCTTGATTTCAAAAAACTTATCCCGATTCAGGACGCTGTTTTTACAGCAGGTCTTATGAAAACCTATTTCGGAACGATCTATGACTGGAGCTACATCACAGTTGAGAAAGACCCTTCTGATCTCTACAAAATTTGCTCATCCACCGACTATGGTCTTGGTATTTCTGGTTTGATCCCTGGTGGACTCGGTGAATATGCTGTGGCTTTGTACAATGGTGAAGGATACAAGAAAACTGGTAGTGATGTAAACAAATATCCTGCATTTGTCGGTAATGTTCGCGTGACACCGATTCCAGGTATTACAGTTGGCGGATCTGCAATCATTGCAAATAAGGTTGGAACAACTGAACCTTATGACAAGATGAATGCCTATGCTGGTGTTGGTCGCTTCGTATTTGGTCCTATTGATATCTGGGCTGAATATCTTATGAAGAACTATACTGATGAATCAAAATCAAGCAGTGAGATAAAGAGTGCTGGTTTCATGGTCATGCCTATAATCAAACTTTTCCCTAAACTTGATTTAGTATTCCGTTATGATCAATGGGATCCGAACACAGATCAGGATAATGACAAGAAGAACATGTGGATCGCCGGATTGAACTATTATTGCACAAGTAGTGTCATCCTTCAGCTTAACTATGAGAACATCTCATACGAAAGCAGTAAGTCCGAAGATACTAAGAAGATCTATGCTCAGTTAAATTGGACATTTAAAACACCCAAATTCTAATTAAAAGGAGAAAAATGAAAAAACTAATAGTATTAATAACATTGTTTGTCTTTATTTGCAACTCAGCATTTGCCTTTCAGTGGCCCTGGGCAAAGAAAGATACCAAAACATTAACAATAACTGGTTCCACCACTGTCTTACCTATTGCACAGAAAGCAGCAGAAGTGTATATGGACAGAAATCCTGGAGTAAATATATCCATTCGTGGAGGTGGATCAAGTGTGGGTATTGCAGCACTTCTCGACGGAACAGTTCAGATCGCGGATGCTTCACGTTCAATTAAAACCAAAGAATTGAAAGCAGCTCGCGAGAAAGGTATTAACCCAATCGGAAACGTGGTCGCAAAAGATGGTATTGCAGTTGTCGTTCATCCAAGTAATGGTATAAGCGAAATCACAATTGCCCAGATCAAAGCAATTTTTACTGGCGAGATCAGCAACTGGAAGGATCTTGGTGGGACTCCAGGACCTATTGTTGCAATATCCCGTGACAACTCTTCCGGAACCTATGAAGTATTCAATGCACTTGCGCTTGGGGGAGGAAAGGTTCGTGAAGATGCAGTGACCCTTGCATCTAATAATGCTGTAGCACAAACAGTAAGCCAGACACCTGGTGCAATTGGTTATGTAGGCCTTGGTTATCTCTCTGATGCAGTAAAAGCGCTTAAGGTCGGTGGCGTCATGCCAAGTAATGAGACCGTTAATTCAGGAGCATACAAACTTGCTCGTCCTCTCTATATGTACACCAATGGTCCAGCCAAAGGTCTTGCAAAAGACTATCTTGACTTCATATGGTCTGCTCAAGGTCAAAAACTTGTTGAAGAATTAGGTTTCGTGCCTCTTAGATAAATATTGTGTTAAGATGGTATTCTCATCGAAGGGCGAGAGAATATCTCGCCCTTTATACTCAACCAAGAAAGCTGAAAGATGAAAGAAAAAATAATTAAACTGATCCTGCTTGTTAGTGCATTGGTTTCAATATTTTTCCTGTGTGGGATTACACTGACACTTTTTACAGAAAGTCTCCCGCTTTTCAAAGAATATAATCTTTTTAAATTTCTCACAGATACACACTGGTATCCCACGAGATATCCTGCAGAAATGGGAATCCTTCCGCTTATTGTCGGCACACTCGTTGTTACCCTGGGAACTCTTTTTATCGCTGTTCCTCTTGGAGTAGGTACGGCGATCTATATTTCGGAAGTCGCACCATATCGTATTAAAGAATTTCTTAAACCGACTGTCGAGCTTCTGGCAAGTGTGCCTTCTGTTATTTACGGGCTTTTTGGAATGGTTTTTTTAGCTCCTCTCGTTCAGAAAGTATTTAATATACCGATAGGATTGAATGCATTCACCGCTTCGATCATTTTAGGAATGATGGCACTCCCAACCGTGGCAAGTATCGCAGAAGATGCAATAGGATCTGTTCCAAAAAATCTGCGAGAAGCTTCTTTTGCACTTGGTGCAACAAAGTGGGAAACAATTACAAAAACTGTTGTTCCTGCTGCTTCTTCTGGAATAATTGCCAGTATCATTTTAGGTTTGGGTAGAGCTATTGGCGAAACAATGACTGTACTCATGGTAGCAGGTGGTGCCGCACAAATACCACATTCAATCTTTGATCCAGTACGAACAATGACCGCAACGATCGCTGCCGAAATGGGAGAAGCACCAATGGGAAGTATGCACTATCAAGCACTGTTTGCCATTGCATTGGTACTTTTCTTTATGACTCTTGGGTTTAACCTTTTGGCAGATTGGGTTGCACACAGAAAGAAAATATGAGAAAGTTCAAACAACAATTTGGTTTTATTCTTCTTCGATTATCGATACTGCTGGCTATTATCTTTCTTTTTTCATTGATCATAGTTATCATCGTAAAGGGCTCCAAAGTTATTTCAATTCCATTTCTTACAGAATTTCCAAAAGATGGTATGACAAGCGGTGGCATTTATCCTGCAATAATGGGATCCTTCCTGCTAGCACTCGGAGCTATTATCTTTGCGCTTCCACTCGGTGTTTTTGCAGCGATATATTTACGAGAATATGCAAAAAGCTATCGCTTGATCAGAATAATAAGAGTTGGAGTGAATAACCTTGCGGGTGTGCCCTCAGTTGTTTTTGGCTTGTTTGGACTGGCAGTATTTGTGAAATTTTTTCAATTTGGAGTTTCTTTACTCTCTGGATCACTCACTCTGGGAATATTGATTCTGCCAATAATTATTCGTTCGACTGAAGAAGCTATCGCAACAGTTCCCGAAAGTTTTAGAGAAGCATCATATGGATTGGGCGCTTCCAAATGGCATACAGTACGACATGTCGTACTGCCAGTTGCTATGCCCGGGATCTTGACAGGTGCAATTCTGGGTATTGGAAGGGCTGCAGGAGAAACAGCACCGATATTATTCACTGCTGCAACATTTTATACACGCAGGTTACCCTCTACGGTTTTTGATGAGGTTATGGCGCTTCCTTATCACATATATGCTCTTATGACAGAAGGGACAAAGCCACAGTATCAGGTGCCTATCGCCTATGGAACCGCATTGGTTTTGCTACTTCTGGTTCTTACAATAAATCTGATTGCAATTATTATTCGTTATAGAGCAAGAAAGGCAAAGAAATGGTAAACAATAATGCTATCGTTCATACAAATAATCTGAATTTATGGTTCGGCAGTAAACATGTATTGATAGATCTTAATATAGATATTCATGAAAAATCAATCACCGCGATCATGGGTCCTTCAGGATGTGGGAAATCGACCTTTTTACGATGTCTGAATCGCATGAATGATCTTATCCTGGAGACAAAGATAGAAGGCTCGGTGTTTATTGATGAACAAAATATCTATGCCCCAAAAACTGATATTACTGCTTTACGAAAAAAAGTTGGCATGATTTTTCAACGACCGAATCCATTTCCAAAGTCAATATATGATAATATTGCATATGGGCTGAAGGTCAATCAGGTCAGGAAGAATAAAATCCCTCAAATCGTAGAGCAAAGTTTACGAGATACTGCATTATGGGAAGAGGTGAAGGACCGTCTGCATGATTCTGCAATGTCACTCTCAGGAGGTCAGCAGCAGAGATTATGTGCCGCCAGAGCTATTGCAGTTGAACCTGAGATCGTACTTATGGATGAACCCGCTTCTGCCCTCGATCCAGCTGGAACACTCAAGATCGAAGAACTCATGCAGAAGTTAAAAGAAAAATATACTATTGTACTTGTTACACACAATATGCAGCAAGCTGCTCGCGTCTCTGATCATACTGCATTTTTCTACGTTGGTGAATTGATCGAATATGGAGAAACTGAGCAGGTATTCATGAATCCCAAACATAAATTAACAGAATCATATATCAGCGGAAAATTTGGTTAGAAAAGAGGTACAAATGGTAAGAGAACAATATATTGAAGGATTGAAAGAGATTGAACAGGGAGCAGTAGCCATCGGAGAAATGGTATGGAGTGCACTGCACAGTGCTATTGATGCACTTATGAAACATAATTCAGAGCAAGCGTATAATGTTATTTCAAATGATATCAATATAAATAAAAAAAGATGGAAGGTTGAGGATAAGTGTTTAACATTGATCGCGACTCAACAACCAGTGGCAACGGATCTGCGGGAAATTATTGCAATATTAAATATTATTACAGACTTCGAGCGTATGGGTGACCATGCACAAGGTATTGCCAAGGTAATGCTCAGACTGGAATCAGAACCTCCAATGAAAGCGCTTCAAACCATCTTTGATATGTCACAGGAAGTGCTTGATATGATCAAGAGAAGCATCAAAGCTTTTATCGAGAGAGATATTAAGGAAGCACTAGAAGTCTATAAATATGACGATGTTGTGGATAATTATTATAATAAAATATTCGATGAGATTGTGAACTATGAAAAAGAGAATCCGAGAAGATTCAAAATAGCAACGTATTTTATATGGATCGCTCATGATCTCGAGAGAATTGCAGATCGTGTCGCCAATATCTGTGAACGCATTGTGTATCTTGTACACGGAGAGATGGAGAATTTAGAGACATTTAATCCCCAAAGCTCATAGTAATTGTAAGGACAATACAATCATAGTACTCCTACTCCTTCTTGCAATTACGTATACAAAAAGCGGATGATCAATAGATCGTCCGCTAACTTTTTTATATTTTATTCCCTGTGCTCTCTGTGCACTCTCTTGTAAATTATGTATCTTATTTAGCTTTCTCTTCTATAGCTTTCTTTGGACATGCATCAATACAAATTCCGCACTGAATACATTTCTCTTCATCTATCTTGTGTATTTCTTTGACTTTTCCTTCGATCGCATCAACGGGACATTTCTTAGCACAGATAGTACAGCCGATGCATTTTTCATCGATAATAACTGGTTGAGGACGTTTTTTTATCCTGTCTTCAATTGCGTTCGTAGGACATACAGTAGCGCACAGTCCACAGGAAACACATTTTTTATAATCGATCTTTGCAAGGTTGTTCTCAAGAGTAATCGCATCGACAGGACATTTTTTTGCACATAATCCGCACCCGATACACGCAGTATTATTCCCACATTTTGCTTTCGCGTCTTTTCCTTTGTCATGAGACATGCATTGTATGTGAACCTTCTTGCTTATTGGCACAAGTTCTATAAGATTACGGGGACATGCCTCTACACATTTCCCACAACCTGTGCATTTGTCTTCATCAATAATGCGCATATTATTTTTATCAAGTGAGATCGCATCAAAAGGACAGACATTAAAACAATCATTATAACCGAGACAGCCATACTGGCACTCATTTCTTCCACCGGACAGCTGTACGCATGCCTGACAGGTAGAGACACCTTGATTTAAATATCTAAAATTTGTGTTATTATTCCCACCGCTCTGACAGTGAATAACAACGATTCGGCGTTCTTTTGAACTTGCCTTTACTCCGAGGATATCAGCTACTTTTTTGGTTACCTCATCTCCACCCGGAGCACAGAATGTTGGTTCAATGCCAGAGAGAACCAGAGCTTCTGCATAGGCAGCGCATCCAGGATACCCGCATGCGCCACAATTTGCACCTGGTAAAACTTCTTCGATCTGTTCAATCTTAGGATCAACTTCCACATGAAACACTTTAGATGCAAAAGAAAGTCCAATACCAAACAAAATTCCAAGTACCCCTAAAATAATAACAGAAACAAGTATCATACGTACTCCTTACTAAAATTTCATTCCCGAGAAACCAAGAAAAGCAAGCGCCATACAACCTGCAACAATAAACGATATTGGCATTCCCCTCATCGACTTCGGCACATTTGCATATTCAAGTCGCTCTCGAATACCAGCCATGAGTACCAGGACAAGTGTAAATCCAACACCAGCAGCAGCACCGTTAACGATTGATTCGATGAAGCTGTAATTCTCATTGATATTAAGTAGAGAAACACCAAGCACTGCACAGTTTGTAGTGATTAGAGGAAGGTATATACCAAGCGCTTTATATAATTCAGGAGCGACTTTTTTTATAACCATCTCCACAAACTGTACAAGAACCGCGATACTAAGAATAAAGGTTATAGTCCTCAGGAATGTGAGATCAATTCCAAAAATACTAGTAGCATCATTGAGAAGAAATGTGTAGATAAGCCAGGTTATCGTTGATGCCATAGTCATGACAAAAATAACCGCCATACCCATACCCACTGCAGAATCCATTTTCTTGGATACGCCGATATACGGACAAAGACCGAGAAAACGTGCGATCACGAAGTTATTAATGAAAATAGAACCTATAATGATAATAAAAAGTGTAGAGAAATCCATGTGTGCTCCTTTGTTATGCCTTAGATTTCTTCTTATTCTGAATAATATTTAACAATCCCATGAGTAAGCCTATGGTGATAAATGCACCTGGAGGGAGAATTGCTGCGATCATAGGCTTATAAGATGTGGGAAGAATGCGCATATCGAGGATAGTGCCGGCACCGAGTATTTCTCTGATGAGAGCGACTACAAGAATGGCTAGTGTAAATCCCACCCCCATCCCAAGTCCATCAAGAATTGATTTGAATACTCCATTCTTGCTGGCAAACGCTTCTGCCCTGCCAAGGATAATACAATTTACCACAATAAGCGGAATGAAAATTCCAAGACTTTTATGAAGTGGTGGCACATATGCCTCCATGGTCATGTCCACAATGGTCACAAAGGAGGCGATTACAAGAATAAAACAGGGAATACGAACTTTGTTAGGAATGAAATTTTTTATGAGTGATATTATTATGTTAGAACAAAGAAGAACAAAGGTCGCTGCAGCACCCATGCCGATAGCATTGGAAACGGAGGTGCTTACTGCAAGGGTGGGACACAATCCGAGTGCCATCACAAAGACGGGATTTTCCTTAATAATGCCTTTAGTAAATTCTTGAAATGCTTTCATTATTCTCCTTATCTACATTCTATCCCGGATCTTAAGAAACGTATCTCTGATCGCATTGGTTACTGCACGTGAAGTAATTGTCGCACCGGTCAGTGATTGAATATCTCCGCCATCTTTATCAACATAGATATCTGCAGGATTTTTCCCGGAAAATTGATCGAGAAAACCTGGTCTTGTACAATTTGCACCCAGTCCAGGTGTTTCCATTTGAGATACAACAGTAATCGCATTGATCATCAGATCTGTCGTGAGACCTACCATTGTTTTTACATCACTACTGTAGCCATATTGGAAGCAGGAAAAGACATAGCCAACAAGTGCACTATCTTCATTTAATCCCTCATAATATACTATCTGATCACCATCAAGTACTGGTCTGAATGTTTCTGCTTCAGGAAGAACGGTCTTTCGAGCTTGCTCCTCCGCACGTAATTTATTCTGGGCGATTAGCGGAGCTGTTTGCTTATATATTATTGCGAGGATGACACTTGCGATCAAACAAATTATGAGTAGTACTAATGTGGGTCGAATGATGTCTTTCATGGTTTCCTCACTTTTTCTCTTTCTTCTTATTTTTGCGAAAACCAAAAGGCTTCTGAGGTGTGATCTTTTCTATAAAAGGTGCCGCAACATTCATTATAAGAATTGAATAGGAAACACCTTCTGGATATCCACCCCACAGACGAATTACCACAGTGAGAACACCACATCCTATACCAAAAATAAGTCTGCCCTTTTTTGTTACGGGAGAGGTAACCATATCTGTCGCCATGAAAAAAGCACCAAGGATAAGACCACCGGAGAAGATGTGGAATAGGATTGGACCTGAGAAGAGTCCGTCAATACCGCCAAAAGCCCAACTGAGTAATGCAACAGTGCCAATATATCCAATAGGGATTCTCCACTCTATATAATGTTTATATACGAGGATTGCTGCGCCCAATATCAATGCAGCGGCGGATACTTCCCCAATACATCCGCCGATATTTCCCCAGAAAAGTTCTTTGATATAATCCAGAGATGAGAGTTGATGAAAAATAGTACGGGCAGAATCACCTGCAGTTCCAGCGACAATATCACCCCTGACCTGCTGTGCCATATTGAGAGGAGTAGCAGATGTTATCAGGTTTTGTAGTTGCGCATTCCCACCTGAAATAAGAGTTTCTTTCATACCAGAAAGAGTCGTAATGCCTGTCTCATAGAGTTTACTTGTCCATCCGGTAGTCATCTGAACAGGCCATGATGCCATGAGAAACGCTCTTCCAAGAAGAGCTGGATTCACAGGATTGTAACCCAGTCCTCCGAAAATCTGCTTCCCGATAGTAATGGCAAAAACAGAACCAACCACAGGTATCCACCAGGGTGTGAGCGGGGGAAGATTGAACGACAGGAGCATACCTGTGACAACTGCACTCCCATCAGAAATTGTAACAGGTCTTTTCATCAATAGTTGGGAAAGTGCTTCTGCAGCAACAGCCGATACAATTCCCAGTATTGTTATCCAAATTGATCTCCATCCAAAAAAGATATATGCTGCAAAAAGTGCAGGGAGAAGAACAATGACAACAGTCCACATCACACGACGTACATTCACGTTTTCGTGTAAATGCGGTGAAGATGAAACCTTAACTAAATTCACGTTGAGTACCTCCCTTTATTTATCCCGGTGTTTAATTTTATTAGCCTCAAGCTTACCAATTTTTAGCCGCTGAACCAGCTGTATGTGCGAAGGACAAACATAACCGCAGGATCCACACTCAATACAATCAAGCACGTTTAATTTTAATACTTCTTCATACTGTCCGTTCTTGATGTTATCAACAATAAAAGTAGGCATAAGATTCATCGGACATGCATCCACACACCTTCCGCAGCGAAGGCATGGTTCTTCATGGGTATCAACAACTTCAGAAGGACTCATGAAAACAAAGCCGGATGTTGTTTTCGTAGCAGGAGTATCTGTTCCAGGTATTGCAAATCCCATCATGGGACCACCAGAAATGATCTTTCCAACATCATCCGTGGTACCACCACAGAATTCAAGAAGATCAGATAATGGTGTGCCAATCGCCACTCGAAGATTCTTCGATTCTTTCACTATTGAGCCGGTGATGGTCGTGATTCGCTCAATCAATGGTTTCTTATAGCGAACCGCTTCATATATCGCATAGGCCGTTCCCACGTTCTGAACAACAACACCAATATCCATAGGAAGACCACCTGCAGGAACCTTTCGTTTTGTTGCAGCATAGATCAGCTGCTTTTCTGCACCTTGTGGATATCGGAGCAAACATGGAACAACCGAGATTTTCTTTTCATCTCGAAGCATTTCTTTAAAGATCTTGATTGCATCTTTTTTGTTGAGTTCAATGCCGATATAACCTTTCTTTGCATCCAGAATTTTCATGATAATTCGAAGTCCGGCAATGATCTCTTCTGGTTTTTCCAGCATCAAACGATGGTCTGCAGTGAGATAAGGTTCGCACTCCACGCCATTGAGGATCACCGTGTCGATTGGTCTATTTTCCGGTGGTGTGAGTTTTACATGCGTGGGGAATCCAGCACCTCCCATACCGCAGATACCAGCTTCCTGTATAAGCTCTTTTAGCTTGTCCGGTTCAAGAGATATATATGTCTCATCATTATGGAGCTCATCAATCCACTCATTTTTTCCGTCGTTTTCGATTTCGATAGCCTCTTGAACCGTTCCGGTGGGATGTGCATAGGGTCCTATCTTTATTATCTTCCCGGAAACGGGGCTGTGCATTGGAATGGACACAAAGCCACCCGCTTCAGCGATCTTCTGTCCCTTTTTTACGGCATCACCGGGTTTAACGATTGGTCTTGCAGGGCGTCCGATATGCTGCATCAGAGGAATATAGAGTTTCTCACCAGCAGGACACTTCTCGATTGCTTTATGATTGGAAAAATGTTTGTGGTCATGCGGATGAATTCCGCCCTTAAAGGTTTTTGCACACATATTTAGTCCTTTGTAAATGTAAAATGAAAAAAATAAAATTTAAACTCATGATTATTCAAATATCGCTCTGACAAATTCTTCTGAGTTAAAGTCTCTGAGATCATCCATCTGTTCACCAACCCCGATGGCCTTGATCGGGATAGAAAGACTGTCTTTAATGCCTAGAGCAACACCACCCTTGGCAGTGCCGTCAAGTTTAGTAAGTATAACACCGTCAATATGAATGGATTCCAGGAATTTCTTTGCCTGCTGTACCCCATTTTGACCAGTTGTAGCATCGATAACAAGCAGCGTTTGATGTGGTGCATCCGGAACATGCTTCTGAATTGTACGCTTTATCTTCTCGAGCTCACGCATCAGATTGATCTTGGTGTGAAGTCGCCCTGCAGTATCAATTAGTACTATGTCATAGTTCTGAGCTTTTGCCGATTGCATCGCATTAAAGATTACAGAAGAAGGATCTGAACCGTATTCCTGCCCTATTATCTCTACACCGATCCTTTGTGCCCAGAGTTCAAGCTGCTCAATTGCTGCTGCCCGGAAGGTATCTCCTGCCACCAGCAATACCTTATTACCTTCCTTTTTGAAACGTTGTGCAAACTTAGCAATTGTAGTAGTTTTTCCCACCCCATTTACTCCTACAAATATAAGCACATAGGGTTTCTGGTTTGGATTGAAATCAAGGGATTCCTCATTCTTGTATTCGTTAGATAGAATATTAATAATGATGTTTTCAAGCACTGAATAAATATCTTCGGGAGCCCTAAGTTTGTTAAGACGAATGTGCTCTTCGAGTTCATCGACGATCTTGGTGGTAAGAGCGATGCCGATATCTGCCTGTACAAGTAGATCTTGAATATTTTCAATGAGCTCTTCATCAACCTTTCCGCTGATGCGAAGTAACTCAGCGAGGTGACGGAAAAAGGAGTTATGGGTTTTTGCTAATTTTTTCTTTAAACCACTAACAAATGACAAGTGCAGCTCCACAAATTTTTTACACCAAATTTTGTGGTTGTGAGAATGAATCAAGTTTTTCAGCTAATAATGTGTTTATAGTATTTTAATATAATTTTAAGTATTTTTCTATTCGACTTCTATCCAGAATTCCTGTTAAATTAAAAATATTTAAATTAAACTTATCACTCTTCTGAAGTTTTTTCCAATTCTCAGCAATATATTTTAAATCAGATGCACTAATTATTGCAACATCTGTATCAGTTCTAGTAGACTGTTTCAATCTAATCGCACTAAGCTCAGAATCATTGTCAATTTCACCGGTAATGATTAAAAAAACTTTAACTCTTTCTGGTGAATCATTGATATATCTCCTAAATTGCTTAAAGTGTAATTCGGGAAATGTATATTTTGTCTCTTTACTCTTATTATCCCACATCAATAATTCATTATCTGGAAATAGCACACCCCCATCAGGATGTTCAGAACCAGAAAATGAAAATAGAGACAATCCAAATTTTTTTTCAAACAAATACCTAGTTGCCTCCTCAAAAAACATTTCCATTTCCTTATCTTTCTTAATAAGTTTTAATCTTAACAGTTCTTGGTTATCTCTTTTTGCTAATCGTTCAAAATATTGATAATATACTGCTCTCTCATCCTTTAAATCTTCAGGTTTCTTCAGGTCAAGATTATCATAGTATTCAACAATTTTTTCAATTTTTTGATCCTTCGTTCCGCTAACATTTACTCCTTTCAATTTCTTACAGATTTCATAAAGTTCTGAATTACTTAAGATGTTCAATTCCTCTGAAGGTTTGCATCCAGCATCGATCAATCTTTCAGATATTGTTTCTTTTTTTCCATAAGAAATCAAATCGAATGATTTTGCAATTTTCTGTAGTTGTTCTTTGCTAATTTCACTATGGAGTAATTGATGTGCTTCTTTTCTCATTTCAAATCCCAAAAAGTATTTTACCCCAGGTTTGATATCATCGGGTAAAACAACAAGATTCTTTTCTATCTTATGGTTGCAATAGAAAATAATACCTTTATTTTGAAGTTCCTTTAAAGCTTCGTCAAATTCACCTCTTAAGTGAATTTCATTATTGTTTTTGGGGAATTTCCCAATCTGAGCTTCAATTAATCTACTATGTAATCTATTTATATTGAGCTTTAATCTTAACTTTTCGATTAAAGCAAATTCATCTTCACTTACTATATTATCTTCTAGAGCTACTTCTAATATTGTTTTATAAATATCTAAATCTCGCGAATCAATTATTGTTGATAATTGTATTTTTTTTGAACATTCAATAATTTCTTTTTCATATTCAACGATCATATTAAATAAGTCGTCTTCTGGAATTTGAGATTCACTTCTTTCAAGTAGATTTCGGAGAATTTCTTCGACTAATATCCTATTACTTCTATTTAATTCCTTTAATGATAAATTTTCGTTTATTCTATTTTTATCAGTTAAATATTCAATGTTTTGTCTTATATGTTCTATTAGTCTACTCTCATCTGCATTCTTTGATACTTGTTCCTTAAGAATGCTATTGGTAATACGCTTAAGATAAAATTTTGTCATATGAGATATACAATCTTCTATTTTCATTTTACCTCCTTGAATTAAGAAAATAACTTGATCTTTAAACATGGCTGTCAATATTTATATCTCAAAACAGCATTTCAGGAGGAACAATGAAAGTAAGTCTTAAGATTGCTGGTTGGATTTTTCTTCTCTATGGTGTTGTCGAAATATACGATGTAGTGAATAATGTTTTCAGGATGTTTGGTATAGTTCTTTCAGAATATCCTCAATTCTATTTTGAACCGGTCAATAAACTCTTCCATACCGCACCTCCCTACTACACTTTCCTTTTTGTGCTCATTCCAACGACTCTTCATTTTTTGGCAGGACTTAGTATCATTTTGAAAAAGAGCTGGGGGGTATTTCTAGCAGTATTTTCATCACTATTTTCTATATGTGTATTTGTGTTTTTCCTTCCACTTGGAGTGCTGGATGGTGTCTTTACCACAGTTGCCATCATATTCCTTGCAATTGGATATTCCGGACAAGACAGCAATATTGTGATCGAGAAATAAGATTTGACAAGAATTTTCATTGCAATGTGCTCAACATGAAAGGATTGTCATAGTTCGATAGCCTATGTTTTTACTTTTATTATTTCTATTTATTGCACTGTTTTTTTCATTCCTTTGCTCGATGCTTGAAGCAATGCTTCTGTCTGTTACTCCAGCATTTGCAGAGGTGTTGCGCGAAGAGAAACCGCGAGCCGGGAGCAGACTCTGGGTATTGAAACAGAATATTGATCGACCACTTGCAGCCATCCTCAGTCTGAACACAATAGCGCACACGGTGGGAGCAGCAGGAGTGGGTGTACAGGCAGCACATGTGTTCGGAGATGCCTATTTAGGAATTGTCTCAGCAGTGTTGACTTTTCTCATCCTTGTCGTCTCGGAGATCATTCCCAAAACGATTGGAGCAGTTTACTGGCGTCAGCTCGCTCCATTTGGTTCATTCATAATTGTGCTGCTCATGTGGATGCTCTATCCGCTGGTTATACTATCACAACTAATCACCAGAATGATCTCTCGAGGGAAACACTCCTCATCTGTTACTCGAGAGGAATTTCATGCCCTGGCAGATATTGGGAAGAAAGAAGGAGTATTTCACGAGACCGAATCACATATTTTCAAGAATTTGCTGAATTGTAGAACAATCCAGACTAAAGATATCATGACACCCCGGATTGTGATGTTCAGTCTTCGGTCGGATCTCACCATAAACGATATCATCTCAAAGCATATTGATCTTAAATTTTCACGTATACCTATATATAATAAAAGTGAAGACAGGATTACCGGCTATGTGCTTAAATCAGATATACTTGATGCAATTCTTGATAACAGACAAAGTGCTAAGATCAGTGAGTTTGCCAGGGATATCATTGCAGTTCCTGAGATTGTATATCTGCCAAAGCTATTCGATGATCTGTTAAATGAAAACGAATATATTGCAATCGTGATAGACGAATATGGTGGGGTATCTGGGGTGGTTTCCATGGAGGATGTACTTGAAACAATCATGGGAATCGAGATCGTTGATGAAACTGACGAGGCGATTGATATGCGGCATCTTGCAAGAGAGCAGTGGAAAAAGAGAGCAAAAACTAAGGGTCTTATAACGGATCCTGAGAGTGAAGAAAATGGTGGGTGATACTGGATTCGAACCAGTGACCTCTACGATGTGAACGTAGCGCTCTAACCGGCTGAGCTAATCACCCACGCTGTTTTACGCTTCTTTCTTTACATAGAAAACATAGAATAAACGAATTGCAATGAGCACTAAAGGTATTGTAAGCCAGAAATAGTCAACTTTTGCAAGCACGGGGAAAATCTTTATTACTATCCACATGAGGAGAGCGGTTGCTATTTGTGCAAGCTTCAGATCAAAGATACTCAAGAGCTTTACTCGCTTATTAAAATATGAAATTATACTCATTTCATTTACTTTGTATCGCCGCTTGTGCTGCGGCAAGTCTTGCTATTGGTACGCGGAAAGGTGAACAACTTACATAGTTCAATCCGGCACTATTGCAGAATTCAATTGATTTAGGATCACCACCATGCTCGCCACAGATACCGATTACCAGTTTTGGATTAACCTTTCTACCTTTTTCAACAGCGATAAGTATTAATTGTCCAATACCCTTCTGATCGAGAGACTGGAAGGGGTCTTTTTCAAAGATACCTTTTTCTTTATATTCTTTCAGAAATTTTCCTGCATCATCACGGGAGAAACCAAAACCCATTTGTGTAAGATCATTGGTGCCGAAGGAGAAGAATTCTGCCTCTTTTGCTATTTCATCTGCCACCAGACAAGCCCGGGGTATCTCCACCATGGTGCCCACTTTATATTTCAACGCTACACAATGCTCCTTAATGATCTTATCTGCGATCTCACGCGCGCGCTCTTCGATGATGGTGAATTCCTTTTCATCGCTGACAAGGGGTATCATAATCTCGGGGTGCGCATCAATGCCCTTCTCTTTGAGATAGCACGCAGATTCTATAATTGCTTCGATCTGCATTTCATAAATATCCGGGAAAGTAATTCCCAAACGACATCCACGATGTCCCAGCATTGGATTGAATTCTTTCAGCTGATTGATCTTTGATGTGATATCCTGTGTAGACTTCTTAAATTTCTTGCTTAGCGCTTTGATATCTTCATCATCATTAACATCAGGAAGGAATTCATGAAGTGGAGGATCGAGAAGCCGAATTGTGACAGGATATCCCTGCATCACCTCTAATATGCCTTTGAAATCACCAACCTGATTTTTTTTGAGTTCTTCAAGTGGATATTTTCGTTCTTCTTCTGTATCTGCAAGGATCATACCGCGGACATAATCAATCCTACCAGCCTCAAAGAACATATGCTCAGTTCTGCACAGACCGATTCCGACAGCTCCGAATTCTCTGGCAATTTTCGAATCTTTGGGAGTATCTGCGTTTGCGTGAACATGAAGTTTGGCGCGATCGTCAGCCCATTTCATGAGTGTTTCGAAGTCCTTAGAGAGTTCCGGGGGCTGTGTACCGATCTCACCATCAAATACTTCACCAGTGGAGCCATTCAAAGAAATGAAATCACCCTCTTTGACCGTATGACCGTTAACCGTAAATGATTTCGATTTCAGATTAATCTCAATCTCACCACAGCCGGATACGCAGCATTTCCCCATTCCACGAGCAACGACTGCTGCGTGCGAAGTCATTCCACCCCGAACAGTTAGAATACCCTGCGACGCATCCATACCTGCGATATCTTCGGGAGAAGTCTCTGTCCGTACAAGAATCGTCTTTTCATTACGCTCTTTCCATTTAACTGCATCTTCTGCATAGAATACGGCTTTTCCTACTGCTGCACCCGGTGAAGCCGGTAATCCTTTTGTTAGATACCGATCTTCATTTTGGGCTTTTTCTATCTCTTTTCTATCAAAGCTTGGATGGAGAAGTTGATTGAGTTGGTCTGGATCAATGCGCATTATAGCAGTGTCTATATTGATCATTTTTTCACGGACCATGTCAACGGCAATTTTTACAGCAGCTTTTGCAGTTCGCTTTCCAGTTCTCGTTTGAAGGATATAAAGCGTTCCTTTCTGGATAGTAAATTCAAGATCCTGCATATCTTTATAATGTTGTTCAAGTTTCTGCTGTATCTCATAAAGCTGCATATAGACTTCAGGCATAAGCTCTTCCAAGGAAGGAAAGTCTCTTTTCCTGACATCCTCTGAAATGCTATTGTTCTTTGCCCAAGTAATTGAATTCTTTTTCGTAATCTCCTGTGGAGTTCGTATACCTGCAACGACATCCTCACCTTGAGCGTTAACAAGAAATTCACCAAAGAATCTATTTTCGCCTGTGGAAGGATCGCGCGTAAAAGCAACCCCTGTGGCACAATCTTCGTTCATGTTACCAAAGACCATTGTCTGCACATTTACCGCAGTACCGAGCAGACCGGTGATATGGTTTAACTCACGATATTTTTTTGCTCTTTCGTTACTCCAGGAACGAAATACTGAATCTATTGCTGACCATAGCTGTTCTCTGGGATCTTGTGGAAATTCTTTACTAATTTCATCCTTATAGATCTTCTTATACTGTTCAACAACAATTTGTAGGTCATCCGCGGTGAGTTCAACATCGAGTTTGATCTTTCTTGTATTCTTCACGCGGGAAAGCACATCTTCAAAAAGGTCAGAATCAATCCTGTGTACTACATTACCAAACATCTGTATTAAGCGTCGGTAGGCATCCCACACAAAACGGGGATTGCCCGTTGCTTCCGAGAAACCTTTTACCAATGTATCGTTAAGCCCAAGGTTAAGGATCGTATCCATCATTCCTGGCATGGAAACAGCAGCACCAGAACGGACAGAGAGAAGAAGGGGATTATTTTCGTCGCCGAAATTCATTCCCATTTCTTTCTCAAGCTGCGCCAAGCTATCTTGAACTTCCTTTTTCAATCCCTCTGGATATTTCTGATCATGTGTATTAAAGTAATCACAAATTTTTGTCGATATGGTAAATCCAGGTGGAACAGGTATGCCAAGATTGGACATTTCTGCCAGGTTTGCACCCTTTCCACCAAGTATTTCTTTCATTGTCTGATCGCCATCAGTTTTTGACTGGCCGAAATAATATACATTTTTAGACATCTTACCTCATTTCTATCTATATAAATTATTATCTATAATATAATCTTTAACTACCTCAGGGACAAGTCCATCAATTGATTTTCTGTTTATTAACCTTTTCCTTATTTCCTGTGATGAAATATCTATCACCGGCATGGGGATGTATCGTAGGTCTTTTTTGAGATACTTTGTATGACCATTCGAGTTCTCTCTACTTAGAACTATGAATTGAGCCATGTCGAGTAGTTCTTCGTACTTGAACCAATAAGCAATCTCTGAGATATTATCTTCACCCACCAGAAAAAAAAGCTCATCTTCAGGGTACTCTTCATTTAATTTTTTCAACGTGTAATATGTATACGTGTAATTTTTTGCTTGTTCAATCTTTTCGAGTTCTTTTATCTCAAATTTTGGACGGTCTTCAATTGCCATACGCATCATCTCGACTCTGTGGTCATAGGGTACTATTGGTTTTTTGTGAGGAGGATTCCCAGCAGGAATAAGAAAGATTTTATCAAGTTTTAAAACATCAAAGCAGAATTCAGCCATTTTGATATGACCAAAATGGATGGGATCAAAGGTTCCACCAAGCACTCCCAGTCTCATGATCAGTCTGTGAGGTATTGGTTGATTTTTTGTATATATGGATTGTCTGGATATTCGGCAATAAATCTGTCAGCTAGTAGTGCTAGTTTATCCCAGTTCTTATTTTTTATATATATTTTTGCTGCCAGTTTAAGGGATTTTTCTTCAACCTTACCTGGAATATTCTGGTCAAAGATTTCATTAAGGTACATCATCGCAGCATTGTTATATCCCATCATATAATAGATATGAGCATTTTGATATTTTTTTTCCAGAAGTTTTTTGATGCAATTTTCATACATTTTTTCAACTTCTTCGACAAGAGGAGATTTGGGATATTGATGCAAAAAGAAATCAAATTGCTGTAGTGCATTTTGGGTTTCTGTTTGATCATATGCAGGTGGATAGGATAGCTTATACCATGACATGCCAATCTTATAATTTACTTCTTCATTATACTGAGAATAGGGAAACATTTTGAGCAGCTGTTCATATTCGAAGATTGCATCTTCATATATGCGTAATTTATAATAGCAGTTTGCAAGCTGATATTGTGCGTGTTTTACAAGTGTATCGCCTTTACTCAAATAAGTAATGATCTCATAGATATCACGGGCTTTATTGTATTTTCTTTTTGAAAAGAGTTCATCTGCTTCTTTCATTTTAATATGTGGATCGAAATCACCTTTTGGAAGCACTATCTGGCGCGGTTCTTCTTGTGTCTCCTCATCCTGATCCCATGGTATATTTGAGGGAGTTTGTGCGATAAGTGATTGATAAAGTAATCCTGCTGCTAAAAGTAATATACTAAGAAGAAATTTCTTTTTTTGCATTATCTATTCTCCAGCATTACAATTCTTTCCCTGACCAGATCCAAGCGTTCATAATTGGGATACTGTCTCTGTATTTCTCTGAGCTGTGTCAAAGCTCCAGAATATTGTTCCATACCCATAAGACATAGTGCGATTTTCAACTTGGCATCAATGACCTTATTTGATTCGGGATAATTGATAACAACTTTATCAAAATTGAAGATAGCTGTTTCAAACTGATCGAGGGAGTAATAACATTCTCCAATCCAGTATTGCGCATTTGATGCAAGATCATGATCAGGGTATTCTTTCAGAAACTCAGAGAAAGTACTAATTGATTTTCTGAACTCATTGTCCATATAGTATTGTCGTCCTATTTGATACATTTTCTCAGGGGTTATGACATTTGGAGTCTCAGTTTTCGAAGATATTGTCGTTGTTACCGGTGCAGATTTCAATTGTGCAAGTATTTGATTTTGCGTTTCAATCTTTGATTCAAGTGTATTCATCTTCACTTCAAGGTTGGATACTTTGGATTGCAGTATAATGATCTGGTCCATTTTACTGTTAAGTAATTGAATGCTGCTTGAAAATTGATTTTCCTGTTGTTTTATAGATTCTGTATTAAGTTTAATTGCTTTTGTCAATTGCTCTATTTGATGATCGGTAGTATCTACAGGTTTACGAGGTTCAGTATAAGGTTTCTGCTGAGCACAATGAGCAAGTGCCAGCAGGAGGAAAAAACCGAGAATATGGATCTTTTTCACGTTAACCCCCGTATTTTTCTAAAAAGACCTTATATGCTTTATAGGTGGAATAGACATCACCTTTGCTGGATATCTCGAATGGTGAATGCATTGCAAGAAGAGGGGTACCGCAGTCTATCACTTCCGCACCATGTTCAGCCATAAATTTTGCAATAGTGCCTGCACCACCGACATCGACCTTTCCGAGTTCACCTACCTGCCAGTTCACTTTGTTATTATTGAAAAGAGTACGCAGTTTTCCGATAAATTCTGGATGTGCATCATTAGAGCTGCTTTTACCTCTGGATCCGGTAAATTTTGTTAGGCAGACCCCATGTCCGAGAATGGGAGCATTTTGCTTTTCATGAACTTCCTTGAAAGAAGGATTTATAGCTGCAGTGACATCTCCCGAGAGGATATTGGTTTTCATAAGGACTTTGCGAAGTATTTTCGAGCTATCTAATTTCTGAAAATCTATTATATCAGCAATAAAATCCAAAATGAAATCTGATTTTGCTCCTGTATTACCCTCGCTACCAATTTCTTCTTTATCTGCAAAAAAAACAATAGAGGAAAGCTCACGTGAATCAGCCTCAAGAATGGCACGAAGCGATGTGTATGCGCAAACACGATCATCCTGCCCATATCCACCGATCATGCTCGCATCAATCCCGACATCCCTGCTGGAAAATGCAGGAGTTATCTCTATTTCTGCACTTATGAAATCTTCTTCGGTTATACCAAATTTTTCATACAAAAGATGAAGACAATTGAGTTTTATCTTATCTTTGACCTTATCATCATCAAAGGGAATCGAACCAAAGAGGAGCTGCAGTTTATCTGCATCGATTGCCTCTGAAAGCTTTTTATTATTCTGATCTTTTGCAAGGTGAGGAAGGAGATCTGCGAAGGTGAAGACAGGATCGCTGTCATCTTCTCCGATAGAAATTATAATCTTTGTGCCGTCTTCTTTTATTACAACGCCATGGAGTGCAAGAGGGATTGCCATCCATTGGTACTTTCGAATCCCACCATAATAATGAGTAAGCATGATTGCGAGTTTGGAAGTACTTTCTTCACTAAGAGGAACTTGCTTAAGATCGACACGAGGAACATCAACATGAGATACGATGAGGTTGCATCCATGAGAAATATCTTTCTTGCCAGCACGAAATATAGCAATATTTTTATCTCTGTTTATCCGGTAGTATCCTACAGCATCTGCGGGAGCATCTGTAGTGAAAGGAGTGTAATTTTTCGCTTTCAGGATATCCTCTGCCAGCAAAACGGACAGTCGTTCTGTACGTGCTTCATCAAGATAGGCAGCATACTCATCAGCAAAGACAAATGCTTTTTCTCGTTCATCCTTTTCAGCCATACCCCAGAAAGTCTTCTTTGAATATGATAGCATGTCTTTCAGTTCTTTTCCTTTTAAAGTTTTGGTCATGTTTATCCTACAATATATTTTTTATAAAAATGATGCGACCGCATTTGCCATGTCAAGAGTTGAAGAAGTGCCACCCATGTCATAGGTTCTTATGTAACCATCTTTTATAACTTGTGCAATTGCTTCTAACAAATGTTGTGCTTTGCTTGTTTCCCCGAGATAATCTAGCATCAGCTTGGTGGTAATAAGCATCGCAATGGGATTAACTCGATATTGGCCTGCATATTTTGGAGCACTTCCATGGGTGGGTTCAAACACAGCCAGATTGTCTCCGATATTTCCGCTTGCTGCAAATCCAAGGCCACCTACAAGTTGAGCACAAAGGTCAGATATGATATCTCCAAACATATTGCTTGCAACAAGTACGCCATAATTTTGAGGATTCTTTACAAGCCACATCGCCATTGCATCTACATTGGTTTCCCACAGTTCGATATTTGGGTAGTCCTTCGCTATTTTGCGTGCTTCTCGAACCATAAGCCCAGAAGTTTCTCTGATGACATTCGGTTTTTCTACCACAGTCACACTCTTGTAGCCATGCTTCTTTGCATATTCGAAGGCATTTCGTACAATTCGCTGGCATGCTTCTCTGGTAAAAATTCTGCAGGAGATAGCCAGGTCTTCAAGTGATGTTTGGTCAAATTTCTGCATCTTTTTGTGATTGTTTCGAAGTGCCTTAAAGACTTCTTCGGGGACGGGATAAAATTCTACACCAGCATATAATCCTTCTGTATTTTCTCTGAATACAACTATGTCGATATCATCCCTGTAGTTAAGAGGGTTCCCTTTGAATGCTTTGCAAGGGCGCAAGTTCGTATGTAGGTTGAATTTTTGTCTCAGTCCAACGATGGGACTGGAATATACAAGACCTTTTCCTTGAAGTTCTGGAATAAGTTCTTCCTCTGCCTCTTGCTTTGGCTTGGAAGTAATTGCACCAAAAAGTGCACAGTCAACATTATTAAGAAGATCAACAGTTCGATCAGGAAGGGGATTACCTTCAGTCTTCCAGAATTCCCAACCAATATCACCATGAATATACTCGGCATCGAGTTCAAATTTGTTCAGAATGATCTTTGCTGCTTCCATGACATCGTTTCCGACACCATCTCCGGGCAGCCAAGCAATTTTGTACTTACTCATCTTACTCCTCATATGATATGTTTTGTATTTTATATTCAAGGATACCAGCAGGGGCTTTCACCTTGACGGTTTCACAGTTCTTTTTTCCTAAAAGTGCCTGTGCAATAGGTGATTTGAAGGATATCATTCGAAGATCTTTCGTCTTCTCAGTTTCATCTTCACCAACGATCTTATATCGTAAAACTTTATTTCTATTTAGATCAAGCAATTCAACTGTCGCTCCGAAGCGGATCGCATTTTTATCGATCTGATCAGTGTCGATCACTTTTAGTGTGGAGAGTTTTGCCTGTAATTTTGAAATCTCTGCTTCGATAAATCGCTGCTTTTCTTTTGCGGCATGGTATTCTGCGTTTTCACTCAGGTCACCGAATTGCCGAGTGCGTCCAATCTCTTCTATAATATTGGGTCGTTCTTCTTGTATAAGATGTTGTAACTTCTTACGTAATCTCTCGAGACCTTCTTTTGAAATATATTCATGTGCCATTATGTTCTCTTTAATTTTTTTAAAATTTTTTCTGCTGTATTTGCAGCTTTTTTTATTCGTATATTTCCACTCATCTCCCATTTGGAGACGATATCGCGTATCATTTCTGTATTTTCAGAAATTGCATCTGCGAGTATCTCAATAAATTCTGGTTTGCGTGTTGATTGAAAGGAATTGTAAATTCCTCGATATATTTTTTTATCAATTTTATAGATGCATTTCAATATTTGCGAGGCACCATTTCGTATGGTTTCATTTTCAGAATTCCAGAAGGTTTCAACTTTTTTTTCAATTAACGAAGCTTTTGATTTATTAGCTTTGATATATTTACAAAGAGTTAGAAAAGCATATTCAATAATATCATCCTGAGGGTGTTCACGAATAGTAGAAATAATATCATCAACATAGGTATCTGGATATTTTTTAACCAAGGGTAAAATAATAGTATCAAAGATTTTCTTAATCTCAGCTTTATCATGCGTATTTTTTAGCGCTTTTTTTATTATGTAATCATATTCTCCTGGATGTTTTAAAGCTACTTTACTCATGACATAGTTAAATATTTTTTTCCCATTATTCCCTTTATTCTGTTGTATGAAAAGTAAAAAATCAATAAAATCATCAGGCTTATTTTGAATAACTCTTCTCATTTCTTTTGCTACAAAGGTGATCACAGGTTGAGGGATTTCTCCATTCACCCTTTCCGGATAAGCATTATAGATAATTTCAAAATCATAATCCTCTTTTGGTATCTTGTTCTCGAGAAAATCAAGAGTATCTTTTTTCAGTCTTTGTTGCCAATCATAAGTAATCATAATGTAAACCTTTATCGAATTATAGCTATTTTGCCATTTTTGTATAAATCAGAATATTTAATCAAATAAAAATATATACCTGAAGCGACTTTATGTCCGGATTGATTGGTAAGATTCCAGTTTTTCCTATTATAATCTCCAGACAATGATTCCGCAATAATATGGTTTACGAGCTGACCAGCAAAATCATATATATATATATCAGCATTGCCAGATGTTGGAAGATTCTGAAAAATAATGAAATCATTTTCTTTATTTACAGGATTGGGGAATACATCTACATTATCAAGGTCAGTTATTGGAATATTGATTTTAATAAGATTTTTCCCAGGTAGAATCGAATTACCCGCGAGATCGGTTACATTATTAATTTTTATATAATAAGATTTTCCAATAGGTGTAATTATATGATCAAATGTAAGTGTAACTGACTGCATATCTACGTCAATGTGGTAGATACTATTCGGAAGCCCTTGTTCTGGAAACAATAATTCATAATTAGAAATTGAAGCCGCACTAGTCGGATCAACAGTTTCATTAAACTCAATAATCACATCCTGTTCATTATTCAAAGTACTTGAGATAATATACGGCCTATTAAGGTCTTCTTTATAATCAAAAGTAGTTGTTACATCATCCATTGTTGCATCAAAAATATTTTTAATATTTTGGATATCTATACTGTAAGGCGAATCAAATTCCTGAAAAGCAGTCGAAAAAGTAAGGAGTAAACTTAATTGGCTATTCGTAGGAATCACTGATTCCGGATATTCATAATTATGGATATAAAAGTTGGACACCATTTCACAATCACTGTGTAATACTTTATCAAAAGTAATCAAAACACTGTTTAGCGAAACCATTTCTATTAAGACAAGAGCTGGTGGATCAACTGGAACGATTCTCAGTGATTGAGTTTGATAACTTTCCTCTCCATCTTTGATAGCTGATAAAGAATATTTATATAAGCTATCCGCAAGAACATCAGAATCATTATATGATGTTGCATAACCATGGATTGGTAGTAATTCAATATTTTGATTTAGTCGTTTATAAAGATAGAAAGAATCAGCTACTTGAGAATTCCAGCTAAAAGATACTAAATCATGACTCGTTGGTTTTCCAGAAAAATTTTGGGGCATCGGAGTTGTTGGTGGGTCAGATGCATATGAAGAGAGAACCATCTCAAGAGAATCATTTTCGTTGTAATGATTATAGGCGAATTCATATTTCCCATCGTTGAGAACATCGATACATACTGGCTGGTAGGTTCTATATGAAGAACCAACCCACTTTGGAATTACTTTATAGGATTTTAATGTTTCAGTTAGTTGAAAAATATAGATATCTGGTACCGCTACGATAATGATCTCTTCTGCTCCATCTCCATCAAGATCTCCCACAGATAATCCATTATTTGAACTCACTCCAGCAATTTCAATATAATCAAGAAGTATTGGATTCCCATTAATATATTTGTAAATCCCAAATAACCAGAACTGCATGTTAATATCCTCTTCATCAGAATAACCTCCTACTATAAATTCAAGAAGTCCATCCCCATCAAAATCGCCAATTTCATTATAATATGCATTTGGAATTGGTATTTTTAAAGAATCAATTCGTTGGGCTGAATAATTACTATTTATTTGGTATATGAGAATGTCACCATCGATATCAGAAAAAAGAATATTTCGATTACCGTCATTATTCAGATCACCAAATCTTATGTAGGGCGAAAGTTCGTTTCTGGAAAACGTGTGAGTGTTATTAAGGATCCTGCATTCAAGAGTAAGATCATCACCATTTCTTGAGTACACATCGTAGTGCGAGAATGTTCCTAAAATATCAGCAGATCGAATAATGACATTATCATGACCATCATCATTAAAATCATAAAAGGTTCCTGTATATGCATCTTTGATAGAATTTACAAATCGACTTGGGAAAGATAGAGGTGTTTCTGCTTCATATAAAAGTATAGAATCTGCTTTATTCCCAAGAAGCTCGTAGTTACCATCACTATCTGTATCACCAATACTCCATGGAATAAGCTGCTTATTCATGGTGTATACAATATCTATAGCATTATTGCTATATTCAGCAAAACGTACCGGACCATACGAGCCGTCTTCAGGAAATTCCATAAAAACAAGTTCAGTTTTACCATTTCCATTAATATCATACTTATTTGAACAGAAGTAGCCTGGACGTTGATAAGAAACAATAGGATCGTATCCCCTTGTTGGAATGGTGCTATTATCTGTCGTTATTGCATCTGAGATTATACCAGAATGAGATGTGAGACCAGAATGATTAGTGATGGATAATGAAAACGAGTATGTATCTTCAGGTAAATTTTCTGGAAACTTCAAGGCAGTAAAATAATTATATTTTTTCTGAATAAGCGAGAATGTATCCTGTGTAGAAGAAAAACATCGTGCATGAAACTGAGAAGGTTCAGTTACTGTGGATAAAATAAAGTAATTCTTTTTATTAAAATTATATCTATTAGTTGCTGCAGTTGCATAGGGTACAAATTGAGGGGGAGTTCTATCAATATTTATCTTTATAATATCGATGTAATTTGTTCCCTTGATGTCTTTAACACAAACTCGAAGATAATAGGTTGAATCCTGAAGACCGTTAATATAAAATGTGCCGAGTGTATCATTAATTACTTGTTCTTGGTACAACGTTGGTTCTGGATTATGAGTTACCACATCAAGCCAATCATTCTCTTCGGGTTCTTCCAAAGTGGTAAAAGCAAGGGTATAGCAGAAAAAATCTTCACAAAAAGCAGTTCCGATAATTGGAATGTCCTGAGTATAGCCGAAATTATAATGAGGATAGAATATAGTTGATTGAGGAATGATATCAATACCCGCATTTAGAAGAAGCTTTTCTGCATTGATAATCCCATAACCAAACACATTATCATAGCCATGTTCGCCAAGATCATCACAGGAAATTCTAAGAAGATTATATATTTCATCATTAGTAAAAAGGGGATTCTGGGAAAGTAGCAAAGCAGCGCATCCTGCCACAAAAGGTGCAGCCATAGATGTGCCACTTTCCTCTTTGTAGTTATTATTCAAATAGGTACTATAAATACTCAAACCAGGACCACTGAGATCGACACCTTCACCATAACTGGAAAATGAGCAAATTTTCAAATTCTGATCAACTGCAGTGACAGAAAGTACATTCTCCATTGCTGCAGGATATAAGATACCAACCCCCCCTTCGTTTCCAGCAGACGCAATGACAGTCACACCATGATTATAGGCATAGGTACAGGCATCATTAATAATCGGAGATAGGATTTTATCTCCCCAGCTTATACTTATGATCTGTGCTCCATTATCTGTGGCATACACGATGGCTGCAGAAACGTCATCATCTTCAAGATACCCACCAAGTGTGGTTCGAAATCCAGCTCGAAGGTTCATAACTGATGAAAACCAAGTAGTTCCAGCAACGCCTGTATAGTTATTCGTTTGTGCAGCAATGATGCCAGCAATGTGTGTTCCATGCCCAAGATCATCTCTTGGATCATTATCTCGTTCTCTGAAGTCACCCATTGCTTCAACGATTTCGGTATCAGTAAAGTCCCATCCCATCCAGTCATCAATATAGCCATTTCCATCGTCATCAATGTAGTTATCAGGTATTTCGTTATAGTTGATCCAGATATTTTGTTCGAGGTCGGGATGATCATATTCAATCCCAGAGTCGATGACCGCAATAATTATCTGTTCATTTCCTTTTTCGATTTCCCAGGCTTTGTTTGCACTAATGGCTGGCAAACCCCATTGTTTGTAATAATACTCATCATTTGGAGTAATAGAAAGCATTTCATTAAGATAATTCGGCTGCGTATACACAAGATGAGGGCTGTTTTTTACGATGCTCTCGATGTGGGAAAAATCAAGTGCTTTTTCAAAGGTGAAATGGTATATTATCAATGATTCATTGTCGATGATCGATTGATACCTTTTTAGTGAATACGTATCGAGCACTGTATCAAATTCTTCGATGCCAGTTCTACCATTTTTCATTACAAAGGGTTCGTCAAATCGAGCGATCAACTCATAAGTAGAATGTTGCGGTACAGCTTGTAGTACCGCAGAAATCAAAAAAAATAATGAAAAGACAATGTACTTTTTCATGTGAATTTCCTAAAAGTTGTATGTTACCGAGAAACGATGTGCGATACCAATATCATTCTGATACGGTGAGAAGGCATATTCAAAATTAAATTCGTTCAGATTGATACCAAGCCCTGCTGTAATATTTTGCTCGTCATAATTGATCTTATAACCAGCTCGAGAAAATATCATATTTGCAAAGGCATATTCAACGCCGAGATCTGCCTTCATGTCGTTTCCAGACTGTATGACTATCTGTCCAGAAAAGAGAAGATTATTCTGTGGATTGACAGGATATTCATAATGAGAACCAAATTTAAAGGTAAGGGGAAAGCGAATACTCTCCTCTTTCATGGCAGATGAAATTCCGATATTTTGAATGACCATGCCGAGATTCAAACCTTTAATGAACGAGTCATATATAACGCCGAAATCAAGCGCAGCACCGATGCTGGATTCTAAGTCTATTTTTTCGTACACACATTTAATATTTGTACCGACGGACATACTTGGAGTAATTCTACGTGCGTACGTTATACTGGAAACAAGGTCGAGGGGATGAAATTCGCCGATAGTGTCACCCTGAGTATTTGTTTTATCGATCATACCATAGTTGAGATAGGTAAGACCAAGTCCCCAGCTGCTTTTTCCATTTCGTACTATGAGGGAAGTGTTCTCAATGTTATTTTCAAAAACGTAACTATTATGATTAAAACTGAAATTAGAAGATTCGCTGATCTGCACCGCAGCAGGATTAGCCCATAATATCGTGGCATCACCAGGGGAAGCAACAACTGCATCTGCCTTACCTGCATTACGAGCACTAATACTTACGTTCAGTATCTGAAATCCATATTTCCCAGGTGTTTCCTCAGCATTAAGCTGAAGACTCAAAGTAAAGATAAGTATTGATACTACGATCAAAATTTTATTTCGCATATTATTATCACCCTATTTTTATTATGTATAAAATCCTCTTATCGATCATCGACAAGAGGATTATTTGGTAAAAAAAGCCCAAATTCGATTATGAAAATATCAACGTTACCCTAAAATCTCCTTCTGGTTACACTTACAGATTTTAACAACTTCACGCTTGGGCGACCATTTACTACCCTCTGTATGTCTATTTCGAATAACTTTTATTGTTGTCATTTCCTCGTTGCACACGGGGCAAATGATTTTTCTCTTACCCGCGCTCGCATGGGCAAGTTTTGCTGCAAAGGTTCTTACTTTTGGCATTTACAACTCCTTTATGAATTACGACATAAGTCCAGTACATAAGTACTGGTGTCAAGTTTTTCATCAGTGACAATTCAGGCTATATTTTTACCTGAAAATAACTGTCAAATCATAATCTATGCAAAATTTTTATCATCCCCACAAAAATTTTCATATTCATGAAACTTATATACAAAAAAACGAATACACCATATTTGTTGGTCAAAATAAATTATATCATTGGATATAAAAGCACTTATTAAGATAACATATTTTCTCAAAAAAAAATTATTTGACAATCAAAAACAGACAAAACTTTTAACCAAATGCGAAATATTTTCTTAGTACCCTTGAAGCTAATTTTCGGCTGTAACGGAGTAAATTTAGTATCGACCGCAAAGGATATGGCTAAGGTTGCATGGGATTTACCAAGGCATAATAATTTCATCTATATAAACCAGAATTCACTAGATGATGAGTTTTTTTTAGAAGCCAAAAGCACTCTTGGAAATGGATATGTATATATCATTCTATCAAGCACAGGTAGCCCTGCAGCGAACCTAATAAGCACTTTCACCGGAAAACAATATGCACATACTTCGCTTTCTTTTGATGAAGAACTGAAAACACTTATTAGTTATAATGGTGGTAACGGAATCGCTGCTCCAGGAATGAACCACGAAAAAATTGAATTTTTCCATCAAAAAGAAGACGCTTGTTATGTCATTTACAAATTAAAAGCAACGAAACATCAAAAAGAAATAATCCTGGAAGAAGTGAGAAAAATAAATGAAAGGGGCAGTTCATATAATGTGCTTGGATTATTCTTATCGTATAAAATGCGAGCAAATATAATGTATTGCTCACAATTTGTATATTCTATGCTTCAATCTGCAGGCTTGGCTTATTTTACAGTAAAACCAGAAAAAGTCCACCCCATAGATTTTGTGGATAGAGATAAACAGGGTAAACTGGAATTCTGCCGTAAGGTGTTTTTAAAGGATGTGAATGAAGTGAAATAGATTCGATCCTTTATTTGATAATTACAAACTTATTTATCTCTTTTGTATGTCCATCGATATTTAATTTCATGAAAAATATCCCTGATGATAGATTAGATGCATTTGTGCCTATTAAATGATTTCCAATATTTCTCTTTTTATCTATAATTTTTTCTATTAGTTGCCCTTTTATGTTATATAATTCAATACATACATTACTATTTTTCTTTAAAGTAAAACTAACATTAATTGTATTATCAGTATACCTTATTGGATTTGGATAATGATAAAATTTATATTGCGATAATGCTGGTGTATCATCTATTGATACAGATTGATTAAAATAATATGCTCCCATATCTGCTGTAGTCCCATCTGGATCTAACGATGAATTAGGATCACCCGTATCGATACATGGTGACATAGTGGTATCTTGAATTGGATAATTTATCCAACTGAGATGATAATCACCATTGGAAGGATCTACAAATAATGGATCATTATCTATATTTCCATCTAACCAATTAACAGTTCCGTTATTATTAGTTACAATATCTATCTCTCCTCCTTCTATATCTGAATATAAAATTGTTATTGTATTAGAATTATTATAATAATTAAAATAAACTTCTTGAGGATAATCGTTCCACAAAATACAATTAACTAAACTAGGACTTGAATTCTCATCACAATATATCCCACCTCCATAAACACTTGAATTATTTGACATTGTTACATTATCTAAAATGGGATTTGAATTTGAATAGCAGTTCAAACCACCTCCCGCAAAACCACTTGTATTATTTGATACTGTTACATTATCTAAACTTGGACATGAACCAAAACTACAACAAATACCACCTCCATACTCGTTAACTATGTTGTTAGATATTGTTACATTTTCTAAAATAGGATTAGAGTTAATGCAATAAACACCACCACCATATTCTTCTGCAAAGTTATTAGAAATTTTTACATTATTTAAAGTTGGATTTGAATTCAAATAGCAGTTCAGCCCACCTCCTCCTATATCAGCTGTGTTGCTTAAAATACTTACATTATTTAATGTCGGATTTGAATAGGAAACACAAGTAAATCCTCCACCATATTGTCCACTTTGGTTATATGATATTATCACATAGTTTATTATAGGATGAGAGTTGTAATAACAATTAACACCTCCACCATTTGTTCCAGCATAATTTTGTGTAATTAAAAGATTTTGCAATTTTGGGCTTGAATTATCAAAAGTTATCCCTCCTCCATAGGTTTGATTACCATTTATTACTGTAAAACCACATAAAATTGCAGTTGAATCTTCACCATTTTCAAACGTGACCACAGTACCAGAGTTATTACCATCAATAATCGTGAGTGAAATATAAGAAGTATCCTTTGTGGTCAGATAAAGAGAGGCAACAGTAATATTTTTTCCGTTAAAGTTTATATTTTCCACATAGGTTCCTGTATCGACGAGGACAGTATCATAGTCACTTGCAGCGTTTATACCTTCCTGTATTGTAGTGTAATTTGTAGGCACATTAATAAGCATGGCATTAAGCGTACAAATTAACAAACCTAAAAAAATAGTAATAAAAAAAATTTTTTTCATTTTTTGCTCCAGTTCTTTTGTGTAGATTTGCAAAGATAAATAAAATGACTTTTTTAATTCTCTTTCATTCCCAATTCAATGGTAAAAACATAGCTTATTCAACGTGATTAACTTAATTCATATTTTCTCATCTTTATGTCAATATTTTATTTTATGTTAGGATACCCCTCAAAATTTTCATTGAAATTAAAATCCTAAAAATTCATTGATTATATTGACATTCAAATTTTAAAAAATCACATTTTTGAGTAAATGAATCGAAAACAGAAATACTACGAGGAGAAACTATATGGATAAAAATTCACATAAATTAGGTTTATTCAAGCTCATAATGATAACGCTTGCGTTCATTATGAGTATAAGGAATTTACCTATGCTGGCAGAAACTGGCTGGGCGCAGATATTCTACATGCTTGTGGCTGCGATCATCTTTCTTATCCCAACTGCGCTTATCTCGGCTGAGCTGGCGACCGGATGGCCATCTGCAGGTGGTGTTTACAAATGGATAAAGCTTGCTTTTGGTGACAGGGCTGCTTTCATCGGCTCATGGATGCTCTGGGTGCAGATGTTCTTCGGCATGGTTATGATCGGATCGTTCATCGCAGCGATGATCGCTTTTATTTTTAAGCCGGAGCTTGCAAATAATAATATCTATATCGCAGTAGTCACAATTGCTATTTATTGGGTGGCTACGATCTTCAACTTAAAGGGATTGAAGTCCGGGAGTTTGATCAGCTCGGTTGGCTTCCTGGTAGGTGTGCTTATTCCTTTCATATTGATTCTTGGATTTGGATTAGCATACTTTCTTGGAAGCAATCCAATTCAACTTCCGAAGTTTTCGTGGGGACAATTATTTCCAAATTTTTCAAGCATCGGAAACCTTGCATTCTTTGTGGGGATAATCTTTCTCTACTCAGGAATGGAGGTATCTTCGGTACATGCTAATGAAGTGAGTAATCCCCAGAAGAACTATCCTCTTGCCATGCTCGTTGCGGCAGTGCTTATTATGCTGATGAATATCTTCGGCGCTTTTGCTATAGAGATCGCTGAACCAAGAAGTTCAATTAACTTGGCATCAGGCATAATGCAAACATTTACAGTGTTCTTTAATCAGCAAAATGTCAATTGGCTTATTCCTGTTGTGGCATTCATGGCAGCAGTCGGTGCGTTTGGTCAACTCAGCACCTGGGTGCTCGGACCTTCCACGGCAATGCTCCAGGTAGCAAAGAATGGCTTTATGCCCAGATGGTGGCAGAAGACTAATAGTGCTGGTGTGCCCATTCATTTCGTGCTGGTCCAGGCAAGCATGATCACGCTGGTTGCACTTATTTACGTGGTTGTCCCAGCAGTAAATGCAGGTTTCTTCATGGTGCTTATCCTGACGACGGTGCTGTACGCAGTTATGTATTTGCTCTTATTTGCTGCTGGTATCAAGTTGAGATACAAATATCCGAATGTAAAACGAACCTATCGAGTTCCGGGTGGTAATGTTGGCATGTGGATCGTTGGAGGGCTTGGATTTCTTACCATGCTTTTTGTGATCGTGATCAGTTTTTTTCCGCCTGCAAATCTTAAGATCGGGAGTCCAACCTTTTATGTGATCTTCATGGCGCTTGGGTTGATCGTATTCGTCAGTCTTCCGAACATTATTTATGCATGCAGGAAGCCAGAATGGAAAGCAGTAGAAAACAAAAAAGAAGAAAATAAAGGAGAATAACATGGATAAAATTGATATTAACGGATTATTTTTAGGACCCAAATCCGAGAATGGTAAATTCTTTAAGGAGAAGGTCATCGATGTGATAAATGAGCATCTTTTCTGGAGAAAAGATTTTCATCCGGAAGATGATCCTGTTATCACCTTGCATGAGAAGGATCAGAAAGACTTTAGAATGACCGAGGAAAAGGTTCACCAAGTGATCGATACAGTATGCGCAAAACTTAAAGAGACGTCAATGCCCTGGCATTCCCCGCGCTATCTCGGACATATGAATGCAGACATTCTCATGCCTGCAATGATCGGCTATATTGCTGCAATGTTATACAATCCGAACAACGTTGCATATGAAGCTTCAACTGCAACGTCTCCAATGGAACTAGAATGCGGGTATGATTTTGCAGACCTCATGGGCTATGACCGTGAAAAAGCATGGGGACACATCTGTACAGACGGCAGCGTGGCAAACCTTGAAGCGATATGGTATGCCAGAAATCTTACGTCGATACCTTTTGCAATCAAAGAATTGCGACCGAAGCTGGTGGAAGGAAAATCAGACTGGCAGCTTGCAAATATGACTGTTGAGCAGATCCTCGATCTCTCGGAAAAAGTGAAAGATATCTGGGATGAGATCAGAGATAAATCTGTTCGAGGAACAGGCATCATTCAGAAACAGCTTGGCAAATGGATCGTTCCGCAAACAAAACATTATTCATGGGTAAAAGCCGGTGAAATTATCGGACTCGGATTGAACAATGTGATCTCCATCCAGGTTGATGAACATTACAGAATGGATATTGATGTGCTTAAAAAGACGATTGATGATCTGGTAAGTAAGGAGATACCCATACTCGGAGTCGTTGCAGTAGTTGGCAGCACAGAAGAAGGCGCAGTTGATCATGTCGACCAGGTCGTTGCCCTTAGAAAGGAACTAGAAAAGAAAGGAATCTCTTTCTATTTGCATATCGATGCTGCTTATGGTGGTTATGCACGTTCGATCTTTCTTGATGAGAATTTCAAATTTATCCCGTATGATGAACTGAGACTCCGATTGCATAAAGACGGCATTATCAATAAGGATGAGATCGATTGGCCAAGCATGGATGTGTACAATGCATTCAAGGCGATCGAAGAGTCAGACTCCGTTACCATAGATCCGCACAAGATGGGTTATATACCCTACGCAGCAGGAGGTATCACGATAAAAGATAGAAGAATGACCGATGCGATTTCCTACTTTGCCGCGTATACCTTTGAGAAAGGAACCAAAGTTCCCGCATTACTTGGAAGCTATATCCTTGAAGGTTCTAAAGCTGGAGCAACCGCAGCAGCGGTATGGGTTGCCCATAGAGTTTTACCTTTGAACATAACAGGTTATGGCAGACTCATCGGTGCAAGCATCGAAGGAGCACAGAGATTCTACAATCATATCCAAAAGAACAAGATTCTGAACATAAACGGGACTAAAGTAAAGATGGATACTCTCACAAAACCGGATTTCAATATGGTTGATTTTGCGTTCAATATCGAAGGCAATAAAGACTTGAAGAAGATGAATGAGCTCAATTTCCAGATTTATGATCTGAGTTCTTATGTAGCAGGACCAGTGTTCAAAAATGATTTCATAACCTCTCACACAGAATTTACCTATGCTGATTACGGAGATGCCCCTATTGGCATTGCAAAGCGATTAGGGATTGATAAATCCGAATGGGATAAAGTACACAGCTTCCGCCTCATGCGTGCTTGTGTGCTTACCCCGTACTTCATGATTGATAGGGTGGTTGAACATTATTGGGAAACCTATCTTGACAGTATGAAGGAGAAGATAGAAAAAATACTCAAAGAATAGATAAAACTCTTATAGATTGGAGAATATTTGAAACGTATATCGTATATTTTTACAAGAATGAGTAATTTTGATACATATCTTGAAAGACTCAAAAAGAGAGATGTCTCGCAGGCAACTCTTACTCTTCTTAGTTATGAGGTAATTGTTCGGGACAGAGTCAAAACAGTACTTCTTGCTCGTATTGAATTCAAAAATAAGAAAAAAGAATATACATTTGAAAAAAAATGTGGTTCATTTCTCATCACCTATTCAGAAAAAAAGAAAAAAACCCAGTTCAACAAGGCGAATAATAAGTTAGTAAGGATGATTGACCAGATATCATCACACGATATCGAAGTGAATAACCAGAAGCTTCGGTTTGAATATAATCCTAATGCAGAAAAAGGAATAAGCTATTACAAAAATCCATACGAGCGCTTTAGCAGAACTGATCTTATACTTCGTGACCAACTTGCTATCGACAGAACAATTTTGGCTAACGAACGTACGTTCTTTTCGTATGCACGCGCAAGTCTCGCTTTGATTCTGACCGGAGCTGGTTTTATCAAATTTTTCGAAACTTTTACGTGGTGGTTCCTAGGTTCTTTCTTAATCGGACTTGGGTTAACGGTAATAATGATAGGTATATGGCGAACCACGATCATGTCTCGCAAAATTAGAACAACCAGTAAAACATTTAAGACAGAACAGTATGTGAAACAAGAGGAAACTCCGCATGAAGAAGACGAATCATAATATACTCACAAATTTGATTGTAGAATAAGCATGACCTGAGTCTCACATAGAATAATCAAATGTGATAATATAAACAACACTATGCCAAAAAGTGATACAAATAGTACAGGTATAATTTACACGCTTAACCAGAGACCTCCACTTGTAGAAGCGATCTTTGCAGCACTACAACATTTTCTGGCGATCTTTGTTCCTATCATTACACCAACGCTTGTTATTGGAAATGTGCTTCAGATTGATGTGGAGATACCTTATCTTATATCAATGGCATTGATCGTATCGGGTATCGCGACATTTATTCAAGTTAAGAAAGTCGGTTCTATTGGTTCAGGTCTTCTTAGCATACAGGGAACTAGTTTTGCATTTCTTGCTCCTATCGTCGCTGTCGGATTGATCATTAAACAGCAAGGTGCAACAAGCCATGAGATACTTGGTTCCATTTTTACGATATGCCTTTTTGGTTCCTTTATCGAAATGATCGCCAGTAGGTTTTTAGAACATCTCAAAAAAATCATTACTCCGCTCGTGTCAGGAATAGTGGTGACGCTGATCGGATTGAGTCTGATAAAAGTGGCAGTCATAGATATAGGTGGTGGCAGTTCATTACTGAACAACAATACAGGCCAGTTTGCAAGTCATATAAATCTTCTTTTGGCCGTTATAACGATCATCATCATACTTATATGTAATGCCAGCAAATCTCAGATACTCCGTATGACATCGATCGTTATTGGGTTGTTGGGAGGTTTTCTGCTTTCGCTGGTTTTCTATAAAATAGATTTTAGCAGTATTAGCCCCTTACCTTTATTGACTATTCCTATTCCTTTTAAATATGGATTTCATTTTAAACTTGAGTTTTTTATTCCCATTGCGTTAATCTATGTGATCACAACTATCGAGTCCATTGGGGATTTGACTGCGACTTCAGTTGTGTCTCAGGAACCAATAAAAGGAGATCTGTATATCCAAAGGATTAAAGGTGGTGTGCTCGGAGACGGATTTAATTCTATGCTTGCATCAGTTTTCAATACTTTTCCTAATACAACCTTCAGCCAGAATAATGGTGTGATACAACTTACTGGAGTTGCAAGCAGATATGTAGGGATGATCGTGGCGATATTTTTATGTATATTTGGATTGTTTCCAGTTGTGGGAGGGGTATTAAGACTTATACCAATCTCTGTGATAGGAGCTGCCACATTGATTATGTTCGGTTCTGTGGCAGCAGCAGGTATAAAGATTATTTCTACGACCAAACTTGATCGCCGTTCTTTTTTGATCATAGCAGTTTCTCTGGGCTTAGGTTTGGGAGTGCAGTTTGTTCCACAAATTTTGCAGAACATGCCTAATATTATTCAAAATATTTTTAGTTCTTCTATCTCTACCGGCGGTCTCATTGCGATACTACTTAACAGTATCCTTAAATAATATTTTCAGACTGCTAACAGTTACTTCCCCATATCGCCTAAGTAATTCTTCGCAACATATACTTTGATAATCTGCAACATCTTTAACCCACGCACTCTCGGGTATGATGTAAGATATTTTACATTTTCAAAGTTATTTACTGCTACTGAATTCAGTTTCTTTGATACATCGAAAAGTAGAAAATCCTTTCCCTGTAATGCTTTATCATCACGCCAGAGTGTGAATTGGTGAGGTCTATTGCCAAGATCAAAACAAACAAAGTCATATCCAGAATAAATAATGAGTTCGCTTGCAATCTGATGTCTGTTCGCAGCAGGAATAAGTGTTGGAAATTCTCTAATGATGCTTGCTGCATCCTCACCCGCTCGCTTCCATCCATAGAATTGATCCGTTGGATCATATTTGATAGGAATAACTGGTACATAGACCTGCACAAGCACGACAAGAAGTACAACCACCAGCAGGAACCAGTTGACCACCCATGTAATTCGCCAGCCCACATGCTCCTGCCAGTATCTCATGTATGCATAAACAACAAGAAGAATTCCCGGGACATATGCAAAAGCGGGCCAGTTTGCTTCCACTTTCTTCTGAAGAGAAGATATGAGAAAAAAACCAAAGAAAACCAGTGCAATGAAGAATAGCATTTTCACAGTTTCCGAATGATACTTCCACTCGGCAATGACCTTAACTATTGCTATTACAAATATAATGAATAATAGAGGACCAAGCAAACCGAGTTGTCCTCCAAGATAATCACCAATCGTCTGCCAGTTCGGGAATGAACCTCCAATGCCGTGGGTGATCTGGAAGGAAAAAGAGATCCAATCATTCTGCATATTCCATACAATGACCGGTAAAAAGAAAATCAATGAAATCAATAAAGAAATATAAGGTTTAGCTGTTCTGAGCCATGATCTTTTCTGAGTAAATATCAGATAAAATAACAGTGCGGGAAAAATCAATACTGTCACATATTTCGAGAGGAGACCAAAACCAAGCATAATGCCCACAAGTATCCATTGTAACCATTTTCCACTTGTAGTAGCTTTATGGAAATGATACATCCCTGCAGTAAGAAAGAAGATCATGAGTGTATCTGGCGTTGCAATGATCGAGCCAGCAAACATCACCAGCGTGAGATTACTCAATACGAGATATGTAAAAGCGATCAATTCTCCAAATAGATTCTTCGCAAAATAATATGCATAAATGGATGTGGCAGCACCAAGCAGAATGGGGAGTAGATGCACAACAAAGGGAATGCTTTTGAAAACCATCGAAAGTAACGCAAACGCGTAGGCAATCATTGGAGGATGATCAAAATATGAAAGTTGAAGATTCTGTCCCCAGAGATAGTAATACGCCTCATCAGGGATTACATCAAATCCAATGGTATAGAGCAGTTTAAAGATTGTTAATGCACCGATAACGATGAATGCTTTATCGTCGAAACTTAGCTTATACTTCTTCATCTTGTTCCTTCTTGAAAGTCCAGAAATAATGAATGATATAATTCACTAACGTAATGATGACTATCGCAATGAATTTTGAGATAAGATTATTGATTTTGAACACTTCTGTGAAAAAAACCATCAGTACGTTCTGCATCAATCCCGTGATGATCATCGAGGAATTATACTTTAGGAGTCGTCCGAGAAAGCTACGTTTTGTCTTGGCTGGATTATCACGCCAGGTCCAGAAGTTGTTAAGCAAAAAATTATTTATTATTGAGATTTCTGTTGCTATAACACCTGCGAGAATATAGTGCAACCCAATCAGGGTAAGCAGATACTGAACACCCAGATTAACGACAGTACCGCTGCCGCCAACGATGCCGAATTTTACAAATCGACTAACGTGATTCTTGAAAATACGATGAACTCTTTTCTCTTTCATAGACAGGTATTGAGTGGATAACACAGATTTTTCTTGTCCAGAAAAGTATTTCATTCAAAATATTGATTATGAGAACCGAGCTTTTTCCGCACATAACATTTTTTTGTAATGTCGACTCAACAAATGACGTTGCAAGGCACTGGTTATCCTCTAAAAAGAGGAATCAAAATGCTGTATTCGTTGCTTCTAAACAATCTAAGGGAAAGGGACGAGGTAAACGTGAATGGTACTCATCCAGAGGCGGATTGTATTTCACCATGGTTTTTCATGATAGGATTCTTCCTCCATCAGTTACCCTTTTCACAGGTGTTATTATCCACAAGATCCTCAGGAGATTATATCCTGATATTGACCTACTCTTGAAATGGCCCAATGATATTATGCTTGGTAATAAAAAAGTGTGTGGAATTCTTACTTTCACACATCAAAATGCTACGTATATCGGTGTTGGGATTAATTGTAACATGAAGAACTTCCCGGATGAGCTTGCACATATAGCTACTTCTTTGTATATCGAGACCAGACAAAAAATGAAGCTCAAAAAAGTTCTTTCTGATGTGATCACATTATTTTCTACTGAAATAGATGAATTTAACAAATTGGGATTTATGCCATTTAAAGAATATTTTGAATTGTTCCATATACTCACAGGAAAAAAAGTATCAGTACAATTAGCTCATAAATCGACGGTTGGAGAAGTAAAGGCAATTAGTCAAAATGGAACCCTACTTATATATACGGATAAGGGGGATAAAGAATTCTTTGCTGTTGATAAGATTGACATACTATCATAGCTTTTGTGTTTGTACCGATGTGCCCCGGTAGCTCAGAAGGATAGAGCAGCGGTTTCCTAAACCGTTGGCCGGAGGTTCGAATCCTCTCCGGGGTACCAGTTTGTGATAGAACACAGATACGCACTGATGAGACGGATCTACGCTGATAAATAATATATTACAAAATTACTAACTACCAAAACACATCACAGTAAAACACGAGTCGGTCACGAAGTGAACGACTCGAGATAGGGCAAAATGATTACATTCACCATACGTCTCCATTACATACCGAAGTTGCATACCGAGGATACTCGGCTTCATCACCAATCGTCCAGAAAGCAGAAACTACTTATACAAAAGAAAAATTAACTCAACATTCCATGACGAGTTCTCAAGATCACATTTCGTTTCATTTCACTTTGATTAATCGAAATCTTGCATTACTCTTCCTTCAGCTTATACATTGTCCTGATCAAGAACGAAGGATCATCTTTCATCTCTTCAAATAATCCCAGACTTTCTGGGGTATCTATTTTCAGGAATCCCCGTGCAACGATCACACGTACTTTTTCGGAAGGCGACATCATGTATTGTTGTAATATTTCTATGCTTTTATTTGTTCCAATTTCACCAAGAGCTGATAAGACACTCACTTCGTATCGTTCAACAGGGAGTACTGTCAGCAACGTGTCGATCATGGTTGAATCCTTGATCTCACCTATCAGCGCAATGGCATTTCGAACAACGACCGAATCTTCATCAGTAAGTACACGAGGCAAATAATCCGAAAATACTTTCGATTCTTTCGCATAATGTGAAATAGCACGGTATTCAAGCGAACCCTTTGTGTCCATTTTGTTTTCAAAAATGTACTCTGCTGCTTCGTCATCACGATCGAGTAATATTTCTGCTGCTTTTGCAACACGTTTTGCACTACTTCCCACTCCCCATTCAGAAGCAATTGAAAAAATTTCCTTGATTAGCGCAAGAGAATCTACTGCTGCTACTTCTTTTTCCTGCGCTTCTAGCATTGGTTCAACCTCTGGAATGACCATACTTGTATCCTTACCAACACCATACGTGCCGAACAACCATTGAGAATTATTTTTATATCGCTCATGATATTCTGTGGAATCGGCATATATCGGGTAGCTGTCTGTTCCTCCGGTATCAAGAAAGATGCCTATGCTGCCGGTATTGCGTGCGGAATTTGCATAACCGTAATTGCTTGTGATATTTCTCTCATATCTGTCATTTCCGCTGACATCCATGAAAAGCGCAACAGAGTTTGTCAACCCCAATCCATTACCTCCTTCGACTGAATATATGTCATTACCCTGCCGATCAATCAGATAGCCCACCGCATAATCATGAGCTGCACCTTGACCGGGACCATGCTTAGAAAAGTAATGATCTTCACCCTCTTCATCATACAGAAAGCCACCAGCCAGATGTATGCCACTTCCCTGAGGATAATACACCGCAGTGTAAAAATCATTACCACTTTTATCTATGATGATGCCAAGCGCATACCAGTACGCAACTGCCTGGCTATATACCGCTCCCTGATACACATCATTACCGGCTTGATCATAGATAACACCAATGCCACCCCCCAAATATGGACGAACACCAAATCCAAAACCTTGTGACAATGCCCGATGATCAAAGGGAGCGAGTGGTGCATGAAGATATTTACCACCTGCATAATAAAGATCACTTCCATCAACATCTATCAGCAAGCCAGCACCAAGCGGACCGCCGAATCCTTCACCTAATTCTGTCGTAGAATATTTGTCATTACCTTTTTCATCAATAAGCACCGAGAGTCCGAAAGTGCCTGCAGCAAGGCTATTTAGTCCACCATCATAGGTATCATTACCATTTATATCATGGAGAAGATTGTAACCAAGAAATGAGCTTATTGTATAATCATCTCCTCGATATATATCATCGCCCTCGTAATCACATAACATTCCAAAACCAGCTAGATTATGTAGCAATCCACCGATCTCAGCATTCCTATACGTATCATTCCCTTCGAGGTCAATAATCCAATAAACAGGATTCCGGAAGTTTGTAGCTATCTCTCCCAGATAAAGATCATCTCCTGCGGGATCGAGTATGAACGCATATACTTCTTTATACACATCATTATGTTGAGTTCCAATACATATTTTTCCCCATTGTGTCGATCGAACTAACGGTTTTCTATGTGTGAAAGATAGTGTAATAACACGTTGAGATAATAAATCGAAACCGATTTGTGAAATTGCAGATGCATACATTAAACTGGAGAAATCAATTCGTTTGATGATCGGAATGATATCATCTTCAATACTCAAACTATCGTATTCTGTGATAATGCGTTCATTATAAAATGCATCGTATTTCAGAGAATCCTGCTCTTCCATCCAGAGAGAATAGGAAAAATAGGTAAGAATATCTTTTTCATCATCGTTTACCTTTTCCCATGCTTTTTGATAAAAGAAATCAGTGAACTCCCAGACATATTCCACATAATCAAAGACATCTTCAGGTTTTTTTACATTCTCCTCCCAAATGATTTGAAACAGGTCTGGCTCAAATGAATTAATCCATCTTGCCTGATACAGCACGTCAGTATATGTATAAATAATTTCTAATGGTTCATACCTGGTGCAGAGTTCGTCTGTTGCATCAACAAATTTTGGAAAATGTAATGGATTATTAAGGATATCCACAACAATCGGAAGTTTCAACTTCGTATCTCGAGCCCAATCCTTGAGAAAGTTCAAGGATTGAAGGGACATATCATTATCTTCAAGTAGGGCTTCCAGAACATCAATTTCCTGTGGTTGAATGACGCCAGAGTTCAAGCTTATCGTGATTAATAACATTAAAAGAATAATAAATAAAATATTTTTCATAAACACCTCAAAGTAGTAATCGTTCCGCCTGTGATGGATTTTCAAGATCAAAGATTATCAACGACAATTCTTCTCCATGATAGGCAGCAGAATAGGTATGCGTATTTCCAATCTTTTCGTGCCAATTTCCAGTAATGTGTGAAGATTCATGGATATGTCCATGCATGGTGATATATGGTTGTTTTTCTTCAATAAATTGTTGTATAGCGATGCTCCCGACATGTACATCCAGGGGAACATGATCTTGCATTCTGCCATCAAGAGCCGCCCGATCATGTGCACTTCTGTAAGGAGGAGCATGGAAGAGAAATATCGCTGAACCAAGATCTCTTTCTTTGACCATGTTCTGCAGATCTCTTTTGATGGTTTCATACTGGATGCTTCTAATATCTTTCGCGATTGACCTTACACCTTGTTCTGGTGAGACCGCACCCACGTCTACATGACGTGAGATGTCATATTTTTCCCAGTCTTTGAGCATGAATGGTGTGGGAGGGATGTAGGAATAACCGAATACCATATGATCATTGTAGATCTGTTCATTTTCATTGATATATGTCCAGATTCTCATCTCATCTGCTTCAAGAAAGAACTGTTCATTCACTTTCGGATCATCATTTCCCATAATCACATATACTTCCGGATATGAAGTGCCTAGTTCGCACTTAAGCTTTTTCATTTCAGGCACAAGAAAATCCATAACAAAATTATCGTAGTGCTTCGAAATCTTTTTTCTGTAAATCTCTCCACCGGGAAGAACATCACCCCCGATAAAAATGATATCCGGCTTGCGCACCTTGATCTGCATGAAGAGTTTTTCAAATCTGTCAATATGACCATGCAAATCGGAAACAAAGAAGCATTGTGTCATGAGTGTTTGTCCGAATTATTTATTAAGGGGATCTTTCGGGCAGAATTATGAACGCCAGATATCATAGTTGCATAAGAATCTTTTTTTTGTATATCTTCATCAGTAATTATGTGCAGGTCTATCAATCCCTCTGTTTTGTAACCCGTTTTCAGATAATTGATCTCTGAGAGACACAAGCTCCAGCCCTCGAACCAATGTAACAATAAATTCTTCTGTTCTTCTGTACCCACGAAGTGAACAATCAGATCGATATCGCTCTTTGGACCTGCAATCGCATTTTTTGTACTCCCGCAGAGATAGAGCGCTTTCACGCCGAACTTGTCGGGATCCAGATTCTTTGCAATAGACTTAACCATACTCATTCGCCATTTCCAGTGATTTTCTGAGTGAGGATCTAACGCTATTTCAAGTTCTTCTGGAGAACTCACTGTTTTATCTGGTGAGTTAAGATATGTTAAAATCGTATCAACATCGGTATTTTCAAGTATTTTGAAGATCTTTTCTTCGTGTTTTTTTAGATTCTGATATGTATCATTGGCTGTTTTCCAGTGCTCAAAGGTTTCTTTAAGGTGACGATGAAATAGGTACGTGCCTAAACGATTAGCAATATTATCCAGTAACTTTTGCTCCTCATCAAGAAAAGGATTTTCACCCTTATCCGAAATAGGTTCAAGGTAATAAACCTCAACGTTCCCAACTTTCTTGTTATCAAAAATGATATCTGACTGCTGAAAGTATTTAGTTGTTGTAAATTTTGGTGGATAGTGCTTGCCCTTGTACATAATTCGTACCATACAAATATCGATATGCTGCCAGCCAGGAGGGATCACTTCCACGATTTTCATGAAAATATCTTCCAGGAGTGCTTCAAAATTTTTAAGAATATCTTCAATTTTGTAGATACAGTTAAGTTCCTTAGCTCTTTCACCAAGTTCATGCAACTTTTCATTAACACTTTTCTTATTATTTGTCATGCCGAAAAACCTTTCTCTGTATCACTTCAGAGAATCCATGACACTGGTTTGATGTAGTCGAATTGAACATATCTCTCAACTCCTGGGGTGCATTATCAACCACAAAGCTGTGATGTGTCCATTCAAGAAGTTCAATGTCATTGTAATCATTACCGATCCCGATGGATGATTTTCTGGGAATAGCAAGATACTCGCATAACCATTTTGCTGCATGCCCCTTTGAGACCTGTAGGGGAAATATCTCTACCCATATCGAGGTATTATCTAGCGGAGAAGTGGTTCGAATGACCCGAACATTTCTAAGCTTTTCACGTATCTGGTAATGAAGCTTTTCCTCAGAAATGATCGCCAACACCTGGGATGCATCACATACATATTCTGTATTCAATTTGAGTGGAGTACCGTAGTCGGCATAGAATGAGAGTCGTCTATCAAAATCTGGGTTATTCTCTTGTGCCCTATGATAGAAAAAGTGATGGTTGTCGGGAACAGGTTTGTGCACCATGAAATCAATCTCTTGTTTGATAAGTGTTGCGATGATCTTCTGCACATGTTTGTTGGGGAGCGTATTTGAGGTAAGAATCTCTTTTTTATACCAGTCCATACATCCGACCCCACAAGAGAATACCACATAATCGATCGGGAAAGTATCAGGCAAAACCCTCTTGAGTGAAAATAATGACCTCCCAGTGGCAAGTACTCTTTTTATTCCAGCCTTACCGAGTTTGTACAATGTGTTCATGTCCCTCTTGCTGATCTTTCGATCATGCCTGAGTAAGGTACCGTCAAGGTCGGTAAATACTATCTTGATTTTACTTATGTTCATGGATCATGTTCTTCATATATTATGATTGATACATTTAATATTGCCCTTAACTTTGTAAATAAATTTGACCATTTTAAGGCATATAAAAAAAGTATGGGCAGAAATCATCAAGGAATGCTCATGGATGTCGAACATATTAGAAAGATAGATAAATGGCTTGGAATTCCTCTCTGTAGATTACTTTCTATGCTCTACTGGTTACGAACCATTTTCAAGCCCTCATTAAAGACCCCAGTACAACCAGAAAATATACTTTTTGTTGAATTATCTGAGATGGGATCTGCCATAATTGCATATTCTGCGCTACAGAGAACAAAAGAACTTTTCCCTAACTCAACCCTCTATTTTCTGATATTCAATGAGAACAGAGAGAGCGTATCTATTACGGGAGCAATAGACGGGGGAAATATACTGACAATAGACTGTTCGAGCTTTTCTAAATTTTTGTTTTCCACACTCTCAGTACTTAAACATATCAGAAATATTCCAATCGACACCTATATCGACATGGAACTTTTCTCTCGCGCGACGAGTATCATATCATATCTTTCCGGGGCACATAACAGGATCGGTTTTTATAAATTTCATATGGAAGGATTGTACCGGGGAAATTTCCTGACCCATAAAGTGAGTTACAATCCGCACCAGCATATTGCGTATAATTTTTTTAATCTTGTGTATTCGTTGACAGCACCGACCGAAGAATATCCAAAGCTAAAGAAACCAGTTAAGGATGTCCCTAATGTTCCAAGGATTACATCTTCAGATGAAGAGAAAAAAGCATTATTCTTAAAGTTGCAATCAATCAACAATGACTTTTCTACAAACTCGAAAAGTGTTATTCTGAATCCCAATACGGGCATTCTCCCGATCAGGGCATGGCCTATCGAGAACTATCTGGAACTCGCCATACGTCTCTCAGAAATAGACAATCTCTTTATCATCATTATGGGAGTGGGTGATGCATTGTATGATGCAGATAAAATTTACGCAGCAATTCCGGAGAAAATGATTGATCTTACAAACCGGACTACTTTGCAGGAAGTAATAACACTTTTTAATATCTGCGATGTGCTTGTGACTAATGACTCAGGACCTGCACATTTTGCAAGCATGACACCAATAACCAATATTGTTTTCTTCGGACCAGAAACCCCTGCTTTATATGGACCAATTGGAGAAAATAGCATTCCTTTATATGCGAACTTTGGATGCTCTCCGTGTGTGAGTGCGTTTAATCATAGGAAAACCACCTGCCAAGATAACCAGTGTGTCAAAGCGATCACCGTTGATAAAGTATATGGTCTTGTGGTAAAACACCTTTGAGAATCTCATCAGATTTTTCATGATCGTTACTAATTCAGGGTAAACTTATGGCACAAACTGGAATGGATCTCACTCAGGGAAATCTACTCAAAAATCTCTTGAAGCTCTCCCTACCAATCATGTTATCAAATTTCCTACAGACCTTTTACAATCTTACGGATGCGTTCTGGTTAGGCAAACTGGGAGAAACTGCCCGTCATGCGGTATCTGTAGCAGGGCTTGCATTCCCATTGATTTTCTTTCTCTCCTCTTTCGGATTTGGCTTTGTGATCGCAGGCACCTCTCTTATCGCTCAGTATAAAGGAGCAAACAGGATTGAGAAGATGAAAGAGGTGGTCGGTCAATTCGTACTTATTATGATCGGGTTTACGATATTGTTCATATTTATCGGATTGTTTTTTATCAATGACATTCTCAGAATCCTTCAAACTCCGGACGTAATCTTCAGTCTCGCAAGGCAATATATTACGATCATACTATTTGGCATGGTCTTCATGTTTATATTCCTCTCCTATCAGAGTTTTTCGCATGGGCTTGGTGATACTATTTCTCCTATGAAGATCCAGATCGTCTCAGTTGCTATTAATCTGGTGCTCGATCCATTTATGATCTTTGGCATCGGTTTCTTCCCGAGGTTAGAAACCATCGGAGCTGCCTATGCGACCCTTTTTTCACGCTTCATTGCTGCGGTGATCGCGATAATATTTCTGTTTCGAAAAACACCCTATATCATACCAACGTTACTCGATATCAAACCTGCAAAGGAAATGCTTAAAAGGATTTTAAATATCAGTATTCCCGCATCACTTGCGCAATCCATGACCAGTTTTGGATTCATCCTACTCCAGGGATTTGTCAATTCCTTCGGTACTGTAATAATGTCTGCCTATGCGATTAACAACAGAATAATCGGCTTCTTTATGATGCCCGCTATGGGGATCAGTAATGGTCTTGCTTCAATTGTTGGTCAGAATATCGGGGCGCAAAAGATCCACCGCGCTGAGAAAAGTGTGAAAGTTGCGGTGATTCTCGTGCTGGCAATCATGTTCACCGGATGTTTACTTGTATTCATTTTTGGAGGTTCAATAACTAAATTTTTCATAAATGATCCAGATGTCATTAGTGTGGGAAGACGTATGTTCAAAGTAACACCCATCGCAGCCTTCTTATTCTCAATACTTTTTGTTTTTATCGGTGTTTTCAATGGTTCTGGGCACACAAAGCCTGTAATGATACTTAATATCGGTCGATTATGGCTCATTAGGATACCACTTGTGTACATTCTTTCAGGTACAGTCTTATCCATTCCTTTTGTGCAAAAAAGTTTCCTTAAACCCATGTTTTATGCTCTTTCACTACCACTCTCGAAATATCCGTACGAGTCATTATGGTGGTCAATGGTCGCGAGTAATGTCATTTGCAGTTTTGTTGCTTATCTTATATATAGAAAAGGAAACTGGAAGAAGTCGAGGATAAAAACTCATGGTTAAAACGCAATATTTATTGACATTCATAAAACGCTGATTTTATATTCCTGAAAATATTAAGGTATTTCGCAGAAATTGTATAAGTAAATTTCGAGTAAGAAAAATGGATAAATTTCCAATTAAAGTTTTGTATGTAGAAGATGAGACGATAGTTCTTTTCTCTGTTGCGGAGATTCTTCGGCGCAGAGTTGAAGAGGTAATACCTGCAATAAATGGCAAGGAAGGACTGGAGTTATATCATAAACACAAACCCGATGTTGTCATCACTGATATCACCATGCCAGAAATAAATGGGCTGGAAATGGCACGGAGACTAAAGCGCGTTGACCCGGAAATTGATATCTATCTTCTCTCTGCGTATCCACAGCCGGATTATCTATTGGAAGCGATTGACATCGGAGTAAAAGGATTTCTAAAGAAACCGCTCGATAAAGACAGACTGTTCCGTATCCTGGAAGAAAAATCCGAACCGAGGTTACTCAAGAAGAGGATCAATCGGGATGAAAAAGATCGTGAAGCAATGCAGTCTGCACTGCTCGATAGTGAAATCAAATTCCAGACGATCTTTAACAATCTGAATGATGCTATCCTTGTTAACGAGATAACAAAAGATAATAAATCCGGCAATATCATTGAGGTTAACCAGGCGGCAGTTCAAAGACTTGGTTACACGAAAGATGAATTCCTTTCGATGACTCCGCCTGACCTTTTCTATAAAACCTCGACAGTTGACGAGACTGATGTCATTTTAACTTTGAGAAAAGATAGACATTTGACCTTTAATAATGTGTTAGCATCAAAAAAGGGAAAGAAAATACCGGTCGAGATCAGCTCACACGTTCTTTCAAGAGATGGGAAAGATTATGTGATCTCTATTATAAGAGATATTTCAGAAAGAAAAAAATACGAGGATGAACTCCGTTTACATAGCCATATGCTCCAAAATCTGCACGATTGTGTGGTCATGACTGATCTGGATGGTAATATTACCTATGTCAATGACGCGGTCGTAAGATTATTGAAATATTCCAAAGAGGAATTGTTAGGTAAGAATGTTGCGATTTTTGGGGGTAACAAAGATGAAGCAGTTACTCAAGCTGACATACTGATCCATGCACTGAAGGATGGTCAATGGAACGGGGAGGTGGTAAATTATACCTCTAATAGTGAGAAGGTCATTTTTGATTCTCATATACGGATCCTGCATGATAGCGAAGGTCGTCCCACTGCGCTTGTTGGTATTTCACATGACGTTACCAAGGAAAGAGAAAGGGAAAAGAAACTACGAGATAGTGAAGAAAAATTTCGTACTCTTGCAGAAAACCTCCCAGGTATTGTATATATCTATGAAATTGACACGAAAACAGAAAAACGAAAGATGGTCTATGTAGGACCGGGCTTTGAAGAGATGGTGGGCGAAGATTTTGCATATAAGATTGGAAATGATCCAAATAAATTCTTCGATCATGTCCATCCAGATGATTTTAATAAACTACAAGAAATTGCAGAAAACTCTCTAAATAATAATGAACCGCTGAACCACGAATATAGAATCAGAGCCGACTCTGGCGATGTCATCTGGGTACGAACTATCAGCCGCGGAATCCATATGGATAATGGGAACATCCTCTGGCAGGGTGTACTTATCAATGTTACCGAGCGAAGAGAAAATGAACAGAAGATCAGAGAATCTGAGAGATTATACAGAGACCTTTTTGAGAATGCAAATGACATCATCTGGATCTCAGATAAAAAAGCCGTCCTGAAAAAAATCAATAAGCAGTTCACTGATAATCTCGGTTATACTGCCGAAGACCTTCTCGGCAAAAGGATTCATGATATCATTGTTAGAGAAGATAAAGACAAATCGATTCAAAATTATAAGGATGCCCTCACAGGTAATATTGCCGAATACGAAGCAAGGATCTTATCAATTGAGGGGAAAGAACGTACGATCTGGATAAACTTACGCCCGTTATATGAAGGTGATACCATTACCGAGATACAGGGTGTTGGTCGAGATATAACAATACGCAAAAATGTGGTACAGCAACTTCGAGAGAGTGAAAATAAATATCGTTCTCTCTACAATAGTATTCATGACATGATTATGCTCCACGGCATAAATGACGATAAGACTCTTACAGAATTTGTTGAAGTTAATGATGAAGTCGTACATAAACTTGGTTATACTCGCGAAGAGCTTTATACTATGACTCCCGATCAGATTAGAGTTCCCGTTTCGGAAGAGTATTCCCGAAGTAAAAGAAATGAACTTCTCAAAACCCACTCTATTCTATTTGAAACTTCTTTAAAATGCAAGCATGGTTCAACCGTTCCCGTGGAAATAAATTCAAGAATTGTCACTGTTGATGACAGCAGACTTGTACTTGCAATAGCTAGAGATATATCGGACAGGAAAAAAGCAGAGGAACTTATCAAACAAAAAGAGGAGTTCAGCACTGCATTATTCGAGTATAATCCTGTTGAAACAATCGTGGTTGACAACGAAGGTAAGATCGTTCGTTTCAACCAAGCACTTGCAGAAGCTCGCAGCAGAGCACCAGGGATCGGTGATGTGATGTATAAGGATTATGCAAGGGCGCATGTAAAAAACATGTATGCTGTCTTGATGGGTGTTATTAAAACCAGAAAACAGGTTGTGATCCCTGATTCTCAGTACAAAAATGGCACAGTAACCAAACATTGGCATATCACCATAGCACCCTTTCCTCAAGGCGCAATTATTACTGCGAGAGATATCTCGCGGCAGGTCGATGCAGAACAGCAGTTGAAAGATGAGGTAGAACAGAAAGAACTTCTCATCCGAGAAATTAATCATCGGGTCAAAAATAATTTTGCAATCGTTTCCAGCTTACTCAATATTCAAAAGCAGAACATTCAAGATGAAGATATCCGAATCATTTTTGATGAAGCGCAAAACCGTATAGATTCTATCGCACTTGTTCATAAGAAACTATACAGCTCCTCTGATCTCGCGCATATAGACTTTTCTGACTATATCACGTCTCTGATACATCAACTTCATTCGAGTTTTGAATTGCAGCGAGGTAATATTGAGCTCGATCTCCATATTAAAGATGTAACGCTTGATATCAGCAAGGCAATACCCTGCGGATTGATCATAAACGAACTTATCACCAATGCGTTTAAGCATGCATTTGCAGAAGGAAAAAAGGGCAAGATCACCGTGATAATGGATTATAAGGATAAAGCTAAAATTAAACTGGTTATCGCCAATGACGGCAAACCTTTCCCCGCAGATATCGACTTCAGGAACACTCAATCACTGGGACTTCAGCTCGTTACCAGTCTTGTTGATCAGATCGAGGGTGAGATCGAACTGGATAGATCTAAAGGGACAAAATTTACTATTATTTTCGGTAAATAATTTAGAATTTTTTATGATAACCCCAATTACTATAACAGCGAATATAATGAATGAAGAAACATTTGGAGTCATATGAGTTCATCTTCACACTATGATACAAGGGAGACAAAAGGTTCTCCTTCAACAGAACATGTTAAGATCATGCGTGACCGCTATCTTTCAGAACCAATGTCGGTCGACGTTGAATATATGCAGTATTATACCCAAGCACATAAAGAATCTGATGGCATGAATTCAATCGAACGTCGCGCCCAATGTCATGCATATGCAATGGAAAACATTACTCCTGTCATAAGGAGCGGTGAACTATTTGCCGGCAACAAAACACGTTTCGTACGCGGTGCAATCCCCTATGCCAACTACGCCACAAATTATATCCTCCGCACTTTGAATAAAGAGGAACAAGAAGCTCAGGCAAAGTTCACCGAGGTTGGAACAGGCGGCGGTATAGAAAAATCTCAAAAGATCGCTTCTGAAGGCAAGCATGAAGTATTTGGAAAGAAGTTCATTATTTCTCATGAGGACAAAGTTACTCTTCGGGAGATCGCTGAATACTGGTCAGGTAAATGCATGCAGGATGTGGCTGATCGTTTCTGGAAACCGAATTTTGATAAAGCAAAATATATAGAAGACGGTTGGAAGATCGGGCTGTATACCGCACCCCATGATCCAGCACCAGAAGGACGGTATGTTCTTGATTTTGAAACTGCACTCGCTGAAGGTTTTGATGCAATCATCAAGAAAGCAAAGAAACTCCTGAAAGAGCTTGAGATCACGGATTATGAATCTGCTCAAAAAGCATATTTCTGGCGTGCCGGCATTCGTGTACTTGAAGCAACGATCACATGGGCACACAATTATGCGAAAGAAGCTCGCCGTCTTGCAAAATCAGAAAAGAATGAAACTCGAAAAAAAGAATTACTCGAAATAGCAGAAATGTGTGAATATGTACCAGCACATAGTCCCCGTACTTTCAAAGAAGCGATGCAGGCATACTGGCTGATCTATCTTGCAGGACATATCGAGGGTGCACATCTTGGGTATTCGCCGGGAAGATTCGACAGATACATGTATCCTTACTATAAAAGAGATATAGAAAAGGGATTAACCACAGATAAGGAAGTGCTCGAACTCCTCGAAGCTCTCCGTGTTAAAATGACCGAGATCGAATACATGGCATCCTTCTCGTGGGAAGGACTCGGTTCTGGAAATCTTTATCAAAACATGATACTCGGCGGATTGGATGAAGAAGGGCATCGTGCAGATAACGAACTCTCTGTACTTGTACTACAATCTGCAATAAACTGCCAGACAACCCAGCCGACACTTTCAATCTGGTACGATCCGTCTCTTTCCGACACATTTCTCCTCAAAGCTATCGAGTGCGTTAAAACAGGTGTGGGATTTCCAGCATTTTTCAACTTAAAGATATACATCCAACACGAACTTCAAAAAAGTAAACTTCCCGTTTCCCTTATCCGTAAATACGCTGCAATGGGCGGCTGTACAGAACCAACTATGGAAGGTATGAGTTACGGCGTAGTACAGGCAGGATTTATCAATCATGCAAAACTCCTTGAACTTGCCTTATTCGGTGGCAACGATACGCAAACAGACATCACGCTGGAAAAATCAGATATCCCTCAGACGTATGACGAACTCGTGAAATCGTATAAATCCCATCTCAGAAATGCCATCAAAAACTGGCAGCGTTACTGGAATTACGTGATGGCAGCTCATCGTGACACCTGCAATCTCATCTATTCAGGAATACTGGTTCGGGATTGCCTGGTCAGAGGGAAATCACTCGATGATAAAGGAGCGATCGTTAATGGAAGCCCTACCACGCTTAGTTCAGGAATGGTCAATGTGGCAAATAGTCTTGCATCAGTGAAAAAACTTGTTCGTGACGACAAAAAACTCTCAATGGATGAACTGAGAACGGTTCTTTCCGAAAATTGGAAAGGAAATAAAACGCTCCATAAAGCTGCAATGGATGCACCAAAATGGGGTAATAATGATGATTATGTCGATGTCATCTATGAAGAGCTTTTCGATACGTACTGCGGTTATGTTTCCGAGCAGTTAAATTATCTGGGTGAACTATATGATCCTTCGATGCTGGCGATCAGCACTCATGCTCCGTTTGGGAAGGTATGCGGTGCTACTCCTGATGGCAGACATGCCGGAGAAACTCTTGCAGATGGAGTTACGTCACCGTTTTATGGAACAGATACGAACGGTCCTCTTGCTGTGTTGCACTCTGCAGGAAAGATCGATCACACAAAGATCCGCGGCGGTCTGCATAATATGAAATTTCTTCCTTCCACTCTCAAGGGTGTGCAGGGCTCGAGAAAGCTGCTTTCAATGATCAAGACATATTTTGACACACTCGGTTTCCAGCTTCAGTTCAATGTGGTAGACAGCAACATGTTGCGGGATGCCCAGGAAAATCCAGAACAATACCGTGACCTGATCGTTCGAGTGGCGGGATTCAGCGCTTTCTTTGTCGAGCTTGGAACGAGTATACAGAACGAGATCATCGCAAGGACAGAACAGAATTTTTAACATGCCGGATAGCAATCCTTCAGCATTCATTTTTGATATTGAAGATTTCGCTACCCAGGATGGACCGGGCATTCGAACCGTTATCTTTTTCAAGGGATGCTCGCTGCGATGTAGATGGTGCTCGAACCCGGAAAGCCAGAATAATTTTCCTGAAATCTTATACAGTTCCGAGTTATGCCAAAACTGTGGCACCTGCATAAAAACGTGTCCTTACGATGCAGTTAGCTTCGATGATCATAATACCCTTGTTTTCAAAAGAGAGATCTGCCTGGTCTGCAAAGATAAATCCTGTGTTAATGCCTGTAATTATAACGCTATTCGAATTGCCGGCAAACGATGGAAGGTCGATGAGCTTTTTGATAAGGTGATCGTCAATGCACAGTACTTTGAGAACTCAGGGGGAGGAATTACACTATCAGGAGGTGAACCACTCCTTCAACCGGAATTTGTGAAAGCATTCCTGAAGAAATATACGGAACTTGGATTTTCTGTCGGGCTGGAAACCTGCGGGTATTTTAAATGGGATACAGTGAAGGATTTTATTTCAGATTTTGATTTCATCTACTTTGACATAAAGTGTCTGGATGAGGAACTCAGCAGGAAGTATACGGGAAAGAGCTATGCAACAATTCTGAAAAACCTGGAAAAACTCGCAAATTCAATCGATACTTCAAAGATCATTATCTCTGTTGCACTCATTCCCGAGATTACTGCAACTGAAAAAAATATTTCTTCATTAATCAGATTATGCAATATCCTGGGCATCACATCAATTCGATTGCTTCCTTACCATACATTAGGCAAAGGCAAATATGCCGAACTTGGCAGAGAATATCAGATGAAGGAAGGATTGAATATCTCTGACGAGCAAGTAAGTAAAATCCAAAACAAAATTGAGAGTGCAAATATCAAGTGTATCATTGAGGGATTTTAACTACATAAGTATTTAATTTTAGGTGATTAGCTTAAAAACGGACCAAAGTGAATATTAATCAAAAAATGGAACAAATTTTCTTTTCTATAATTATATCTAAATTCCATTTCTTTC
>Ga0272443_10000389_pt1 | contig 84030 bp, 74 predicted proteins | sample SSMAcet12_FD_193581 | JGI IMG/M metagenome (GOLD analysis project Ga0272443, IMG submission 193581) | Marine sediment archaeal communities from Little Sippewissett salt marsh, Falmouth, MA, United States - SSM-Acet-12 | ecosystem: Environmental > Aquatic > Marine > Wetlands > Sediment ...
TTTCCCGATGATGGCGCAATAAACTGCGTGGGACTTCATCATTTTCTTTTTGTTGATACTGTTTTAAATCAATTAAATCAGCTCTAATTAGTCTAGATTTTTCTTTTTCCTCTAAATCATCAGCAACAGGATATTCTTGACTTTCAGCATATTTTTCTTTTAATTTATCTGGAATTTCACCGATATTCATTACCACATAATCTGGATAACGCTGGCAATATTTTTCTATTTCATCCACATGATCTTGCGCTGACATTTGATGAGTCTGGGAAAAATGAGTCATTAAATTAACTACATAAACAAACTTGCCCTGAGAGTTGTTTAACGCTTCAGCAAAACCCTCAACAACTGCATTAGGCAGCAAACTACCATACAAATCTCCTGGGCCCATAATAACTAAATCAGCCTCTTCGATAGCCTTTTTTGCTTTATCGTATACATGAGCTGGTTCACTCAAGTTCACCTCAATAATTTTCTTTCCGCCTAAAGACAAATCATCTAAATGATGTTCCCCAACTTTTACTTGACCGTTTTCATAATGAATAACTAAATCTACATCTTTTTCTGTCACTGGCAAAACTTGACCTTTAATATTAAAAATATTAGCTGCAGTCTCAATTGCTAGCCCGGGTGAAGATTTCATGTCCTCCAAAGCAGTTAAAACCAAGTTACCTAAATTATGTCCTTGCAAACCATCACCTTTGCCAAAACGATATAACAACATCTGTCTCACTTCTTCTTGATGATCGCCATCTGCTAACGCAGCTAAACACTGACGCGCATCACCCACTGGTAAAAAACCAAACTCATCTCGAAGACGACCAGTTGAACCCCCAGAATCTGTCACCACAAAAATTGCAGTTAAATCCACATCCTCATATTTTTTTAAACCAGAGAGGACAACAGAAGTTCCTGTTCCTCCACCGATGACCACTACTTTATATTTATCTTGCATATTGGAATTCTAACTAAATTAGTAAGGAAGAAAAGAATCAACTTTCACATTTGATAGGGCTTCGTCAATAATTTGTGATAACCAGCCACCAATCAAAGGGACCAACTCGATTTTGCTTAAAATAAACGCAATTAAAGCTAAAACCACTGCCAGACCCACAGTCGCACCTAGACTGTGCAGTAGGCCTAAAGCAAAACTATGAAAAAGAGATCGACGCTTAATCAGTTTTTGCAAAAGCTGATTGGTGGTTTCAACTTGAAGCTGGAGGTCTTGAAGTTGTTGGTTGGGGTGATTGGCGTGAGAAGATTCATTCATGAATCTAATATATCATAAATTTTCTTCCACCCACCTCTCAAGATCTAACGCTGCTGCAGCCCCCATGCCTGCTGCGGTAATAGCCTGCCAATAACGCACATCAACTACATCGCCAGCAGCAAAAACTCCAGGCACTGAAGTCATGGTCGGCCATGTAACCTTATCATTTTCTAAGCGCTGCTGGGCAGTTTCTACACCCTTAGCAGACAAGCTTAAACCAGTGACAACATAACCAGATTGATCTAACTCAATTTGATCCTGAAAAATAGCTGTTACCGGCTGATGACCAATAGCCAAAAACACCCCATCTGCAGGCAATTCCTTAGCCTCACCATCAGTTTCAACTATGATCTGCTCAACAGTTTGAGAACCCCTGACTTCTTTTAAAGAAGAATTCCACAAAACATTAATATGCTCGTGATTTAAGACCCGTTCTTGCATGACCTTACTGGCTCTAAACTGATCACGACGGTGAATCACATTCACATCATTTGTAAACTTAGTTAATGCTAAAGCATCCTCCATAGCTGTGTCACCGCCACCAATCACATACACTTTTTTCTCTCGATAAAAAGCTGCGTCACAAACTGCACAAGTACTCACACCCTTACCAAAAAACTTATCTTCACCAGGAATATTTAAACGACGAGACACTGCTCCGGTCGCAACTAAAACTACATCAGCTTCGCTATCATGAGAAAAACTTTCTTTAACTTGATGAGCAATTTTCACTTTTTCGTCACGATTAAGGCGCTTGTACTGCATCATGTCCACGTCTTCTGGCAACTGAGTCCATAATTTAAAAGGACGCTGTGAAAAATCAACCGCAGTAATAAACTTATGCTCAATTTTTGTGCCAAATTTTTCTGCTTGCTTTTGCAAACTCATCATAAACTGAGGGCCTTTAACGCCTTCAGGAAAACCAGGAAAATTTTCCAATTCTGTGGTGTACATTAATTGACCACCAGTTTCGGGACCAGTGTAAACAGTTGGGCTGAGCTGAGCTCTACCTGTATAAATTGCCGCTGTGTATCCAGAAGGACCAGAGCCAATAATAGCAATACGAGATTTAGATGTGGAGGACATAGGAAAATTTCTTTCTGGGATGAGGGCGGGTTGAGGCAAAAAATTTTTAGGCCTCAACCCGCCCCTTTCTCAAATACAATTAGTTTAAATGTTTTTCAATTAGCTTACGAAAACCATCTTCACCAGGAAAACCAACTTGCTCATCAACCTTTTCTACTTCTCCAGCTTCATTAGCTTTAAAAATCATAACCGTAGGAATACTCATCACACCATATTTACCAGCAGTATCACGATTTTCATCTACATCCATTTTAACTATCAACATTTGACCTGCATACTCTTCAGCCAATTTATCCACAATTGGCGCTGCCATTTGACATGGACCACACCATTCAGCATAAAAATCAACCATCACTGGCATGCCCGCATCTTTAATTGTTTGTTCAAAATTTTCATCTTTGAGATGAATTGCACCATTGGTATTTGTTTGATCTGCATCACTCATTTTGCCTCCTTTATAAGAAAATTCTGAGTTAAATTTTCTCGATTAAATTTAATATTTTAATAATTCCTGTAAAATTTTATCTAATTTTTCTGTGTTATTACTATGATGACACTGACTAGCCTCTTTAGTCAACATGTCCCGCAATACCCGACTTAATGAATTGCGCACCGCTGTAATTTGACGAACAATATCAATACAAGCTCGCTCTTCTTCATACATGCGAATTAAACCATCTACTTGACCTCTGATTCTTTTTAAATGACTAATTGTTTGATCTTGTTTAAGAGAACTCATGTTTTTAATATACCCCCTTAGGGTATGTCTGTCAAGAATACTCTTTAGCTACTTAAAAGAATTTTAAGACAACCTTAACTTACTTTGCAGCTTCACTATCTGCGCTAGCTTATCTTCAAGCTCCTGTTCTTCTTCGGCTGAACGTTCTGTTTTCGTTTCCAAATTTTCAATCTCCTGATTAATCTGCTTTATTTTTTTTCTGGTTTTTTCAGTTTGAAATTTTTTCCAAGCTTGCTGCCATTCTTTAGCCACATTGACTTCTTCTATTAACTTAATGAATTCTGGTTGATGATACCACTCAAACAAACTTGCCTTCAAATCTTCTGGCAATTTTTTTGCTAACTGCTCAAGACTTAACTGCGGATCTTTTTCTAAAACTTCTAAAACTTGCTTAACTCCAACCGTAGCCCAATCATATTTGCTTAACAAATTCAATTTTTCCTGTCTTTCCTCTAGCTCTAAATGAAAAAACAAAAACAAAATATACTGTTCCATCTCTAAATTTGGCTTAATCTTTTTAGGTTTTGCCACACTCTTAGGCTGAAAATTATTTTTTGTCTCACCAAAGGCTCGAATGTCATCAGCTAAAATTGAATCTCTCACACCCAGTTTTTCTGCCAATTTTTTAACATAATACTCTTGCTCAACTTTATGAGCAATCTGATGTAAAACCGGAGCCAAATCATCAACAATTTTTCTTTTTCCTTCTGGAGTATCAGGATCAAACTTATCTAAAGCCACTCTAATCAAAAAATCATAAACAGACACAGAAGTCTTCACCACTTCACGCCATAATTTTGGATCATTAGAAGCAATGTCATCAGCGTCTTTAATAGCAAAATCAGCCTCAACTCTAGATAAATCCAACACGCGCAACTCTAAATCTACATCTTTAATCACTTTAATCGCTCTTTTGGTGGCTTTAACACCTGCCTGATCAGCATCTAAAGACAAAATAACTTTATTTGCTACACGATGAATTAAGCGCGCTTGTTCTTCTGTTAAGGCTGAACCTTTAATCGCACAAATATGTTTAACATGAGCTTGACTTGAAGAAATTACATCAAACTCACCTTCACAAACAAGCAGTTCTTTCTTTTTTCTAATCTGCTGAAATAACTCGCTATAGCCAAACAGCATTTTTGATTTGTGATAAAGCTTAGTTTCTGAAGTATTAATATATTTTGGAGTTTTTTCATCTTTATTTAAAGCTCTACCAGAGAAACCCACAACTTGCCCTCGATGATTTTTCAAAGGAAACATAATTCGATCACGAAAACGATCATAATAACGTCCTGTTTTTGACTTTATAATCAGTCCTGTTTGCAAAATCTCATCAGGTTTATACTTCTTTTTTTTCGTTAAATAATTAAATAAGCCATCCCAAGCCGGCAAAGCATAACCCAGCTTAAACAATTTAACTGAATCTTGAGTAGTGCCGCGTTCTTTTAAGTACTGACGTGCTTTTTCTCCGCTTTTATGTTCAGTCAGTAAATAATGATAATATTTCAAAGACCAGTTTAGAATTTCTAATAATTTCTCTCGCAAATCATCATCACTGGATTTATGAATTTTCTTTAACTCAATCCCAGCTCGATCTGCCAGATACTTTAAAGCTTCTAAAAAACTCATTCCCTCATACTGTTGTAAAAACTCTAACACATCTCCGCTGACTCCACAGCCAAAGCATTTATAACGCTGCATCTGATCACTAACAAAAAAACTAGGGGATTTTTCACCATGAAAAGGACATAAACCTTTATAACTTGAACCGGAACGTTTCAAATCAATTCTTTCACCAATAATGGTGACTATATCGACAGCATCTTTAATTTCTTTTACTTGGGACATAATTTGATTACTTTGATTATAACTGATCAAATGTGGAAAACACAGATCATAGAGCAATGATATAATGGAAATATTATGGCAAAAAAAACTGACAAAAATGAAAAACAATCTATTTACAATACACCCTTTAATAAATATTTCCGTATTTTAGATGAAATCGACAAAGGCAAACGTTATTCCAAAGAGTATGGCTCTATGCTTATTTTAGGTCTAGTCGAAGAAATTGGTGAGATGGCTCGCGCTTACTTGGCTAAGCATGGCCGCAAAAAATCTAATTTAGCTGCTCAAGCTGATGAAACTTACCAGCAAGAACTTGGTGATATTTTACTGGCCATCATCCGTTTTGCTCGCATCAAAAATATCAATCTTGATGATCGCATCATGTATTCTCTGAAAAAAATTGAAAAAAGAAAAGATAAGCCAAAAAAATAACTATTCTTTTTCTTGTAATCGCCGCACCACCATAATACAAGCATCGTCAATTACTTTTATCCCATTATCTTGAGCTAGCTTTATTGCTTGCTCATCCTGACTACCAGGCTGGAACCAAACTGTTGTGACTCCTTTTTCAATTATCTTTGGCATTACTTTTCGACTTACCATTGGAGGAACAACAAACACAGCTGTATCAATTTCTTGAGGATAATCCATTATCGTTTTATAAACCAGCTGCCCTAACAATTTTCCACCCTTAGGATTAATTGGGATTACTTGAAAACCATTATCTAATAAATCTTTAAAAACTTTGTAGCCATATTTCTCAGGATTAGCAGAAGCACCAATGACTACATAAGTTGCCTGAGGATCTAAATTATGATGCATGAAGTTTAAAATAATCAACTATTTGCTTAAATACATTTTTAATTTGAGAACCATCCTGATTAACTGAATTTTCAATCTCCCAAATGTGACCATATTGATCTTGCTCCATTATTTGCTGCATTTTGGTCTTTTTTTGCTCAAAATTATATTGACTGGCTAAACGACGTTCTATCTGTTCATCTGTCAAATTCCTCTGGGTTAATCTTCTTTTCTGCGTTTCTTGATCTGTTTTAATTAAACAAACATTATTATTAGACAAAAAAGACATATTAGACTCAATAATCAAAGCTGCATTAAGGAAAATTAAGCCTTTTTTTCCATATAATTCACGCCTAATCCTTACCATTAAAGGCTGAGCCATGATTTTATTTAATTTTGCAAGTTTTTGCACATCCTGAAAAACAATCTCACCTAAAACTTTACGGTTAATAGTCCCATCATCATTCTGTACTTCTGGACCAAATTTTTGTGCAATAGTATCGCGGATTTGCTGATATTTTGGCTGAGGCAATTCTTGATAAATTTGATGAGTAATCTCATCAAGTTCAATATTATGCACTTCTAGGTTTTGCTCCTTGCCCAGTCGGACAAACTCCTGACTTACATATGATTTTCCAGCCCCAATCTCGCCAGTGACTGAGACAATATATTGGTGACTTAACTTTGCTTCCAAAGCTTGTTTAACTGGTAAAGGCACATAGCCATGAATCAAACCTTGCTCTTTTTGAATACTTTTTACTGCGCTAGAGCTGACATGTTGCAACTCTTTGCGAGCCAACAAAACAAAAGTATCAATACCTAGCTCTTGGGTATCACCTAAACAAAACAAATTATTTTCATACTCAAAATCAGTCGGATTGCGCACCCCCTTAACAATTACATTCGCCCCAGTCTCATAAGCAAAATCAACCAGTAATCCTGAAAAAGCAGTTACTTCTACATTATCAATCCCTCGGACCGCTTTTTCAGCCAGTTCGACCCGTTCTTGTTCAGAAAAAAGATAGTTTTTATCTGGATTCACCCCAATAGCTACTACTAGCTTATCGAAAACAGCTGCTGCACGCTTGATAATATCAAGATGACCAAAAGTAAGTGGATCTCCGGAAAGGGCGTAAACGGCTGTGCTCATAAATTTAAATTTATATACTAATTATTTGAATTATAGCAGAAATGTAAAAGGGCGCGATCGCTAGCGATCGCGCCCATTCCAAATATCAAATACCAACTTCTTTACTCTATCACCACTCTCACATCTAACACTTTTGCTCCTTGCCCTTCCTCTAAGGCCAACAAAGGATTAATATCTAATTCCTTTATTTCAGGAAAATCTGTCACCAGTTGAGCTAAACGACCAATACATTCCATCAAAGCTTGTTTGTCTTTAGCTTGTTCACCTCTAACTCCTTCAAACAGCTCAGCTGTTTGTAACCCTTTAATCATGCGCTGTGCATCATCTTTAGTCAGCGGAGCAAAAGCAAACTTAACGTCCTTTAAAACCTCAACATAAATTCCACCTAAACCAAACATCACCATTGTGCCCAGGCCAGGTGCTTGATTAACACCTAAAATAACTTCTACACCGTTATCTGGAGCCATTTCCATTAATAACACACCTTGTAAATCAGCCTCAGGTTTATTTGCTTTGACAACTTCCATCATTTCTGCATATTTGTCTTTGACATTAGCAGCAGTTACATTGAGCATGACTCCACCCACATCAGATTTGTGCAAAATATCTGGTGAAACTATCTTCATGGCTAGCTTGGTGCCAATTTCTTGAGCAATTTGCTCTGCTTCTTCTGGGCTAGTAGCAACTTCACTCCTCAATAAAGGGAAATTATAAGCCTTCATAATTTCCATGGCTTCAGCTTCAGGGAAAGAAGTTTTACCTTCAGCCTTTGCCTGTTCAAAAATGAATCTAACTTTATCTTGGTCAACATCATCAAAACTCATCACTTCTTGAGTTTCCTGCTTACTCCAATTAGCAAACTTAGAGAAAACAGCTAAAGCCTTGGCAGCTGATTCTGGGTAATTTATCGTAGCAATGCCAGCGTCTCTGAGCATTTTCACCCCATGAGAAACAGTATCTACCCCCATAAAACAAGCAATTACTGGCTTATCAATCTCCTGCTTAAGATCCAAAACTGCTTGAGCAGTTTCTTCAATTTCAGTCATACTTTGAGGAGTCAACAAAAACAACACTGAATCAGTGTTGTCATCATGGATAACTGCTTCAAGTGCAGCTCGATATTCATCAGCTTTAGCATCACCTAGAACATCAACTGGATTTTTACAGCTAGCTGCGGCTCTTAGACCTTCTTTCAAAGCAACTGTTGTAGCTTCAGTCAAATTAGCCAATTCCAAATTATTCTCGATCACCGCATCAGTAGTCAAAACTCCAGGCCCTCCCGCGTTAGTAATGATAGTCGTATTTTTAACTGGCTTAACTTTATTTTTAGAAAAAACCTCACATAAATCAAACATTTCTTCTACGGTTTCCGCTCTAACCACCCCAGCCTGCTCAAACAAAGCTTCATAGGCAGTATCTCCAGAGCACAAGGAACCAGTATGAGAAGCAATCGCACTACTACCTTCAGCAGTACGCCCAGATTTTAAAATAATCACTGGTTTCGGATTTGGTCCTCTGTTTTGCTCTTTTAAAACTTGAATGAACTCAGGAGCATCAGCTAAACTCTCAGAGTAAATAGCTATTACCTGAGTATCTTCATCAGCAAAAAAATATTTAATTAAATCTAATTCTTGGACATCTGCCTTATTACCAATACTAATAAATTTAGAAAAACCAAGGTCACGATCAGCTGCATAATCAAGCAATGCTGACACCAAAGCACCACTTTGAGAGATAAAACCGACATTACCTTGTTTAGGCATTAAGGTAGCAAAAGAAGCATTCAGGCTAATTTCAGGAGTTAAAACCCCTAAACAATTTGGCCCAATTAAAGCCATACCGTGCTTCTGACAAGTATCACGTAAATCATCTTCTAAATCTTGATTGCCAACTTCCTTAAAACCTGCTGAAATGACCACTGCAGCTTTAGCCCCTTTTTCCGCTGCCATAGCTAAACTCTGAGCTACATACTTAGCTGGAATGGCTACTACAGCTAAATCAATTTCGGCATCAACCTCTGAAATATCATGATAAACCTTAACACCATAAAGCTCATCTATTTTAGGATTAACAGGCAAAATTTTACCCTCATAGCCCTGCTGGACTAGGTTTTTGACTACGTCATTGCCAACGGTTTTTTCTCGTGAGGAAGCGCCAATAATTGCTACGGATTTAGGATAAAAAACAGGATTAAGATCCATGTTTTGCCTTTCTATTTTTTTAAATTTTTTTTAACATGAATAAGTTCACAATGGAATCAATTGTATCTACAAAATAGAGTTGTTGCAAAATGAAAAAATATCCAGCTCAACTGATAATAAAACTTATTCTTTAAGATGTTCGTAAGCAACTAAATAAGCCAAATAAGTAACTGGTATTGTAACTAAAAGACCTAAAAATAATGGGATCATCCCCAGCATATTTATCCCCATTAGAGCTAAACCTAATAGAAAAATTTTTAGTTTTTTACCTTCAGTCATTTCACCACTTTTTTTCATAGCAGCTCGATAATCTAGTTGCTGATCAATAATTAAATAAGGGGTGAATAAATATTTAAAAGTCCAGTAAACTCCTGGAATAAGCAAAAGAAAAAAGCCAACCATCAGCAAAACTCCTAACACAAAAGTACCCCATAAATAAGAGAAAACTTTAACATCAAAATTAAAAAGTTCACTAATCTCATATTCCTGACCGCGAATAATCTTTAATAAAATCCTAATAGAATTCATACTTAGGACTGAAACCAAAATGTAATAAGCAAAAAAAACAATTATTGCTACTAAAGGGGACATATTCTCACTATTATAGTTAGTTAATGTCTGAGCAAGAATTTGAATAAAAGTTGATAATAATCCAACTTTATAAACCGCTTTCCAGTTCTTTTTAAAAATATCCCAGGATTTTTGAATAGTATTCTCGATAGAGAATGAATACGCCGGTGAAGTTTCTTGCATTTTTTATAATTATCAATTAATTTTTAATAAATAATATTTTAGCAAATTTTGCCAGAAAAAATAAGAATCAGTATAAAAACAGAACCTACCTAATATTTTTCAAAACAGTCTCTATCATTTTTCTCAAACGTTTTTCTAATGATTCGTCGAGTAAGTTACCCTTTCCATCAAACTTTTTTTCCACATAACTTACATAGACTTTATACGGCAAAATTTGCAGCTGTAGAACACTTAAAACTGGCAAAATTGCATCCACTACCCTAGCTCCGCCAGCAAAACCTGCTGACACACCAACAAGTCCTACAGGTTTCTCAGCATAAAGCTCATACTCACTATCTAACAGTCTTTTTAGACTGCCAGGATAGCCATGATTATATTCAGGAACAACAATAATGAAAGCATCAGCCCACTCTAATAAATGATGATAAGTTTGATCCTGTTCAGGCTGTAAGCGGCCATCCAGTTCTAGTTTTATTTCAGCAGGGTCAGCAATTTTGACCGCCAATTTTTGCGAAAAATTATTTTTAACAATTTTTGCTAAAAATTGAGTGACTTTAATTGACTGCCTGCCAGAACGAGCTGTGCCTTGGATGATTAAAACATTTTTCATTTGTTATTAGTTTAGCACATTGACTCTTGCAATTTGAAATTTTATAAATCCTCTCTTAACTCTGTCTAGATATCAGACTATAATTAGATAAATGTTAAACATCAAACAGACCTTTTCTAGCTTCTTTTCCTCTATTCCAGATTTTTCTTGGCTATGTTTTTGGAAAAGTAATGTAGAAAAAGATGTCATCAACATTATGTCTAAACATGCAGATACCTTAGAAACTTTAGAAAAATATGACCAAGGCCAAATTGAAGAACCCGAAGCATTGGCTAAATTTAGCAATGTGCAGGACTATTTACAACACCTTCAAACAAAATCAGAACAAGATCAAGCCCCAACAAAAGCCAGCAGAACCTCTGCCTAAATTCGAAGCTCGTTATCCTGGTGTATTAGAATCTATCCTCGGATCAGTAAAAAACAAAGCTGAGATGCTACAATTAAACGTAGTTGAAGTTGCTGCTAGTTACTATGTACATCTTGCTAAAAGCCAAGCTTTTATGAACGGCAATAAACGTATGTCAGTGGTGATGACTGCTTATTTTCTACATCGCAATGGTTTTGAGCTCACTACCAAATTGGCTGACTGGGGCGAACTGACTTTATTTATTTCTGAGGAAAAAACTCAGTCTGTGGCAGAGATTGTGGAAGTGCTGAGTCCATTTATGAGTGAAGTGGTGAGAAAAAAATAAAAAAATTTAATATCATAATTTCAAAAAAATTATTCTCTCTTGGAATACTTGCAAATTTTAGTCCGCAAGAAATGCCTTACTTTAAAATCCTAAAATCATTTTTTCTCCTCATTTTACCTGCAAATTCTATATAAGTTTCTCTATATCTAGACTTATTATGAGTCATCCCTGAATCCTCAGCAAACATTTGATCTATTTCTTCAAAAGAAGCTGAATCCGCTAAAGCTTGAGCTAATCTCACTAAAAACTGTAAGTCTGCTTCTTCAATCGAAAATGCTCCTTCTCTATCAAGAGCCTCCAAAAATTTTTTTATAGTCTGAGTAAATTCTGCCATAATATACTCACTTTGTCTTAGAATTAATGCTAAACTCAACGACAACCTATTAAAATATATCATATATATAGTACTATAATAAATATGCAAGCAAAAATAACAAAAACTGGCTTAGCCTTAAATATTGATGAGACTTATCCGGAACAAATCTTTCTTTTTGGACACAATACAATTAATCATTCACGCGCAATCGCTTGCTCAGATTGGCATTATGTCTATAAAAAAATCAAAATCTATTTTAAGAGCTAAAAATGAAAAAAATTTTATAAAATTTATCATCCTATTTAGTTATAAAAATGGGTCTACCATAGCTTTTCAACTATCGTGAAGCATGTGGATCTGGAACCTTTGAGTATTATTCATTTGAAATTACTTTCAAACCAATCGCCCAAATTCCGTATTTTGGGATTGACTTTTTGTATTCTACAATCGAATTGTAGCTTTTAACTCCATGATCTATTGATTTTGGTGAACTCGAGAGAACATTTTCAACACCTTCGTTTTTGAGCATTTCTACTATATTTTTATAGTGACGAACGAAGACTATTTGCACTACAAGCTTTTCACCACTCATATTATTGGTAAAAGTAATAAAATCACTTTTTTGCAACTCATTAAGAGGAAGTGTTTCCCAAGTAGTTATAGTTCTACCTTCAACTTTTTTTGTTCCAGCTTGGATTGCTTTGAATGGACGATTGTTTATGTCAGTGGAATAGTTCATATTAATCACTACGGTTTGAATCCTGAGTTGCGGAGGTGGTGGGACTCGAACCCACGGAGCCGTGAGGCCCTGGTTTTCGAAACCAGTGCAATTGACCACTATGCGACACCTCCATATATGAATCCTTGCTTGCTTTCGAAAAAAAATGTACACCCGGAGGGATTCGAACCCACGGCCTTCTGTTCCGCAAACAGACGCTCTATCCAACTGAGCTACGGGTGCTCTTGCCAAACAAACCAATTATACCAAGATTTGCTCAAGACGTATATTTTACATCTTCTATAAGTTTTTGTCAGGAAACAAATGTAACAACCTTAATTCAGTCCTAAAATCATCAAAATCTTAGGCACAAAAATCATTCCGCCAATAAATGCAGCTACCATGGCAAACATTAAAACCGCACCTGCAGCTAAATCTCTAGCTCTCTTAGTGGAGTGATAATTTAACTTTAATTCATCCCTAACAATATTTGATAATTCCTCAACGGCTGTATTAACCAACTCAGCTGCCCAGACAGAAACGATTAAGATCAACACTGTCCACCACTCATAGAGAGATAATTTCAGCCAAACACTTAAAGATAAAACAACGATCGTTGCAACTAAATGGACTTTCATATTTCGCTCTTGCAGCCCAGTAAAAATGCCAGCAAAAGCGTGAGGAAAAGATTGAATAACTTTTTTACAATTTATCATCATTAATCACTATACAATATTTTTCTTTCCTGATCAGCCATCATTTTTATTTGCAAACAAACCAAGGGAAAAAGGCGCTAGTTTCCTTTTTATACTGCTCAAACTCAGGATTTCCCTCATATCGTTTTTCCAACATCGGAATCCCGGATACAGCCAATAAAGTGTAATCAATCATGGCAGGACTGATAACTGTCAACCATCCCCAAGGCAAATTCAGAGCCATTAACCAAATTCCCCACCACAATGTAGCTTCACCAAAATAATTAGGATGGCGAGTATAACGCCACAACCCCTGCTTCATGATCTTGCCTTTATTATTGGGATCCTGCTTAAATTGAAAAAGTTGATAATCTCCAATTGTTTCAAACAAAAACCCTAGTAACCACACACCAACACCCAGCCAATCTAACCAATTCAGATCACTGATTTGCGTATTTAAGCTAAAAGTATTTATTAAAACCGTAGCACTAGCTATTACCATTAAGATTAAACTCTGCAGGACAAAGACTTGCAAATAACTACGTAATTTCCAATTATCTCCCCAATCTTTGCGCCACTTTTTATAACGCCAATCTTCAGGCTTACCTTGATTGCGAATCAAAATATAAGTGCTTAAACGCAAACCCCATAATGTTACTAAAATCGTAGCTAGCAAGGCCCTAGCAGTAAAATTCTGCTGATAAATAAGGCTTGTCCAAGCTACAATTACAAACCCCATTCCCCAAAAAATATCAGCAATAGCATTATTTTTTTGCCTGACTGCTAAAAAATAAGCCACGTGTAAAAAAATGGCTAAAAATAAATAACTAACTAACATTGATGATAAAAATTGCATTTTGCCCTCCTTATTTAAGTAAATTTCCCAATATATTTTTTTATATCAAATTTCCGTTTTAACCCGTCAAAACTCATGTATCTCACTTTGCCAAAAATCTTTCTTTCTGGCCAAGGTCGATCATGTAAACCGCCAATACTCCACAAAATTCCAGCGTAACCATTGGGATCATAACCATCCACACTATACTTATCATTCAAATAAATCGCTCTTTTAATTGCTGTTGCAGCATTTGGCGACCATTCCAATATTTTTTTTGCCCAGTACATACGCATATAGCCATGCATCTTACCCGTCTTGGCCATCTCAATTTGAGCAGCATTCCAGGCATCATCATGAGTCTCGGCTTTTTCTAATTGCTGGCGCTGATATATATACTCTCGCAAATCTTGCTCATGATCTGTAAGAGTTTTTACAGACCAAGCTGGTAATCCCGCCAAAGAGTCATAATTATCATTATAAAAACAATAATTATCTGCTAATTCTTTACGTACGATTAATTCTTCTAAAAAGGACTCCTGACTTTGCTGCAGTTTTTTCAATTTTTTCTCACCAAATTGGGCTTTTTTCTTTTTCACATAATCCTTGACCGCTAATGTTACCTCTAAACTTGAAATCTGGCCAAAATGCAAATAAGGACTTAAGTTTGATAACACATCTTGATTGGGATCATTGCGTTTTTCTGCATAATCTAAAAGTTTTTTTTGCAGAAACTCTGCCAAAATCTGATGAGCTGCTTTTTCTCCAGGCTTAAATTCAAGTAGATAATCAGTTAATTTTTCAGCTTTAACTTGTTTTTTTAATTTAGACCAGTCATTAATTATTTTTTTAGGCCATTTTTGTTTAATTTTTTTTAGTTTTGGATAAGGCTGAAGATATTGATCTAATTGTCGATGGATTTTTCTGCGCAAAAAATAAGCATTATATTCTTGTTTATCAGATGCTTGCCAAACTGGAATGATATTATGCGTATCCACTAGAGTGACTGGACAAGCAAAAAACTTAGCAGCTTGTTTTTGCTGTTTTTTTGATTTATTTAATGGAGAAAAATCTAGATAAACTTCAGCAGGAGCAAACTCTTGATTAATTTTCTTTAAATTTTTTTCAAAATCACCAAAAAAAACCTTAAAACCAATGTTTAAGTTGTTTAAACTCTGCTCCAACTCCTGCAAACCTTGCAGCATAAACATAAAATGCTGATAAGCACGAGAACGCAGATCAGGATATAGATTAAAAACTACGACTAAAGGCAAATGGTGATGATCTGCTGCTTGGGCTGCAACTAACAAAGCAAAATTATAGTCGAGCCGCTGATCGCGAGACATTAAGTAAATAACAGCTTTTCCATTTGATAAATTCAGTTCTGTTGAATTTAGTTGACGTAATCGCTGGGTATAAAATTGAGTCATGTTAATCAAAAATGTTGACTAAAAATTTCAGCAACCTTTGCAACCAACTCAAAACTAAACTAATAAATTGTCTAATAAAGCCTGGCTTTTCATCAGCTTTAATAATTTTGACTATCTGAGCAGAAGAAGTGGAAATTTTTCCTTCTTTTTCCTGTTTCTCCTCTTTTTCTATTTCTAAAACATCTTGTTTTTCTCCATCTGGAACTAAACTTATAATTGGAGTCGGGCTGGGCTCTGTGGTCAGTTCATCAGAAATTTCTAAATAAAAACTATAAAGCTCACCAGGATTCCCAACTCTATCTTCAGCCCAAAACTCAATTTGGTAATTGCCAACAGCCAACTCTTGAGGCACTTGAAGATTAATCTTGCCATACTTGTTACTTAAATTAAGCTGATTATCCATAATCTTTTCTCCATTCTCAGTCCAAAAATTATCTTTGACATCGATTTGGGCTTGAGCAGAATTACGATACAAGCCGAAAAAAAATTGTTTTTTCACTTGTAAAAATATTTTCCCGACTCCAGCAGCAGCTTGATAATCTCCATCTTCACCTACTAACTCATCTATAGCCCTAACCACGAAACTAGGTTGCTTAACATTAGTTAAAACTAGATCTTCCTCTTGAATAGTCTGGCCGCCTAAACTAAGTTTAGAGATGCTAGGACCAGCTTGGTCTAAAAAGTATGAAATCTGCTCTTGAGTCTCATTTCCAGCCGCATCAACCACGCTCAAACTCCAATCTCGCTGACCTTGATAAATCATACTAGGCTCCTCGATATGATCTCGCCTAAAATAGGCAAAATCATCAGTTGTAGTTGCTGTATTTTGACCTTGATACTCAACTATACCTTCATCTGTATGATACAGATCCTCTAACGATCCAGGAAATTCTACAGAAACATTATCTAAGTCACTGCGCGTGGTAAAACTCAAAACATAGTTGCTCACTTCACTTGTACTATCTTGAGCTTGCAACCACTTAAAATTCACTTGATTAACATACTGTCCTTCGCTAGGCTCTAATAACTCTAGCTCCATTGGAGCCTCATTATCAAAAATAATTGAGTCATGATAAATACCTGAAGTATTACCTAAAGGGTTGAGCAGCTGATAATAAATTTGCTGAGCGCCTTGTATATCTGGCAGGAGATAACTTACACTATTCTGATAAGTTTGCCAGCTGGTATCTGTTAATTCAGGATCCTGGCTAATTTTCATTTGCAACTCTTCCTGAGTAAAACCATCATCGACTGCAGCTAGACTTAAAGAAATTTGTCGCTCTTGAGTGTAAGCAGCTCCTGTATTAATAACAATCGAACCTTCAGGAGTGGAGAGACCATAGCGTACCACAGTTTGTAGCTCATCAGCTTGCGCAAGATTGTTCTTAGTTAATAAAAATATTATTCCCCACAACAAAAAAACAAAAATAAGCAGAAAACATTTATTTTTCCTCTTTGCGCACCCAGCCATAGAGTTCACCTTCATCAGTATTAATTTTTACCATGTACCAAGCTGCTCTTTCTTCATAAACGAAAAAGGTAGTACCTGTTGGTGCTTGGTAGATCACCGGCGAGTTTAAATTAGGCTGATTATAAATTTTATATAACTTTAAGCCATTTACTACATCAGTTTTCATTCCCATCTCAAGCTGATCAGTTTGATCTGTCTTATCTAGTTGCAAAATACTGACACTACTGCCTTTTACAGCTGCTTTTTCGCTTTCTGTCGTAAAAATGACTGGTTGATCTTCTGTTGTCTGAAGAGGTTCATCATTGATAAAAAAAGGAAGTACTCCAATAGTGATAAATGAGCTCAAACAAATGGCAAATACTGCTAAATTAATAGTCAGATGATATTGCTCATAGAATTTTTTAATTCTTTTTTGCATAAAGTCTAGTAATTTTTGCAGTCATTTCTTTAAATTTTTGTAAAAATTTTTCTTTTTTTGACATTCTTCTCAATTTGTAGTTGTTCCAAACATTTCTACCACTAATAACACTCATTAATAGCAGCAATCCCATAGCCACCCAGCGCCAAGGACTTTTTTTTACTATCAATAATGTCTGTTTAGCTTTATTATCATGATTATTCTCAGATTTTTCCGCCAACACTTTTAGCAATAATTTTTTTTCTTTAATTAAATTGTCCTCAAAAAAAAGCTTAGTATTGACAAAATATTCACCTGGTTCAAGTTGATGATCAAACTCAATTTTTTGCTCAGCAGTGGTTTGTGCTTGAATTTCAGCAAACCCTTGGTCTTTAACTAAATCAGTAATTTTTTCTCCAGCTAAAGTTGAAACTTCTAATTCAATTTTATCTAGTTTCGCTGAAACATTACCTTGATTCTCAATTTTAGCATAGAGTTGAAACTGATCTTGGTAATACTGTGGCTGAAAAGCTAAAGCTCTGACTAAAAGCTGTCTTAAATCAACATCTGTAGTAATAAACTCTACTTCCATTTTTGCACCCTTGACGATAGCCAATCCTGATTGATCTTCTTCTATAGAACTCAATTTTAGGCGTATAGAACCCAGATATTCTTTTATTTCTGCTTCTGCTGGTACATCAACAATAATTTTCAAAGGAACTTGTTTTTCACCAGCAGGAAGAATAAATTTTCTGCTAGGCTTGAACTGGAACCAGGAATCCATATCTCCTAAATCTGCTTCAACTACAGCCTGCATATCTTGATTAGGCTCCGAACGTGAAATAATAATCTGCTTTTCTAAATGTCCACCAGGTTTGAGATTATAATCAATAATATCTGCTGGACTAACACCTAAGCCGGCTTCTGCTTGAGAAAAAAAAGGCAATACAAACAAACCACTCACCACGAGCAACAAACAGCTTAAACTAAAGCTTATCGACTTTTTTATCGCCATACACTTATTAAAATTATGCCCTTTTTATAACAGAAATTCTAGAGGATGTTATCGTTTTTTTTCTTCTTTAACTACGCTTCTAGTCGGAAGCCAGCCTCGTCTCTGACCTCTAACATCTACAAGATACCAGCCCTCATGTTTTTCAACTACATCAAACTGCTCTCCATCTTGGGCTAAATAAACTACATCTGCTTGGTAATTAGGTTCAGCGTATATCTGATACAAACTTATCTCTTCAATATTCATCACCCCTTTTACTTTTGGATTGGCAGAAGTTGAATCGGCTAAATCTGCTTCTTGATTAGTTTGTTCTTCATCTACAGTCTGTTTTTCTTCCTGAGCAACTGGAACCGGTTTTCCTGGTTCAGGTTCAACTTTTTTTGGTTGAGCAAAAGGATTCCAAATCCAGTTGCCAACAAAAACTACTAAAAAAATTACTTGTAAAGCTCCTATCAGTTTTGACAAATGCAGTTTTTTCCATTTCTTTTTGCCTTTTTTCTTTAATTCTTTACGAGCGATCAGCACTAAAAGAACAGTGTTGACTGCTAAAGAAACTCCTAGAGCTAATTTAGTTCCTACTTCTGGTGTTAAGATTTTTTTCACCAAATTAGTAGCTTTGCGCATCACAATCTCTCCTGGAGTACCTGCTTCTTTACTTTTAACTTCAAAAACTAGACGATCTTCACGTAATAAAATATCTTCTAGATAAACTCTGACATTAGCAAAATACTCACCTGTACCAACACTCGTATCAAATTTTGGTTCTAATGTTGCCTCTGTATTAGGTTGAACTTTATCCAATTTATCAGCGGTCACCGTCTCAATTGGCTTCTGTTTAATATCTAAAATATCGACCTCGACTCTAGGAGCTACAGCCACATTACCTTGATTCTCTATTTTCAAAATCATGTGTAAAGGATTTTGTCCTTCTAAAAGCAAAAACTTGATGTCTCGCACAATCAAATCATTGACATCTTTTTCAGTGACAGTAAGTTGCAGATCCATACGGGCACCTTGCACCACTGACACACCTGATTTAGACACTTCTTTAGGTCCACCTTTTATTCTGACTAAACCCTCATAAGTTTGATACGGAGTATCTTTAGGAACTTTAATGATTGCTTTTAATTTTAAGTTTTTCTCTCCTGCAGGCATATCTACTTCCATTCCCGGCTCAAAACTAAACCAATCTGCCATTTCTTCTAATTCTGGCTCAATCCTAATGACTAAATCTTCATCAGCCTCTGATCTAGACACAACTATTTCTTGCTCAATTTCTGCCCCTGGTTTCAAATGTTCACGATAAATTTTGCCTGGAGCTATAGCAAAACCAGCCTGAGCAGGCTGTACCACCAACAATAATAAGACAATGCTTAGAAAAATTCTGGAAAAAGTATGTTTAAAAATATTAGTCATTCATAGCCTTACTAATTAGCAACCGCACTAACTGTGTTAGTTCCTGAATACTCACCAGCTGGAATTCCTTCTGGAATCGCTATACCCCAGTAAGTGGTTTTTGTTCCTTGACCTGAAGATGTAGTTTTAGCACAGTTAAAATCAGTGATCGTGACAGCGCTATCAGTTAAATCAGTCCCACTGCCATAGCTAGTATCAACAGACAAATCATATTCTTGGTTCTCTACCTCAATAGTTCCTTCCCCTCCATCAGTCATATCAGTACCTGAGACTTCTTGATCAATACTAAGATTACCTGTAGCTGTAGTAGTCGTAGTCTGATCTAAGGTGCCTGAGTTATTCCCAGCAGAAATATTTCCGTAGTCAATTGATCCCGTAATTTTAAGACCCAAAAAAGTCTCCATTTCAATAGTGGCACTAGTTTCATAATTATGATTGGCTGCATCATCATCAGTAGCCTTTAAAGTATCTCTCCAGGTGTAATCAGCATGATCTGTACCCGCAGTAGTTGGATTAGCATAATACTGGACAGAAGCAGTACAAGTATAAGAAGCACTTGTATCAGTACCACCATCACAACTATTACCACCACCAACCGAGCAGGTTAATTCTGGATAACAATCATCTCCGTCAGCTTCCCCAGCACTGTCACAATCTGCATATTCTAAAACCGAATTTTGATATTCATAAAGATAACCTTTTACCGTCGAAATATCACTGCAGCCATTATTATCAGTTACTGTTCCAGATAAAACAAAATCTGTGGTTGACTCTTCGTTAGTCAAAGTCATATCTGAACCAGAGTTAACTGTCACTGCACTAACCACAGGAGCAACATTATTTACTGAATAATTACTGCTTTCTTGGCCCTGATTGGCTCCAGTAGCTGGCATATCATAGGTATCAACTAAATAAGCATAAGCAGTAAAAGGAGAAGAGTCATCATCAGTCCCATTAGGAACAGTGTACGAACAATCTGGATCATTATCCACTAAAGAGCTACTGCATAAAGCGCCGCTATCACAAGCTCCAGCCGTAATCCCGGAACTAGAACATACTACAAGCTTAACTTGATCACTGGTATCACTGTCAGTGGTAGATACATTAGTACTCCAAGTTACATCAGAGCCTGGATCCTGTGGTCCATCATTACTAATAGTATCAAATGTTGGGGGGTGGTTAACGTAGAATGGTGAGCCCGTATCACCTGTGCCTTGACTAGATGACGAACACGAAGCAGCTGAAGAATTGCCATCACAAACAAAAGCATACCAAGCTTCGGTCTTATCAGCCCCACCATCGTCACTAGTAGTAGTATGACTACAACTGGCCTGAGTATCTGTTGTCGTAGCAGTACTGGTACACCAAGTACCAACATCACAAGTTGGAGCGTCTCCATTAGTAGCAGTCACTGCATCAGTGGTACAAACAATCAAATAATAATCCTCAGCATTGTCATCTGAACCAGTGGCTGTAAAAGTAACATCACTGCCTTGATTAGTAGGATCAGAACTAGTACTAGCCGTGCTTTCTGCTGGACCTGTATCAAAGCTTGGAGCGCTGTTTCCCACAGTCACTGAGGTACTAACAGAGTCAGCCATAACAAATCCGGGCTGGGCACAACAGGAATAAAAAATAAGTAAAGAAAAAAATGTAAATAAATATTTTTTCATGTTTAATGCTTTATTGCACCAAACTTCTAAAGAAGTAAGCTAATCAAAAAAAATTAGCTCAACAAATACCTTTTCAAAAGTTTGTTAAATATAACTGTATATAATAATAACTTAAAAAAATGACTTAGTAAAAGAGGAATTTACAGAATTTTTTTTGCAAGAGTCGTCTCACTTATTAAGAATCCCCTATAGCCGTAACTGTTGTATTAGTAGAATACTCTCCAGTCCCAATCACATCTGGAATTAAAATTCCCCAATAAATAATATCTGTTTCTGAGGAGGGATTTGAACTCGGCTGAGCTATGCTCATATCTAATGTTTGCGCCCCAGTGGTTAAATCAATTCCGGCATTATAAGTAAATCCTGATAGAGAGAACTCCAAATTTCCCACTGGAATGGTCGTCCCACTACAAGTCGGATAATCTGTACACATTTCATCCCCAGATACTTCTATATCTATAGCTCGATTTCCAGTATTAGTAACAGTAGTAGTTTCATTACTATCCTCAGTATCTTCCCCAGGTAAAAGTTGCCCAAAAGCTAAACTCGCATCTACGCTAATTGCTAATAAACTCTGCATATCAGTTGTTGCAGTATCGCTAGTATCTTCATCTGTTTCACTATTACTATCTGTAGCCTTAATCCAACCCAACCAATACTCTGACGGGTAAGGGCTATTAGTGTCTGTTGGATCAGCAAAAAACTCGACATCAGCTTGACAAGTAGCAGTACAACTATTGTCAGCACAATCACTCAAGGTACAATCAGCATCAGCATAGCAATCAGCATCACTTGGAGTACAAGCCTCAGCTCCAGAAACTCCAGAACGATACATTACTCCCTCGGCAGAACTAATATCACTATATCCATCCAAATCAGTGATAGTTGATGTCCAAGAGATAGTGGTCGTATCATTTTCAGTCAATGAAATATTACTCCCACCATTTAAAGAGACATTTGTTAATGTTGGCGCATTATTCATGGAAAACTGTTGTGTTGCCGACCAGGAACCTTCAGCATCACTATCGTCCCAAAATCTAATCCGCCAGTAATAAGTAGTACCATCGGCTAAAGCTGAGCCAGCATAAGTGATATCTTCACAGCGGGAATTTTCATTACAAGAGGTTAATGAAGTTTTGCCTGAATCCCAAAGTTCTGCTGCATCATCCCAGCTGCCATCATCTCCAACTTCAATTTCATAATACTCAGCCGTATCGCTCGTATCATCATCATCAAAAACCGCTGAAAAAGCTGGAGTGTGATCAGTCAGACCAGTCACTGGAGTAGCTTGGCCAGATTGAGCTGTAGTGTCATTGACATAAGGGGTTTGAGGTGAGTTTGGGGTACTATTACTCGAAGCACTAATTGTCCAATCATTTAAATATGGAGAGCCACTACTGTAAGCAAAAGTAGCATATAAATATAATTTAGAGTAAGTTGTTGTGTTAAGTCCAGAGATATCGACAGGACTTGTATCAAAACCTGTTGAATTTCCAGTCAAAGCTTCATCTGGGATAATCGTTGGTGTTCCAGAATCATCATAATAAACCTTAATTTTAATATCGCCATTAGTCTCATCATCAGACCAGGAAACACTACTCCATCCGGTAGCATCAGTTGCCCAAGAATAATCCATTCCTTCAGATAGAGCCGTCCCACCATATTCTTGAGCACTACCAAAACTAACAAAACTATCATTATTCATAGATTTATATTGTGCCGCAATCCAAGCATCTGACCTAGCAGAGCTTGAAACCCTGAATTCATCAATATGTCCATCGAAATACTCTCCCCATTCATCATTCTTACCAATTTGTAAATCATTAGCATTATTATCAGAATTCCCTCCCCAGCTTTGCTTAGAATAACTCACTTCTGTTCCATTTTTATAAAGCCTTATTTCTGAATCAGACTCATCCACTACTGCGGTAACGTAAATCCAGCTACCGTCTTCTTCATAAGTAGTACTACTTATAGCTTCACCGCTAGTTCCATAACCATTTCTGTTATATAGATGCTTCTGATAAAAAACCCAATACCAGTTGTGGGTTGTGGTTAAACCTTTAGCCGAAATAGTAGTCCAAGCATCTGTATCATCAGCATTAACCCACGCTTCCAGAGTATAAGAACCTAAATCCAAAGTATCATCATCAGCCACAGTAATATAATCGTCCGTACCATCAAATTCAGGAGTATCTGTACCAATTTTTCCAGTATCACTTCTCCCTGTCACCGAAACAGCCGAAGAATCATTGCTATTAGTCGTGGAATCTAGATAATCACTGCTAGTTTGATTAAAGTGCCAGACACCTGCAAAACTTCCATCCCAAGTCCCAGATACATCTTCACCTGGTGTAGAAGTAGAAGAATTATCATAATACATATAAATATAATCTGATGAAGATTCACTATCTATTTGTGGCACCTCAACCCAAACATAGGAAGTACCTGATTCATTCCACTCTTCGACTTCATAATCTAGAACCGTTGAATCATTACTATCCACGAAACGCAAATCATCATAATCATCTTGAACTTTAGAATAATCAATATTATTAGAATCTAAAACTACTAAAACAGGAAAGCTGCTTAAGTTTTCCGCCTGAGAGGAATTATCAAAAGTTAAAACTTTTCTTTCTCCCCAATCACCATCCCACCAACTACTGGTAGACATACTTAACCGATCATTGCCAGAATCTACAGCAACCCCTGAGAGAGTGTCATCTTCAAATTGCTCGTCAGTTGTCTGAAACCAAGCTGTTTGAGCACTACTCTGGTCAGTATCGACAGTAAAACTACGTATCTCTGACCAATCTGACCAAGTATCTGCTCCTAATGGATCTTTTGCTCTCACTCGCCAATGATAGGTCGTATCATCGCTCAAAGCAGATTGGGCAGTATACTTAATATTTTGATCTTCAGTAAATGGATGCGTGTCACTGCCATTTTCTGTATTTGCAAAACCTGAATCTGTAGTTGAATCGGCATCCACAACCGTAGAAGAAAAGTCTTCATCGTCATCTATTTGAATATTATATTCTATATCATCACTATCTCCATCTGTTGATTCAAAATTAAAGTCAGGGGTCGTATCAGATGTTTTCTCGTTGTCAAACAGTTTAGTTGCTAATGAAGGGACAGTTGCAGAAGAATTTTGCCCTAAAAATAGTGTTTGCTCAGCACTCGATATATTCCCAAGATACTGTAAATTAAGTATGTCTGTTTTAATAATATTCTCAATTGGATCTGTTGTATAACTACCGCTCTCAAGATGACTCCTTATATAATATAAATCAGTAGATCCATTGACCGAGTATAATTGCCAATCAAGCGGTTCATTAAAATAAAAATTGCCATCAGCTTCAAATGTGCTTGCTCCACTATCTGTTTCTGTTACATTAAGATCCCTCCATGCATACTCTGCTGCTCTTGTTACGTATATTTTACCAATTTCATTTGCTGATAAAGCTCTGTCAAATATTGCAACCTCATCTATAAGTCCATCAAAATATCCACTTGGGTTTGCTATTGATCCTATACAGAAATCTGCACTACTGTTATATAGTCCGCTACTATATGCTCCCGATGCCTCTTCTATTCCATTCACATATAATATTATATAACTTCCATTATATACTACTGTCACATGCTGCCATTCTCCTGTGCTTAGGTGTCCTGATCCTGTTTGTGACTCTTGATATATAGAGCTTCCATTTGATGATACTCCCAGCATTAAGGATGTGCCGTATGCACTAAAATACCAGCTCCTTTCATTTACTCCGTTGCTGTTATATTTTGCTACAATATTATAATATGTACTTGATGCTAATGTTTCAGGCTTTATCCAAGCACTAACCGTCATATTCCCGGTTATATTAAGTCCTGTTTGACTTGCATCACTAATGCATAGATTTTCCGTATCAGAGCTCTCAAAGTCTGCACTATATGATCCCTGCCTTGAATCTGAAGATTGAGCAATTGTATCTCCACTTGACTCAGTTAGGTCATTGCTATTATCTGTTTCATCTACCCTAGTTGCATCTCCCGCTTCTTCTAAATACCACAACCCTTGCAAATTACTGTCATTATAAAAAGGAAATTCTAATGCCGGATTTCCACTGCTGCTCCAGTACTCCCAGTTAGTTTCTGCAGGAACTGGACCTATTTCTTCTCCTGTTAAATTTACCACCACTTCATCCATATAAAATGTTCCACTTGTTCCACTGTCTAATCCATTACTCGTCCCTACCTGAGCTAAATATATTAAATCCCACAAATCATAATTATCCAAATCACTAATTGTTTCCTTTAATACCCCATCTATATAAAATTTCGCCTCTCCATCTCCAGCTACATCACTACTTGCCCTAGTTATATGTCCTTCTACATAATGCGGCTCATCTGTTATATTATATTTTGATGTATAATGTGCTGTACCATCATCTTCCTCTGATTCTAATTGTAACTCGTATGTTGTACCAGTTGCCTCATAACCTAATGATACATATGATAATCCCCACGGATCTGCATTTAATCCTATAAAAAATACCCGAAATAAATCATCATCTGCCATCGTTAGGCCATTTGGATCTATATAAAATCTATACCTAAGTTCATTACCACTTATTGTAAAATATTTATTTGCATATATATTATTTGTATCATCCACTGTAAAATTTAGTCCATATTCTGTATTTCCAAGCCCTGCGCTGCTGCTTACGCTTAAATCCCCACTATCTGTTGTAGTTGAGTAATATTCATCAAAACTATTACATTCATGAGTTACTTTAACAGTATAATTATCTTCACTGCCTGTTACTCCTGCTGTTTCTAGATCTATATTCACTCCATTAAATCTATCGTCACTTCCTACAAATAAATATTCCCCTCGATTATTACTATCATCTGCATCAAAATCTAATGTGTAGTCACTTGTCGTATCAAATAAATATTCATCAGAATCATCTGTATCTCCTCCTGCTGCCAAGCCTTGAGGAGTCTCTGAATCAGCACCATAAATATATAACTCATCAATAGTTGCATCTGTATTACGGGTTGTAGAAGAATCACAAATATGTATGTATGATGCAAGATCTAAATTAGAAGAATTATAATCATTACTACTATTTGTATGCGTTGGCTCTACTCCATTGATAAATATTTTCTGTTGATCTGCTAAACTTGCACTATCATCCCATTCAATTCGTATATGATACCATTTACCACTTAACAGCTCATAATCAGTATAATTTATGTTTTCCGCAGAATAAGTACCACCTGCTTTGATACTAAAAAATAAATCGTTGTCTGAATACTTTTGAAGGATAAATGAATTATCTGAATTTGTCCAAATTTGTAAAATCTGATGGACAACCCCATCTGTATGGTTCCAATTAGGTCTTATCCAGAGCTCTACCGCTCCTTTTGCTTTATTAAAATTAGAACTACTTAAAAAGTAAATATTCTCACCATCAGTATCACATGATAATCCGTTTCCGTACTTACCTTTTACAAATGAGGCTTCATGGTTAATTGCACCGCTACCTACATCAGGATTGGTAACAGCAGCTTCACTATCTAAAGTAGAATACCAAAGCAACTCATCTGCAAAAAAAGCATTTGTTAGAGGTTTAAAATCAAGGTTGTAATCTGTGCCTTCTGTTAAAGAGTTGCCTCCAATCGTTACACTTGATGGTTTACTAATATCTCTATAGTTTCTAATCTTAAAGTATGGATTAAATCTGTTTGAGAGGGATACTACACTGTTGTCATCATGATCTATTATAGATAACGCTCCGCTTGTTGATATTCCTGTGAATGTGGTGCCTGTTGTGCCTGTGTATGAGAACTTGTCTCCTTCTATATAGGCAATACCAGAAGAGGGGAAACCTGTTGTGGAATCTACTGTGATGGATGTTGCTCCAGCTGATACTCCGCTTGCATTGTTGATGAGGGTTGATACGTTTGATCCTCCGTCTATATCAAGCTCTATTTGAAAACTTGAAGCATCTATAGTGTAGGCTCCTTCCTGAGTATTGTGATGAGTTGCTATGCCTCTGTTGTATATGGATCGTATTTCTGATCCTGATAGAGCTCTTGAAAATACTGCTGCTTCATCTATCAGACCGTCAAAATCACCCCCTCCAGCCTCTCTTCCACCCAGCATAAAAGCAGCTGTACTATTGTGTATTTCACCACTTGTATATGACGCAGTATTGTCAAAAACACCGTTGATATAAATACTAATGTTTGAATCAACATCAACTGTCACTGCTATATGAGCCCAGTCTCCGTCCGCAATAGTTCCTGTAGAGGTACAGGTAGTATAAGAGGATCCATCATTGCTAATATATATCTGTAAAACATTTGTGCTTTGTAAATATATTGCATAAGCTCTTTGAGAGCTTGTATTATATTTTGACAAAAAAGGCATGTTTTCAGTTGATGACTCAGGTTTTATCCAAGCACTCATAGTCAAATCTCCTGTAATATCCAATCCTGTTTGATCTTCATCTGAAATAGACAGATCCTCAGTGTCGTCGCTTTCAAAATCCGCACTATATGATCCCTGCCTTGCATCAGAAGATTGGGCAATTGTATCTCCACTTGATTCAGTTAGGTCATTGTTGTTTTGACTGCTGTCTGCTCGAATTGCATCTCCTGCTTCTTCCAGATACCACAACCCTTCCAAAGCCGGATCATCTTCAAAACTCCAGCTGGCTCCTGTTGTAAATGAAAGGATGTCAGGATTTGCTGTGTCGTTATATCTGCCTTCTCTCTCCGCTTCTGTATCAAGATCGGTTTGGGACTTTAAAAACAGATACCAACCTGAAGAGCGGAAACCTGAGATGGTGGTGTTTTGGACTCTGCTGAGCACTCTATCAACCGTTCCGGTTGTGTTAGCATCATAGTACCAATTGGCAGTTCCTCCTGATTGATCCAAACCATTTGAGATACCAATTAGTACATCCTGATAGCTACCTGCCGCTTGAATCACTGTATAGCCACTGATATCAGAGAAGCTGGTATCAGTAGAGGTTGTGCTCTCACTCTCTCCGTCTCCATAAATAATCTCATCAGAATGAGCCGCATCGGTATGATCTGAGAGTACATCCATCCAAAGCAGGCCGTCATTATACAAACTGGAATCAAGACCAATACCATCCTTAAAGTTCCATTGCTGGGAGACAAAGACACCTTGAGTGCCAAAGGTGTACTCTTCAGTAACCTCAATGAAGTCATCAGAGCCGCTGTCTGTTAAGTATGCACTGCCACTGTACAACCTGCCCTCAACTCTAATCTTAACCCTTGTTTGAGTGCTTTCCAGGATAGTGGTTTTGCGATTGTTATCCAGATTTAGATAATATGAGGTACCTCCCTCTCTGAGTACAGGACCTTGAACCTCAAGAACCTTATCGGGAGAGCTGTCATCTTCTGCTCGGTCATAAATCTGCAGGAAGTTGCCTGTGTTTCCCGTATCCAGCACTGCTCTGTATCTATTATCCACGTCAACCTGAATACTTGAAGAGGGAGTGGTGAGAGTGAGGGTGGGGTCGATGTTGAGAGCACCTTGTTTGCCTTCTTCATGAAAATACACAAGATGCTGCCCCTGAGCTTGCTCATAACGAGCCTCCTCAAGAAAATCAGTCCAGTTAACTACTATCTGCTCCTCTTGCAATGAATCATTGATCAAAACCTCACGCACTTCATTAGTTAATTCCAGCTGATCTTCATCCATGGTAGTAGCAGAGGCAAGCTGTGGTTCAACTTTCCACAATAATCTATTAACGTTTTCATTCTCATCAAGATTAAATGTCCACTTAGAAAAATAGGTGGAGCCATCAAACCCAATCTTAAGAATGTTGCGGCCGGTCACACCCATCTCTAAAACAAAGTGTTGAGTGACTAATGAGTAATCTTCAAACTGCTCAATCTGAATCTCATCAACTTCAATAAACCCATAATCCTGCCACTCGCCAGCCTCATTTTGATATTGATAAACAGGTGTTGAATTAGCATATAACTGCCAATCAGATTTTTGCGGTTTAAGATGCTCAGCCTGCCACAACTCCACAGCTAAGGTATCTTGCTTAATTATTAGCTGCTGCAAGCCCACCTGACTACGGCTGATAGCAGAAACATTTTGATTTTTTTCATTACGCAATACTAAGTAAGACAAAAAATCCACTTCTTTATATGTATCTTCGGCAAAAAAATTTTTAATTAAAGGTACTTTGCGTAATGTTTTTTCTATTGCTGATTGGGCTAGATCAGGATCTGCAGTACTTAGCTTTTTTTTACTTTTATTTTGTTGAATATCATCTTTTTCTACAATGAGTTCTGGAGTTTTATTTTGTGAAACTTCTTCTTGATCTTGAGCTATCTCAGCCCCCTCAACCTCTTCTGCCGCTATAAAAAACTCTTCTGGCTTTTTCTCTGGAGTTCGTTGGGTTATGCTAACAACCGCTGAGTGTTGCTGAGCTTCTTGAACATAAGCTTGATCCAGTTGGGCTGATTCTTGTGTAATCGAAACTGGCAGTGGATTCTGGCTGATTTGAGCAGAATGAGTTGAATTATTTTTCTCACTTAACAGCTGTGCTGAATCTGAACTTTTCGTAGAGGTTCTTAGTCGTTGCAAAATAGGCTGGCCTGCTTGAACTGCATCAGGTGTTTGAATAATAGTGGGAGTTGGAGTCAAGGTAATCTGCCCCTGCACCATGCTAGCAGAGTTGGTGCTAATCTTTTCTAAATCACTAATCTGTGCTAACACAATCTTATTTTTAGGTCTCCCTAATCGACTGCAAAAAAACCAGGTACACCAACACATCAATAAACACAACAAAGCTCGCTGAACTAATTGGCGATTTAACATAAAAATTAATAAAACTCTCTTCTACTAATAATAGCAAAAAAATATGATGAAATAATGGTGAAAATTTTTAAAAAAGGCTACTTTGTCTTGCAGCAAAATTTTTCTTTTTTTGCTTTTTTTTCCAGGAGGTTAATTGAGGATCTTCTATTATCTGTAAATTATTTTGGATTTTACTTTGAAATTCTGAGGCTGAAGTCTTATTTTTATAACGATATTTTGTTTGTAATAGGTAAATACTTTTTTTAGCTCTAGTCAAGGTTACATAAAACAATCGTTTTTCTTCCTTAGCTTGAGTTTCTTTTTGTAGCTCATCTGCCCACGTTTTTTTAGCTTTGTTAAACGGAACTAAGCCCTGCTCAAAACCAATTAAATAAACATAATCAAACTCCAATCCTTTAGCTGCATGCATACTTAACAAATTAATTTTATCGGCTTGTTGGTCGTAAAAATCAGATTTTTCTAATTGAGTTGCGTAATGCAAGAATTTAGCAATTGAATCTTTCTCCTGAGTAAAAGAGTAAATATTAGCCTGGAACTGCTGCAGTAATTCTAAATCAGTTTGCTTAAATTTAGCTGAATTTTGCAAAACTGTTATCACTGCTTCAATTAAAGGCATTAGAGATTTATTCTGCTCTGCTTTTTGCAGCAAACTTACAACCAGCTGTAACTGGTGTTCTTGTTGATGACTAATAATTTTCTGGCCAATAATGTTTCTAACTGCCTGTTCTAAATTAGCATCTAATTTATTCAATTCTTCCCAAGTTTTTAAATCTATTTTTAGCCAAGAATTACTTAAAACTTGCCGCCATAAATCTTGACTATTTTGTTCCTTATTGAGTTGCAAAATATCAATAATTAACTGAATTAAAGGTTGAGCAAAAATTGAATCTTGACCAATTTTCTGAATAGGCAAACCAGATTGCAGCAATCTTTCGGTCGTAGTTTGACTCAAATAATGGCTACGATAAATAATGGCAAAATCTTTTAAACGAGTTTTTTCTTCAACTTGGTGAAAATCACTTGCTTGAAGCAAATTGGTGCCTCCAAGTTTATGCTCAATATCCTGCACAATCCATTCAGCTTCAGAGTATTGATTTAAAGTTTTAACTAAATTAACGTGGCTAGAAAAATTTTGAGTAGCTTGGAGCTGCTGCGACTCTGGAATCAAAGCATGGGCTGTGTCTAAAATTTTTTGCCCACTGCGATAATTTTTTTCTAAAGAAAAAACTTCTATATCTTGCAAATTTTGTTGAAAATTTTCTGTTACTTGCCCCCCAGCTCCTCTAAAACCATAAATTGCTTGGAACGGATCACCAATTAAAAAAACTTGCTTTACTACTGCTTGCCAAGCTATTATTAATTTTTGCTGAACAGGATTTAGGTCTTGATATTCATCTACTAATACGTATTTATAAGTCCATGAAAAATCTTGCTTTTGTGAAAATTTAAGTAGAGCTGTTAACAAACCAGCATAATCAAATTTCTTAATTTTTTTTAATTTTTTCTGATAAAGTTGTAAAGTTTTTTGTACAGACACAGGAAACTGAGCCAATTCTATCGCTTGAGACTGAAATAAACTTAAAGCTAAATGTAAGTTTTTTAAGTTAACTTGGGCTGGGGGATGTTGTTTTTGCAATTTTAATAAAATCTGTTCTTGCCACGCCTCTGATAAGAGCTGATCTACTGAAATATCTAAAAAATGCAAAGCAAAAGCATGAAAAGTACCAATCCAAGGCATTTGCTTATCCGCAAGCTGCGCTTGAACCCGCTCTTGCATCTCTTGAGCAGCTTTTTTAGTAAAAGTTAAAGCTAAAATTTGTTGAGGCTCTATCCCAGAATTAACTAAATCAATAATTTTCGCAGTTAAAGTATGCGTTTTCCCAGTGCCTGGACCTGCCTGCACCATAACTGCGGAAGCTGAAGACTGGATCGCTTGCTGCTGGGCAGCGTTTAACTCACTCATGAATCTACTATAACTCTAAAATAAATCCATCTGACCTTGAAATTTTTCAATTTCCTGATGATCTTTAAATAACTTAATCACTCCATATACACCATCATAACCAGGTTGAACTATCACATCTCTGGCTCTCAAACGGCGAATTGCTTCTGCGATAACTGGGAAACCTGCATCATTAATTTCTTTAATATCAATTTGCCGTAGAATAGAAAACTCATCACCTAACTCTGCCAAAATTTTCTGAAAAACAGCTTGCACAGTCTTAGTTCTGGTGCCTTTAACTCCCTTAATCTCTGCAATAATTTCAGGCAAAGGAATAATATACTCCACTTTTTTATGCTTTTTCGGCTGGTAATCTTCAGCCCGATCCGCCAATTCATCGACTCGATAATCCACGCCTAAAACTAAGGGCTTACCACATTTGGGACAAATTCCCTGATGTTTCCTCGTCTCTGCAGGTGAAAAACAGACATCACACTTACGATGTCCATCAAAATGATATTTACCTTCTTGCGGAAAAAACTCAATCGTACCAACAAACTTTTCATCATTAGTTTTAATCGCCTGCAAAATCTGAAAATAGTCTAAATCTGTGTCAATTAAATTTGCTTCTCGGCCTAATTTATAAGGCGAGTGCGCATCAGAATTTGAAACCAAAGTCAAACCATCCAGTTGCGACAACCGCCAATTCATAAACGGATCAGACGACAAACCTGTTTCCACAGCTTTTATTTCTGGAGCTAAATCGCCAAAAGCCTCTTGGATAGTATCAAAACCTGACTTAGAGCCAAACATAGCAAACCATGGCGTCCAGATATGAGCAGGAATAAGTAAATTATCTTGATTAGCCTCAAGCACAATTTTTAACAAATCTGCTGAATCTAGCCCGAGAATCGGCCGTCCATCAGCTTTAAGATTACCAATCTTATCTAACTCCAAATTAATCTTAGCCACAGACTCTAAGCTTGGTGCAATCACCACATTATGCAATTTTCTCACTTGACCACCACGCTTATAAATATCACTAATTTCTGAAGTCAAAATAAACCTCAGTTGATGGTCGCGATAACTAGCCGGCATCTGCTGATCTATTTTTTGCGCAATTTCCGATTTGAGGCGATATAAACCTGGCTCTGCTAGTTCCAGTTTTTCTTGCATTTGCTTAAACCATTGCGGATGGGTAAAATCACCTGTGCCCAAAACATTAATGCCTTTAAGTTTGCCCCACTCATACATGTGTTCTAAATCCATGTCAGAGCTAGTAGCGCGAGAAAAATGAGAGTGTAGGTGTAAGTCAACAATTAGAGACATAAACAAAGTGTAACATAGAATAATTTAGCTTTAAAAAATTAGTATTTTTTTATAAAAATTGATATAATCAGATATATTAATTATTATAATAATATGTCATCAACAAACTCAGTAGAATCTCCCAGAGGAAGGCGTTACTTACAAGAACATTTCTCTGAAGCAGCTGGAAACTTTCTTTCGTTTATAAAAGACTCATTTTCCAATATAAAGGCTATAAATGAGTTACTCGATCATATTTTCCAAATAATAATATCGCAACCACTAACAGAAGAAGATCTTAGGACTATTGCTCAAGATGACTTAGATATTCCAGATTATTATCTTCAATTGTACTTACAATTATCTGAAATAGCAGCCTCAATTTTAGAATTAAGGCATGGTTTACCTAAGAAATTATCCTATTCTATTAAAAATCTATCTTTATTAATTCTCATGCAAACCTGGGAAAGAGATGATGTCCCCAAAGAATCAAAAATAAAACTTGAAGCTGAAATCCAAAGACATTTAGCCGCATATGAACAAATAGGTGATTTAATTCCGATTGAAATTGAAATAAGAATCGTTGATATGTCCAACGCTAATTCAAGCTTTCAAGGCCCCTTTAGCGTCAGCTAGCTTTCTAACTTTTCACAACTTACTAGATCCTGTATATTAAATACATGATCAAAAATCCTATCGATCTCTTCGACGTTGTTGGCCCAGTTATGATTGGACCATCAAGTTCTCACACCGCCGGTGCTGCCAAAATTGGCTACACTGCTTATGAACTTTTACAAGAAGAGCCAACCAGAATCCGTATTAAACTTTACAACTCTTTCACTGACACGGGTAAAGGTCACAAAACTGACTTAGCTTTGCTAGGCGGATGTTTAGGCATGCAACCTGATGATGAAAACTTAGCTTTAGCTGCTGGAATTGCTAGAAATAAAAAAATTGATTTTAAAATTAAATGGAATTATCATTCCGAAGATTTACACCCTAATACTGCTATTATTGATTTAAGAGGTAAAAAAAATAAAGTTAGTTTGGTGGGATATTCAATAGGCGGTGGGCGAATCAAAATTCACAAGCAAAAACTTGAAATAAAACAACCTGCTGAAAAATCTTCAGCCACCCAATCAAATTCAGCCAAAAAAATTAAAGCAGGCAACAATTATTACACTTTTCAGCAAATTAAAAATTCAGCTAACACTGGTAAGCAATTTTTAAAATTAGCTTTAGAAACTCAAGCCGATCATTTTCAACAAACTCCTGAAGAAATTCTTCAAGAATTTGCTCGGCGGTGGGCGATCATGGTGCAGTCAATTGACAAAGGCACCAGCTCCAGAAAACGCAGTGAGGATCAAATGTTTGGCGGTGATTCTTATCGAATCAGGCGCTCTAAACTTAATGTTTTAAGTCGCGTAATTGAAAACGGAATTTTTTATAGTGTGGGTGTAGCAGAACACAATGCTAAAATGGGAAAAATCGTGGCTGCACCTACGGCAGGTGCCTGTGGCATTATGCCCGGAATCCTAAGAGCTATGCAGGAAAAATTTCAGTTTAGCGATCAAAATATGGCCGAAGCCTTAGCTATTGCTGCTGCAGTAGGAGCTACTATAGCCAATAAAGTTGCTTTAGCTGGTGCCGTCGCTGGCTGCCAGGCAGAAATTGGAGCAGCTGGAACTATGACAGCGGCGGCTGGCGTGTATTTACTTGGCGGAAAAGTCAGTCAAATGGAAGCTGCCGCCAGTTTAGTCTTAGCTAATGTTTTAGGTTTAACTTGTGATCCTGTCATGGGGCGAGTCGAAGTGCCTTGCATCTTAAGAAACGGCATGATTGCCAGCATGAGTTTTGCTGCCATTGAGCTAGGCTTGGATAATGTAAAATACTCCATTCCTTTTGATGAAGTCATCAATGTCATGGGCAAAGTGGGAAAAGACATGCGCGATATTTATAAAGAGACTAGCAAAGGTGGTTTAGCACAAACTCAAACTGCTAGAACTTTATGCCGAAGTTGCGGAGCTTGTGGGTGAAATTTTAGAAACTGATTGAATTGATTCTTGAGAGTGGGTGTGCAAGGAGTGAAGTCGTAACCACAGCAACGACAATATTAACAAAATTTTGCTTAAAAATTTAAGAAAAAATCCGCTCTAATCGTTACAAGACCCAATTTTATTTCACACAACGTTTCGGTATATAAGAAGTCCCGCTTAGCGGGATTTGGGTGCAGTGAAATAACGCAACCTTATATACCGTGTTAGGCGATCTAAATTTGATTTTTCAGCAATACATATATAAGTAGTAACCCACCCTGTATAACTAACTGGGCTTCCGCCAAACTTACGACATTCATTTTCGTCGCTGACTCCTTCGTAAATTTTCACCAAATATTTATCCCAATCACCGGGGCAATAGTCACTGCAGGTATTGTGCTCAACTATGGGAGGTTTCACAACACTGGGGTCTTCCATCGACTCAAGGTGAAAATGAAGCATAAGAACAACTGCCAAAATTGCTGAAAAAATAATTCCAATAATTATTAAAATTTTTTTCATAATAGTAATTATTGTAATCGAATTTATTCCGCCTAACGTTCAGCAATATGCGATGTTTTTCACCGGTTATTACTATACTTTTGTTCAGTTTATCATCATTATTTGGATATTTGAAGGTGCGTAGTCAGTCCATCATTCAGAGGTGAAAAATATGGGTGGAACAGAAAGGACATTTCCTTAGCCTCTACAAAAGAGTCCTTTCTGTGGAACCGCATATTGCTTGTTAAGTGCTGTTTTTTGAAAATTTCTACCTTATTCCTAATTTGTCTATAAACTTTTATTTCTCATTACATTCTAAAGTATTAAGAACCTCGATTATTCTGTCTTGGTTAAAATCAGTTAACTCAGGATTAATATAAATTTCAACTGTTAATATTTGATTTTCTTCTTTGGGCAAACAGAATATAGTACCATTTTTTTCAGGACAGTTACCATTACAGGAACTTTCACTATATGAAGCAAAACCTTTATTAACATTCAAATTAGATTGGTTCGATAATGTAACCCCTTTCCTTTCTGCAACGCTCTTCATGACTTCAGTATCTGCTTTTACTCCACAAATGAAATCGGTACTGTATTTATCGTTTAGTTCAATTGCCCAGTTAAAAGCAACTTCATAATCATCTGTATAGTAAATTATGGAGTTATTGGCCTCTCGAAAATACATCTTCTTACCAAAAGTGGGCAAAGTAAGACCGCATATTTCATCCTGACTATCGGAATAAAATCTTATCAGCTCATTCTCGGGTAAATCACCAGTATCAAGACTACTATCTTTTAGTATTAATAATTTACCCGCAAAATCAGATTGAAAATCAAGCTTATCTTCAACAAATAATGTTTCTAAGTCTGATAGTTCATATGTGGGACTGTCTTGATTATCTGAAGATTTTTTATCAGAAGTACAACCAAAAAGAATAAAGGGAAGTATTAATAAAAATATTATGGGCAGATGTTTTCTCATAAAGTTTATAGACAAATATTATAAAAGAGGAAATTTTCAAAAAATTGCATTTAACGTTTCTGAGTATCTGAAGTTGCGATAGCAATTTGGGTGGAGCGAAGCGAAACCAGATACTCAGTGTTATATGATGTTGTGCTGATTTTTTTATTCAATATTTATGGTATTTATAATATCATCAAACAACTTAAACCAAGTTTGTGCATCTTCTGATAATGACTCCTCAACTAAATCTTGATAAAACTGCCCTTGTTTCTCAAAATCCCATATTTCCATACTCCCACAATTTGCTTGGTCTGTCTTAAAATAACTAGAGTTATTAGAGATAATATTATTTTTATTAGCATATAATGTAATAATCGTTTGATAACCGTTATGATAAAATATTAGTTTTCTTTCAAATGTGACGTCGCAAACTTCAAACCTGGCAAGAACCATAAATTCTTGTCCATTAATAGATCCGAGACTTCTGACTTTCTTAGAAACACTTAATGGCCAATCAGGGCCATTGCCATAATTACCTTTTATTAATTCTTGCCGATTTTTTTCTGCTGCTTCTTTGTTATAATTCATCGGATAGTCCAGAGTATCGATTTTTTCACTTTTAATATTTAAGGATAACATGTCGTATTTATTTTGATTTAAAGAAATATCTTTTGGATACTTTAATGAAAATCCAACTGTTTTGTCTTCGTATAATTGCCAATTATTTGTGGTCTTTGTATCAACGGTAGATTTACCTATTTGCTGATTATTGTTAGTCGGATTTTCTTTAAGCTCGTTCAATTGACTTTCTAGTGTGGAAATTTGTTGTTGTAGACTTTGCTCTGTGCTTTTTAAGTTTGATCTTTGCCACACGTAAACTACTCCGCCGACGACAAGAGCGGTAATAAAAATGGAAACGATGATTATCCAAATGTTTTTTGAGCTTTTGATGGACTCATTTGGTTGTGGAAAGTATTGTTCGTTCATATTTTTTGTTAATTAATAATATTGTATATTAAAGAAAAAATCAGCACAATGTCATATAACGTTTCAGTATATGCGATGTTCCGCCGATACCTTAGTTTATTTTATCAAATTTCGGCGGAATATGGGTGAGAGCCTGCAAGGCTTGAACCGAATACGCTGTGTTATACGAGGGTGAGGAGTGAAACGACGAAAGCGCAGCATCCCCTTTAGCGTTTGTGGGTGTACCGTTATTTCAGAAGCAACATGGCAGCTTCATATTTTGGTTTAATAATCTTTTTAGAATTTTCAAAATGAAGTTGTTTCCACTTTCGTTCTAACTTTTGTCTTACAGAATCTTTTGCTTCGCCTTGAGTTTTATATTCATATACGAAAGCAGCTTTGAAGATACCTGCAATATTATCGAAATTGCTTAGGACATCAGCTTCAGCAATTATCTGTTCTTCAATGCTGTCTCTTTCATTTTGTTGAGAACCTCTATGATTCAAAATACATTTTTTAATCAGCTCTATTTTGTCTGCAGGATATTGGAGTTCTTTCAATTTTTCTTCAGCAACTTTAGCGCTTGTAATATGGTGGTCTTCACGACCATAAATAATTGAACCAATATCGTGCAACCAAGCAGCAATTAAAATTACTTCTTTGTCCCCACCTAATTCATCAGCAAGTTTTTCAGCATAATTTACCATAGGGACAAAGTGAAAAGGAAAAGGCTCATAACCATATTTGCTGCTTGGTTTTTTACATTCGTTCTCAACAAAATGTTTTATCTCATTAATAATATCCATATATGAAGCAAAAGATTGGAATTTAATAAATTTATCGAAAGTGGAAGGCACACCCACAAATGTCGTATAACTCGTTCTTATACGAACTTTTTTAATAATTTATCCATTTTTTAACTCAATGTACTCATTATAAAATCACTTACTTATAAATCAATATCTATAATTACTCATATTTTTCGATTCGGGGTTTGACTCTTGGATTACCTATACGTGAAAGAAACAATTATACTCCTTTTGTCAACTGAATAACAGGTTTGATAATTATATATCCAGCGTACAATAACGCTTGCAGGAGAAACCTCTCCGAAGTTTTTTCTGCCAAAAAATTAATTATTTAATAATATTATTAATTATCAATCTTTTTTAAAGAAAGGACGATTGATGAAAATTACCAACATTTATGCCCAGGAAGTACTTGATTCCCGTGGCAACCCAACTGTCGAAGCTGAGATCACTCTCGAAGATGGCACCGTGGCAACGGCTATGGTTCCATCCGGCGCTTCAACCGGAACTCATGAAGCTCTTGAAATGAGAGATGGCGATGCCAACCGGTATGGCGGCAAAGGCGTACTCAAAGCAGTCGCTAATGTTAATGATCTTATTGCTCCAGAATTAAAAGGCGCAGATGTCTATGATCAAGCCGGTTTAGATCAAGCCATGATCGATCTTGATGACACAGAGAATAAAACCAAACTTGGTGCTAATGCCATGCTAGCCGTCTCTATGGCAGCTGCTAGAGCTGCTGCTATGAGCAAAAACATGCCATTATACGAGTATGTAGCCGAACTTTTTGGTGAAAAATCTGAGACCTACACCATCCCTGTACCAATGATGAACGTTTTAAACGGTGGTAAACATGCACTAGGTAGCACTGACATGCAAGAATACATGATCATGCCAGTCGGCGCTCCAAATGTACAGGAAGCTGTTCGCTGGGGAGCTGAAGTTTTCCACACTTTAGGTAAAATCTTAAAGTCTAAAGGTCATCAAACCACAGTCGGTGATGAAGGTGGCTATGCTCCAAAAATGACTGCTAATGAAGAACCATTGCAACTCATTATTGAGGCCATTGAAAAGGCCGGCTATGAACCAGGAAAAGATATTGGCATTGCCATGGACCCAGCTGCTTCAGAATTTTTCGAAAATGAAAAATATCAACTGAAAGTTGAAGGCAAAGAACTTAATTCAGAAGAAATGGTTGAACGCTACGCTGAGTGGACAGAAAAATATCCAATCGTTTCCATCGAAGATGGTCACGCTGAAGATGACTGGGCAGGCTTTGCTAGCATGACTGCTAAAGTCGGCGACAAAGTCCAAATCGTGGGTGATGACCTTTTAGTCACCAACCCTAAGCGCTTAGAAAGAGCCATTGAAGAAAAAGCTTGTAACTCAATTTTGATCAAGCTGAATCAAATCGGCACTGTTTCCGAAACCATCACTACTATTAAGATGGCTAAAAAAGCTGACATGACTGCAGTTGTTTCCCACCGTTCTGGTGAAACCGAAGATACCTTTATTGCTGACTTTGTAGTTGGCGCTGGCACCGGCCAGATCAAAACAGGATCTTTAAGCAGATCAGAAAGAATTGCTAAGTATAACCGCTTAATGAGAATCGAAAGAGAACTCGGCGACAAAGCCAAGTTTGCTCAGATGCCTTATGCTAAATAAGAGCTAAAGGTGGAGGCGCGGGCGAAAACTTTCGCCCGCGCCCTCTCTAACCATTAAATAATTTAACCTCTTGTTTATTCACTGCAACATTAAACAATAGATTTAATTATTTAATTAAACACTCAAATGCCACACACTTCCCAAACCCAAAACAAAGTTTTACTGATTATTATGGATGGCTGGGGCTTAAATAAGCCTTATGAAGGCAATGCTGTTCACCTTGCCAATACTCCAACTTATGACAAACTTTGGGAATCTCCCCTTACAGCTAAACTCAAAGCTGCTGGTGAAGCAGTCGGTCTCCCAGCTGGTCAAATGGGAAATTCAGAAGTTGGACACATGACCATTGGTTCTGGCAGAATCAATTATCAATCTTTAATGTTAGTTAACAAAGCCATTGAAGATGAAAGTCTTTATCAGAATGAAACTTTAGTCAAAGCAATGCAGCATGCTAAAGAAAACAACACTAAGTTGCATATCACTGGACTTTATAGTCCTGGCGGAGTGCATTCCCATTTCACTCACATTGATGCTGTGCTTAAGATGGCCAAAGACCAAGGTCTTGATTCTAAACAAGTTTTTTTGCATATTATTCTTGATGGCCGGGATGTGCCTCCAAAATCTGCAGAAAAGGATTTACAACATTTAACTAAATATTTACAAGAGCTTAATTTTGGTCAAGTTTCTACTCTTTCAGGTCGTTATTATGCTATGGATCGCGATACTAACTGGGAGAGAACCGATCAAGCTTACAACTGTATGACTAAAGGACAGGGAGAGGTCAAACCTGATGTCTTAACAGCTTTACAAGATTCTTATGCAAGCGATATCACTGATGAGTTTGTTAAACCTTGCAAAATTAGCTCCGCAGACCAAGGTTTAGTTGAAGAAAATGATGCTTTTATTTTTGTGAACTTCCGAACTGATCGCCCGCGCCAACTCACCCAAAGACTCATAGAAAAAGGACCAAAAAATCTATATTTAGTCACCATGACCACTTATAATGAAAAATTTGAGGTAAAAGTGGTTTTCCCAGAGGTAAAACTTGATAATACTTTAGCGGAAACTTTAAGCAAAGCTGGTCTAAATCAACTCCATGTGACTGAAACTGCTAAGTATGCTCACTTAACTTTCTTTTTAAATGGAAAATATGAAGAACCTTTTGCTAATGAAGATCGCATTTTGATTAAAACTTATTCAGACATCGCTACTCACGATGAGAAACCGCAAATGCGTGCCCCGGAAATCACAGCTGAAATTCTTAAAGCGATGGAAGAAGAAAAACATCAATTTATTATTACCAACTTTCCTAACGGAGATATGGTCGGTCACACTGGTGTAATACCTGCTGCTGTTAAAAGCTGTGAAGCTGTGGATCAATCAATAGCACAAATTTTACCAGTGGCCAAAAAGCATGGCTATCAAGTCATCATGATTGCTGATCATGGTAACTGTGAGGAAATGCTGGATGACCAAGGTGGAATGTTAACAGCTCATACGACTAATCCTGTGCCCTTTATTCTTGTTTCTGACCAATATGAAAAATTGACCAAAACAGAAGGTGGTTTGGCTGACGTCGCGCCAACAGTTCTAACAATTTTAGGAATAGAGATTCCTGAAGAAATGACTGGCGACAGTTTGGTTTGAATTTATTATTTAAACATGATCATCAGTAAGCCTGCTGAAACTAAAGTAGCTGGCCAAAAAAAGCGAGAGTCAAGAAAACCTAGTTGCTCAACTAGCATTAAACCTCCGGCTATAAGCAAAATTACTCCTAGCCAGCTAACATTATGGTTATTTTGTTTTTCATGATGATGATGCTTTTCACCCTCTTTTTTTAAGGTATCAGCAGCTTTTTTAGCCTTAACTTTAATTTCCTCGACATTTTTCCTCATGGTTTCTTCCATAGGCAAATCTGAATCAAGTTCTGATTTTTTCGGTAAAATTAACCATAGAATTAAATAAACCCAAAATCCAGATCCGCCGGCAAAAAGCATAATAATAAAAATTAACCTTAAAATACTCGGATCTAACTCAAAAAATTCTCCTAAACCACCAGCTACACCAGCAATAATAGTATCTTTTTCACTGCGATAAAGTTTTTTTGTCATAAATGAATTCGCCTATTAGTAATTCATAGCTATTATACAACTTATAGTTTCTTTTTAAATAATTCAAAAAACTTCAGTTTTTTTAAAACCTCAATAATTAAAAATCCAGAGAAAGAAACCAAAAGAACATCGATCCAATCACTTAAACTCAAAGCAGTCGTGCTGAAAACATTTTGCAAAAAAGGCACATAAATAACCATTAATTGACCAGCTACACCCAAAGCTACTGATAAAAGCAATAATTTATTATTAAATAAATCTTTAAATTTAATCGGATGATCAGAGCGAATAGCAAAAACTAAAAAGAACTCAAATAAAACTGAAGCGGTGAAAGACATAGTTCTCACTTCTATCAAAGGTAACTCGGTAAACTTCAATAAAAATAAGAAAAAACCATAAGTACAAATATAATCAATTAACCCTGCTACCACAGCAAACTGAATTACTCCATTAAAAATCTCTTTTTTAGGATTATATGGCTTTTGATCAAGTAAACCCGGCTCCTCAGGGTCCAAACTTAAAGATAAAGCCGGTAAGGAATCTGTGATTAAATTCAACCACAAGATATGCAAAGGCAACAAAGATAAAGGCAAACCTAAAGCTACCGAGGTTAAAACTTCTAAAATCTCGTCAAAATTCGTACTGACTAAAAACTTAATAAACTTTTTAATATTAGAAAAAATATGGCGTCCTTCTTTGATGGCCAAACGAATATGCGCAAAATTATTATTCAATAAAATCATATCAGCCACTCCCTTAGTCAAATCAGTACCATCCCCTACACCAATACCCACATCCGCTCGTTTTACTGCTGGCGCATCATTCACTCCATCTCCAGTCATAGCTACCTGATGACCCAATTCTTGCAGTTTAGTTAAAATCTGAACCTTATGGCGCGGAGACACCCGAGCAAAAATATTTGCTTCTTTCACTACTTTAGTAAAATACGCCTCATCCATATCATCAATTTCTTGACCAGTAAAAGCTCCCATTGAATCTAAACCAATATTTTCAGCAATAGCCTCAGCAGTTTTTTTGTGGTCACCGGTAATCATCACCACCCGAATACCAGCCCGGTGGCAATCATGAATCGCAGCAGGCACCTCTTTTCGTGGAGGATCATACATAGCCACTAAACCCAGAAAATCAAAATTAGTAATTTTTTCTAAATCTGATTCCTTATCAGCAACTTTTTCAGCTAAAGCCAAAACACGAAGCCCTTTTTTACTCAAATAAGTATTAATTTTTTTAACCAGCTCTTGCTCTTCTGCAGATAAACTTGTTTTTTCTAAAACAGCTTCTGTTGCTCCTTTGATAAATACCTGATCTACAGAATCCTGCTTAACCTTAACCATCATAAACTTATCATCAGAATTAAAAGGTATTTCATCTAAACGTGGATGCTGCTTCTGCAGCTTATCTTGATCTAAACCCAACCCTTCACCTAAAAATATAAAAGCCTGCTCAGTGGGATCACCCACCTCAGCCGTTGCATCACTGCATAACATCATTTTTTGAGCTATTTGCTCAAGATCCTGCTTTTGTTGCTCATTACTCACGTCTTTGCCTGAATAGCCAAACTTCTGATCATATTCACGACGAGGACGAAATTTAGCTGATTCATCAAGCTGAATATCATAAAAACCAGATTTAAAAGAAAACACAGTTTTAACTGTCATCTGATTTAAAGTTAAAGTCCCGGTTTTATCTGTACAAATCACATCAACCCCACCTAAAGACTCTGCCGTAGATAACTTACGTACCAACACATGGTGTTTTGTCATACGCTTAATGCCCATAGCCAAGGCAATAGTGACCACGATTGGTAAACCTTCAGGAATAGTTGAAACTGCCAAAGACACCGCCATCATTAGCATTTCAATAATATCTCGTCCCTGAATTATCCCGATGACCAAACCAGGAATGGCCACTACAATTGATACCACAGCCAAAATTTTTCCTAAGTGGTCCAAAGCAAGCTGAAGAGGAGTGGCGCGGTCAGGCGCCTCAATCAAATCATTGGCAATTTTACCGATCTCAGTTTTCATGCCAGTACGAATTACTAAGGCCTGACCGCGCCCCTTAGTCACCACACTTCCAGAGAAAACCATGTTGGTGCGATCAGCTAAAGCCGTTTGTTCAGGCAAAACTTCTAATTGTTTTTTCACTGGTAATGACTCGCCAGTTAACATGGACTCATCAACTTCCAAGCTATGTATTTCTAGCAACCGAGCATCAGCTGGCACTTTATCTCCCTCTTGCAAAACTAGTAAATCTCCAGGGACGATTTCCTTGGCTGGCAGATTATGCCGCTTACCATCTCTCATCACCACTGAAGTTAAAGTCTCAATATGCTTTAAATCATCTAAAGATTTTTCTGCTTTATATTCCTGAATAAAACCTAATAAACTATTGACAATTAAAATTGACAAAATAGCTATAGCATCAATTTTCTCTCCAACAATAAAAGAAAAAACAGCTGCTGCAAATAAAATTGCTACTAAAACATCTTTAAACTGACGAAAAATCAACTCACCGATACAAATTTTATCTTGCTGTTTAAGCTGGTTAGGCCCAAACTGAGCCAAGCGTGAAGAGGCCTGAGATGTAGTCAAACCATCTTTATCAGATTCTAATAGCTCATACAATTTTTTCACCTGCTTAGAAAAAGGTTTAATATGCAAATTTTTAATAGTAGTTTTAGGATTTGTCACAATCTAAAATTCTTTCTCATGCAATAGTTTTTAACTCGTCTTTTATCTATTATAAAGATAAAGCCTAACTTTATTCAAACTAAAACCCGTGAGATAATAAAACAGATGCTTGGTCAATCTATAAAGAAACTTAAACAAAAAAAAATTTTTATTCTTTTTCTTTCTCTAGTTTTGATTATCTCAACAGCAAGTTCTTTTATTTATTTTTCTAGAAATAATCCAACTACACCCTCTAATCAGACACAAACAAAACCTAATTATGAGAAAAAAAACATTGAAGTGCCTGAAGATATCAAAGAAATCAATCAACTTAGCATTTTGTTAATTGGCTATGGTGGTCCAGGCCACCAGGGTGGTTTCCTGGCTGATGTTATTCAGTTGGCTGTAGCTGATTTTAAAAACAGCACTATTCATCTTATCTCTATCCCTCGTGATCTTTGGTTAACTTTGCCTAATGGAAAACAAGCAAAAATTAATCAAGTTTTAGCTTCTGGTGAAGGCGAGGCTGACTTAGTCACCAATGGAGCTGAGCAGATGAAGACTGTTTTGTCTCACATCACTGGCTTAAAGATTAATTATTTTGTGGCTGTTGATTTTGTTGGTTTTCAGAGAGCGATTGGCTACAACTTAGGCGGAATTACTGTTAATGTACCTGAAACTTTAGATGATCCTTGGTATCCAATTCACGGAGAAGAACTTAATCCTTGTGGCTATACTCCTGAAGAAATCGCTGAATTAACTGCTAAATACTCTGGATTTGAATTAGAAAGCAAGTTTGAGTGCCGTTACGAACACCTGCATTACGAGCCAGGACCAGTAGAAATGGAGGGTGGTGATGCTTTAAAATATGTGCGGTCTCGTCATGGTTCAGCTGCTGGAGATTTTTCCCGCAGCCAAAGACAGCATGCAGTTTTGCTTGGAGTTCGTGACCGTTTATTTGAACTTGATGCACTGAGCAAAATCCCAGCTTTTTTCTCTGATGTCAATGAAAACATTACTTCTGATATTGACGAAAAAATTATTAGCAAATTAGCACCTTTGTTAAAACTCAGCCAGAATTATCATGTTAATAAAATTATTATTAGCACAGATAATGTCTTAACTCATTCATCAAATGCTGGTCAATCAACTCTTGTAAGTCAGGAAGGTCTTGATCAGTGGCAAGGCGTGCAAGCCTATTTGGAAAAGGAGATGCTTGCTAAAAATTAAAACCTGCTACAAATGCTGAGAACGGAATTGGTAAAGCTCCGTCATATCTCAAAATCATTAATAACGATAATAACAATCTATACACATGAGTAACATGGTCTTTTTGTTCTTGAGAAACATTCTCTGGATGAGGAAAAGTTTTAAAAAAAGCATGAATATTGGCATTAACTTTTTTACTACCTAAATTCAAAGCCATATAGGTTGCTATAGACATGTATTGAGTTTCATTAATCGGTCTATCTTTACTTAACTGCACCAAACAATGTCTAGCCCCCCAATCTTTTTCTTCATAAATTTCCTCCTCACGACGATGCAAAGCTCTACGTTGCAGTTCCAGATTCGATAACATTGGATAAATTTTTTGCACCTCTTCAAAAAATGGCCTATCAGATAATGCATAGTTAACTTGTTCAGCATTTTCAGCTGCTTTTGTACCCGACATAGGAAAGTCTCTTTTCAATCTAGCAATAATCGAATTCTGTTCATCTTTTTGCACAAAATGTTTAGCCAAACCCTCTCCAAAAACTACAGTGCCTCTCACTAAATCGTGTTGTCTATGTTGCAAATGATCTACCCAAAAATCTACAGTCTGACTTAGTTCATCAACAGGTTCATCATAATCATTAAATCTATCCTGATTAGCTTGTTTCACTAACTTAGCTAAAATGCTAGGTGCGGTTTTTTCTTGGCCAAAAATTGTGTATTCATAAGGAGCTAATAACTCTTCTGGCCATTGGCCAACCAAGTACATAGCTTTACGTGCTTCAAACTCCTCTGGAGACACAAAATGGGGCTGATAAGGTAAATCTAATTCTGCTATATATTCTTCAACTAATCCTTCAACCCACTCCATATACTCAGCCTGCATTTCTGCTAGCGTTGCGCCCATTTGCTGTTCAAATACTGCTAGACCTTGATTCAACGCAGCTGTTTGCTTAGGGTAAATCACTTCACAGTTATTCTGTCCCATTAATTTCACAGCTTCTTTTAAATCTAAAAAATGAGCTAAAGCAATTAAAGCTAATTGATTAATCAAGGCATAGCGTAACCTACTCTCTTGCCTTTCTTCTTCAGTTTGCCCCTTAGGGTAACGGTGCCTATCTAAGGCTTGAGCTATCAAAACTAAAACCACATTTATATCCCACTCTGTTTCATCATCATCTGGATCTACCATTTCTAATAAACCAACTACATCTAACAAATTTTTATCCATACCCCAACCTTCAGTTGTCCCAGTACGTATTCCACTCAAAAAATCAACAGCTAAACTAAAAACACCACTTAAACTTGATAACAAGGAATAAAAATCATTAAAAGTAAATGCACCCTTTTTTAAGCGTTCTAGAATCGACCCTCCTGTATCTTTAACACTTAAAGATCTCATGGCTACGTCAATTTGTTTATCTAGAGTCACTTTAGCATCATTTAATACTTGCCAATCATTTCTCAACTTAGTCCCTCTTAAACTCATGTCCTGCCTCTGAGTCGCCTTTCTCACCAAAGTAATAAATTTTTGGTGCAAAGGTGAATCTGAATATTGAGTTTTCATTAATTCAAGTTCATCTTCTAAAAACTGTCTAAACTTTTTGCCATGTATTGTTTCATTAGAAAAATCATGAATAAAACACAATAAAATTAAATAAGGATCTTGGATCTTCATGGTCATAATTAATTCTTCAGCTGTACGAAAAGCATGATGAGCATAACCAAATTCCCCACCAGAACCATTATGCTTAGACTCATGTAAAAAATGGTTAGCTAATTTCCAGCCTAAAGCAATAGCTAAAACAGCCATTGCTTGCCTTTCTCGCAAAACTGGATCTCTGTGCTCCTGATGTAAAAATTTATACATAGGAGATTTAGCACTCAAATACTCAGCTACAGAAGCCTCTGGAGGATGCCCTTCTTCAGTTTTATCTAAATTAACCACCATTGACAATAAAGCGTGACTTAAAGGACTAGGGTTCCAATCCTCAATAAAAATTGACAAAGGATTAAAATCTTTACCTAAAACTCTAATAAAATCTACTGGTGGTTTTTTTATTTCTTTTCCCATAAAAAAACCTCTCTTTTTCAGAGAGGTATCGCTTCTTTTTGTTGATTAAAACTACTTAAGCACTACCTCCCACCACGTCAAAGAGAATGACGTTTTTACCAAGATATTGCCAAATAGTAGTTTTAATTAAAGTATTAAACATATTCTTAAACACTAAGTTATGTATTATAAGATAATTGCTTGAGAATTACAAGCAAAATGGATTAACTTGTGAGATTTTTTCAGCTCCAGCAAATAACATAGCTAATCGATCAATACCCAAACCAATGCCAGCACATTGGTTATTTTGCTGTTTCAATTTTTCTATAGCTGTTAAAAAATTTTCATCATAAGTATGGATAAGCAAATTATGTTTTTGCCGATACTTAAGTTCTTGCTCAAATTCGTACTTAATTTTTTCTGTTTCCAAGTTTTCAGTATTGCCATTGCCAATTTCTAAACCTTGCCAGTAAAACTCAAAACGCTGAGCTAATTCAGGTCTTTTTATCTGCTCAGCACACAAAGGAGAAATTATCGCTGGAAAATCTACTAAAAAGCATGGTGTCTGAGGTAGCTGAGGTTCAATCTCGCTAATAAAAATCTGATTAAACAATGCTTCCCAAGTAGCATTGTTAGTTTGATAATTTTTTTCTTGAGATATTGTTTTTAATTTTTCTAGTTTTAATAAATCTAAAAATTTCATTCCTGTTACCTGTTCCATTTTTTCTGCTAAAGAGATTCTCGGCCAATCACCAGTTAAATTAAAATCTGTTTTTATTTCTTGTTGAATAAACAACAATAAAGCTTGCACATCTTGCATAATCTGCTGATAATCAGCTTGAGTTCGATACCATTCAAGCATTAAAAACTCTGGATTGTGTTCTACATCTGTCGGCTCTAAATTACGAAAAGACGAACCAATGGCATAGCACTTTTCCAAACCTGCAGCTAACATTTTTTTTAAGGCAGCTTCTGGAGAAGTTGATAAATATAAAATTTTGGTTTTAGCTAAAGTTTGCCAAGTTGTTCGAAAAGCATATAAATTTGGTTCCACAGGCAAAGCATGATTCAAAACTGGAGTCATAACTTCGTGAAAATCTTGCTCAGCAAAAAATTTCCTAATGGCTTGAATAATTTTTTCTCTAATAAAAAAAGCTTGATTCATTCTTCATTTTCTACATTAGTAAAAATTTTCCTAAATCCACAGGCAAAATCTGACTCAACACAGCCTAAACAAGTTTTTTGGCAAAAGCCTGCAGGAATCTGTACTCTTTTTTTTAAATTATTGATTAAATCTTTTACTGACGTTTGCAAATTTCCTAGCGGATTAATTCCTTCGCAACAGCCATACACTTTACCATCGTTCATTAACGACACTTGGTAACAACCTAAGCTTGGCGGAGGGAAAATCTTTTTAATAAGGGCTAATTGTTGAATTTGCTCATCAGTTAAAAACTCAAAACCTTGGACTTGACCTGCTTGATTTGAAACTGGATGCTGACTCAAATATTGGCGCGGCTTGCGCGGATGATAAGTAATCTCCACTTTTTTCTCTAAATTATCAATTAAATATTTTTCAAATTTATCTAAAAAATTAAAATTTCTCTGACTAACCACACAAAAAACTTCAGTATGAAAGCCTAAATTTTGCGCTTTTTGTAAAAAAACTAATGACTTTGCAAAATTTCCTTGACCTCGATTAGCATCATGATCTTCAGACAATCCATCTAAGGAAACAATTAAATTAACTAAATTAGGCTGAGCAAAATATGCTAAACAATCAATCGTGCCATTAGTAATAATCTGCACAAAAATTCCTTGTCTTGTCAGCAGATTAACTAAATCAACAAAATAATCAAGCAAAAACACCTCTCCACCGCAAAAAGTAATGATCTCTAACTCCTCCACTTGTTGATAACGCTGAATAAAGTCTAAAATTTGCTCCGCACTTAATCGCTCCGTAGTTTTTTGCGTATAGCACATCTTGCAGCGCAAATTACACTGTTCTAAAGGAGAAATATATAGATGGTTCAATTTTTTAATTATAAAATCCATAAAGCCTATTATACCTCACTACGCAAAAGGGGCGGCTGCCACAGCAGCCGCCCCCAATTCAATTCCAATAATACTAACTTATTTCTTTTCTACTGTCTCAATAAACCCGTAGCTGAAAAGCTTAGCTAAACCAGTTTCTACCATCGACACTAGCCAATACCAGCGGCAAAGTAAAGCTGGTAAAGAAGTATCTCCATAACAATCACAATCACTGAAAATATAAAAAGCGATGATCGAGAGCACGGTTGTCCCTGCAGCAATAAAATGCTTTTTCTTAGAATCATCAGTTTTATATTTATAATCAACCCCTAGAATTGCAATTAGCTGAATCACTAATAAAATCCACAAAATGTTGATCTTAAAAGTAGAACAGGCGTTATCTTGGGTTCCTTTAACAGCAGCCTCACGCTCTTGTTCAGTCATACCATCTTCTTGCTGTTGTCCTTCGCCCTCACCTTCTTCATCTTCTACTCCTAAAACTTCTCCTTCAGGTCCGACTGGACGAGTAGCTAAAACTGGACCTGTTACAAGAGTACTAAGAGTGCTCTCATCTCCTGGCATACAGTCATTAATGGCAAAAATTCTAAACACATAAGTATCGCCACCACTAATGCCATTTATAGTGTATGTATTGGTATAGCCAATATTAGAAGCTCCATAAACTTGACCTGTTCTAGTATTTGTAAAGAACAAACCATAACCACCATCTCCTGGATTGACTCCATCAGCAGGGTCCCAAGTGAGAGTGACACTGTTAGCTGTACTAGCTGCCACAGCAAAATTAGTCACTAAACCTGGTTTAGCTGCATCACAGCTATAAGTTGCTGGGGAAGTATCTCCTCCACCATCTCCACCTCCATCACCACCAGCGGTCGATCCTGTCACTTGACCATTTTCTTGAATCGGAGTTGGTGTTGGTGTTGGCGTCTCAGTCGGATTGCCTTCTCGTTCTTCTTGATACTGATTAACAAATGTATAAATTAATTCATCCAGAGGTCCTACTGTTACTTCACCATTTTCAGGCACAGTATCATCTTCATCTACTTCAACTCTGGCCCAATTCTGTTGCATAGTTTCAGTTAAAACATAATCTCCTGTTTCAACCTCAAAAGTTACACAACCGTTTTCATCAGTATTATCAGAATAATCAACAGAGCCTAAGCGGTAAACTTTAATAGTTAATGAACCCTGATTATCTCTATACCAGCTTGTTCCAGGAGTTAAATCCTCATCATAAACACGAACATTAACAACTGCATCACCACCTAGAACTTGTGTAACATACTTATGATCCCCATCATAAACTCCCCAAGCAACATCATTGTTGTCTAAAACCACATCTAGTTGCCGATCATCTCGACCTAATTGATCAGCCATATCTTCTTGAGTAGTCCAGCTATCATCTGAGTAATACTCAGCATCAACTAAACGAGTGTTATTATTCCAGGTACCTTCAACTACAATTTCATACTCCTCTCCAGCTGTTAAAACTGAAGTGTCAACTCCATCATAGTCATCGGCCTGCAAAGTAATAGTCTCAACTAACTCTTTAGTTTCTTGACTCAAATTCATTTCCCAGCCAGAAAGTAAGGTTCCTTCCGGATCTTCCTTGCAAACAGTCACTTGGCCAGTTCTAGCCACCTGCACTCGCATTTCGCAATCTTTTTCTGAAACATTTTCCAAATTGCCAATTGCATAATCCAGAGTTAAATCATCAGCAATGTCTTCAGCTTGAGTGTAAAAACAATATTCACCTTCTACATCTAAATCAACAGTATAAGCACCAGCAACTTGAGGCTGAGTTTCAATTAGAGTGTAAGCTCCACCATTATAAGATTGATACAAAGACACATTTTTTACTTCTGTATCTTGATCTTCTGCTTGGTAATCAATCTCAATACTAGTTTCGTCGGTTACCACATCTTTATCAAGATTGGTAATTTCAGAAGTAGGCAAAACTTGCTCTCTAATCGAGTAACCACCATTGCCAGCTACATAACTTGCATCGGCAAATGCACCTGTGCCTGCAGCAAAATCATCATAAGTAAAATCAGCATAAGCTAAAGCGCCAAAAGTCGCTTCATCAACATCATTCCAGTTAGACCAAGCTCCCTTATTACCAGCTTTATCAACTGCGCGGAAACGATGAATGTTAATCGCCCCGTCACTAAAGCCTGCATTCCAAGTACAAACACCTGCAGTACAACTTACTCCAGTCATAGTCAAAATATTTGTGCCTAAATGAGCTCCATCTAAATCAGCTCGGCGATATTGATATTCATAATGATCAATGTCAGTAGCTGGATTTTGCACAAACTGCATATCTACAGTTTCGTTAGTATAATCGGTCAAACGGGTGAAAAAGTCAGTGGTTGGATTGTACCAGCTGCTTGCTTCTGGAGCGGTTTCATCATAGGTGATAGCACAAGCATCACTGTAATCTGACCAGTTGCCTGCTTCATCGCGCGCTCTGACTCTAACATGCCATAAGCCCTCAGTACCTGGGTTACCACCAAAAGTGCGGTAGTTGGTGTAAGCAGTGGCCCAATTTTCAGCACCATGCCAATTAGCCTCTACACTTGGATCATTGCCTGGGTACACCCATTGGCGTTGATACTCAACTGCATCTGTTACCTCAGTCCAGTGATGAGAAACTTGATTAATATTAGTGTAACCTCCACACTCAATTTCTACTGGTCTCTGACTGTAATCAGCCACATGAGAGTTAAAGCCTAAGTTTTCAGGTACTTCAGGAGGAGTGGTGTCTTCCACACATTCATAAACATCTACTTCTAACTCCCCTGAATTATCATGCATGCAGCTTTGGTTCTGGCAATTGTTAGAATACCAGCTGCTATACCAATCAGAAATGACAAACTTTGCATCTAAGGCTTCTCTTGTTCTGAATAATTTTTGGTATTCGTGATTCTCATTCACTTGAGTGTCGTCATCCCATTCAATAATGCCCATGCCTTGACCTAAATCACCCAAAATTGAGGTCACACCACGGTTAGTTCCCCAAAGACCGATATCATTTCTAGTAGTAGCAAAGCCATCAACCGTACCATAAGCAGGATCAGCTAAGCGCTGACGATTATTAGCATACTCATAAGTACCATGAGCTTTAAACAAATATGCAGTCTCAGCAGCTAAACTATAGCTAACTGGAGTTGGCTGTTCACTATCTAAAGTAATAGTATCAACATATGTTTCCACTGTATTAGCTGGACAGACGTGCTCACCATCATAAACAGGGATCTGTTTATTGCCAAAGTTGACTTCTTGCTCTTCACCAGCGACTACGGTAACATCTTGGCAATACTGAGCATTACCTGGCTCAGTGCTGTACCAACCTGTTTGATTCACTTCACAAACTTGATAATTACCTGGTTCTAAAGCAGTAAAACTATAATTACCTTCAGCATCTGTTAGTTGAGAATCTAAGAGTTGCTGTTGCTCATCATAAAGCTCAATAGTCCAATTGGCTAGCTTGCCTTCATCTTGACCAAGCTCACCATTTTCATCAAAATCGTGATATTTAAAACCAACAACATCTCCTGTTGGCTCTTGATTAAAAGCAATACAATAAGCCTGATTATCATCATTCATCAAAGCATACTCACCGCCATTAGTGGTATTGCCATGGCCAGCTCCATCACGATAGCAAGCAAAGCCTAAAATCTCTTCATCTGCTAATTGCTCACGCACTTCGTAGCGTCCATCTGTGCTCAAATCATCCAAAACAATTTCGCCATTAGCATCAGTAGTAAACTCACCAACTTCTACAACTGGCCCAGTTGGTTGACCAGCACCAGATTCATCTTGAGGGTGTTGATCAATGGCAAAACTAACATTTTCCTGTAAATAACAACCAGAGAAAGAGTCATTATCTAAATCAGCAAAAGCAGTTCCATTAACTAAACCCTCAACTGTCGGTCTAAATTGAGTTTCATTGTAAGTGGTGCCATTCACTGTAAAAGCAGTTAGACCTGCTTCTTGTGCATCAGCACAAGCATATTTTTTAATATTTAAAGTGCCTGGACCAACATACTCATTAACAAACTCAACTGTTTCTTGTGGATCATCAACGACTAACTTTTGACGCAAACCCGTTTCTGGCTGCCAGTTTTCCTGATTTTTCTCTTCAACCTCATAATTACCATACTCAACATTTTCAAAAGTATAACAGCCATCTTCGCCCGTTACTCCGGCCTTACCTTGATAAATATCAACATACATTGAGCCGACATTGTCAGCTGTATAACCATCGTAAACTGAGAAATCAAATGATCCAGAATAAGCTGGATAAGCTAAAGAATAATAATGAGCATCATTATATTCCCCCCAATTGGTTGGATTTCCATTTACCTTAATTCCCAAAGCTCCTTCCACATTTAAATCCATAACATTGATCCAAGGTTCATAAGGGCCAGAATAACCGTCAGATTCGTAACGCTCTGAGTAGCCAGGATCTGTTAGTAAACCAGAATTACCTCGATATTCGTAACTACCATGAGCCGTCAAAATATAATCATCTTCTGTCATATTGGAGCTAGAATAAACACCTCCATCAGGCACAACTTCGACTGTTTCTTCAGCTATACTCTTCTTCAACATCACTGTCCAACCTGCTTGTGGTTGTTGATTTTCATCAACTTTACACACAGTGACTGCAGAAGTCGGCTCACAATCAAATTGCACATTATCTAAAAACATGCCTAAAGAATCACCCTCACCAAGTTCAGTGAAAGTAATAGTGGTTAATTCTTGATCAGCAGTAAACTCATAAGTTTCAGTTTGCCAGTTTAAATTACTCCCGCCAGCAATACTCCCAGTATTAAAAACCTCAGTTCCATTAACACTCACTTGTAAATGATTATCATCATGATTTGGTCGAGGAGAATAATCCCAGCTCAGACTGTAATGATAGCCTGGAGTAGTTGGAATCGTTTGCGATAAAGCAATTGAGGCTGGCTCACCATTGACATTGCCTCCTGGACCTTGCCAATCACCATCTAACTCAACATATTGGTCATCAGCTGTAGTCCAGCCATTGACGCCAGCGTGAAATTCTACTCGAGCTTCATTAGGGCGAGTGTCACCACCATACTCGGTTGTGCTCCCAACCCACTCAGCTGTCCACCCAGGAATCTCTGCACTAGTAAATACATTCCATTTTTTATCATTTGTCACTGCGGGCATTTCAAAATCTTGATTAGCCAGCATATTTTCATGACAAGCATTTACCCATGTACATTCTGTAGAACAACTAGACTGACCATTTAAATCACCAAAGTCACATTCTTCTGGGCCTTCGGCGATACCATCACCACAAGAAAACTCACAAAGCTGATTATTACTGGCTTTAGTCTGAGACTGTTCTTTCCCTGCTTCGTCATACCAATAAATTTTAGTAGTATTTGCACCTCCTGCATCTTGTGTAATAAAGAAAGAATCGCCTGAAGGAGCTAAATAGCTACCAGTTTCTTTTGAACCATATACCAGCCACCGCACTTCTACTTCAAAATCATTAGGATTTCTCACTCGCCATCTTCTGACAGTCAAATCATAAGTACACATAGAAGTAAGATTTAATTTTTTTACTTCTGCAGACTCATCACAAGCTCCAGCAGTATCATAAACATGTTCATCATGATGGGAATTAATATGTCCTGAATAAGACTGCTCATTTGAGAAAGTTAAGGTAACATCATGGCCTGGAGTGTGATGACAAATCGTCACCGGGTAAGATTCAATATCCTCAACAGGAATCACATAAATACTCATGTGATCTAATTTTTTTATAGTCACTATTTCTTCATCAGTTTCAAATCGAGGCTCACCATCAATCTCATTTTCTACCTGTTCTGCCTCTTCAGCCTTTTGCTCTAACTCCTGCTCATCTGCAGCATGTAAAACTGTAATTTTTTCAGCAGAGACATCTTTTAGTTCCTCTGGTTTTGGCAACTCCAAGTCAAACTCAAAACTGCCATTTTCCATGTCGGTGGTAATGTCATAAGCGACCTCAACCCCAAACTTTTGTGCTAATTCAGCAGATAATTTTACTTCCCTAATACTTAAAGGGCTAGTTTCTTCAGGTAACTTAGTAAAAGTGACCTTGATTTCATTATTTAAAGGGAAAACATAACTTTTATTTTGTACTACTACATCTCGAGTAACAGCCTTTTTGCTGTCTTCATCAACTTGCCAAAATAGCCAAGCTTCTTCAGCTTCATTCAATGCTAAATCTTCAGCAGTCGTAATTTTTTCAACCTCAACCTGACCATCATCTTTAGTTAAAAAGTATGATTTGTTATTGGCTGCTTTAAAAACTAAATTTTCAAAATCATAAGCTACAAAATCTTCGCCAGACTGAGTGCCGATATAAAGAGCATTTTCTCCGGATGTCAATTCTCCTTGACTGCTTTCCAGAACCCCTTCATTAGCATAATAATATGCATAATCCAATTTGTGGCCTGGGTTAACAATTAGAGAATCTAAGCCATCATTATATGAAAACTCTATCTCAGGTTCAGCTGCTGCACTCGCTGTTTGTAAAAACGGCGAAAGTGGGAGAAAAAAAGATAAATTAATTTGTAAAATTAACAATAAGGACGCTAAGCGCCGTTTGATTTTTTTTGTCATGGAGACATTCTTTCATTTAATAATGGAGGCAGTTAATTTAAAAATTAAATTTTTATAATGATACATTATAATGTATTTTTTAAAAAAAACAAATAAACTGATGGTTTTTATTTTGCTTGATTTAAAAGCCTCGACAGCTTGTTTTTTACTGGCTTTTTATATTTTTATATTAAGTTAAATTTAAAAAACCCACTATTAGGAACTATTTTTAAAGTAGTTTAATTGGCGGGCAGTTAGATAAACTATAGTTAACCATAGTTATATAGTGTGTTATTAATATGTGTCAATATGATTTTGTGGGTAGAAGTGGAGAGTTAGGCAAGAACTTAAATTCCCTTCAAGGATGGAACTAATCTCTCAAGTAATCTCCTAAGATTAGAAGGATGCATATATTCAGATTGTTCTATTTCCATTTTTGGGAACCATTCTTCAAAAAAATTTTTCAACTTATTTAATGGAAAATCTTTTCTTAAAACCAATGTTTTTTTCTGTCTATTGTAAGTTAGAAGTCCTCTATCTAACGCTGCAACCACATCTTCATACATAACTCTATGCCTATTAGTTAAACTGCCTGAATATTTTACTAAATCAGACAATGCCTTAGCCCTAGATTCTAGAATTTTAATATCATCTTCGTGAGCTTCCATCCAAGCCCTTCTTTCATCCTGTATCTGTTCAGGCTCTTGTGCTTTCCCATTTTCATCAGCCACAAAGCCCGACCCTGCAAAATCTTGCTGGTTGGCTCCAGAGGATGTTGTTCTATCAAGGATAGGAGTGGGCGACTGAGCTGGATCACTACTATCTGGATTCAATCTACTACGTAAAGACATAAATTACTCTCCTTTCAAATACTCCTTCCCTTTCAACTCCTCCGGCAGAAAACTATCTTTTTTATCTGGATACATCTCATAGCCCTGACCATAACCTAGTTCTTCACCCATTTTACTGGTGGCGTTGCGCAGGCGCAATGGGATTTTTAAATCGCCATATTTTTCCACATCGGCTTGTGCCTGGCGCAAAGCATCATAAGCGCGTCGATCCTTTTGCGCCTGCGCCAAATACGCCACACCTTGAGCTAAATTAATCTCTGCTTCAGGCAAACCCACTTGTTGCACTGCTTGATAAACTTCATTAGCTACGACCAAAGCAGTGGGCTGAGCTAGGCCCACATCTTCAGAAGCAAAAATCACCATTCTGCGAGCAATAAATAAGGGATCCTCGCCAGCCTTTAACATTCTAGCCAAATAATAAATAGCTGCATCAGCGTCAGAAGCGCGCATACTTTTAATAAAAGCACTCACAATGGCATGATGTTCTTCACCATGTTTGTCATAGCGCACATGCTTGTATTGATAAGCCTTTTCTAAATTCTTAATAGTCAACTTGCCATAAAGTTCTTGCGTAGCTTCAATAATATTTAAGGCTTGGCGCGCATCACCATCAGCAAAACTTACAATCCAATCCTGAACTCGAGCTGACATTTTCACTTTAGTCTGAGCAATAATCTGCTTCATTTGCTCATCTGTTAGAGAGTGTAAAACAAAAACGCGCAAACGAGACAACAAAGCAGAAATCACACTAAAACTGGGATTCTCCGTAGTCGCTCCAATCAAATTCAACTGACCATTTTCTACATATGGTAGTAAAAAATCTTGTTGCGCTTTATTAAAACGATGTACCTCATCTAAAAATAAAATTTTGGGCTGCGCAAAAAAAGTTTGTTTATTTAAAAAATCACGAATATCTTTTTTGCCCGCGCTCACCGCTGACATCTCCACAAAATCAGCCTCAAAAGCCTTAGCGTAAATCCGCGCAATAGTGGTTTTTCCTACTCCAGGAGGACCCCACAAAATAAAGGAAAAAAGATGATTTTTGGCAATAGCTTGATGTAGAGGTTTCCCCTTTGCTACTAGATGTTCTTGACCAATATAATCAGCTAAAGAATCAGGACGAATTTGAGCAGCCAAGGGTTGAGAAGAGTGCATATAAATAATATATGCTATTAGTGAACAAAAACCAAACTAAAAATCAAAAAAATTTCTAATTTAAGAAAAAAGTTCTTTAATCTTTCTAATTGAAAGCCCTGATTCCATTCCATATTGTACAAGAATCAAATTAACAGACTGTTGAACAATCCGCCAATCAACATCAGTCATTGTAATTGCTGATTTAACTTGTTCCGCTCTAATTCTTTCTAAAACTTCAATTAATGAAGCAGCTTGGTTTAAAATTCTACTTACACATATCCTATAAACTGAAAATCTAAATATTTCAATCATTAAATGATGATACCTTGTATCTAAAGCTGATTCCCCAATTAAATTTTCAATTTCTGGATATGGTCCTTGCATAAACTCAAATATGAATTTGCTATTTTAGTAGACTTTCAATCAAACAGACTTAATTCTTAATTTTTTAATCTATGAGTGGCTTAATATCATCTCCAGTCAGTTCAATCCCATAACAACTAATTAAAGAGTTAACAGCAGAAATTGCAGCCGTGAGTTCTTCTGATGAATATTTCTTTAAAGCTGAATCTAACATTAGTTCTAACTGCTTTATTTCATTGGATATTTTATTATATCGTAACCTATAATATAATTTATTAAATATTATTGTAAAAATTCTATGATATTTATCTTTTATTTGTAACTCAGCTAAGGCCTGTTCTAAAGTACTAGGTTTATTTTTTTCTGCTCGTCCGAACATATTTTTTTGATTAATTATTAATTGAAAAAAGAGTGAATATAGCTAATATACGCTATTAGTGAACAAAAATCAAACTAGAATCACATTTTTAATCTTATTAAAAATTGTTTCACTAATTAACCAACAGCTCATTTTTCATCACTTAATTATCATCGTGCGTATTGATTAGCTTCTTCCCATGCTGCTACTGGAACTTGTACTGGTGTACCAAAAATTCGTCTTGTGCTGGGGCTAATCACTCTTTCTTGAACAAATTGAGCGTGCTTTACAGCTCCTCCTTTACGATCTAATTCTCTATTCTTTTCTAAGTATTGAGAGGCTAATATAATTAATACATTTGAAAAAAAATTAGATATTTGGCCTTGCCATATTTTTGGCTCACCTTCAAGATGCCCATTATCCAAAAGTTGTAAAATTATTGCTTCTATATTAGGAGCGGAATATGATAAACGGAATCTGTAAAGATAATCTTTTACATCTTGAGGAGTAGGGCTTGTTTCGTCTGCCATAAGGAAATATTAACTTCTAATTTAGAATCAATTTTAGCAGATTTTTTTAATCAAACAATATCAATTTAACCACCAACCTTTTTTCAACTCTCCCGTCTCTCCCACTTTATTCTCTCCTTAGTATTTAAAATTTTCTTTCTTAATCTTAAACTTTGCGGCGTCACCTCAATCAACTCATCACCCTCAATAAAATCTAAACATTTTTCCAAAGTCATTTCTCTTGGAGTATCCAAGACTGTTTCCACTTCAGCATTAGATCTAAAATTTGTCAAAGCTTTTTGCTTACAAACATTGACCGCCATATCCTGTTGCCTGCTAGAAACACCCACTACCATACCTTCATAAACCTGTTCCCCAGGATTAACAAACAACTGTCCGCGTTGCTGTGCATTGACTAAAGCGTATTTAGTCGTCTGACCATTTTCTGTGGCCACAATAACGCCATTGCGCAACTGATTGCTGGAGTCTCCAAGCGGAAAATAGCCAATGAACTGAGAATTAAAAGATCCATGGCCACGTGTTTTGGTCAGAATATCTGAACGAAAACCTAGTAAATTACGAGTAGCTACATGATAAACCATCTTACTGATACCTTTAGCATTAGTAAAACTGTCTTTCATCTGCCCGCGCCGACGTCCCATCTCCTCAGTGATAACTCCCATATAATTCTGATCTATTTCTACTGTTAATTCTTCAACTGGCTCATGCGTTTGTCCATCAATTTCTTTATAAATCACCTCAGGCCGACCAACTTCCATTTCATAGCCTTCACGGCGCATATTTTCAATTAAAACTGATAAATGTAATTGACCGCGACCAGCGACCATAAAACCTTTTCCGTGAGGATTATTTTCAATTCTTAAACCAATATTTGTTCTTCTTTCTTTTTCTAAACGATTTTGCAATTGGCGCGCAGTGACAAACTCACCTTCCTTGCCAGAAAATGGAGAAGTATTAGGTGCAATCATCACTTTCAAAGTTGGCTCAGTTAAAGACAAAGGCACAAAACCAGCCTCTATTTCTGCTGAGGCTAATGTCTGTCCAATCTGCACCTGATCAATGCCCGTCAAAGAAACAATATCACCTGCTTCTCCCACTGCAACAGCTTGCCGCTCCAAGCCTTTGCTCACAAAAACATCCTGAACTCTTTGTGTTTTTAATTTTGATTCGCCATACCAAACCTGAATATTGTCTCCTGGCCTAACTTGACCTTGTTCAACTCTACCAATGGCATAAGTGCCTTTATAGTCATCAAAATCTAAATTAGAAACCATCATCTTAAAAGGAGCCTCAGCATCACAATCTGGCGCCGGAACTTGATTTATAATCATTTCAAACAATGGTCTTAAATCTCCTGGCTGATCAGCAGATTCTGGCATAGCAGTCCAAGCCTTGCCTTCTCGACCAGAAGCATACAATACTGGGAAATCTAACTGCGTTTCATCATCAGCCAATTGTAAAAATAACTCTTCAGTTTCAGTTAAAACAGCTTCTGGATCTGCATGCTGGCGATCCAACTTATTTATCACCACAATCATTTTCAGCTGAGCTTTAAAAGCCTGCTGCAGTACAAATTTAGTCTGCGGCTGCACTCCTTCAGCTGCATCCACAATTAGCAAAGCCCCATCAGCCATGTTAATGACGCGCTCCACCTCACCACTAAAATCCACGTGTCCTGGTGTATCAATAATATTAATTTTAGTATCCTGATAAATAACAGCTGTATTTTTAGCTAAAATTGTAATCCCTTTTTCCCGCTCCAGTTCATCTTGATCCAAAATGGCAGATTGCGACATTTCCGCTTGATTCTCACGGAAAATATTTGTTTGTTTAAGCAAGCCATCAATCAAAGTAGTTTTTCCATGATCAACGTGAGCGATAACAGCGATATTTCTGATATTTTTTGACATTTTCTTATTCTTTACAATTATAAAATAACGAAACTAGAATTATACCTGAATTTCATCAAGATATAAAGCGTAAAAGCTTAAAAATTAAAAAAAACTAACTCCAATATTCAGGATAATTTTCTTGAATAAATTTAGCTCTAGCCTCACCCTTTAACTCTGGAATAAAAGGCCGAAACTTTTCCAATTTATCTGGATATTTATGAAAAGCAGCCAGCAGCTTACTCACGTAATGCTGCAAATCTTCAGCTCTTTTCACATTATTAATATAAAAATATTTTTTATTGACTCTTGCATTATCATCTGTGGCTACGCCAGAGCTAGCCGCACTTGATCGAGCAGTAAAAGTACCCAAGCGCAAAAACGTCTGAATAAAACCTTTAGTATAAGCCCCTGTGTCCACAATCATATCTAGAGGTAAACTCAGTGAATGACGACTCACTGGCGTGGAGTAGATAAATTTAGTCAACCTCTTATTAGTCACAATGGCAATACTTTTTCTCCACAATGAGTACATCCACCAACTGCCAAGCAGTAAACAAGCCCCGGCCAATCCTACCACTACCAGCTCAAACATCCCGCCCAAAACAAAACCAAATAAGTCAGCAATAATTTGCTTTAAAAATAATCCAGTTAAAAGCAAAACTAGCGAAACCACCCCCACTGCTGCCAAACGCAAATACAGCAATAATTTGTTTTCCCGAGTCACATACATGATTTTTTCATCAGTGGCCTGACCTGGGAACTTATATTGGTAAGGAAAACTAAATTGGGAAACGGAAAAAATGTTGGTCATTATTTTTATAAAAATACTTTCTTATTTTTTTTGTTTTTTATTTGTATGAGCTACATCCAGTGATATATCTACCCATCGTTCATCTATTGATACCGAGATTGCTTCTAATGCTGCTTGTAATTGTAACTGCAAAGGGGCATTAGGGGGAAGTGGTGTCCTGGTCACACACATTTGGCACTTTGGTTGTTGTTACTTTGTAATTTTAACAGATACTGATTAGGTGATACATAAGAAAGGGATTGATGCGGTCGCTTGGAGTTGTAGAAATCAAGCCACTTGTTAAGTTTGCGGTCAAACTCTTGTGGGTAGTTTTCAGCTAAATCAATCTCATAGTTAATAAACTCATCTTGGATTGACCAGTTAAATCTCTCAACATAGCCATTGGTTTTAGGGCTTCTGGGAAAGCTCCAGACATGCTCAGTGCTCTCAAGCTTTTTGATAGCTTGATCAAAGTATTTTTTGAACTCACTACCATTGTCTGTTTGAATGGTGTGAATAGGATAGTTAACTTCACTCATTATCTCATTAAGAAATACTTTAGCTTGTTTGGAAGAAAGTGATTTAACTCTTTTAGCCCAGGCTTGTCTAGTTTTCAACTCAATAGCAGAGATAAAGTAGTAAATTTTACCAGCAAAAACTACATGAATGCCATCCAGTTGTAGATAGCCCAATTTAATATCTTTTTGTCTGGGACAATACTTAACTCGCTTCACTTTTAAAGTTCTTCTTTTCCTTCTAACAGGTTTTCTTGTCTTGAAGAAAAATGAGTACCTTCTAATTACCTTACCAATCCAAGACACGGAGTATGTTGGAAAGTTGTTCTCCTGACAATAGATATCTAAGAAGGGCTTGATCTTATACTTGGATAACCTGGGATACTGCATTCTTAATTCCTTGATAAAGCCTAACACTTTGGCGGGGACGATCATTTCTCTTGTCTTGTGTGGTCTAGTTGATCTGGGTATCAAACTCTTCAATTGTCTGTTTGAATCGTTAAGCCTTTTTCTCCAGCGATAAACACTTCTTTTGGATACCTTAGGGAAAGCGCTTAATACTGCTCTCATCCCATGCCTTTCATAAACATCAATTACATGTAGCCTAAACTTGGCTATATCATTACAATCAAAGTTGAAGGCAGTATTGAATGTTGTCATAAACCTACAATACTGCCTTTTGTTTTTAAAAGGGAGATTGAACCTTAACCTCATCGACATATTTAGCACCTTTCAGTGCCATATGTATCGTGACCTCTACAAGTGGTGGTCTCATAATTTTGGTTTTAGTTTCAAATAAATGCTTTGCATTAACTGATTGAATACAAGCACCCCTTAATAAGATTTCTTTTTCACCTAATCCTAAATTATTAAGAATTTGTTGTGGATCATAAGCTAAATTCATTTCTAGCTCATCTTCAAATGATTCATATAAAGACCACATTAATTCTTCCACTTCTTGATTTGGTTTAATGATTTTCAGGTGCATAGCTTGCGCTTCCTCTCGATTAATAGGATGACCATGAAAAAAAAGTTTAGAAGTCAAAGTATCTGTTATTTCTTCAATGATATGATCCTCTGTTTTCTCCATATGCAGTCTTAACAATTTCCCAGCCATCATTCTTGATTGAGAGTAAAATCTATGTACATTACCTAAAGCTAAAGGATGAACCTTGTCTGTCAAAGAATTTAAAGCTTGTATCAATTCATCTTCATGTTTAATCCCGACAAATTCTTTAACAAAATTAATATAAGATGCTACATCTTCAACATTTATGCCAATCAATTGCCCATGTGGAGTATGTGGATTAAACTCATTACCTACTTTAGGATCAATGGGACCAAGTTCCGCCATCGGATGCATGACTATACTATTAGCCCCCAAAGCTATTAAAGTAGCAGCACTATAAGCTTTATAAGGAACTAAAATTTCAAAATTACTAGAAAATTCTCTAAAAAGACTAACTAATTTCCATGGAACAGTTCCTACTCCTCCAAAACTATGAACAAAAAAATCTAATTTATCTCCAGATTTAATATTTAAATTTCTCAGATGTTCATAAATTATTCGCACTGCATCATCAGCTATTTGAAACCCAGTACCTCTACGAGTGCTTACAACATAAACAATTAACTTAGATTGTCGTGCTTTTTGAATTTTCTTGATTAAAGATTGCTGTGTTTGAGTAAACGGATCCATAAAATGACTATGTTTTGTGATGCTACAAGCTAGTCGGATGCTACAAGCTAGTCGGATGCTACAAGCTAGTCGGATGCTACAAGCTAGTCGGATTCTACAAGTTAGTCGGATTCTACAAGTTAGTCGGATTCTACAGGCTCATCCTGAATTTTAGGATCAAATAACTTTTCAAAAATTTCAGCAGGAAGATCGAAATAAGTCGTATCTTCTTGCATGGAAGTTCCTGCTTGAGGCAATTTAGGTAATAAAAATTTTTTTAATGATGAGTTTTGATCCCATGTCAAATAACCAGTTAAGCTCGTGGATTGAAAATTTTTTAACATATTGAATTCATTTTATCATAAAAAATATTAGGTTGATTTTTAAATGCAACTTAATACCATTATTGACACAATTCTGACATTATCCGTGAATTTCTTTATAACTCACTTTTTTTACCTGTCCCGGCTGCAAATCCCCTAGCTCCATTTTCCCCATTCTAATTCTTTGCAAACGAGTCACGTAAAGTGAAACCGCCTTCGCCATCCGCCGCACCTGGCGGTTACGACCTTCACGAATCACAATTCTAAAGTGAATTTCTTTATCTTCTTTTTCCAGCATTTCTACTTCCGCGGCCATAGTTTTGCCATCTTTTAACCGTACGCCCCGCCTTAAACGATTTAAACCTGCAGAACTTAGCTTCCCTCTAGCCCAAACCAAATACTCTTTTTCTACCTGAAACTTAGGATGCGTTAATTTATAAGTCAACTTGCCATCATTAGTCAATAAAATTAAACCTTCGCTATCAACATCTAATCTGCCAACTGGAAACAAGCGCTTATCAGTTTTATTTTTCACAAAACTTAAAACTGTCTGTCTGCCTTGCGGATCACTAGCCGTGGAAACTACACCCACTGGCTTATTCAAAATCCAATATTCTAGCTCTTCACGTTCATCTTGCTCAGCACTAACAACTTTATTTTTATATTTAATTTCATCTTGCTGAGGATCAATCTTCATTCCTAGCCTGGCTTTATGACCATTAATAAAAACTTCACCACGTTCAATTAATTCATCAATTTTTCGACGAGAGCCTAAGCCGGTTTTAGCTAAATATTTATTAATTCTGGTTTTCATAATTTTTCTCTTCAAAGTCCCATTATTATTAAATCTACTCCATCCGTGTGTGTTGACTTGTTGGCTATATTTTAATACATTAAATAAAATATAGTTATTGCACTTTTACTAAATTGGTAAAAGTGTGAAATTAAGCAAAATTGACCAACTCAAAATTTTTTACCGGTCTTATTACATCACCTCACCGGTCGCCAACGACCCACCAAGCTGAATTTTTTTTAATTAATAAAAAAACTTGTCTCAAGTCTAAGCTTTTTGTAAGCAAAACTTGATAAAGAAAGGATTATTATATGGGAGCTAAAAAACAATACTTTACCCTACCAGAACTAAGATATGACTTTGATGCACTCTGGCCCTACATGACCGAAGAGCAGTTGCGCATGCACTATGAAAAGCATCATCAAGCTTATGTCAATAAAGCTAATGCCTTAGTGCAAAAACTTCACTCGGCCCGCAACAGTAATAAAAAATTAGATATGAAAGCCATTGCTAAAGCTTTATCTTTTAATGTTGGTGGTCATGTTTTGCATTCCTTATTCTGGGAAAATCTAAGACCAGTTGATGATAAACAAAAAATGCCAGAAGATTTGAAAAAAATGGTTTATAAAGATTTTGGCAGCATTAGTAATTTAAAAGATGAGTTTGCTGAAGTCGCTCAAACTGTGGAAGGCTCGGGTTGGGCAGCGCTGGTTTATAGCAAAGAAGCCGAGCGCTTAATGACCATGCAAATTGAAAAACATAATAGCAATTTACTACCTTCGTTTAAAATTTTGCTAGTAATTGATGTCTGGGAACATGCTTATTACTTAGATTACAAAAATGAACGCGGAAAGTTTATCCAAGCTTTCTGGAAAGTGGTGAACTGGGAGGAAGTGGAAAGACGATTGAAAAAAGTGTGGGAGTGAAGTAAAGTTAATTTAACAAAAAAAACATTAACAAAATACTGAAACAATTATGTCAGAACAACATCTAGATCTACAAGATTTCTTAGACAACAATAGGTATGGAAACCAACAAAGGGTAGCGTTGGAAAAACAAGGCCTTAATCCAGTTCATACAGAAGCATTTGCTCGACTGGCACAACAATTCATAACAAGAAAAAAGTTTACATTTCAAGAAATTGCTAATCAGGTAGGAATTGGAGGAAAAAACCTTAAACAACATCTTACGGCGATGCAACAAATGGGACTTATAATTCAGACGGGAGATAAGTACATTGCGACAGCGTATGCAAATTCAGGACAAGTTGTTGATAGACAAACTGGACAACGAGTAGATCAACTACCAGGTAACCAAAGAATTATTGCAGATCGTTCAGAGAGAGAGGGTGACAATGGACCCACAGACCAAGTCACAGGAAGACCAGCATCATCTCGACCTCCAAATAGCGTCATCAGACTGAGACCTGAAGATCGGTAAATTACAAGGTTTTTAGTAAAAATTTAATTTTAACAGGCTTTTTTTATTTTTTCGGGATAGTTTTTTAACCTTGTAAAATTGCAGCTGTCAAATTAGGTTTATTTCCCGAAGAAAAATTTTCTTTTGCTGAAACCCTAACAATTTCACTAGTAGCCTGCCGTAAATTTGACCACCTATCAGCTGGATACTGATCAGGAACTTTAATACCTGGCGATGCAAAAAGCATTCTATATCCTCTAGGAAAAGTTCCTGTTCCTGTAGAAAACAAATCATCAGTTTGATTCCCTAAATCAGCCTCACCCAATCTTTTATGACTGGCTAACATATCATTATATTGATGTCTTTCATTTACTCTTTCAACCATAGCCCCTTCTCTATTATACAAGAAAATCTCACTTGCTTTGCCTACCTGCACAGTAAATATTCTCTCAGCCGAACTAGATTCACCTGATTGCATTGCTATACTTGGGAGTAACAGAGACAAAGATATGGAAACCCGGGGGATAGATTCTTCGACAAATCCTTCACCCTTAGCCTTAGATCTATAAACTAAATTCGCCTGTTTAACAGATTCTCTAAGAATATCTACTATAGCAACATTCTCCTCACCCTCGTAATTAGCTAATCCACTTTTGACAAATTTTCTAAGTAAATCAGCTACTTCTTGTGCAGCGTAATCTGAATCCGAATGATTCGCATCGCCTTCTGCATAAACCACTAATTTACATACGCCTTTACCTATTGACCAAAATCTTTCATTACTAACGACTTGCCTTTGAGAATGCTCATTACCTTGATTTTGCATAACTTCAAAATTCTCAAGAGCATTCTCTCTTTCGATTCTTGGAGAATAACACCCTCTAAAAACAGATTTCATCATCTGCCACAATTTGAGCAATCTATCAGCTAGACTCTCAGTGGATCCTTCACTGGTTTGTGGAGTGACTCGTTGAGTGGTATCTATTAATTGTAAAGCGGCCTGTGTAAAGTCATAATTTCCATTAGAATCCAAAATAAACCAACCTCTTTCTAAAAAATTAGTTAGTTCATTATCAGTAATACCAACATGCAATGCTTGTTTTTGAGTAAAAGGACGACCTGATCGATTATATAATAATTCCAGTACTTGCAATTGATCATGCAATTGTCTTTCTGCTCTAGTTCTAATTTGAAAATGTTGCGGAAGTGAATCAAAAGACATATTCCATTATTAATATTTATTTAAGTATTTTTTTACAAAATCACCGCCTCTTGCTCTTTTTCCCTGCGATCAAACACATACACATCTTGCTTATAATCATTTGTCCCTACTTTAATCGCTGTGCCTGCCACCACGTCTTCTAAAGGCCGACAGGCTGGGCAGCCATCCTCACCGTGTGGACACTTAAAATGCTCCAGCTGGCGAGCCAGCTTAATCTTTTTCGCAATCTGCAAAACTTGATCTGCAGACTCTTCTAAAGAAGGCAATTCTTGCTCTGTTAACTCATCATCAACTTGCAAAAACCAATAACTTGCTTTTGCTACCTTTCTCTTTTGTACATTATGCACCAATAAGTGATAAATTGGCAACTGCAAAGAATCACTATTATCTCTTTTTTTACCAGTTTTAAAGTCGATAATATGAACTGCATCCTCATCAGGCAAATACTCCAGCCAGTCCACCTTACCACACAGAATAATATTGTCTTCTTCACTTAGCCAATAATGAGGCAAATCTTGCTGTATTTTTACAGCTAGCCGCGAAATCGGACCGGGATGATTCATCACTCGGCGCAACATTTCCTCACCACGCAACTTATACCGTTGTTCTGTTTGCTCATCAAAAAACCCACCTTTTTTGCCACTAACTTTTTTCCAAACTTGGTTGTAGCGATCAATTAATGAATTTTTTAACCTTTCTTTAGTCGGCTTAACTGACAAAGCCTCCAGCACCTCATGCACAACCTGACCTAAAGCCAAAGGTGGACTCATAATCTGAATCTTGTGACCTGTTTGCGGGTCTTTATACAAATTATTTAAATAATAAGCGCGCGGACACTTAAGAAAATCACTAATTGAGGTGTGCGAAACCCAAACTGCACTATATTTATCTTTAGCCATAAAAAAATCTCACTTTCTATAAAAATTATAACGAACTTAATCTTTTTGTAAAAGCTGCTTTAGTTCTTTTAAAGGCAAACAATTAACAATATCTGCTGGCTCCAGCCAGGCCCGCCGAGCCTGATCTACACCCAGCTGCATAAAATGCAGGCCTTGTGGCTGATGTGCATCTGTTCCCAAACTTAGTTTTACACCTACTTCCTTTGCTTGACGAGCATGCCACGTATCTAAATCTAATCGGTTAGGCTGGGCATTAATTTCTAAAATACAATTTTTTTCTTTTGCAGCTTGTAAAACTTGGTCCCAGTCAAACTTATAAGGGTCCCGGCTATTAATTAACCGGCCGGTCGGATGCCCCCAAATATGAAAAAATGGCGACTGCATAGCCTTAATAATGCGCTGCGTTTGCTCTTTTTCTGGCAAATTAAAATGCGAGTGAATCGAACAGACCACCAGATCAAACTCTTGCAGAATTTTTTCATCCAAATCCAGGCTGCCATCTTTTAAAATATCCACCTCAGCTGACTTTAAAATGACAAAATCAGCTATTTCATTATTTAATTTAGCAATTTTTTTAAACTGCTCATGATAGCGCTTTGCATCCAGCCCATGCGCCACTTTCAAATTTTGCGAATGATCCGTGATCGCCATATATTCATAACCCAGCTCTTTACAAGTCAAAGCCATTGCTTTCAAAGTAGCAGCCCCGTCACTGGCCTGAGAGTGCATTTGTAGATCGCCTTTCACATCTTGCACAGTGACTAAATGAGGCAATTTCTTCTCCTGAGCTGCTTTAATCTCCCTTTGTCCTTGCCGTAGTTCAGGCTCTATAAAATCTAAACCAAGTTTTTGGTAAATTTCTGGTTCGGAGGCGCCAGCGATGGCTTTTTCTTGTTTACCTTTTTTTTCAAACAGGCCATACTCATTCAGCTTACAGTTTTGTTTAATCGCCAGCTGGCGCAACTGAATATTGTGCTGCTTGTTGCCAGTAAAATACTGCAGGGCTGCACCAAAACTCTCAGCCTCAACCACTCTTAAATCCACCTGCAACCCACCGCGCAGCACCACACTAGAACGCGTTTCTCCTTGAGAAATCACCCGCGTTACATCCTCATAATGCACAAATTTTTTAATCACTTTTTCGCCTTGCTCACTCGCCACAATAATATCCAAATCTCCAACAGTTTCTTTTTTACGCCGATAACTGCCTGCCACTTCTACCTCAGACACAGATTTAATTTTTTGTAAATATTTTTTTAAAGGCTCAACAATCTCCAGAGCGCGATAGAGCAACATGCGTTTCTCTTGAGCTGATTTATTTTTAATATTTTGCAAAATTTTTTGTTCAATTTTTTCGCCAAAGCCATCCAAGCGCCGAATTCTTTCCTCCTGAGCAGCAGCTTGCAACTCTGCTAAATTAGTGATGTCTAATTCTTCATAAAGACGCTTGACTCGTTTAGGACCTAAACCTTCCACATCCAGCATCTCTAATAAACCTGCGGGCAGTTCCTGTTTTAATTCTTCCAAAGCTGGAATTTTACCTATTTTAATCAACTGATGTATTTTTTCAGCAATATCCTTACCAATCCCCGGCAATTCAGTTAAATCTACTTCTTGATCCACTAAATCTCTGATGTTTTCCGTAGCAGTTTCAATGTTGCGCGCAGCAGTGTTGTAGGCGCGAACGCGAAAGCGATTCGCGCCTTTTATCTCAAGTAGATCAGCAATTTGTTTTAAATTTTGCGCAATGTCTGAGTTATGAATCGGCATATTTTCAGTATATCAAAAAAAATTTAGGTTGATTTATTGGTGTTTTTTGGTAAAATAATTTTTCTCTTATTTACATAGATATAAACAAAAATGTCAAGAAATGAAGCCCTTGTTAAAAAACTACACAGACTCCTAGCTCAAAGAGTAGTTGAAGATTTAGGCACCAAAATTTCTGAACAAAATAAAGGAAAAGTTACTATTGAGGATGTTCAAGTACTTAATAAACTCGCTAAAAACGTAGGAACAACAGCTATTACATTAGCTCAAGCAGCACAATCTCTAGAAAGAAGTCAGCTCCAAAGATTAATAGAACTGTTAGAAACCTGGGATTAAGAATACTCTTCCGCCTCGCCAGCACCCCTTCTTCAGCCCCATCTTATGCTGACACAAGCTATCCAGCAACTCCTCTCTACTAAAACCCTGCTCTATGGCCACCTCAGGCAAATAAACTCCTCGCCGGCCGTCACACTCCAAGATCACTCCATGTTTACCTAGCTCGATTTCATTAATATCTTGAATTTCTCTTGGCTTACTCAATAAACTCACCTTGATCTCCAACTCAGTCAGTTCTTCAACTTTCACTGGTTCGAAGCGGGTATCATCTACTGCTGCAGCTTGGGCCATCTTCGGTAGCATCACTGCTAAATTTTCCTCAGGCTCAACATTACCTATACACCCTCGCAGCTGTCCATTTTTACGTAAAGTCACAAACACACCTAACTTTTGCTTTAACAAATCAGTCACTAAATTTTGCTCATCAACACTCAAGCCCTGTACTTTTTCCCCTGTCACTACTTTTTTAATTGCTTGCCCAGCAATCTTTTGCAAAATTTTTTGCCGCTTTTCATCTCGAGCTTGGTTATCAGCATCTAAATTTTCACTAAAAATGCCCATAGCTGCATAACCAACTACTCGCTGCGTATCCCCACTAACAGTGGCTGAGTTTGCATAACGCAGCAAGCGAATTTCTTTTTCTGGCCAATTTTCAGCCAAGCGCAAACCAATCTCAATTGCCTGCTGGGCACAAGCCCGCGTTTGCAAAGCCTGCGTGGGCTGAATTTTTTTCACTACCGACTTAAACAACCCAGGCTCACCACTTAAAATTGCTTCAATCGTTTCCCGATCAGCCTGCTCAGCTAAATCTACAGGAGGATAATGTGCTAAATCAGTACTAATCACCAACAAAGTCTCAGCATCCAAATATTTTTGCAAAATCTGCGCTATTGACTGCAGCTTATTGTCAGCTATTTGCCCTAATAAAATCGGCGCAATTTTCACTTCAGCAGTCAAAACAGTTTGTAAAAACGGCAGCTGCACCTCTAAACTGTGCTCATGTTGATGAACCTCATCATTAAACTCAAACTCTGCCAAAGCCGCTAAACTATTAAGCATTTGCACATCCAGCTTTACTTGACCCAGCGGGGTCTGCCAAGCCTCAGCCGTAGACAAGCAAGCCCGATCAGCAAAATCAGCATGAGCCACACCCAGTAAAATCACGCGTTTGATCCGCTGAGAATTTAACTGAGAATAACCATAAGCCGCCACCTGCCCTGAATAAGGATAGCCAGCATGTGGCACCAACAACACTCGTAAATTAGAAAATTTTTTAAAATGAGAATCAGCCTGAACTGCTTCTAGAAAAAAATCCACATCACGCTGTAAACGCTCCGGGCCTGCTGGATAAAACTGGTTGGCAAACTGGACTGATCTAATCTTACCTTCAGACATATAATCCCATTATAATAAGATATATGCCACAAACCACCATCTCTTTCCCCAACGACGACATCAACTACCTTGCTCCGAGCTGGGATGACAACGAAGCTCTAGCTTTTGCCGTAGCGCAAAAAATTCTTCAAGATAAAAAATCCATTGACCGCATTGTCACCTTGGCTAAAGGTGGCTGGCCCATGACACGTTCGCTCGTCGATTTTTTAGAAATTAATAAAGTGGCTAGTATCGGGGTAAAATTCTATGCTGGAATTAACAAACGTTTAAAAAAGCCGCAAATTTATCAAGATACACCCGTTTCTGTCAACGACGAACATGTGCTACTTTTTGATGATGTGGCTGATACTGGAGAAAGCTTGGTCTTTACTAAAAAATACTTACAGCAAAAAGGCGTGGCTTCGGTCACTACTGCAACCTTGTATTACAAACCACACTCCTGCTTAAAGCCAGATTATTATGGAGCCGAGACCTCAGCTTGGATTATTTTCCCTTATGAAACAGTCGATGCCATGGATCGTTTAGGTCATCACTGGCTAGAACAAGGCTGTAATTTAACTGACATTAAAAAACGTTTTACTCAATTAAAATTTAAACCAAACCAAATTGATTACTATTGCGAAAGGCTCAAGTGAGGCGGCTCTCACAAAAAAAATTAAAAATATGTCGAATATTATTCACCAACCTCTTACCGACCAGATTCATTATTTAGGAGTTAACGACACCGAAACTGATTTATTTGAAGCCTTGTGGCCATTGGAACAAGGCGTAACTTATAATGCTTATTTAATTTTAGATGAGCATCCTTGTTTAATTGACACGGTTGAAGAAAAATTCTCTCAAGAATTTATTGCCAAACTGCAAGAAATTTTGCAAAATAAAAAACTTGAATACTTAGTGATTAACCACATGGAACCGGATCATTCTGGGAGTTTAGTCGAACTTAAAAAAATTTATCCTGATTTAAAAATCATTGGCAATCATAAAACAGCTTTGTTTGTTCAAGGTTTTTATCAGGTTCCTGAAGATCAAGTTCAACAAGTCAAAACTGGCGACAGTCTATCTTTAGGCCAGCATGAACTGCAGTTTACTCAAACGCCTATGGTGCACTGGCCTGAATCTATGGTCACTTTTGAAACCAAAACTAGCATTTTATTTTCCAGTGATATTTTTGGCGGCTTCAAAACTTTAGAACAAGGAATTTTTGCGAAAAATTATAAAAATTTAACAGAGTTCGAAGCAGAAACTCGCCGCTATTTTTCCAACATCATTGGCGCTTACACTCGGCCAGCAGCCCGAGCCTTAAAAAATTTAAAAAAATTAGAGATCAAGATGGTGGCTCCAGGCCACGGGTTAGTTTGGCAGGAGCAGCCTAAAACTATTATTAACTGGTATAAAAAATGGGCTAGTCTCGAAGCCGAGCCTGGAGCCACCATTATTCACGGATCTATGTATGGACACACAACCGAAATGGCTCAAGTGATAGCAGATTATTTAACAACAAAAAACATTAAAGTTAATTTACTGGACGCAGCTCGGACTCATACCTCGCATCTAATCAATTCAATCTGGCAATATCAAGGTTTAATTATTGGTGCAGCCACTTACACTAATGATATTTTCCCACCAATTCGCACTCTACTCCATGCGTTAAGCGAAAGAAAAATTCACGATCGCTATTTTGGCTATTTTGGCTCTTACAGTTGGACTGGCGGAGCATATAAAGCCCTTGATCAATTTGCTAAAAACTCAAAAATGGAAATTCTGGAACCAAGTTTTAGAGTCCAATACAGCTTAAACAATGAAACAAAAAAACAAGCTCTAGAGCTAGCCAAAAATTTAGCGCAAAAACTTAGTTAGCTCTTTAACTTGCTGCCGAGTTTGTTTCACTAAAATTTTCATCAAAGGCTGCTCTGCATCAGTATAAGCAAAAGCATCGTTTAATAAACCTGCCACAGCTCGCTCTAGCAAAGCAGCTTTAAACAATTTTTCATCACTAGTTTGCTTTTGCATTTCTTTAAGCCACAACCTTCGCTGTGTGCTTAACTCTGTTTCACTAACATCGCACCCAGACAAACTATACATAAACCAATGATAGGCAAAAACCAAATCAAAATAAGGCGGCAACCATTTCCAAAATAAATTAGCTAATAAAATCACTTTATCATCTTTTATACGCACATTATGAACTGATAAATGTCCGTGCTGGAAACTTAATTTTGTTTGCTGAAGCTGATAAAAATCAACTAAAACTTGTTGCGCCTCTTTTACTAAATCAATATCCCCAGCTTCACGCTCTGGATGATCAGGCTTTAACTCTTTGCTCAACTTAATAAACTTGTCAATTCTTTTTTCAACATACTTTGCAGCTAATAAATCTGGGTGATCAATCCAAGGTTTAGGCTGACAATAACGCTGATAATTTTGATAAATGCTAAAAAATTGTTGCAGCTGCTCCTGTGTTGCTATCTGACTGGTTTCTATCACTAAGTCAGCCTGAACATACTCCATTAATAAAGCTTCAAACCCCAATTCTTCATCCCAAGGTAAATATTTATATAAATAAGGCAATCTAATAAGCTGACTCTGATTATTTTCTTTAAACTTCTGCAAAATTTCTGCCTCAGAAATACTCGGCTGAATACCTTGAATTTTTAAAACTCTATCTTGACCATGATCATCAACCAAAAAATGCATAGTCCCTACTTTACCACTACCAAAATAATCTGATTCAGATATTTTTTTCTTGATCTTAACTTCCCATCTATCCTGAATAAGAGGCAAAATTCCCTTAATCCTGCCTGTTAAACTTGTCACAGCAAAATAATCTTGGGAAGTGGAAATGGATCTGATTTTTTTTGACATATACTTAATTATTCTAACACTATTTTTCTATTTAATAATTATTCCCAAGTATAAACATTGATTGAATTTTCACTTATACATGAAGTAAAATCTACTTGTCTGTTAAAAATAAATATGCTATATTTTATCTACTAGAAGAGACACTAAAAAATCTTACTTCAAAAAAACTATTAGTCCCCACCAATAGTTATAAAGATCCTTTTTAGACTCTTCTAGTTTTTTATTAAAATCTTTTTGATTTCAATATTGGCAAAAAATAAGCTTTCAACACTCTTTAACACATTTCCTCTTCTTGCTCGAATTTAAACCCAATTTAACTCTAAGGAGTGACAGCAGCAGTGTGATCCTTATCATCACTGGCCAAAGCAAAATTAAACATTAAAGTCCATTCAACCAAAGCATAATAAAAAGCAGTTAAGTGTAGCATTGGTCCAAAATGAGTTCCTAGCATCGCCACCCATTTATCTGAATTTTCAGTTAAAACATGTGGGCGACCAGGGATGGTACTCACTTCTAATTTTCCTACATTTGGATATAATGCTCTGAAACACTTATATAAACCTAAACTAACATTAGAATCTCCTAAATTTCCCTGTTTTAAACTATTATCTAAAGGAATTAGCCCTTGTCTTTGCATCTCTTGAATTTTTTGTTCAAGTTTTTCCCAAGGCATCATTGCATCTGCTATTGGTAATCGCAGATGAATATTCCAGTTATTCCCAAGAGAATCTATGTTACCGACTCTACTACCTAATTTTGTCATTTGCCAGACTGCTCGATTAACCCTTTCTTTAGCTGGAATATTTTCATCTAAACTAAATAGCCGATTGAATATATGTCTTAAGCTGTCAATATAAGTAACTTGACTTGGACCTTCTCCTTCAGGGCTGGCAGCCAAGGCTTTTTTGAAATACTTTAATACTTTTTCAAAACCATCACGACCACTAAGAGCCAATCTCACAATAATTTTTACTAAGGAAGCAAAATTCTCTAAAGAAAACTCTTCTGAGCGATAAATAAATGGACCTCCTAGCTTTTTCTGTGCTTTAATTGTTTTCCATTCTTGTTGTTTTTGCTTTAAATAAGCTTGTATCAATTCATTTAAAGTATCTGCTATTCCTGAACTGGGCTCAGTTTCTAGCTCATTCATTGCTGACATAAGTAGACCCCTTAAGTATCGATGTTGTTCTGGTTTCCTGCCAATAACTTCAGCTAGACCAGTCACGGCTTCAATCTCAAAAACTTGTAAGACTACAATCCAAAAATTAATTAAAATATTCCAACCTCGATTATCTTTGCCATCAGGACCATAATCTAAGTCAATAAAACCAAGAGGAGATAAAACTACTAAAGAATCTTGGGGAAGGTCAAAAATATCAGATAAATCAGTGCAAGCTAACGCTTTACCTCGAGCTTCTAGATAAAGGATCAACTGCTGAAAATCATGATTAAATGGATATTCAATCTGAGCTTCTCCACTGTGAAGAAGCTTTATCTTTCGCCAAAGATCTAACTCTACTGCAAAAGCTTGAGCTAAAGCAGAGCCTTCTGAAAATCCCCAAATATCTACTGGTCCTTCTAGATCATAGCCTGATCTAAGACTCGCCTCTAAAACCATTCTGGCATCAACTCCCATATCAAAACAGTCTTCTTCATCCCGATACCCTTGTAAAATTTCCCATTGTGTCACCTCATCAAAATGGGGTGGCAACTCTTTGATTGAAGCCAGCAAAAGAGGTCTATTTTCATTTAAACATTGATAAGCAGCAAACTCTTCAGTTGAATCTAATGTGCCTCCAGCCAGCCCAAAGCCATTAAAAAAAATCTTTAAGGGTTTAGGTTTAAGTTGTTGTTCTTTTAGTTCTTCAGTCAGAGTTTTTTCTGCTAAACCCTGAACATAAGGCCCACAAATTTGATCAGCCGGATCCATATAACGCAAATAAACATGATAGGTTTTATTATTTCTAATAATGGGAACAATTCTTTCACGAAAAACCACCTTCTCTTTAGTGCGAAGTTCCAAAGTAACTGTTTTTTCCTGATATCGATCTCTTTCTTGCATCTATCTTTACCAATTCCCTTTCCCTAGATTTAAAATTTCGTCACTCATCATAGTCTCCTCTACTAACTTTAAATTGCAAACCGCTGCTATCATCCCATTTTCTTCACTATACTTTTTACCTAATCTAGAAATATATGTATAAGGTTGGTTCATTTTTTTAAAACCATATTTAGCATAAAAATTAGGCAAAAAAGAAGCAAAATCTGTGTTTAAAAAAGCCATATCAGCTTTCAGCCTTTTCAACTCTTGCATTGACCGCTTCATCATGACTGATGCTACACCTTGACGACGATAATCATCTCTAACTTTTACTTTACCAATTCCGCCTAAGAACATTTTTTGATCTTGCCATTCTATCTCCCTTAAAAAAATTGCAATTCTACCAATTAGCAGATCTTGATTATATGCTAATATCCAGCATTTAATATCATCACGACTGCAATATCTATCTAAATGTTCTATCTGTTCTTGCCGTGTTTTCTTTTTTTTATGCAAACTTGAACAATGATCGCGCAGATCTTCCATTTGTTTTCTAATTACAGGAGAAAGTTGCGGTAAAACGACTATCTTAAGTTCATTTTTCACATTATTTATTATAAACAGAATGTTTTAGACTTTCATGCTAAAATAAATTCATGCGAACCTTACTGCTAGATATCGACGATACATTACTTAACACAAAAAAACTCATTTCCATAATTAATAAACAAGTCTTAGCCATAATTAAATTATCAGAACCAGAGCTACAAGCATTATTAAATCAATATTTTAATCAATTAAACACTAATTTTACTGATCCCGAAGATTACTGTAATTACTTAAATAAAAAATTAAATCCATCAGCCGAAAAAAAACAGCAATTAATTGATGTTTTTTACAAAAAAACGCAAAAATATCACAATTGCTTATTTGCAGACACAAAAATAATTCCTCAACTAGCTGAAAAATATCAGCTGGGAATCTTCTCCCAAGGTGGGGAAAAATTTCAAACTGCTAAATATTTAAACTCAGGCTTGGCTCAATATTTTAATTCAGATTTAATTTTTATTAATACAAATAAAACTGCTCCTCAGTTTTTAGAAAAATTACCAGAAGAAGCAATAATTATTGATAACAATCTGAAAATCATCAAAAAATTGTTAAGCCACCAACGAAAAGCTATTTGGTTGAATCGAAAAACAAAAGAAAAATTAGTAGCAAAAACTATCTTTTCTCTAACAGAACTATCATAATTAAATTAATGCCAATTTAATCATGCCAAGAAAACTTTTTTTTCTTTTTTGTTTAACGATTCCAATTTGTCTAAGTTTGCTTGCTGGACAAAAATATTTGTCATTAAATAGATCTGGATATTTACCCTCACCACTACAATGGTTAACCAGCCATCTACCTACAGATTTTGAACAAATTGAAGCTTGCTATAGTCCAGACGGAATCAATTTTACAAAAAAACAAAACGTGGCTAATTATTTTGGAGAACAATCTGGTTTACTTTTACCAGACGGCCAGATCTTACTTACAGGATTAGATTTTCATCATCGACAAGGCTGGTTAATTGATCAACAAACAAAACAAGCAATTTCTGACACAGGCTTTTTAATTAGCAAGGATGGCTGGAATTTTGAACGGCAAAAACTCACGATTTCTGGGATGAATCCTAAATTTTGGTGCTGGGGAGATCCAGTTATTTTGCAATTACCTAATGGACATTTTCGTATGTATTTAACCGACCGCACTCAAGAAGCAATTCTCGTCAGTGCTTATTCTAAAAATGGTTATGATTATGTGTTTGAAGGTCCAGTGACTAATGAACCTGGAGTCAATACTGACGCCGTAGATTTTACTCCTTTTTATGAAAAAAAGAGTCAACAATATTTTATTTATACTCGAGGTGTAGACGACAATCATATAGATGTCTTAATTTCTCAAGATGGCCGCCATTTTGAGCAAAGAAAAACCATTCAACCACCATTTACCATGCAAATTTCAATTATTGATGAAGGTAATTATTATGTTGCTTATGGCGGTCACCTTTTTACCCAAGAACCAAATGCTAATTTACGCTATCCAGTCAAAGCTGTTTCTACAGATGGACTAAACTGGACTTTAGCTGAAGAACAACCTTCTGGACCATGGCAAGGAAATAGAACTTATTGTGGGACTTATGCAGTCATCAAGAAGAACGATGGCTACTATTTTTACTAATCCTTGCTATAAGCCACGGAGCGATTAGTAAATTTCCTAAAAATAATCCCCAGACTCTTCCCTGAAAAATATTATAATCTGCCAATAAATGCTCCCAAGAATGGCCTGCAATAAAATGGCCAAAACCAAATTCAAATAAAACAGTCAAAATTAGCCAAATAAATCCAATTTTTATAAACTCTTTTTTCTGAATCTGGCTCAAATCTGGCATAGTTTTTTTTGCTAACAAAAAAAACAACACACAAGCAATAAAAGTGCTTAATTGGTGAGCTCTTAGCTCACCCAGCATGCCCTGATATACACTCTGCCTAACTAGACCATTAATAATAGCCACCGGAATAAATAAAAGCCAAGTTAAAAAAACTTTTTTCCAAACCATTTTCTTACCTTTTTCTTATAAGCCTGATATTCTTGAGCAAAATCTTTTTCCATGTTTTCCTCTTCTAAAGGAATAAACTTAAAATTTAACAGCAAAAACATAAATACTGGAGCCACAAAACCTGATAAATTTCCCAATAATACAGCTATACCCAATAATAGAATAACAAAACCTAAATACATCGGATGTCTGCTAAGCTGGAAAGGACCCTCTGTGATTAGCGCATCTGATTTTTCTTCTGGTTTAACTGTCGTTTGATAATCCTTAAATAAATCATCTGCACTTAAATTAAGCCAAACTCCAAACATAATTGGAAGCAAGCCTAATAAATTAAAAGGAAAAATAATTAGCTGTCTGGTTGGCAGAATAAAATTACCAATCAGTAAAATAGCTAAGCAAATAAAGAGATAAGTTGGAGGGAGGATTTTTTTCATAAATTAGAAACTTCGCTAAAAATACAATAATTGTTATTATAACTTTTTGTTAAGATAAAATTCAAATAAATTCGCAAATATTTATTATCTTACAAGAGTTCATTTTTATAGGGAATAATCAGAACATTTAATAGAAAAAGGGCGGGGCGCTATCCGCGCCCCGCCCAATATCAACAACCTTTTCCTTTATGCAATATCTTAGTCGGACAAAAGGTTTCTAGGTCCTGATCCTTTCATCTCTCCTCTAGGACCCTTACCTTCTCCTTGATGTTGTCCAAAATATTTTAGATCAACACCATTCTCTGCAGCCCATGTTTCTAGTTCAGCTCGTTTAGCTTGCATTTGATCTCTTCTTTCCTCTGGAGAAAGCTCGTGCCAATCTGTTGATTGAGAATCTTTATTAGCCCGCATTTCTTCATGCTTAGCTAAAATCAACTCTTTTTGAGCAGAGGTTAATTCTCCATTAGCCACAGCTTCATCGAGTTGAGCTACAAAAGCGGCTTGTCGCTCTTGTTGTTGTTCTTGACGAGATTCAGCAAACACAGCTTCAACTTCGTCTTCATTGAGACCAAACGTCTCAACTAATCTTTGAACCATGGAATTATGACGTTCCGCAGAATAACCTGCTAAAACTGGTTTAGCTGCTATCACCCCACCGCCTATCGCAGCAATCAAAGCTGCTGGAATTATTATTTTTTGTGAAATTTTTTTCATCTTTTATCCTTTACAAATTTAGTAATATAATTAATTTACCCTACTCAGCCTTGTGTATTTAACGCAAGGCTGTTTTATATGCCTCCTTTCAATCAGCATTAATTTATAATTAGTCATAGATTAACTAATTAACTTGAGAAATATTTGAGAAAAAAAATGAGACGACTCCCTCGGGAAAATAAAGCCATACAAAAGCTATTGTTCTAGCAATGGCAAAGAAAAAGAAAAAACAGAACCTTGTCCCAAAGTACTTTTCACCTTAAGCTCTCCATGATGATGCTCAATAATCTTCTGAGCTACTGATAAACCAAGACCATAACCGGCTCTGTTTGCAGACCGAGACTGATCAGCCTGATAAAAGCGATTAAAAATAAACGGAAGTTGAGCTTCAGCAATACCTATACCTGAATCTTGCACTTCTACAATCAACTGTTTCTTTTTTTGTATTAAACTCAAACTAACTCGACCTTGCTCGTTAGTATATTTAATAGCATTATCAAGCAAAATCACACATAGTTCCATCAGTTCTACAAAATCACCAAAAACATATAAATCATCTTGTTCCTGAGGTAAATACATTTTTAAATCAATATTTTTTTCTTCTGCTAGAGATTTAACCTGCTTATGGGCCCGCTCCACCACTGAAACTAAGTTTACTGGCTGTTGATAATCTTTTTTATCTGCTCCAGCTAATTTTAATAAATTATCAGCTAATAACTCTAAACATTTCACATCTTCAAGATTATCTTCTAAAACTTTTCGTCCAGCTGCTGTAATTTTTTTATCCATCAGACTCACCTCGATAGAAGTCCTCAGGGCAGTTACCGGAGTCCTTAATTCATGAGCAGCATCAGCCACGAAACGATCTTGCTCTTCAATTGACCGTTGTATTGGCTTCAAAGTCCACCCCGATAAAATATAACTTGCAATACCAGCGATACAAACAACAACTAAATTAATCACAATAAGCTGTTTAATAAAAGTATTTCTCGCCTGCAAAATGTCATCAGGAGTAGGAGCAAACCTCATCATTCGTGGAGCAAACTCACTTTTTTCTGCTTGCATTCTCATCTCTACTTTATGTAACTCATGCTCATAAACACTTGAAGCCCGAGAATAAACAGCAAAACTAAGTGTACTAGTAATAACTAATATTATGAGTAAATAACAAGCAGTTAATTTAAGACGGACTCGATTAAACATTAGTTTGATTAGCTGATAATTTATAACCGAAACCTCTTACTGTTTTTAACAGCGGAATTTCTTGAGGAAAAGCTTTGTCAATTTTGTTACGTAAATAGCCAATGTAGACTTGAACAGTATTTGCTAAAATTTCGCTATCATAACTCCAGGCTTTTTCTGCTAATTGATCTGTACTAAAAATTTGGCCTGGGTGTCTCATAAAAAACTCTAGCAAGGCATACTCTTGTTTAGTTAGATCAAGTTCTTGACCTGCTAGTTCTACTTTAGATGTAGCTTGATCTAAAACTAGATTTGCAACTTGTAGCTTATTGTTTTGCTGTTCTTGAGGCCGACGAGTCAAAGCTCTCACTCGAGCTAATAACTCAGCAAAAGCAAAAGGCTTCCCTAGATAATCATCAGCCCCACAATCTAAGCCTGCAACTCGATCCTCAATCTCATTTTTGGCCGTAAGCATTAAAATAGGAATCTTCATTCCAAGATCTCTAATTTCTTGACAGACTTGCATTCCATCTAATCCAGGCAACATTCGATCCAAAATTAATAAATCATAATGATCAGCCTCAATCATGGTTAATCCCTGATCTCCATTGTGAGCTACGTCAACTATATAAGACTTAAGTTCTAAGCCTTTTTTCAAGTAAGTCGCAATATGCTGGTCATCTTCGATAATTAAAATTTTCATAAATTCTTTAGCAAACTATTCATATTTTAGCAGTCTTAATTAAATTAGTTTTAGCAGTCTTAATTAAATTCGCAGATTAATAATTAAGAAAATTTATATTATCAAACAAAATTGAGAAAATGTTGAGAGTTTTTACTTTCTGAATGAGGAGCCCCGCGGAAAAGCAATCTATTTATATGTAGAAAAATAATTTTAAGGAAATAGTTTTGAAAAAACACACACCCCGAATACAGCTAAAAAAACTGATAACAACATTAAATCTATAGCCAAACTATCTCGAAAAAC
>Ga0272443_10000390_pt1 | contig 83739 bp, 66 predicted proteins | sample SSMAcet12_FD_193581 | JGI IMG/M metagenome (GOLD analysis project Ga0272443, IMG submission 193581) | Marine sediment archaeal communities from Little Sippewissett salt marsh, Falmouth, MA, United States - SSM-Acet-12 | ecosystem: Environmental > Aquatic > Marine > Wetlands > Sediment ...
GGCCAGATTGCCGAGATCACCCAGGTGATCACCGACGTCAACGACGTAGTGGCCACCATCGCCACGGCCGTGGAGGAGCAGTCGGCCGCCACCAAGGAGATTGCATCCAACGTGGCCCAGGCCTCCCGGGGCATTCAGGAGGTCAACGAAAACGTCAATCAGAGTTCTGCCGTCTCGGCTGAAATCTCCCAGGACATTGCCGGCGTGAGCAGCTCCATGGACGAGATGTCCAACAGCAGCGGCCAGGTCAATCTCAGCGCTCAGGAATTATCCCAATTGTCCGAAAACCTGAAACGGATGGTCGAGCAGTTCAAAGTGTAAACCTTAAGCCAAATCACCAAAAACGCCAGGCAAGCAGTCAACGAGAAGGAACCCGTTTTGCGTGAGCGATCGAACTTTTTTTCGGCCATTCGTCTTCTTCCGGGACTTATCCATTTGACCTGAATCAGCGGCTTCGATATGATATTTTTTGATGCACACCTTACACCATCCCCCCAAAAAAAAGGAAATCAGCTGTCGGCTCACGCGGACCCTCCTTTTTTACGTCCGGGAGCAGAACGACGGATTGTTGGGCGATCTTCTGTCCGGACTGCCCCTGGATGAAACCTATCTGCTGGACACCAATAACTGGATCTCCCACGAATTGCTTCAGGTGCTCTACCGGCGCATGATCGACATTCTGGGGGACGAAAATGCCGTCTACCATATGGCCCTGGCCTCAAGGCGCTTTCGATCCATGGGCTTTCTGGATCGCGTTGCGCGGCTGCTCGACAATCCTCGCCTGATCTACTCCCAGGCGCCCATTTACAATCGTTTCCTGAAACTTAACGGCAGCGTCTATATTCACGAGATCGGTTCCTCCCGGGTGGTACTGGAAGACCGCTACCACGACGGCAGCCAGAAAACCCGGTTTGACTGCGATTACACCCGGGGCATCCTGGCCGGCATTCCCACCATGTTCGGCCTGCCCTTGGCGGATGTGGAAGAGATCGAATGCCAGGTGGCCGCCGAAAAATACGGTCGCCGAACCTGGCCGGACAACCCGCGCCAGGATTGCAAAGGCTGTTTTTACCGGGTCCGGTGGGTTTCCAAAAAGCCTTTTTTTCTCAAACGTTTTCTGCTGGGGGCAAAAAACCGCCAACAGGCCGTCGAAGAACTGGTGCAGGCCAACCGCTTGATCCAAGCCAAATACGATGAAGTCAAAGCCTTGATGAAGGACCTGGAACAGACCAATCGGGATCTTTTGGAATCCAAGCGGGAAATGGAAAACCAAAAGGCCCTGCTCATGGATTCCGAACGGAAATATCGTCTGCTGGCGGAAAACGTGTCCGACACCATCTGGGTTGTCAGTCTCGACACCCTGGCCTTCGACTACATCAGTCCCACCGTAGAAAAACAACGCGGCTTTACGGCAGAGGAAGCCATGGCCCTGAGCCTCGAACAAACCCTATCCCCCGAATCCTTTGTCAGGGTGACAAAAATTCTCGAGGCGGAACTGGCCCGGGACAACCAGCCGGGCATCGACCCTCAGCGATCATTAACCGTCGAAGTGGAACAATCCCTCAAAAGGGGTGGCTATACCTGGTCGGAGGCCATCGTTTCCTTCGTTCGCGACGCCAAGGGAAAGCCGACGGCGATTATGGGGGCAACCCGGAATATCTCCGAACGCAAAAAAGCGCAGCAGGCACTTATCGAAAGCGAAAAAAAATACCGCGATCTGTTTGAAAACGGTTCGGATCTCATCTGCCTCCACGATCTTGACGGCAGGCTTCTGGAAACCAACCTGGCCTACAAGGAAGAGTATGGCTGGTCAAAGGAGCATCTTCAGGGCGTCAACATCCGGGAATTCATCCCCGAGCGGTACCGGGCCGAATTCGACGCATATATGGAACGGATTCTGGAAAAGGGCAGTGATGAGGGCTACCTGAAAACCTACGCCAGTTCTGGGGAAGAAGTGCTGCTGGAGTACCACAACCGGCTCATTCTGGATGACCGGGGCCGACCCAAGGCAGTTCAGGGCGCGGCCAGGGACGTCACCGAACGCCTGCGGTATGAAAAGGCACTTAAGGAAAGCGAAGAGAAATACAGGAACCTGGTTCAACACGCGCCCGCCGGAATCTATGAATTCGACATGGAAGCCTTCAGGTTTACCAGTGTCAACGACGTAATGTGCGAATACACGGGATTCAGCCGCGTCGAATTTCTGGAAATGGATCCGTATGCACTGATTTCCAAAGAAAGCAAAGACACCCTCAATCAACTGATCAATCGGGTCTACAGGGAGACACCGCGGGAGCTCTCGGCCGAATATGAACTCACCAGGAAAAACGGAAAAAAATTCTGGGTGCTGTCCAACTCCCGCTTCTTTTACAAGGATGGCGCTCCCAAGCGAGCCATGGCCGTGGTCCACGACCTGACGGAAAGTAAAAAAGCGGAAGCGGAAAAAAAAGCCCTCGAAGCCAAACTCCAGAACGCCAGAAAGCTGGAATTGCTGGGCACCCTGGCCGGGGGCGTGGCCCACGACCTGAACAATATTCTCAGCGGTATCGTCAGCTATCCCGATCTGCTGCTGCTGGACCTGGATGCGGACAGCACGCTGCGCAAGCCGTTGCTGACCATCAAGCAATCGGGATTGAAAGCGTCGGCCATCGTCCAGGATCTGTTGACCCTGGCCCGCCGAAACGTGGCTATCAAAAACGTGATCGATCTCAACAAGTTCGTAAAGGATTTTGTCGCCACACCGGAATGCCGGAAAATCGTTGGATATCATCCCGACATCACGCTTGAAACCGATTTGGGAGGCGGCCTTTGCCATGTGTACGGATCGGAATCGCATCTTTCCAAGACGGTGATGAACCTGGCAAGCAATGCCGCTGACGCCATGCCTGCGGGAGGGACCATTTCCATTGCAACCCGGGACTGTTACCTGGATCGATCCTACGCGGGTTTCGAAGTCATTCCCCAAGGGGAGTACGCCATCCTCGAGGTGTCCGACACGGGCATCGGGATGCTCCATTCCGATCTGGAAAAAATTTTCGAACCCTTTTACACCAAAAAAGTCCAGGGTCGCAGCGGCACCGGGCTGGGCATGTCGGTCGTATGGGGAACGGTCAAGGATCACGACGGATACATCGACATCGTCACCGAGGAAGGAACCGGCACCACCTTCACGCTCTATTTTCCCGCCTCGCGATCGGAACTGCCGGCCTCAACCCCGATCCGCATAGACGACTACCTGGGCAAAGGCGAATCCATTCTCATCATCGACGACTCGCAGGAGCAGAGGGATCTGATCGGCCGTATGATGCAGCGGCTCGGTTATGCTGCGGACACGGCGGATTCGGGGGAAACGGCCGTGGCCATGGTGGCGGACAAGAACTACGACCTGATAATCCTCGACATGATCATGCCACCGGGCATGGACGGGCTGGAAACCTACCGGCAAATCCTCGAAAAAGTGCCCTACCAGAAAGCGGTCATCGCCAGCGGTTACTCGAAATCCGATCGGGTCGAAGCGGCCCAGCGCCTGGGCGCCGGCAGCTATATCAAAAAGCCCTTTATTCTCGAAAAAATCGGGATGGCGGTACGCCGCGAACTGGATCGAGAATGAGCATCCTCAATAATTCTTGACAACGGCTTGCAGCCATGAATGGATATTGGAGTTCTTTCGGTCCCTGAAACCGATTGCTTCAAGTATTCGGCATGGTTTCCGGTATTCAGGCAACCATAGACAGGGAGGTCGATATGAAGTTCATCCGTTTCAACTTGATCGTCATGGTGCTCCTGCTGATCGTCAGCACCAGCGAAGCCGCCGACGACGCCTTCGTCGGTATCGTTAAACATGTCGAAGGAAGCGCCGTCATTCAGCGAAAAGGAAAGACACTGGTTGCGGCGCTGGGAACCCTGGTATTGCCGACGGACACCATCCGGACGGAAGACCAGGGCACGGTTGGCGTGGTTTTTTCCGACGACACCCGTCTCTCCTTGGGTCCCCGTACGGAAGTTCTCATCGAAGATTACCGGTTCGCTCCTAAAGAATCCCGGTTTTCCTTTATTTTACGCATCGTCCGTGGAACGGTGTCCTTCCTGTCCGGGCAAATCACCAAACTGGCGCCGGAATCGGTGGAACTGATCGTTCCCGACGCCACCATCGGTGTCCGGGGAACCCATGTGTTGATCAAGGTGGACTGATCGGCCGGAAAAGTTCAACCGACATTGTATCGTCATCAAGGAGGTCTGGAATGCATAAATGGATGATTTTCACGGGCGGCTTGGCTCTCGTGGCCATGATTTCGGCTTGCGGCCCAAAAAGCACGGTTGTTCTGGTACCGGACCCGGACGGTTACGTGGGAAAGATATCCGTGTCCAACGAAGCCGGTTCGGTGGATATCGATCACGCCCACCAGCGCACGGTGGTGCGCGGCGGCAAAACAGCCCCAACCGAACCGCGTTCCATCGACCCGAATGAAGTGGAAGGGTTGTTTAAAGGGGCGTTGGCCAGTCAACCACCACCGCCGGTTCACTTTATTTTCTATTTCCAATCCGATTCCGTGACATTGAATCCCGAATCTGAACGCCAACTGCCTGAAACCGCAGCACTGATCCAGCGTCGTATACCGACGACTGTTTCCGTAATCGGCCATTCGGACACACTGGGCAATAAAGATTATAACCTGGAGCTTTCCTTGCGGCGGGCACGGTCCGTTCGACGACAGTTGGTGGAATTGGGTGTGCCCGAATCCTCCATCGAAGTCTCTTCCCATGGTGAGGAGAACCCGCTGGTCAAGACGGCGGACAATGTCGCCAATGTCAAAAACCGACGGGTCGAAGTGGTCGTTCGGTAGGGCTACGGGTATGCGAGCCATCTGAAAAGTGATAAAGTGCGACCGTAAAAGACTCAACCCCACAGCAACGGTGATGATTGCCATCAGTTTGTCGCTGGTGGTTCTTTTGTCCCTGCTCTACGGGTACCGGCCCGACCTCTTCGATTCCGTGCGGTGGAAATGGGCCGACCGGATTGTCGTCTGCGGGCCGGACGTCCCTGCCACCGATGGGGTGATCGTCATCGACATCGACGAGCAATCCCTGGAGGCCATGGGTCAATGGCCCTGGTCTCGTGCCCAGCTTGCGGCACTCCTGGAAAAGATCGCGGCCATGAAGGCCAGTGCGATCGCCCTTGACTTTATCATGGCGGAACCGGATCGCACCGCTGCAATGGTTGCGCATGCCAACAACGTTGATCTGCATGGTTCGCCTCCCATGGCGGACTCCCCCAAAGAGCAGCGACAAAAGCCAGACGAAATTCTAACGCGGACCCTATCCAGGGGGCCATTTGTATTGGGATACAGCTTTACGTTCGACGGCAAGCAACGCAACCAGACCAACTGCCCCCCTCATCCGATCAGCATCGAACCCCCCGGGTCAACGTCCCGGGGCCATACGGCCTTGCCTTTTTTCCAGGCCCAAGGCGTCATCTGCAACCTGCCTCAATTTTCCCGGGCGGCCGCCTATTCGGGCTTCCTCAACGGACAACCCGACGCAGACGAGCGCATTCGGCGACTTCCCTTGCTCATCTCCCACAACGGAGCTGTCTACCCGAGCCTGTTCCTGGCCGCATTGATGACCGATATGGCCGACACGACCGTTACGGTTCAGGCAGGCAGCGGCGAACAGCCCTGCCTGGAAGTCGGCCCCTATGCCATTCCCGTCGACCGTAAGGGCCGCCTGGCCATTCGTTTCGCGGCCGGCCGGTCGAACCTGCCGCATATCAGCGCCAAAGCTGTCATGGCCGACCAGGTGAACGCCGCTTCGGTGAGCGGAAAAATCGCCTTGGTCGGTCTCAGCGCAGCAGGCCTGGCCACAACTTACGCCACACCGGGAAACGGCCGCTATACAGCCGTGGAAGTCCAGGCCCAGGCCATCGAGACAATTCTTGGCGGCAGCCATATCCGGCGAAACGGCAAAATGGTACTGTGGGAAACGCTCCTCGCATGGATGGCCGCTCTCCTGTTGGGCCTGTGTGTCTCCCGCCTCGCAACAGGCCCTTTCATCGGAATCGGGTTGGTCGCTATCGCCGCCTGCTGGGGCGGCACCCAACTATTGTTCAACACCCGGCAAGTGTTGATGTCACCCTTGCTGACGGTGGCCGCAATCACGATCAACGGACCGATCCTTCTGCTGGTAACATATTGGATTCGGCAAAATAACGCGCACCAGGGCATGCACGAAGCGCTGGTGCTGATGAAAAGCAGCCAAAAGGAACTGGATTCCATCATCACCACGATTCCGGATATCATTTTCCGGCTGGACGCATCCGGCCGCATCACCTTTATCAGTTCGGCCGTGGTGAGGTATAACCGTCAACCGGAGGATCTCATCGGCACCCCCATCCTCGAACTGGTCTCCCCCGAGGATAGAGAGAAGGCATTCTATCGTATCAATGAGCGGCGAACGGGTGAACGGGCAACGTCGGATCTGGAAATCCGGTTGAACATTTCATCTTCAGCCAACAACGCTAACGGTCATGATCGGTACTTCAGCATATCCGCGGTAGGCATTTACGCATCTCCGAAAGCCAGGTCCCAAAGATTTATAGGCACCCAGGGCATCGCCAAGGACATCAGCCAGCGCAAGCAATTGGAACAGCAACTAAAACAGGCCCAACAAATGGAGGCCATGGGCAGTCTGGCCGCCGGGGTGGCCCACGACCTGAACAATATTCTCAGCGGATTGGTCGGCTACCCCGAGCTGTTGCTTTTGGATCTGCCGGAAAACAGTCCTATGCGGTCCCAAATCGAAACCATTCAACGGGCCGGCAAGCGGGCCGCCGATATCGTTCAGGATTTGCTGATGATCGCCCGCCGCGGTGTCGAGGACCATATCCCTACCGACATCAACCGGACCATCGGTGATTATCTGAAAACACTCGAATTCAAACAGATGGAAAAAGCACATCCAAACATTCGTTTCGAGGTCTGCCTGGCAGAGGAGTTGATCCCCGCCAATGGTTCCTCTGTCCATCTGTCCAAGGTGGTGACGAACCTGGTCCGCAACGCCGTCGAAGCCATGCCGGCCGGTGGAACGATTCGTATCGAAACCGCCAATCGTTACCTGGATACGGCCCTGGACGGCTACGAACGAATTCCTGAAGGGGAATATGTGATCATACGGATTGCCGACGAAGGCGTCGGAATTCCGGACGAGCTCCTTCCCCGTATCTTCGAACCGTTTTACAGCAAAAAACGAATGGGCAGCAGCGGATCGGGATTGGGCATGACCGTGGTCTTGAATACCGTGAAAGATCATTCCGGATTCATCGACATCCAGAGCAGCGAGGCGGAAGGAACCCGTTTCGAAATCTACCTGCCCGCGGCGAGGAATGCGGAAATCGCCGTAAAAAACAGAGTGGTTCTTGAGGATTATACCGGCACCGAACGAATCCTCGTCGTTGACGACATTGCCGAACAGCGAGCCCTTGCTGTACGAATGCTGAGCCGGTTGGGTTATCGGGTCGCTTCCGTTTCGAGCGGAGAAGAGGCACTGACCTACCTGCGGAAGCAGTCGGTCGATTTGGTGGTCCTGGACATGGTCATGCCGAAAGGCATCGACGGATACGAAACCTACCGGCGTATTCTGGAACTCCAACCGGCACAGAAAGCCATCATCGCATCGGGTTACGCCACTTCGGAACGGGTTAGGGAAACGCAGGACATAGGGGCCGGCGAATATGTCCGCAAACCGTACACGCTGGAAAATATCGGATTGGCCGTGCGCCGTGAACTGGATCGCGGGTGATTGCGGCCCTTCTTTCTTTCAAATGCCGACCTATTTTTCAGACGCTTGCTTTTCCCGCACAAACTCCGCAGAGACTGCAACGAAAGGGGTCGGCCGGACAGGCAGCCGATGTGCGACCTGCCAGGGCCCGCTGGTACTCTTTCCAAAGGAAATCCCTATCGACACCCTGATCGATGATCTCCCAGGGAAAGCGTTCGTCGGCATCGCGCTCACGGTGGACGTAAAAATGGGGGTTGAGTGGTGATGATTTGAAGGTCTGGGGCCAGTTGCCCCTGTTTTTATGGCCCAGTAGCAGGATGTCCGCCACCCGTCGGTCGCCTCGGGCGATGATTCCCTGCAGGTAGGCCCACCGGGGTACATCGACGTGCACCCGCACGTTGGCCGTCTTCTTCAGGCCTGTTTTCACGATCTTGATTTTACGTTTCAAGGTGGCCACCTCGTCCATTGCGACCCACTGGAAAGGGGTGAAGGCTTTGGGCACGAATGAACTCATGCTGACGGTAATGGTACCAATATGCCCTTTTCCCCGGCTGGTCTTGAGAAATCGGTGCTTGATCCGCTTGACCAAGTCGACGATAGCATTCACATCTTCCTCGATTTCCGTGGGCAGGCCGATCATGAAATAGACTTTCAGGTTGGGAATACCGGCATTGACGAGAATGTCGGCCGCGGAAATCACATGATCTTCAGTGATGCCTTTGTTGACCACCCGACGCATTCGCTCGCTGCCGGCGTCCGGGGCGATAGTGGCCGTCTTGACATGGCTGTTTTTCAGCGCCGTCACCAGCTCACCCTCCAGAGCATCGGCCCGCAGACTGCTGAACGAAAATCGAATCTCCCCATCGCGATCCGTGCTGCACAGCTTTTCGATGCCCGGCAGATCGGAAACCGCGGCCCCCACCAATCCGATGCGGTCGGTCAAGGCGCAGCCCTTTTCCACTTGTTCGTGGAGAAGATTCAGGAGGCGGTAGCGCGGCGGTCGGTAGACATACCCGGCGCTGCAAAACCGGCATCCATGGGGGCAGCCCCGGGAAACTTCGATCAGGTAGGTGTCGTCGAAGGTGGTGTCCGGCGTCAAAATGGTGCTGGCCGTGGGAAAACCGGATAGATCCGGTACCATCCGGCGCTGAATCAAGCCGGGGACATCGGCTATGGTTTCGATGGTTTCGAGGCGGCCGTCCGGCAGATAGCGGGGCCGATAAAAGGCCGGCACATAGAGGCCGGGAACGGCAACGGCCAATTGGCGCAGGTGCTTCTTTCTTTCTATGGATGGATCGAAAAGCCGGAAAAAATCGGGCAACAGGGCCTCTGCCTCCCCCAGCAGGAATCCGTCGACGAATGGCGCCAACGGCTCCGGATTGAGAAAACAGAGGACTCCCCCTGCCAGCACGAGGGGGAGAGCGGCAGTGCGCCGACTGGCTGGCAGGGGGAGGCCTGCTGCTTCCAGGATGGTTAGAACGGCGGGTGCATCGTTCTCATAAGAGATCGAAAAGGCAATGATGTCGAAGTCTTCGATGGGCATCCGAGACTCGACCGTCAGCACCCTGCCGGTTTTACCGCCATCCTGTTCCGGTAAAAATGCTCGTTCGCAAACCGCATGGTCGATATCGTTGATCAGCCGGTATACGGTCTGGAACCCCAGGTTGGACATCCCCACATGATAGGTGTTGGGATAGACCAGGGCCACACGAATACAACCGGCCTGGGATTTTCGGATCGCGCCCCGTTCGGCCGACAACCGCTTTTCAAACGCCTGTGCAGATGCTCTTGTCATGGTTGGTTACCGGACATTGTCCGTGCAGGCCAGCCGGCGGCCGCTTGTCAGGCTCGCTTCAAACGCGTCGCGGCCTTTGGATTTACCGGCACCTGCATGGATTGAATCCGTTCCGGATGCCGGCGATCCCGGCCGCTGCGACGCTCGATACCGCTGCGGCGTTCGGGGATGCAGAAGGCGTAGAAATACTCCCGCCGATCCCGGCCCATCCGGCGGCCGCCTGTCAGGTAATGGTTGCATTGCTCTGGCTGCATCATCCTCCCTCAGGTTCAACGTGAAACCGGCAAAGACGCATGGGTCCAGATTGCCCGGGAACCGATTCAATCGGCTTTTCGCCTCAGGAAGGTCGGGACGTCCAAATCGTCGTTATCGATGACGATGCCCTTGTATTCCCGGCACAAGTCGTCGCTCGGCATATCGTTGACGGCCTGCTGGCGGCGAATGAAGGTGGGCCGGTCCAGCTCCGCGCTGCGGGCCAGATCCGCCGGAGTAATGTCGCGCACCTTTCCGCCATAGGTCGGATCCACGACCTTGGGTGCCGCCTGCTTTTCCTTCTCCTTACCTCCGATGCCCGTGGCAATCACGGTCACGCTCATCTCGTCGCCAACACTGTCGTCGATCACCGCCCCCCAGATAATTTCGGCGTCCTCGCCCACTTCGTTATAGATGCGTTCGGAGGCTTCGGTCATTTCTTCCATGGTGAGGTCGCTGCTGGAGGTGATGTTCATCAGCACGCCCTTGGCGCCCGAGATGTTGATGTCCTCGAGCAGCGGATGCGAAATCGCCCGCTCGGCGGCCTCCATCGCCCGGTTCTCACCGCTGGAGATTCCAATACCCATGATGGCCATACCGGCCCGGGACATGGTGGTCTTGACGTCGGCAAAATCCAGGTTCACCAGGCCGGGCATCATGATCAGATCGGTGATGCCCTTGACCGAATGCAGCAGAATCTCGTCGGCCTTTCTGAACATGTCGACCATCTTGGCGTTCTTGGATGCCAGCCCCCGCAGCCGGTCGTTGGGAATGGTGATCACCGTATCGGCGGACTTTTTCAATTCCAGAATGCCCTCATCGGCCTGCTTGGCCCGTTTTCGTCCTTCGAAGGAAAAGGGACGGCTGACCACGGCCACGGTGAGGATACCCATTTCCTTGCAGAGCCGGGCGATTACCGGCGCCGCACCGGTCCCCGTGCCGCCGCCGAAACCGGCGGTGATAAATACCATGTGGGAATCGGACAGGGCTTCTTTGATCATGTCCGCGTTTTCCAAGGCTGCGTCCCGCCCCACCTGCGGATTGGCGCCGGCACCGAGGCCTTCGGTAATCTTGGTGCCAAGCTGCATGCGCACCTCCGCCTGCGACACATCCAGGGCCTGGGCGTCGGTGTTGGCGGAAATGAACTTGACGCCCTGCAGGTTGCTGGCGATCATGTTGTTGATCGCGTTGCCTCCCGCTCCGCCAACACCAATCACTTTGATTTTTGCCGAGTTCTCATTTTCCACGTACGTAAACATGTTGGTCATTTTCTCCCCCTTTGTTTGTGTTGCCCATAGCGGCGCTTGCCTGTACGCCTTGGTTTTAAGTTTCCTATCCATTAAATCACGTCTTTGAACCACTTTTTCATCCGGGCGACCAGGCTGTTGAAAATATTCCTGTCCCGGATTCTGAACTTTCTCTCCGGCTCCTTTTTGGCGCCGTAAATGACCAGCCCCACACCGGTGGCATACATGGGATTGTTAACCACATCGGTGAGGCCGCCTATTCCCCGGGGCCGGCCCAGCCGCGTCGGCACCCCGAAAATGGCTTCGGCGATATCGGTGGCCCCGTCCAACAGGGAGGTACCGCCGGAGAGGACCATTCCCGAGGCGATCATGTTCTCCATGCCGGCACGAAAAATCTCGTGCTGAAGCAGGGTGAAAATCTCCTCCATACGCGGCTCGAGGATTTCTCCCAGCACCTGGCGGGGCAGTTTGCGTGGCTCGCGGCCGCCCATACCCGGCACTTCGATGGTTTCGTCCGGGCTGATGGCCGCCGCGTTGCAGGTACCATAGTTGCGCTTGATGCGCTCGGCCTCGTTGGCGGGAGCCCGCACCCCGATGGCGATATCGTTGGTCAGGTTGTCGCCGCCCAGGGCCAGAACGAAAGTGTGTTTGATGTTGTTGCCCGAAAAGATGGCCAGGTCGCTGGTGCCGCCGCCCAGATCGATGAGTCCGGTCCCCAGCTGCTTCTCCTCTTCGGTCAGCACCGCTTCGCCCGAAGCCAGGCTTTCCAGGACGATGTCGCACACATCCAGTCCGGCCCGGTTGGCACACTTGACGATATTGTGGGCCGAGGTAACCGCACCGGTCACGATATGGATCTTGGCTTCCAGCCGCACACCGGCCATTCCAACCGGATTCTGGATGCCCACCTGGTCGTCGACGATGTACTCCTGGGGCAGCACGTGGATCACTTCCCGGTCCATGGGGATGGCCACTGCCCGGGCCGCGTCGATAACCCGTTCCACATCCTGGGGCGTAATCTCCTGTCCCTTGATGGCCACGATGCCCCGGCTGTTGAAACCGGTGATGTGCCCCCCGGCAATGCCGGCGTAGACCGAGGAGATCTCGCAGCCGGCCATCAGTTCGGCCTCCTCCACCGCCTTTTTGATGGAGTCCACCGTGGACTCGATATTGACCACCACCCCTTTTCTCAGGCCGATGGAAGGATGGGTGCCGATGCCGATGATATTGATCTCGCGGCCCGTCACTTCCCCCACCACGGCACAGATCTTGGTCGTACCGATATCCAGGCCGACGACGATATTGCCCTCTTTGGCTCCGTGCAACTTACACCTCCTTATCGTCCGCATCGGACGGAACGGTCGACGCCAGCGTCACCACGATCCGATCGAGGTCGAACAGATCGATGACGCGAAACGTTTTCAGCCGGCTGTCATTTTCTATTTTTGCCAGTAATTTTTTCAACATGTCGCACTTCCGGCGATACTGCCCGAATCCCAGTTTTATGGTCCGGTTGGCTTCACCGACCGCCACAGTAACCCCGATTTCCCGATCCACCTGGATCCGACGGATGAAAGGCAAAGACAGAGGACCATCGGATGCTGCGGCCAGGTTTAAAAGACGCATCACCGCCTCGAAAGCTTCGGTAGCCGGTTGGCCGGCAACGGGCAGGTCGGCATCGCTCAACCCCTGAACCCGCGGCAGGTCATCTGGGCCCCCGGGCCTCTGTCGCTTGAATGCCCTGCCTTCGGCATTGATCAAAAAGCCCTGTCCGCCTTCCATCTCCAAAAAAGCCAGGGGCTGCTCCTCGGTGATGTGCAATTCCAATCCCGACGGTATTTTGCGGCTGACCGTGGCTTCGGCGATCCAGGGTTCGGCCAGCAGCCGCTTGCGAGTGGTCGCCAGGTTTACCGCCAGGATGTTGGTATCCCGTCCGATCTCGGCGAGGTCGAGCACCTGCTCCCGGCTGAGCCGCCGGATGCCGGTTACCTCGATTTGACGGGCCGTGAATTGATCGGCCTGGGTAAAATAGTCGTGGGCCAGGATGAAGGCCGCGCTGGTCGCCGCCAGGAAAAGCAATCCCGCAAGCACCCGCAGGCCCGAACCGATCCGGCTGCGCAACAGGTCCCGGTTTACCGTGCGCTTTTTCTTGAATCGGTTTTTGCGTTTGGGCTTGGCCATAGCGTCTCTATTTTTTTTCTTCCCTCGTCCCTCGTCCATCTTCCATCATCAGCTCTTTCTTCTCTCCAAAACCATCTCCCCCACCCGATACACATCCCCCGCTCCCAGGGTCAGCAGCAAATCGCCGGAAGCCAGGTTCGTTTCCAGGTGGTCGACGCAGGCCGCCAGACTGTCCAGACAGATCACGTCCCGATGGCCATGGGCCCGGATGCTTTCGGCCAGAATCTCACTGCTCACCCCGGATATGGGCGCTTCGCTGGCCGCGTAGATGGGCAAAACCACTAGCACGTCGCTGTTGTTGAACGAACGGGTGAACTCTTCCAGCAGCGCCTGGGTCCGGGTATAGCGATGGGGCTGGAAAACAACCACCTTGCGATGTTTGGGCCAGTTCTCCCTGACGGCCTCGAGGGTTACCTGGATTTCCGTGGGGTGGTGGCCGTAATCGTCCACCACGGTAATGCCGCCAGTCTCCCCTTTGATCTCCAACCGGCGCTGCACGCCTTCGGCGGTTTCCAGGGACCGCTTGATGGCATCCAGGGGAATATCCAGCTCTCGACCGACGGCAATGGCCGCCAGGGCGTTGTAGACATTGTGCAGTCCCGGAATGGACAGGGTAAATTCTCCCAAATCCGCTCCCCGATGAAACACCGTAAACCGACTTTTCATTTCGCCGAAACGGATGTCGCGAGCCTGGTAATCGGCCTGGGTGCTCTGCCCGTATGTAGTCAACCGTTTCTTGATCCGGGGGAGGAGGCCCTGAAGCGGTTCGCTGTCCAGGCAGAGCACGGCCAGGCCGTAAAAGGGGATCCGGTCGATAAAATCGAGAAATACCTGTTTAATCGCATCCATGTCCCGGTAAAAATCCAGGTGCTCCCGGTCGATATTGGTGACCACGGCGATGGCCGGAGAAAACTTGAGAAAGGAGCCGTCGCTTTCGTCAGCCTCGGCCACGATAAAATCGCCTTTTCCCAAAACCGCGTTGCGGCCGATGCCCTTGAGCTTGCCACCGATCACCACGGTGGGGTCCAGCCCGCCTTCGGCCAGAACACCGGAAACCAGGGAGGTGGTGGAGGTCTTGCCATGGGCGCCGGCGATGGCCACGCTGTATTTGAGCCGCATCAGCTCCGCCAGCATTTCGGCCCGGGGAATCACCGGGATCGCCGCCTGGCTGGCGGCGGCCACTTCCGGGTTCGTGGCATCGATGGCCGAGGAAACCACCACCACATCGGCGCCTTCGATCTGATCGGCCCGGTGGCCCACATGAATGCGCCCACCCAGCCGGGCCAGATTCTCGGTAATGTCCGAAGATTTCAAATCGGATCCGGAAACCCGGTAGCCCAGGTTGAGAAGCAGTTCGGCAATGCCGCTCATGCCGATGCCGCCGATGCCGACGAAATGAATGTGATATTTCTTCAGGTACATGGTTGGCTGCCCAATAAATAATAACAATCATCTACGATGAATTCCGCCGCTTCGGGTCTGCCCAACATTTTGGACCTGGCGGCCATGTCGGCCAGCATCGCCGGATTCTCGGCAAACCGATTTAGGCGCCCGGCCAGTTCGGCGCCGGAAAGATCCCTTTCGAGCACCATCTGCGCGGCGCCCTCATCTACCAGGGCTCGGGCGTTGAATTCCTGATGGTTGTCGGCGGCGTATGGATACGGAACGAACAGGGCCGCCTTTCCCAGGGCCGTCAGTTCGGCCACGGTGGTGGCACCGGCCCGGCAAACCACCAGATCCGCCCGGCGGTAGCGCGAGGCCATGTCGTGAAAAAAGGCCTTCACCTCGGCATCGATGCCGGCATCGGCGTATGCCCGGGCCACCTGCTCCTGGTCAGCGGCGCCGGTCTGATGCACGATGCGGATGCTTTCTTTTTCTCTCAGGTGCGCCAGTGCCGCCACAAAGGCCGTGTTGATGGCGTGGGCGCCCTGGCTGCCACCGACGACCAGGACCGTGAATCCCTTTTTCTCCCCGATTTCGACATCCCCGCCCTCGATGAATGATTGGCGCACCGGATTACCGCTGACCCGTTTTTTCTCGGGGTCGATCCGGCCGCGCGTGGCTTCGAAACTGAGGTAAATCCGACGGGCCACAGGAAACAGGAGGCGGTTGGTGATCCCCGGCACCGTGTTCTGTTCACAGATCACCACCGGGATTCTTTTCAACCAGGCGGCCATGGCCACCGGGCCGGCGGCGTACCCGCCCACACCGACCACCAGATCGGCCCGCATTTCGCTGAGAATGCCTGCGGCCTGGAACAGGGCAACGGGAATCTTCAGCCCCGCCCGGGCCTTGGCCCACAGCCCCCTGCCCTTGATCCCTTCGATGGAAACGGTTCGCTGGGGATAGCCGGCCCTTTCCAGGGCCGCTTTTTCGAAGGGATTGCCGACCCCTACGAAGAGAATTTCATTTTGGGGATCTTTCATCCGGAACGCTTCCGCCACGGCAATGCCGGGAAACAAATGGCCGCCGGTGCCGCCGCCGGCAATGGCCACATTGAGCGACCGCCGGATATTTTCGGTTTCAGTCGCGCGCATCCCGTGCTCCGATATTCATCATGATGCCCATCGCCGCCATGTTGATCAGCAGGCTTGTGCCGCCGTAGCTGAGAAACGGCAGGGTCAACCCCTTGGTGGGCAGAAGCCCCATGGCCACCCCCATATTGATGCATACCTGCATGCCGATGGTTACCGTAATGCCCATGGCCAGAAAGGCGCCGAAAGGGTCCCGCGTGTTGCGGGCGATGCGGATGCCCCGCATGAGCATGACGGTGTAAAGCACAATCACGGCCGTCACTCCCACAAGCCCCAGTTCTTCTCCAACGACGGAAAAAATGTAATCCGTGTGGGGTTCGGGAAGATAAAACAGCTTCTGGTAGCCCTTGCCGATGCCGACCCCGGTAAGGCCCCCGGTGCCGAAAGCCATGAGCGAGTGGATGGTCTGCCACCCGGCGTCGGTCGGATCCTTCCAGGGATCCAGGAAAATCAACAACCGCTTGAGCCGATAATCGGCCTGGGTCATGACCCACACGCCCACGGGCACAAGCAGCAGAAACACGGAAAAAAGGTGGGACAGGCGGCAGCCGCCCACAAAGAGCATGATCCACGTCAGGGCCGAGAAAATCACCACCGATCCGAAATCGGGCTGCGCCAGCAGCAAGGCGGCAAAAACGCCCAGAACGAGAAAATGGGGAGCGAAGCCCACGCGGAAATCGCGCAACAGCTCTCCCTTTTTACTCATGGAATAGGCCAGATAGATCACCAGCGCCAGGCGGGCTACTTCCGAGGGCTGGAAGCGCAGCGACCCCAGTTGAAGCCAGCGCGAGGAGTTGTTGACGCTCACGCCCCATCCGGTGAAAGCCACGGCAACCAGCATCGCTATGGAAACTGCCAGAAGCGGGTAGACCAGCACCCGGTAAATGCGGTAAGGGATATAGCTGAATCCCACCAGCACCACCATGCCGATCAACGAGAAAACAGCCTGTTTTTTCAGAAAGAAGTAGTCGCTACCAAACTTTTTCAAGGCCATGGCGCCACTGGCACTGTAGATCATGACGATGCCCATGCCTACGAGCATCAGCACGGGGAACAGCAGTCCCAGGTCATAAACCAATGGCTGCACGCCTTTTCTTTTTACGGCTGTTCTCATCCCAACATCTCCACGGCTTGCCGGAACCGGTCTCCCCGCTGGCCGTAGTTGTCAAACATGTCGAAACTGGCGCAGGCCGGAGAGAGCAGCACGGTATCTCCCGGCTCGGCCTTCTCCAGTGCTTTTTCCACCGCCGCCTGCATGGACCCCGCTTCGATGATTCCTTTCTCCGGATCGCCGGCCAGGGCCGTAACGATCTCGTCCCGCGCTTCTCCCATGGCCACCAGGGTTTTAACGTGTTCTCGCACCCGGGATTTGAGCAGGGTGAAGTCTCCTTTTTTATTTCTCCCGCCCATGATCAGAATCACCGGCCGGTCGAAGCATTCCAGGGCCCTGTTGACCGCATCCACATTGGTAGCCTTGGAGTCGTTGACAAATCGCACCCCTTGAACCGTGGCCACCGTTTCCAGACGGTGGGGCAGCCCCTTGAAATCGTCGATGGCCTGCTGGATACCGGCGTCGGTGGCCCCGTGCTCCCGGGCCGCCAGACAGGCAGCGGCAATATTCTCCCGGTTGTGGGGACCGATCAACCTGCTTTTCTCCAAGGAAAAACTGCTGTGCTCGCGGCCTCCGTTGACCATCAGGATCCGGTCCCGCAAAATTTTGGCACCCTTGACGACGGCCCTTTCCGAAAACAGCATACAGCGGGATTCGGGGCTGTGTTTATCCAACATGGCCGCCACGGTGGCATCCATTTTATTAAGAACCGCCGAATCGTTGGCCTGCTGGTTGGCGAAAATGCGCCATTTGGATTCCGCGTAGGCGTTGAAGGAGGCGTAGCGGTCCAGGTGATCGTCGCTGATATTGAGCATTACGGCGGTGGCCGGACGAAAATCGAGGGTGGTGTCCAACTGGAAACTGCTCACTTCGACCACCACCACGTCGGCCCGCTCCCGGGGTTCGTCGGCGTAGGCAATCAGCGGCGTTCCGATGTTTCCGCCCACAAAGGTCCGCTGGCCGCTCTTTTTCAGCATCGCTCCGATCAGTTCTGTCGTGGTCGTCTTGCCGTTGGTGCCGGTGACAGCTAGGATTGGTTCATTGACAAAGCGTGAGGCCAGTTCCATCTCTCCGATCACCGGAATTCCCCTGGCCCAGGCCGGTTCCAAAACCGGCATCGTGTGCGGCACACCGGGGCTGAGCACCACCAGGTCGGCGTTCGAAAAGTCCCGGCTGTCATGCCCCCCCAGCTTCAATTCCACATCCAGTCTCTTCAAGGCGGCAATCGGGGCAGCCAGCGATTCGGCCGGGGCACGGTCCGTCACGGTAACCCGCGCTCCACGGTTGACCAGGAACCGGGTCGCAGCTACGCCGGATGTTCCCAATCCCACCACAACCACTTGTTTCTGCCGAAGGTCCATGGATTCTTTTTTACTTTCTTCCCTCGTCTGTCTTCCGCCCCTACCTCAGCTTCAACGTACTCATGGAAACCAGAGCCAGAGCGATGGCGATGATCCAGAAACGCACGATCACCTTGGGCTCGGGCCATCCTTTCAGTTCAAAATGGTGGTGCAGGGGCGCCATGCGGAAGATGCGGCGGCCCTTGGTCATCTTGAAAAAACCCACCTGAAAGATCACCGAAAGGGCTTCGATGACGAACAGCCCGCCCACCAGCACCAGCAGGATCTCCTGTTTGGTAATCACGGCCACGGTTCCCAGGGAGGCGCCCATGGCAAGGGAACCCACGTCACCCATGAAGACCTGTGCGGGGTAGGCGTTGAACCACAGAAAGCCCAGCCCGGCACCGGCCAGGGCGCCGCAATAGACGGTAATCTCTCCGCAGCCCGCCACAGGGGTGATCTGCAGATACTCGGCAATACGCGCATGCCCGGCCACATAGGCGAAAATCATATACGTCGTAGCGGCAATGGTCACCGGACCGATGGCCAGGCCGTCCAAGCCGTCGGTCAGGTTGACGGCGTTGGAAGCGCCCACGATCACCAGGGCGGCAAAGGGGATGTAGCCCCATCCCGGGTCCGGGGTCAGGCGCTTGAAGAACGGCACGTTGAGCTTGGTGGAGAAGTCGGGAACCAGGTAGGCCAGCAGGCCAATCAGCAGTGCCAGCAGCACCTGGAGGGCCAGTTTCTGGCGAGCGGTGAGGCCCAGGTTCCGTTTTTTGACCTGCATCAGGTAGTCGTCAACAAACCCGATGGTCCCGAATCCCAGTGTGGCCAGCAGCGTGATCCACACATAGCGGTTGGTCAGATCGGCCCAGAGCATCGTGGCGCCGGTCACGGCAAAGATGATCAGAACGCCGCCCATGGTCGGGGTGCCGGCCTTTTTCTGATGCTCCTTGGGGCCTTCCTCCCGGATGTACTGCCCGACCTGCATCGCGGAAAGGCGCCGGATCACCCAGGGTCCCAGCAGAAAGCAGATGAAAAAGGCCGTAAGGCTGGCGTAAATGGTCCGGAAGGTGATGTACCGGAATACATTGAAGGCCGCGATGGTGGTGTGCAGCGGATATAAAAGGTGATAGATCATCGGGTTCCTTCTGTTGTCCAGCGGATGATTTCTTCCGCCACTTCTTCCATGGCCATACCGCGGGATCCTTTCACCAGGATCTGGTCGCCCGCTCGCAGTTCTTCCCCCAACTGCTCGATAATTTCGGCTTTGGTGCCAACAAAGATCCGATCATCGGTCATCCGCCCTTCCCTGGCTCCTTCGGCCACCTCGAAAGCGAAACGCCCGGCCGCATACAACCGGTCGATGCCGGCTTCGCCAACCGCCCGGCCGATCTTTCGGTGCAGGGCATGGGACAGGTCGCCCAGTTCCAGCATGTCCCCCAGCACGGCATGGGTGCGACCGTCGGCCCCCATGGCCGCCAGGGTCTCGATGGCCGCGGCCATGGATCCCGGATTGGCGTTGTAGGTGTCGTCCAGCAGTCGGATGCCGCCTTCCAGTTCGCGGATAGCCATGCGCCCGGCACCGGGCGAGAATGCTTCCAGCCCGGCCTTGATGCGGTCCAGAGATACGTTCAGGACCTCGCCTGCCGACGCCGCGGCCAGGGCGTTGGCCACCATGGCCTTCATCGGCGTCGCCAGGCGAATGTCGATCTCGCCCGACGGGGTGACCAGGGTAAAAACCAGGCCCAGGCTGTCCGGACGGATGTTCTCGGCCCGGATGCCGGCCCGGTCGCCGGTTCCGAAAAAAAGGACCGGACAGGCGCAGGCATCGGCCAGGGCCGCCACCCGAACGTCGTCCGCGTTGAGGACGGCTGTCCCGCCGGATCGAATGGTGGCCAGCAGTTCGCCTTTGGCCGCAGCCACGTTGTCCACCGTGCCCAACCCCTCCAGATGGGCCGGGGCAACATTGGTGATGATGCCCACATCCGGCTGGCAGATCTCTCCCAGGCAGGTGATTTCGCCGGGGTGATTCATCCCCAGTTCAACAACGGCGGCTTCGTGCTGCGGAGCCCGCCGCAGCAGCGTCAGAGGCAAACCGATATGGTTGTTCAGGTTGCCGCGGGTACCCAGGGTTGCATATTTTTCGGACACCACCTGCTCGGTGAGCATACGGGTCGAGGTTTTCCCGTTGGAACCGGTTATTGCCAAAACTTTGAGCGGTCCCCGGTTGCGGTTAAACCGGGCTAGGTCGCCGAGGGCCATAGTGGTGTCCGCCACGGTCACGCAAGCCGCGCCCGATGCCCGCATCCGGTCCAGGGGCAAATCGGCCGCCTGGCCCTCGGCCACCACGAACCCCTGCCCTCCCTGCGCCAGCACGTCGGCCACGAACCGGTGTCCGTCATGGTTCTCGCCGGCGATGGCCGCGAAAATTCGGTCCGGTCCGATGGTGCGCGAGTCGATGTCGATGCCGGCAAATTCCTGACCATCGGTTCCGGAAACCAGCGACCCGCCGGTGGCTTGAAGCACATCACGAATTGTCCACCTGTAGGGAGTCACGGTTTTATGCTCCTGTCAGGGTTCGCGGCCAGAACCTGCCGGGCGGCTTCGCGATCATCGAAATGGATGGTTTCGTCGGCCAGGATCTGATAGGTTTCATGTCCTTTGCCGGCAATCAGTATGGCATCACCCGGTCCGGAGATCTGGATGGCCGTGGCGATGGCCGTCATACGGTCCGGCTCCACCAGGTAGCCGGGGCCCGTCCATTTCTCATCCAATCCTTCGACGGAAAAACGCTGGTGGCCGGTTCGCTTCACGCCGACCTCCACCTGGTCGATTATCGCCAGCGGATCCTCACTGCGGGGATTGTCCGAGGTCACCACCGCCAGGTCGCTGAGCCGGGCGGCAATTTCGCCCATGATCGGCCGCTTGCTGTTGTCCCGGTCTCCGCCGCAGCCGAAGACGGTGACGATCCTGCCGGCGGTCAGGCTGCGCAGGGCCGTAATGGCGTTTTCCAGCGCATCGGGGGTGTGGGAGTAGTCCACGAAAACGGTTCTCCCGCTTTCATCGGCGATCCGCTCCAACCTGCCCGGCACACAGGGTGTGGCATCGATTCCGGCGGCGATGTTCGCAACCGGAATGCCCAGCCCCAGGGCCGCGCCGGCGGCACTGAGAATATTTTCCAGATTGAAATCGCCCACCAGCGGCGATTCGAAAGGGATCTCTCCGCGGGCGGAAGCGATCCCACCGCGAATGCCGGCCAAATCCCGGACAACACCCAGAGGCGTCAGATCTCCCTCGCCGTAGGCCGCCGTCCGCAAAACCGCACCATCCAATATTCCGGCCAGTTCCCTTCCCCTGGGATTGTCCGTGTTGACCACGGCCCGCACAGGAGCCTCGCTGTCCGCAGGTTTGAGAAATTCCGTGAACAGGCGCTTTTTACAGGCCCAGTAGCGGTCCATGTCGCCGTGGTAGTCCAGATGATCCTGGGTCAAATTGGTAAACACCGCCAGATCGAAGATGCAGCCGTCCACCCGGTGCAGGTCCAGGGCATGGGACGATACTTCCATGACCGCATGGGTGACGCCCGCGTCGGCCATCTGCCGAAAAATGGCCTGCAGTTCCAGCGATTCGGGCGTAGTTACCGGGTTGTCGAAAACCTGGTCCGCATAGCGATAATTGATGGTTCCCACCACGCCGGGACGCTTGCCGGCCTGCGTCAGCATCTGTTCCAACAGATAGGTGACGGTGGTCTTTCCGTTGGTGCCGGTGACGCCCACCAGGGTCATCTCCCGGGAAGGTTGACCGTAGAACCGGCAGGCCAGTTGCGCCAGGGCCATCCGCGAGTCCGCCACGCGAACCACCAAGGCATCCGCCGTCAGCGGTTGGCTGCAAACCACGGCGACCGCCCCCCGTGAAAGCGCATCGGGGATAAACCGATGCCCGTCCAGGGCCAGACCTTCCACGGCCACAAACAGGGACCCCGGCACGGCCTTGCGGGAATCGTAGCAGATCGCCGTAATTTCCGGGTCCCCGAACCGCTTCCCACCGGTGGGGGAAAGGACGGTCAGCCGGTCTGTGAGCGTTGAAAGCTTCATCCCTTGGCCCCGTTGCCCCGGGACACCCGCAGCCGGTCGGCGTCGGTTCCCGGGGGGATATTGAGGTAGCTCAGGGTTTCCAGAGCGATCCGGCGAAAAGCGGGCGCCGCAACGATGCCGCCGTAGTTCTGGTCGCCGGGCTCATCCACGATCACCAGGATGGTCAGCTCCGGATGATCCGCCGGAGCGAATCCCAGAAAGGAAGCCAGATAGCGCCCTCTGGCATAGGTGCCGCTTTCGTCAATCTTCTGGGCCGTACCGGTTTTGCCGCAAACGCTGTACCCCTCCAGGGCCGCGTTGACGCCCGTGCCGCCCTCGGTAATCACGGTTTTCAGGATGCGGCGCACAGTCCTGGCCGTCTGCGCGGAAATCACCCGCCGCACCTTCCGGGGGTCATATGACTTGACTGTTCTTCCTTTGCGATCCGTTACCGCTTTCACCAGCATCGGCTTCATGAGGACGCCGTCGTTGGCGATGGCCGAAGCGGCTGCGGCCAGTTGGATGGCCGATACCGAAACGCCCTGTCCGAAGGAGATGGCACCGGTGTCGATGGCCGACCAGTTCTTGAAGCTGCTCAGGCTGCCGACGGTCTCGCCAGGACAGGCGATGCCGGAACGCTGCCCGAATCCGAAGCCTCTCAGGTAGGCATAAAGCTGCTGGGCGCCAAGCTTTTCAGCCATTTTGACGGCTCCGATGTTGCTCGAGTATTTGACGATCTGCTGCAGCGACAGCCAGCCGTGGGATTTGGTGTCGTGAATCACGTTCCTGCCGATGCGATATTCGCCGTTCTCGCAGTAGAAAATCGTGGAGGGCGAGCAGATTTCCGTGTCGATTGCCGCGGCCACGCTGAAAATTTTCATCGTCGATCCGGGCTCGAAAGGATCGGTGACAGCCCGGTTACGCCACAGCTCCCGCCCGAAGTCCCGAAACCGATTGGGATTGAAGAACGGGTATTGGGCCAGCGCCAGCACCTCTCCGGTGGCCGGAGCCATGACGACCGCCATCCCGGACTGTCCCTTGAATTCGCTCACCGAGGCCTCCAGGGCCTTCTGCGCGATGTGCTGGATGGTGCGGTCGATGGTCAGCACGACATTGTTACCTTCGGTCGGCGGCAGTTCTCCGACACCTTCGAACCGGTCGTTGTTGGCATCCTTGAGAACGGTAATCTCTTTTTCCCGGCCCTTGAGATCGGCATCGAAATAAAATTCCAATCCTTCGAGGCCGTGGCCGTCGATACCGGAAAAACCGAGCAACTGCGCCGCCAATGTTTTGCTGGGGTAGTAGCGGCTGTGCTCGGTGATGAAGTCGAGGCCCTGCATCCCCAGCTTGTGTACAGCCTCCGCCTGGCTGGGAATGGCCTGCCGTTTGAGCCACACGAAAGATCGTTTGGGATTCAGCCTTGCGTATACTTCCCGATGGCTTTGTCCCAGGGCTTTGGCAAGCCGGACGGACGCGGCCTTGCGGTCGGCAAGCATTCGCGGATGGGCCGCGATGGATACACTTTCAATGCTCACCGCCAGCGGGCTGCCGTTGCGGTCGAAAATGGTGCCGCGCTTGCCCTGGAGCACCATGGAGCGCTCGTATTGGCCGGCGGCCCGTTCGGAAAGCCAGGCTCCCCTGAACACGTGCAGCCGCAAGGCCTGGACACAAATGGCCGAAAGGGCTATGAGAAAAAGCCCCCCCACGATGCCGGCCCGCAGCCGTGTGCGAGTCGTCGTTTGGGTCGTCGCCTTGATCGTTGTCATGGCAGTTTCACCGTCCGTTGGGCGTCCGGCATGACCAGGCCCAACCGGGTTCTGGCAATGGTTTCGATCCGCTCCGGCGATTTGAGCCGGGCAAGTTCGATGTTCAGCGTGCTGCGCACCTTGAGCAGCGTTTCGTGACGGTTCTTCTCCTGTTCGATGGCGTAACCGACGTTGACGCATTGAACCCGGCACCAGACATAAAACAGGCCTTGCAGGAAAAATAGCGCCATCAGGGCGATCCAGACGCCGGTCATGGCTTTTTGCGGCTGTCGGACCCGACGGTTCTTCGAACGGCTTGCGGTCGTATCCACATCCCGGCTCATCGGTCGGACCATATGTTTCACCGCCCCGGCCATCACAACTTCTCCACGGCTCGAAGCCGTGTGCTGCGGGCCATGGGATTGCTGTGGATCTCCGTATCGGAAGGCCGCATCACCTTGCGCGTCAGCAGGCGCACCGTTGGCCGACGCCCGCAGGTACACCGGGGAAAAGACGGCGGGCAGGTGCACGGATTCGCCATCTCCCTGAAGCGATGCTTCACAATTCGGTCCTCCAGCGAATGAAAAGCGAGTACACACAGCCGGCCGGCCGGTTTGAGGAGATCCACGGCCACGTCTAAAAAGCGTTCTAGAACGTCCAATTCCCGGTTCACGGCAATGCGCAGCGCCATGAATACGCGAGTGGCGGGATGGATCCGCTGCGATCGGGATGCGGCGGCGGGAACGGCTTCGGCCACCAGGCGGGCAAGCTGGCCGGAGGTGGCAATGGGCTGCTTCTGCCGGGCGGCGACCAGATGGCGGGCGATTTTCCCGGCCCAGCGCTCTTCGCCGTAACGGCTGAAGGTCTGCGCCAGTTCCCGTTCGCTCAGCGTAGCCACCAGATCGGCTGCCGTCACGTTGGATTCGATATTCATGCGCATGTCCAGCGGTTCGTCCCGCATAAAGCTGAATCCGCGGTCGCTGGCCTCGATCTGGTGCAGCGAAAGCCCGATATCGATGAGGATTCCGTCCACGGATTCGATTCCCAGTCGGGAAAGAATGGACGGGAGGTCCACGAAATTGCCATGGACGATATGGATCTGCAATTCGTCTACAGGAAGCACCCGGCGGGCATGATCAATGGCATCAAGATCCTGATCCACGCCGACAAATACCCCGTCCGGCGCAATCCGCTCGCAGATACGCTGTGCGTGGCCGCAGCCACCCAGCGTACCGTCCACAACCGTTTTCCCCGGCCGACAGGCCAACATGTCCACCGCCTCTTGGGGCATGGCGGTGACATGGTAGCCGGACACCGGCTAAATCCCCAGTTGGGCAATCTCGCGCCGCACCTGTTCGTTGCCCATATCCTTTTCCTGGAGCTCGTTTTCCAGATCCCAGTTTTCCCGGGACCAGATTTCGAACCGGTCTGTCACGCCCACCAGAACGATGTCCTTGTCCAGTTTGGAGTACTGCTTCAAAAAAGGAGGAATCAGCACACGCCCCTGGTTGTCACATTTGCAGTCCTGGGCGCCTCCGATAAAAAACCGCTGAAAGCGGCGCATCTCCTCGCTTTTTTCGGGAAGATGAAGTATTTTCTGTTCCAGCTCGGCCCACCGGTCATGGGCATAGGCAAAAAGGCAGCTGTCCATGCGGGTAATCATGATACTGTCCGTTCCACTGGCTTTGATCACGTCGCGAAAGCGCGCCGGAACGATGATTCGCCCTTTTGGGTCGATAGTATGAAAGGAGCTTCCCCGAAACATGCGTCACCATTATCATCCACTTCAGTCCACTTTTATTGGATAAAAGTACAAATTTTGTAAAGTGTCAAGAAAAAACTTGTATTTCGGAGGAAATTTTTATCAATAATTTTTGAAAGTTAAGCATAAAAAAGCCGGGTCGTCAATGTTGGGGAGCAAAGTGGAGTAAAAATTCTGCTTGTCTTCTAAAAACAGACATGCGCCTGAAGAGCGGCTTTCGCGCCTCCCCGAACGTTTTTTTTGGTTGCCTGGATCGACGGTTTCCGATATCGATATTCAGCCATGTGCGCTCCTGCCCCCGAAAGTGTAACGGCAATAAAACCCCAAGCGGAAACCGGACCATTGCAAATCGAACAATTTTTTTACGGTGGCGACAACCTGGGCTATCTGCTCTATTCCGGCGGTAGCGCCCTGGCCATCGATGGCGGCGCCGTTCAGGACATGCTCGCCTTTTTGCGCGTCAACCGGCTGAAGTTGGCGCTGGTCACCAATACCCATGGCCATGGCGACCACACCATCGGCACCCGCGAGCTGGTGAAATCCACCGGCGCCGACTACCTTGACCACCGGGATTTCACCGACGGCCAGACCATCGACCTGAACGGAGAAACGGTAACCGTCCGACTGACCCCGGGACACACCATGGATTCGGTAACCTTCGCCGCCAAAGATTTTCTGGTCACGGGTGACACCCTGTTCAACGGGACCGTGGGCAACTGCTTTTCAGGAGATCTGCAGGCCTTTTTCCGGTCCATCAACCTGCTCATGGACTACCCCGGAACCATGCGCGTATACGCCGGTCATGACTACGTTGCCGAATCGCTGGCGTTCGCCCGCCTGCTGACCCCGGACAATGCAGCCATCGACCGCTACGCCGCCCGCTACGACAAAAACCACGTGGTTTCGACTCTCGAAGGAGAGCGGGCCGTCAACCCCTACCTGCGGTTCGACGACCCGGAAATCGTACGGCTGCTCGAATCCATGGGGCTGCCCGTGAATACGGCGGTCCAGCGCTGGGAAGGAATCATGTCCATCGAATGAAAGCCGTGAGAAAATGAAGCTCATGCCCGAGCCCTATTCCCCCGCCCACGAAACAGACGCAGCGGCCCTGACCGCATCCGAGGCGGACCTGCTCGCCGATATCCGGCGTCAGGCCAGGGCGCACTTCTCACAGGCCAGAGGCAGCCACGATTGGGATCACACCCTGCGGGTGCACCGGCTTTGCCGGCATATCGGAGCCGCCGAAGGCGCCGACCTTCTGGTGGCCGAAGCGGCCGCCTACCTGCACGACATCGGCCGCGCCTACCAGGACCGGTCCAACGGCCACCTCTGCCATGCCGAGAAAGGTGCGGCCATGGCCCGCGAAATGCTGGCAGCCTTTACGCTTCCTGCCCACCGCCGGGAAAACATCATCCACTGCATCGCCGCCCACCGTTTCCGCCGGGGAGCCCCCCCTCGGACGCTGGAGGCCCGCGTGGTTTTCGATGCCGACAAACTGGATGCCATCGGTGCGGTGGGTGTTGCGCGGGCCTTTCTGTTTGCCGGCGAACTGGGGGCCCGACTGCACAGCCCGGATGTCGATGTGACGCAGGCGCCGGCCTACTCCATCAACGACACGGGATACCGGGAATACCTGGTCAAGCTGTCCAAAATCCACGAGCGCATCCTGACCCCCGCCGGACAGTGCCTGGCCGAGGAGCGGCATCGGTTCATGGCCGGCTTCTTCGACCGATTTCTGGAGGAATACGAAGGCGAAAAATGACGACTTCGTGAAAAGTTTTTACGAAATCGTCTGGAACTCGACTTACAAGAATAGCAAAATCTGCTGGATTAAACTGGAGGTAAACCAAGATGACGATGAATAGAGTAGAGAAAATCGATAACCGGGTCCGTGTGAAGCATGTATTGATCAGCGTTTCCGACAAGACCGGCCTGGAAACCTTCGTTCCCCGGCTGCTGTCGGTCAACCCGAGTCTGCGGATCTTTTCCACCGGAGGCACTTTTGCCCGAATCAACGATATCCTGGGTGACCGGGCAAAGGAGTGTCTCACCCGGGTGTCCGAATACACCGGACAGCCGGAAACCCAGGGCGGACTGGTAAAGACACTGGATTTCAAGATTTATTTAGGACTTCTCACGGAAACCTACAACGACGACCACCAGGCAGACCTGGCCCGAACCCAGGCGGTGCCCATCGACATGGTGGTGGTCAACCTATACCCCTTCAAGGAAACCATCGCCAAGGCCGGCGTCACCCCGGAACAGGCCCGTGGAAACATCGACATCGGCGGCCCGTGCATGATCCGCGCTTCGGCCAAGAACTTCATCCGCGTGGCTTCTGTAGTCGATCCGGGCGACTACGATTCCATTGCCGACGAGATGGCCGCCGGAGACGGAAGTGTTTCCCTGGCCCTGCGCTACCGCTTGGCCTGCAAGGCCTTTGCCCACACGGCCGCCTACGACACCACCATTGCCGGCTATCTGGCCGACACGGCCTTTGCGGACGTCGAGGAAGAGTACCAGCCACAGGACGGATGATTTTCTGAGTTATTGACTGTATTGCCTCTGCAAAGGGAAGACGGCAATAGCGTTTATCCCCGTAACCACAATCTTACGGGTGCCCTGCAAGAAATGGTGGATTTTGGTTCAGGACAAGGCCGCAGCGAGGTTGAAACCGCAGGCGTAGCAGCGCTACGTTGAGGATTTCAGCCGAGCGAGAACGCCGGCCTGGGCCGAAAGGCGCCGTTTCTTGCAGGGCACTGGACAAAGGAGTATCTACATGGCTGACGACCTGAAACAAATGTACCGCACCATCATGGACGACCACTTTCCCCCTCAAATGGAGATCAGCTTTGTCGATCAGGAACAGCGGCAGACCCTTTTTTACGAGAAGGTCACCTGGACCATCGACGACGTCCAGAAGGGGCTGCGCTACGGTGAGAACCCCGGTCAGGAAGCCGCCCTGTACCGCATGGTCAACGGCAACCTGGTGCTCGGCGAGATCGAGACCATTCAGCCCGGTCAGTACCTGGCATCGGATATCGAACTGCTGCAGTCCGGCAAGCACCCCGGCAAGACCAATCTCACCGACGCGGACAACTCCCTCAATATCCTGCGCTATTTCACGAACCGGCCCACGGCTGTGATCGTCAAACACAACAATCCCTGCGGCGTGGCCCAAGCCGAAACCCTCGAGCAGGCCTACGTCAAGGCCAACCTCGCGGATCGGGTGGCCGCTTTCGGCGGATGCATCGCCCTGAACCGCAGCGTGGACAAAGCCGCCGCCGAGGCGGTGTGCAGCCAGTACGCCGAGGTGGTCGTGGCCCCGGATTTTGAGCCGGGGGTCATGGACATCTTTGAACGCAAAAAGAACCTGCGGGTGATCCGCATCGGCAATATCGACCGGTTGCAGCAGTTCGTCGGAAAGCGCTGCGTCGAATTCAAGAGCCTCATCGACGGCGGCATCATCGCCCAGTGGTCTTTCGTGCCGCAGACGCGCACCAAAGAAGACCTGAATCCGGCCAGCTGCGAAGCCAACGGCAAAACCTACAAGATCGACCGCATGCCCACGGACAGCGAATATGACGACCTGCTGTTCGGCTGGCTGGTCGAATCTGGAGTCACGTCCAATTCAGTACTTTACGTCAAGGATCTGGTCACCGTCGGCATCGGCACCGGCGAGCAGGATCGGGTGGGGGTGGCTGAGATCGCCAGAGACAAAGCCTACCGGAAACTGGCCGACCGCTACAGCTTTGAAGCCTGGCAGATCCCGTACAACGACCTGGACGACGAAGAGAAAAAAGCGGAGATCGACGCGCGGGTGGCCGCCGAAAAAGGCGGGCTGATCGGCGCATCCATGATCAGCGACGCGTTCTTTCCCTTCCGGGACGGGGTGGACGTAGGCATCCGCGAAGGGATCACTGCGGTGGTGCAGCCCGGCGGATCGACCAACGATTACCAGTCGATCGAGGCCTGCAACGAGGCCGGGGTGACCATGGTTTACACTGGACAGCGCAGTTTCAAGCACTGAGACCCTTTTTCTTCCCCCAAACCCTTGTTTCATGGGGTTTCGCTGTTGACACGCTTTAAAAATTGCTGTAATGCCACAACATAAACGTAAATTATTAGGTTCCGTTTCACACCCATCAAAGGAGGAAAAGATGACCAAAGCTGAAATCGTTGAGAAAATGGCAGCCGACGCCGGCATCACCAAAGTTGCCGCCGCCGCCGCACTGGATTCCTTTACCGGCAACGTCGCCAAAGCCCTGAAGAAAAAAGACGGCAAAGTGACCTTGGTGGGCTTCGGAACCTTCATGAAGGTGCGCCGCAAAGCCCGTAAGGGACGCAATCCCCAGACCGGCGAAGTCATCAAGATCAAAGCCGCCAACGTTGTGAAATTCAAACCGGGCAAGAAGTTAAGAGACGCTGTGTAAGTTCCCACTGCGCAAAATTTCAAAAGGCGACCTGCCGGGCTCGATGAAGCCGTCAGGTCGCCTTTTTTATTACCTAGTATTGACAGTCTCGTAAAAAGCAACAAACTCGTCATGCCGGACTTGATCCGGGGGCATCCGGCAAGAATGGATTCCGGCCTGCGCCGGAATGACAAAAATATGATAATTTCGACTTTTTACGAGTCCGTCATCAGGCATCCATCGTTTTTCGAAACACCGCCAGCGCCCGGTCCACGTCATCTGCGGTAACATGATAGTTGAGTACGGCCCGCATCCGGTCCGGCGCCGTCGGCAGTACCAGCACACCGTTTTCGGCCAACCGGGCCACCAGGGAAGAAGCGTCCATGCCTTCCCGGACCACACGGAAGTAGACGATGTTGGTGGTGACCCGTTCGGGGTCGATCTGCAGGCCGGGCGTCTGGGCCAGCCCCATGGCCAGTGTCCGGGCGTTGGCGTGATCCTCGGCCAGGCGATCCACCATTTCGTTCAACGCCACGATACCGGCCGCGGCAATGATGCCGGCCTGGCGCATCCCGCCGCCCACGGATTTTCGCGCTCTTCTCGCCTCGGCGATAAAAGATTCCTCTCCGCAGACCACCGATCCCACCGGGGCGGCCAGGCCCTTGCTCAAACAGAAGGTTACCGAATCCGCCGGGGCCGCCAGTTCGGCCGCATCCACGCCCAAGGCAACGGCGGCGTTGAAGATGCGCGCACCGTCGATGTGCAGTTTCAGACCGTGCCGGCCGGCCAGTTGGCCCACGGCCCGGGTATAGGCCGCCGTCAGCGGCACGCCGTTGCAGCGGTTGTGGGTATTTTCCAGGATAATCAGCCGCGAGCGGGGAAAGTGCACATCGTCGGGACGGATGGCGGCCTCAATGGTCGCAAGAGGAATGGTGCCGTCATCGTCATTGGGCAGGGTCCGCGGATGAATACCTCCCAGGGCCGAGGCCCCGCCCTGTTCGTAGAAAAACACATGGGACCGGTCGCCCAGAAGGGTTTCGCTCCCCCGCCCGCAGTGGGTCAGTTGGGCCACCAGGTTGCCCATGGTGCCCGAGGAAACCAGCATGGCGGCCGGCTTTCCCATCCGTTGGGCCGCCATCTCCTCCAGCCGGTTGACGGTGGGGTCTTCCTTGAACACATCATCCCCCACCTCGGCCTCGGCCATGGATTTTCTCATGGCGGCCGTCGGGCGGGTGATGGTATCGGAACGCAGATCGACGATGTCCATAAACGGTTATCCTTTTTTTTTCAGGCGCACCTGAATCGCGTTGGCGTGGGCCCCAAGTCCTTCGACATTGGCCAGGCAGACGATATCGCGGGCCTCTTTTTTGAAAGCCTCCGGCGAGTAGCGGATCAGGCTGGTTTTTTTCATGAAGTGGTCCACGGAAAGGGCGGAAGAGAAACGCGCCGTGCCGGCCGTGGGCAGAACATGGTTGGGGCCGGCCACGTAGTCGCCCACCGGTTCGGGCGTGTAGTTTCCCAAAAAGATGGCTCCGGCATTGCGCAGCCTCGGGGCCACATCCATGGCATCCGCCACCTGAAGCTCCAGATGTTCGGGGGCGATGCGGTTGGCCAGATCAATGGCCGTCTCCAGGTTCTCGACCACCATGATGGCGCCGAAAGCGGACAGACTCTGGCGGGCGATGTCGACCCGCGAAAGCGCCGCCAGTTGTTTCTCCACCTCGGCGATCACCGTCCGGGCCAGCTCCGCCGACGGGGTAACCAGGATGGCCGAGGCCAGCACGTCGTGCTCCGCCTGGCTGAGAAGATCGGCGGCGGTAAATGCCGGATCGGCCGTATCGTCGGCAATCACCAGGATTTCGCTGGGGCCGGCGATCATATCGATGCCCACCGCACCGGCCACCAGTTTCTTGGCCAGGGTGACGTAGATGTTCCCCGGACCGACAATCACATTGACCCGGGGAACGGTTTCGGTGCCGTAAGCCAAAGCGCAGATGGCCCAGGCGCTGCCCATTTTATAGACGGCATCCACGCCGGCTTTTTGGGCGGCAACGAGAAGTTGGGGGGCGACTTCTCCTGACGAGGTGGGCGGGGTAGCCATGACCACCTTGGGCACACCGGCAATCCTGGCCGGGATGGCGCCCATAAGCACCGAGGAAACCAGGGGGGTCGTGCCGCCCTTACCGCCCGGCACGTAAACGCCGGCGGCATCCACGGGATTGACCATCTGGCCCAGGAGGGTGCCGGAGCGCCGGGTGTCGATCCATGATTTCGGCAACTGCTGGCGGTGAAAGGATTCGATCTGGGCGGCCGCACGATTCAGTGCCCGCATGAAGCTCCGATCGACCTGCTTTCTGGCCGCTGCCATCTCCTTTGGTGTGACGGCCAGATTCTTTTCGGGCATCTTGGGGGCGTCGAACTCCCGGGTGTAGCGGATCAGGGCACTGTCCCCGTTCTGCCGGACATCCTTGATGATCCGGGTGACGACCTGAACGTCCTTTTTCCTGAAGTCGATCTCCCGCCCGATGATGGATTTCAGTTTTTTCTCCGCCGCAGTGGACGGGTAGTTAAATATTTTCATGGAACGTTTCCTTTCCAGGGGGAATCCGACATCTCTCTATAAGAGCAAGGTTTGGTTGGAATCCGCCTGCGGATATAAAATCATCTGGGTGCAGCGAAACAATGCAATCGTTTTTCCGGATTGCCGGTGGCTTACAATGGCATCCCATACCTGCGTAGTTCTCCCCATGTGAACCGGATGGGTGACACAGGCGACAGTTCCTTCCCGCGCTGTCCCCAGGTGGTTGGACTTCAGTTCAATGGTGGTGAATCCTGACGCACCTTCGGGCAAATTGGCGAGACATCCGTTGCCGCACGATGTATCCGCCAGCGTTACCACGCTGCCGGCAAAGAGAAATCCGTTCGGAGCGATGTTTGCTTGATTGATTTCCATTTCGGCCCTGACTTCGGCTTTACTGATGGAAGTAACGACAATACCGAGGTAACCTGGCAATTTGTCAGAAAATATCTCATTCAGATGTTCTGGGGTCGGCAAAACTCCTCCTTGTTGTGGTACATTTTGATCGTAAACAGGAGCAGCTTCTACCCCATTTTAAGTCTGCGGGTCAAATATTAATCTTCGATGGGCCATGAAGAAGTAAGTACTCTTTCCTTTTCGGAAATTCTAGATGCGGTCACTCGTTGCCAGTTTTATCCCCAACCCGACAAACAATGCACCAAGACCGCGATCCATCCAGCGCGAAACGGTTTTATTTCTGCTGAGATACCCGGTTAGTTTGCCGCCAACAAGAATCAGGGGAGGCTCAACGAAAGCGGCAACGACAATAATCAGAAATCCATGCAGAAACAGTTGCGCACTGACAGGCCCCGCACCGACTTCCACGAATTGCGGCAAAAATGCCAGGAAGAAGACGGCAACCTTGGGATTCAGGACCGCGACCAATGCGCCTTGCTGGAATATTCTCATCATTCCTTTAGGAGAAACCTGACCATTGGCAGAGACAATGGATCCTTTGGAGCACAGCGCTTGTATTCCAAGCCAGATGAGATAGGCCGCTCCGACCCACTTCACCGTTGAGAAGGCGACGGCAGAGGTGGCCAGAATGGCGGACAGTCCTAAAGCCGCAAAAAGGACATGGACAAAGGCACCCGTCCAGATACCGAACATCGCAAAGAAGCCTGACCGCACACCGCCTTTTGCGGTTTGACCAAGAATGAAGGCCATATCCGGCCCCGGAGACAGGTTCAGCAAAACGGCGGCTGTAAAAAACGCAACCCAATGGACCAGGGAATAATCGAACATTTTTTTATGGCTCCTTACTTTACCAAAGATACATACTTGATTTTTTATTGAGAATCTTCAATTCAAAGGATTCGGTACAAAACGTCTGACGAACGCCATAGCATACATGCAAAGGCAGCAAATGCTCCTCTCTCGGGTGACAATATCTTGCGTGGGGCGCATTCTCCCACTTTTCCAATCTGCCGGCTCTTTCGGATTCACCGATGTCCGGATTGGAACATGTATCGATCAACCATTGTTCGAAGGCTTCATTCATTGCTTTGCCGTCAATTGTTTCCGGTTCGAAAAACGCCCTCATATTATGAAAAGAAAAGCCTGAACCAATAATCAGCAGTCCATCATCGTTTATGCCGGAAAGCACGGATCCGATTCTGATATGATCGGCAGGGTTCAGGCTTTTTAGCAAGGATATCTGAATACAGGGAATGTCCGCATCGGGAAACATTATTTTAAGAGGCACAAACACTCCGTGGTCAAAACCTCTTTGATCGTCCAGCCGAGTTTGTATCCCTGATTGGCTGAACATTTCTCCGATTTGCTTCGCCAAAGAGGGTTCACCGGGGCACGGATATTCGATTCGATACGATTCTTCGGGAAATCCGTAATAATCGTAAATAAGTGGAGGATTTGCCGCAGAAGTAATGGTAAGGACTTCTTCTCCCCAATGCGCACTGATTACGACAATAGCGGATGGCTTATCCATCTTTGAAGCTAAATCGGTTAAGCTTTCAAACATCTCTGTATGTCCGTCATCACCGAGCAACGGCAAGGGACCGCCTCCATGAGATAAGAACAATACGCGAGGATGATGATTTCCCATTATGATTTCCTTTTAACCGATACCAGCAAGCCGATCATATAAACTTCGAGCATGGCCCAGGAATCGAGGTAGGTATAGAATCGAAAAAAGTTGGGCAGCAACAAAATATTGCGGCCCAGAGCGACCTGCACCAATACGATACCGAGCAGTGAAAATTCCAGAAGCGGCGCCAATACGCTGCAAAAAAGGACCATTAATGCGACCGGGACCATATCCCCCTCGGCCATCACGCGCACGGCACCGATCATGGTGTGGTTTGACTCGATGCCCAAAATCGACAGGTGCAGGATCGGCAGGAAATTGGACGGCCCGAAAAAGATCAGGCCCGCCGCAACGGCCGCCAGGGATTTGGCGATTTCGCCCGAACCATGGCCTTTGACCGGAGAAGAACAGCGCAGACATCTTAAGGCCGACAAAACGGGCCCGTCCGGCAGACGCATCAGCACATCGCACTCATGACAAATGACGAAATCGGTGGTTTTATGTTTTAATGCGGTATCGTTCATGTAAAAATTATATGGTGGCAGCCGCCAGGTCCCGGCGTTCCATTATTATTGCAAAGTAGCACAAAAAGCCTGTATTGCAACCGGATTATCCGGTTTACCGATTATTGAATCAAAATCACGATATGATTGCGGTTACGAGTTGACATCCGTCGGTTTCTATCGGTAGAAGTACAGGTTCCATGTGCCGATTCAGGCGTTTACCGGGCCGAACCACCACGCCCCTGACATATTCCAAATGGAGGTTTTTACGATGAAAGCGGACAGAATCTACAACTTCAATGCCGGACCGGCGGCCCTTCCCCTGCCGGTTTTGGAAGAAATTCAGGAATCTTTTCTCAACTTTGCCGGCTCCGGGATGTCGGTCACCGAAATCAGCCACCGTTCCAAATGGTTTGACGATGTCATCAACGATGCCGTTACGCGGGTCAAACGGATCCTGCAACTGGACGACCGCTTTCACGTGCTCTTTGTCCAGGGCGGCGCCAGCATGCAGTTTTGCATGGTGCCCATGAACCTGCTGGGCGCCGGGGATTCCGCCGACTACGTCAATACCGGCACATGGTCCACCAAAGCCATCAAAGAAGCCGAGATTCAGGGCAAATCCGTTAAAGTCGTGGCTTCTTCCGAAGACCGCAACTTCGCTTACATCCCAAAAGAGATTGCCTTTGACACGAATGCCGTCTTCGCCCACATCACATCCAACAACACCATCAAGGGAACCCAGTGGGCGCAATTTCCCGATACCGGCGGTGCACCCATCGTGTCGGACATGAGTTCGGACATCTTTTCGCGGCCGCTGGACATAGACAAGTTCGGGCTGATCTATGCCGGTGCCCAGAAGAACATGGGGCCGGCCGGCGTGTGCCTGGTCATCATCCGGGACGACCTGCTGGCCCGCACGCCCGGGGACATTCCCACCATGCTGCGCTACAGCACCTATGCCGATAAAAACTCCATGTTCAACACTCCGCCCTGCTTTGCCATCTATACCGTGCAGTTGGTGCTCAAATGGCTGGAGGAAACCATCGGCGGGCTGGGCAAAATGGAGGAACTCAACCGGAAAAAAGCCGGGCTGCTGCATGACTTCATCGACCAGAGCGATTTTTACCGGGCAACGGCGGACAAGGACAGCCGTTCGTTGATGAATGTTACGTTCCGCCTGCCCAGCGAAGAACTGGAAGCCGCCCTGGTGGCCGCCGCCCTGGAAAACGGCATGGGCGGCCTCAAGGGCCACCGCAGCGTGGGCGGATGCCGGGCGTCCATTTACAACCCCACGCCCCTGGCCGCCGTGGAATCTTTGGTGGACTTCATGAAAACCTTCGAGCGCGACAACGGATAGCGTTCGGCTCGGCCAATTCCCCTCAACAAGATACCTATTTTTTTTACTCCTATATAAAAATAGCTTCCAACCGCAAATCACCGACCACCCGCTTAGCGGGTGGTTTGATGAAGCCCCCTCCAAAGGGGGCTAAGACCCAAACCCATGAACGCCGAACATCGAACGTCCAACATCGAACTTCGAACAAGGCATTCTATCGTTTTTATTACGATTAAACCCTATTTCACAGACCGCTCCGATGACCGGTGCCTCTTTTGACAGATTGACGGAGCGAAGCGACCTCCGCATTCGACGTTGGACGTTTGATGTTCATTGTTCGACGTTCAAATAACTATTCGCCGGTTGAATGTCTCGCCGGACCGGTTCGAACATCTTCGGGTCGCTCGGGCATAGCCCGAGGTTTAATTTACTGCAATTATTTCACCCGAGTCGCGGCTGGAAGCTTCTTCCCTGCCCTGTCTCCTCCCGGCGGAATCGGCGCTCTCATATAGTCCATGGGAGAAAGGCGCAAATTCACTTTCCGCCTGTGCATTTTCTTCGTTTGTCCCCCACCAAACAATATTTTCAATCATAGCCTGTCGACGCTCCCTCCCGGTTACTCTTTTCACCGTTATGACCATTGGTTTCACATACGGGAAAGAAACAAACAAAAACGACCTGAAATCAACATTATGCAAAGAGCAAGCGTTATGATGTAATTTTTCGTTTTCCTTGACACTACCCATAGATACCAATTATGACAATATAAAGAAGAAATGGATTGAGGACCGACCAAGGGAGCGTTTCCGGTCCGAAGATTATCCGTAAGGCACCATCTTTTCGATCAACAACCGCCAAGCCGCGGGTTCGGTTTGACATCACCTTCACTTGTACAGGAGGGACACAATGGACAAAATCTTGAGAATCGACGTAGGGGCCCCCGGAGGACCGGCTGCCAAGACCGAAGCCCTTGGATCCTACGCCGGCCTGGGAGGCCGTGCAATGACTTCGACCATGGTGGCCAAAGAGGTGCCCCCCACCTGCCATCCGTTGGGAGGCGCCAACAAGCTGGTCATCGCACCGGGAATGCTCAGCGGTTCGGCCGCGGCCATCTCCGGCCGGATCAGCGTCGGCTGCAAAAGCCCGTTGACCGGTGGGATCAAGGAGGCCAACTCGGGCGGCCAGGGTGCCCAGGTGATGGGACGGTTGGGCTACGCAGCCATCGTTCTGGAGGGCAAACCCACCGATGACCGCCTCTACAAAATCATTATTAACAAAGAAGGCGTAACCATAGAGCCCGCCGACGAACTCAAGGGGTTGGGCAACTACGCCACGGTCGAAAAGCTGGCCACCAAATACGGCCAGAAGGTGGCCTGCATCACCATCGGCCAGGCCGGCGAAATGAAGATGTCGGCCGCTTCCGTAGCCTTCACCGATGTGGAGCAGCGCCCCACCCGCCATGCCGGCCGCGGCGGCGTCGGCGCCGTTATGGGAGCCAAGGGGATAAAGGCCATCGTCCTGGACGACGAAGGCATGAAAATGCGTCAACCGGCCGACCCCGAGAAGTTCAAGGCAGCCAACAAAACCTTTGCCGAGGGCCTGCGCAAGCACCCGGTCACCGGCGAAGGGCTGCCGGCGTTCGGCACCAACGTGCTGACCAACGTGGTCAACGAGGCCGGCGGTTTTCCCACTCACAATTTCAAGACCGGCCAGTTCGAAGGGGCATCCAAGATCTCCGGCGAAGCCCAGGCGGCCCTGGAAAACGAACGCGGCGGGGAAGGCTCGGCCACCCACGGCTGCCACCGGGGATGCGTGATCCGCTGTTCGGGGACCTTCTACGACAAGGACGGCAACTTCGTCACCAAGCAGCCCGAGTACGAAACCGTCTGGGCCCATGGCGGCAACTGCGGCATCGACGATCTGGATGTAATCGCCCAGCTGGACCGCATGGATGACGACTTCGGGCTGGACACCATCGAAATGGGCGCCACCATCGGCGTGGCCATGGACGCCGGCCTGGCCAGCTTCGGCGACAGCCAGGCGGCCATCAAACTGCTCAAGGAAGTGGGCGACGGCACGCCGCTGGGGAGGATTCTGGGCAACGGCGCCGCCGTCACCGGACAGGTGTTCGGTGTGGAGCGGGTCCCCGTCGTCAAGCGCCAGTCCATGCCGGCCTACGACCCCCGCGCGGTCCAGGGCATCGGCGTCACTTACGCCACCACTACCATGGGGGCCGACCACACCGCCGGCTACGCGGTGGCCACCAACCTGCTGGGCGTCGGCGGCAGCGTGGACGCCCTCAAACCCGAAGGCCAGGTCGAACTGTCCCGCAACCTTCAGATCGCCACGGCAGCCATCGACGCCACGGGCATGTGCCTGTTCATCGCCTTCGCCATTCTCGACCAGCCGGAGACTTTCAACGCTCTGGTGGATCTGATCGGCGCTTTCACCGGACAGGACCTTACCGCTGACGACGTTACCGCGCTGGGCAAATCGATTCTGAAGAGCGAACGGGAATTCAACAAGGCCGCCGGGTTCACCGCCAAAGACGACCGGCTGCCCGACTATTTCAAGAACGAGGCCCTGGCGCCCCACAACGTCACCTTCGGCGTTACCGACGAGGAGTTGGACACCGTCTTCAACTGGTAACGGCTGCTCGCCAGGATTTCAAGCCATCCCAACCACGGGGAGATCCACTCGGATCTCCCCGTGTTCCGTTGGATTCCTGGCTTACCTTATTGGAGGAAACGACATGATCGAAGTCGAGCTGGGGGTCGATGCCGCAAGCCTGCCGCCCTTTTTCTCGCTGTTGGAAAAGGGTGTGGTTCTGTCCGCCGTCACCGGCTGCACCCTGAGAGAATTTCTATGCGGACAGTTGGGCCTTTCCCAGGCCTACCTGGACCAGCGCATCCAAACCCTTTTTCTGGACGCTCGGCCGGTTGACGATGTGGATGCGGCGGTGGTCCAGGACGGCTGCACTCTGGCGCTCAGCGCGGCCATGCCCGGTCTGCTGGGAGCCACCATGCGGAAAGGCGGCCGCTACGCGGCCTTTCGCCGGGATATTTCTCAACAATCCGACGAGAAACGAGCCGTTGAAAAATCGGGGCGGGTAACCGTCAAGATGTTCAACATGGTGGCCAGGGAATTGGGGGGGCGAATTCTCGAAAAAGGCGTCGAAATCCATGGCCGCGATCTCCAGCAGATTGCCGAACGTATCCATGCCGTCTCTTCCGGCGCCGTCGTCGAGGCGCGTCTGGATGGACAGAAGACCGCTGTGGATGCAGATCTTTTCCCGTCGCTGGCCTCCCAACGGCTGCGCCTTTTCGTCAAGGCCACCGGACAACCCGCACCCAATCACGACGCAATATCTTAAGCCTTACTAAAGTCGAGCTTGCCGCAAATTCAAGGCAGAAGCCGTTTTTAGGGGCTTTTCAAATCCGGCCGTTTCGTATACGATCTTACGAATAGCCAACCCATCCACCGCCTGTGGAGAACTGCCATGGAAGACGACCGCTCCATTGCCGAGCTGATGACCGCGGTGGCTGGACAATACCGCCGGCGGATCGACGACCCGACCCTGCCCAAAAACACAACCCGCCTGGAAACCATTCGCAGGCTTGAACTGATCGCCCAGAGCATCAAAGGCCTGATGAAGCACGAGCAGGAAACCTTGTAATCATTATTCAGCGGTGGGCCTTGATGTCATTCCGGGAGCGTGGTATCTTTTCCATTAGTTGATGACGATCCGTGCTTTTCCGATTCGAACGGATACCGCACCCGGCAACTTCTCACCATCGAATCCGAACCACCCCACTGAACCAGCAAGTTGACCACGAACAGGCCGCATCACTGCCCCCTTGTGGGGACATCGATCACCCTAACATCCATGAGGTGCCCGATGAAGCGTCCGATCACTCGCTTTACGATAATCTGCGGATGCGTGCTGATCCTGCTGCTGACGGCCACCGGCCAAGGTGGCTGCGATACCGGCAGCGAAAGCGGCATGTTGTCGTGCATTCCCGATCTTAAACATGCCCAGACTGCACTGGCCCAACGCCGGGGCACCCGATTCATCGCCCTTCTCCAGAAAACCGGGTATAAGTATATCCGCTCTGACGACTTTGACTGTCTTTATGCAATGGTCAAGTCGTTCGACAAAAGCTCCTTGACCATCCGGGAGGCCCGCTATTTACTCTTATACCGGATCATCGCCCAGATGGGCCAAAAATATTTCGTGGGTGCCTATATTGACTACGACTGGCTGATCAACATGCCGGGCGTTAAAACGGATCCCGATTTTAACAAGCTCATGGAGAGCCTCATTAGCAGAATTTGTTCGCCGGCGGTCAACCGATTCAAGCATAACGTCAACCGGTTGTATACCGCCCATTTGGCAGCAGGCGATGGCGATTCGAAGGCCAAGGAAGAGAATCTGTATTCTTATTTGTTCAATTTTTCCGACAAACGGATGATGGATTGGGATTTTCTCACCCTGAAACGTTGTTTCGAATCGGTCGATCCTCGACGACTCTCCATCGAAGAACAACGGATTTTCTATTCAACCCTCGTAACTGTCAATCTTCAGCTCAGTCGTGTCGACAACGCCTACCGGGCATGGATGGCCTGTCGGAACCTTTCGGAAAACTATCCTTGGGAGGCGGACTCCTGGGATTCGCTGGAAACGACATTTGGCGAGATCTGTGCGGGTGGCGTTGATTGTTGTGGCGCCGGAGGCCTTCTTGGGGATTCGAAGGACGATATCGCGGAACGCGTTTTCGCCGCCATCGCACGCTTGGAAACGAACACGATAGGCGACCGGCGATGCACGGGAGGCTGGGTATGCGTAAAAGCGGCCCTCGAACGCATGGTCTCACCGGAAAATTTTTTCAAGGCGACTCAAAAGGATGGTGTACGGAAGCTTTTCTACCTTGCTAAAGCCAATATGGTGCTGGAAGATGATCAGATCGCCCATCGTCAACTTCTGGGCCTGAAAGCATCCCCGGAAATCGCCGGCACCATATACAGCGCCCCTGTGGACCAAATGCTGGAAACATGCGCGAATCGCCTGCGCCAAAGCCGACGAACGTCATTGGTGCACAAGCTGGCAGACCTCTCCAGTATTTTTTATCACACCGCTCGCAACCGATTTATTATGATTACCGTTTTTACCTTTCTTTTCACTTTTTTCTTCATTCGTTGGCATAGGCTTTTCAAGGAAGATCAGTCCACAATGGCGTCCTTTTTCAAGGCCCTGGAAAAACTTGTGCAAAAGTTGCCCGATTTGTCATTGCCGCGGTTTACTTTTGGATGGCTTCGGCACTTAAAACGCCCCTTTGGATGGCTATGGTCACGATACGGGTGGGACAACTCCAATTTTCGCAAAGACCTTCAATCGTTCCAAAGACATCTGAAAAAATGGAGCACCGGATTAGAAGATTTATTGGGGGACAATGAACCAATGCGCTGCAGGACATTTGACCCCGAGGACGGTCGAGTGGATGCCGGCGAAGGAATCCCCAATATGTTGAAGGATTATCCCGGTCTCGATGTGGACATTCGGGACCGCAGCCGGATGATGGTGGAGCAGTTGAGCGTCCACGTCCCCTACCCCATCTGCATTATTTCTCGAATACCCGGCTACAAGCCCGGTCGCCGCTTATGGTATTACATGGCCTCGGGTAGCGCCCTTTCTATGCTGGCCACATGGGTCTTTTCCTTCGGCAGTCCCGTAGCGTTTCGGGAACATGTCATGTTCTTCTTTCTGTTGACGGCAACCCTGGTGGCCGCCCTCACCGGGATACACATCATGACCCGTAGAACTTTGCACTCCATAGAAAAAATCGCGACCATGATAGGCAGCGATGACACACTTGAACGATTAGGGCAACAGATCCGCATCATGTTCCGATCCCCATGGCAGTTTTTCGTCGCATTCGTACTCTACGGCCTCTTCTTTATCATCTCCGAGGGTCAACTGCCCTCCATACACGTCGTCGTCATCCTGATCATCTTTGTGGTGAGCCCCATCCACTGGATGATGATCAGTTCCCTATTCTTTACCCGAGAACTGTGCAAGCTGGAAAATCTTTCCGTAAACCCCCTTTCTCCCTTGAAAACATGGGGACTTCAGAAATGGATCGCGGTCATCGGGACGTTTGCCACCACCGGAAGCATCATCATCACCTTCTCCGCATCTATTCCCGTAATCATGCAATGGGAACACCTGCGAGGAAAGGACCTTTTCTGGATCTGCGCCATGCTGCCACTGCTGCTGGCCTATTGGATCTATCCTTATTTCAAGATTCGGAAAATGGTGCGAGAATTCAAGCTCCAGCGCATGCATTTCATCAAGGCCAACATTTCCATTGCTTATGACAAGTGGCAGGCTCTGACCAGCAAAGAACCGGAGAATGTCGATGCCGAGCGGCGGGAGGAGATCGAGCGGCAGATGGACCGGTTGAACCGCTACCATGGTCTGTTCAAGGTCATTGACCAAAGCCCCGAATTTTTCGTGGATTTTTATTCGATCCTGGAACTGGCCAAGGTGATGGGGTTCCCCTCACTCTTTGCTCTGATCGTCTACTTCATGCGGCTGTTTTAATTCCAGGGGCAGCGTAAACCCTAACGTTGCAAAAGCCGGAGGGCTTCAGAGACAAGGCGCCGAGGGTGAAGCTGTAATGATTCTACCGCGAGCCCTCGGCAACGCGGTATCTGAAGTCCTCCGACTTTCCCGAAAGGGTCGAAAAGATGCCTAAATCATTGTTACCTGAAGGAATTAACAAATGGCGAATTCGAACATAACTTCTTTCGATAGCTATTCTTGCTTAGATAACAATAGGTAACAATGATTTAAGCATCTTTTTATGCAACTATAGGGTAAAGCCAATATCGAAAATCTTGTGGCAGGAGGGGCAGATGAACAGCCAAAGCGTGGTCCGTTCCTGCTTGCGGAACATGGAGTGGAACCCATCCCGGTAGCCGCAGGCCGGACAAATTCTAAACTCCTCTGACATCTCAATTTTCTTTACTTCTTGATCCACTGTCTTTCCTCCTCTGGCGAAATTCAACGGCGATTCGACCATCGAACACCGCCTGATTTAAAGCGGTATAAATCCAGAATGCTGTCGGCATTGTATAAACTCCCACCTTCAAATTCAATGCCGATCTTGGGAATACCGGCTGGCCGTTAGCGCGTCCTGCCCCCGAACCAGTCCACCATTTCGCGCACGGTCTGCTGGTCGAACTTGAAGCGGAACTGCACGAAGGGACCCTGGGCCGTATAACTACCCTGGGAGAAATCCTCGTCTTCGAATCCGATGAAGTTGTATCCGACGCTCAGCCAGGCGTTCTTGACGATGGCGTAGCCCACGGATGCGCCGGCGCTATAGTCCACCTGTCCTGCATTCCAGGAGTGCAGTACGCTGGTACGCAGGCCAATATCCCAGTGCCGGGTGATGTCATAGCGGGCTTCCAGGCCGATCAGATCGGTAAACCCCGTGTAGGTTTCGTCGTCGAAGGTGTCCAGCACGAATTTGGCGCCGTATTGCCCGGCCAGTTGCAGCCGATCGTCAGGCTTGTAGTTAAAGTTGAGGTTGTTGACGATTCGCCGGCTGTCCGAGTCGTTGCCTGTGCCATCGATGCGATCGAACTTGTACTCCAGGCGGTCCAGCACGATCCAGCAGGTATTTTTGGGCCGCCAGGCCATGCTCATCCGCAGGTCGCCTTCGGTGTAATCCTGACCGTTTTCCGCGTCGGTGATATTGAGCTGCAGCCCGGCCGAAAGCCCCAAGCCGCGTATGGGCTCGACGATGAAGCCGCTGAGCAGGTTCCACTTTTTCTCGTCATCAGAAAAACGGGTTTCTGCACGGGAAGTCCAGGACCACAAATCGGCCCGGTATCCGGCCCCCAGGCTCAAGGCGGTGAAGTCGTCGTCCGCAAAGCTGTCCGAACCGGTGTCCGACTGACCGTCGAGGGTATGGCTGCGCTCGAACCCGCCGTCCAGGGACCAGCGCTCGCTGATCTGCCAGGTCTGGTCAAGGCCCAGATTGGCGAACACCCGCCGGGAGTCTTCGCTGTACTCCCTGCCCACCGAGGTGCCCAACTGGCCGCCGCGCCAGGGTGTGGCCCGGACGCCGGCCTGCGTGGTCTGAGTGTCCTCGTCGCTGCCCCAGGTCAGCTCCTGCTCGCCGAACAGGGAAACCGTGTCGGTGAGGCGAAAATCGGCGCCAAACAGGGTCCGGGTGGGGTAGTCGCTGCTGTTGTCGCCGCTGCTTAAAAGCTGCTCGTGGTCCAGCCGCAGGCCGAGGCGATTCTCATAAAATGACCGAGACGCACCGGCCAGCAGCATGTTGGAGCGGTCCGTGGTCCCGTCGGACAAACGGTCTTCAGCCAGACGAAAACCGCTGTATAGCCGGTAGTCGCCACTGTCGTAGGTGGCCCGGCTTTCGCCCATGTCCCGTTCGGCGTCGTTGTCCAGATTGTACCGGCGGTACAGGTCGGCGCTGAGGGTAACCGCCCGGTTGAACCGATAGTCCGCCTCGACGCCGATCTTGCGGGTCCCCGTCTCGCTGGCGTTCTGCTGGCCCAACCCGTATTCTTCGCCCTGCTCGCGGCCGTACAGCCTGGCGTTCGTCTTTTCCGAATGGTAGTTCCATTCCGCCAGCCAGGCGTCGTCACGCAGGGTATCGCCGGTTTCCTCCCGCCGGGTGGCGGCAAATTCCGCCTTGAGCGAATTTTTCTCATCCACCTTCACAGTGATGTCGGCACCGCCAAGATCGCCATCGGCATTCGTCGGTCCTTCATGAATATAGCTCGCGCCGACCTCCACCCGCCCGTCGAGCATCCGGGCCGCGCCGCGGCCGCCATAGGTAAACGCTTCCTCGCTCCGGTCGTCGGATTCATACTCCACGACGATATAGACGGGATTGAAATCGGCGTCCCGGCTGTAGACCGGGGACTTGAAAAACAGGGTGCCCTCATCGCAGTCGATGGAGTAGTCCACATGCCGGGTGAGGGTTCGGGTGGACAAGATCACGTCGCTTTTATAACGGTCGCGGGTTTCAATAGTGACCGTTTCAGAGTTGATCAGGATGCTGGAGCGGGTGAGTCGATACAGCCCCGATGTCCCGTCACCCCGGATCTCGTCCTTGACATAAGCCTGGTCGGTCTCGCTTGCAAAGCCGCTGAAGGAGAAGTCTCTGCCGGCGAACTCGGTTTTCAGGCCGTTGAGGCTTCGGCTGTATTTGCTCAACTCGGTTACGGTCAGACCGGTGTCGTAGTCGCCGAACAGCAGGTAGAACTGCTTGCGCTCCAGCTTCACATACAGCTTGCGGATGCTGGCCGCATCGTACTGCTGGGTGGTTGCATCACCGTACAGGGTGTAGTAGGCGTCCGGATCGATGGTCTGGAAAAGCGCGTTGTCAGAATCGTCGCGATCCTTTTCGGAGTCGTAGGCCAAGGTCAGCAGCCACTTGCCGCGTACCTTGCCCTTGGCAAAGAAGGCCACCCGGCCGTCCTGGTAGAACTTCTCTTCCGCGTCGGCATCGGAGAGGTTTTCCATGTTGCCCGAAAGGGTGTTGTAGCCGGCCGTCCCTTCGGCGAGGCCGACGATGATCCACTCCCGCAAAAATGGCTGGACGTAAATCTCGGCATCCACAACCGCATCGTTGTACCCCAGGGAAATCCGGTAGCGGCCGCTGGCGGAAACCGGCGCAAAGCGGGCCTGGCCGTCGTCCGTCACGGAAACCGTCTCGGATGTTGACGGTCCCTGGCGATTGAGGCCATCGCTTTCCGGCCGACAGGGCTTCAGGGTGCCGTCCCGGATTTCCAGTTCGGCCGGTGCATGGATCAACTGTCCCCGGCTGTCCAGCAGTTGCAGGTTCAGGGTTACCGGGGTCTTGCCGTCGGCCACGTTGCCTTCCGACGTCAGCAGCCGGATGGCTGTAATCTGACCGGTCCGGACCACCTGGCAGGTCTGCTTGAAACGGGCGTTGCCGAAGGGGCCGATCCCCTGAATCTCCAGGGTATGCACGCCGGCGGGACCGAAATCGACGCCGATATAGGAATAGAGCGAGTACTTGCTGCCCGGATCCTTCAGGGTGAAACCGATACGTTTATTTGAAACTTCCTTGCCGTCCAGCAGCAGCCGGGGCGTCAGCCGCGCATCCAGGCGCACGCGAACCGCATTGACCGGGTTGACCAGGCGGCTGTCGTCGGCCGGGGCAAGGATGCCCGCTTGCTCATCCGTAGATACGGCCTGATCCTCAGCGTCCGGTTGGCCGCATCCGGGATTGCGGTCCCGGCCCGCCACGGGCGCGTCCGGATCCACGCCGGGCTTGCGGATCACATGGAAATCGGCCCGCCACAGGGTGCCGCCCTGCAGGTCGACGAACTGGGACCAGGCGGTGCCGGCGTGGCGGGTATTTTTCTCGCAGGCAAACATCTCGACGCTGTCCGGCAGGCTGTCCACATCCAGTTGCACCACATGGGAGCCCCTGGACACCCCTTCGAAGTGATACATGCCCTGCTTGTCGGTGATCACGAAGGTTCCGTCTTCCATGTAAATGCGGACCCCCTCGACCCCATCGGCCGCCTCGGCAGGAAGGTCTCCGCAGTTGTCGGCGATCACCCGGCCCACAATGGTGTTCGTACTGCGGAACAGGTCCTCTTTCACCTGCACCGTGGCTGTGGCCGTGTTGGAGCCGTTGCCGGCATCGTCGGCGGCCGTGGCCGTGTTGACGTTCTCGCCCAGCCGCGCCCCGGCGGCCACTTCCACGACATAGCGCACCGCGACCGCCTCTCCGGCCGCCAGACTGCTCGGGCTGAAGGTGAGCATGCGGCCGTTGGCCGATATTGCCGGTTCGTTCATCGACTCGCCGTCCAGCCGAGCCGATCCGTTCTGGTACCGGAAGCCCAGCGGCAGGCGGTCGACGATCACCACGCCATTGGCGGCCTGCGCATCGGTATTTTCCAGGTCCAGGGTGTATTGAAGGAAATCGCCGATGGCGGCGGTATCTTCCGAGACGCTTTTTCTCAGCCACAGGGTTCCGGCCAGCGGATCCACGGGAATGTCCAGATTCACCGACGCATCCGGATTGATGATGAACGCCTCGCCCCGCGATCCCGGGTCCAGGATGGCAAAGGGACCGCCGGGAAGGGCCTGCAGCTCGGCAGTGGACACGGTCGAAGGAGCCTGGTACCCATCCGGCGGGTCGATCTCGATGCGGTAGCTTCCTGAAGCGACAAAGGGAAAGCGAAATTCTCCGGTCGAGAATGAATAGGTTTGGCCGGAACCGTCGGTGGCCGTGCCGCCGGAGGTGATCGTGGCGGGAAACGAACTGATCCCGTCGTCGCCGTACACCGTGGCCGGCCGGCCGGTGGAGACGTCGATCAAGGTCAGTTCCACGCCGTCCAATGGATTGCCGCTGCTGCTGTCGAACACGATGCCGTAAGGGTCCACCAGCGCCGTCGTCGTGGCCGTATCCGTGCTGTCGGCACTGTCTGCATATTGGGCCGTCACCGTCTGTTCGGCGGCCACATTAAGCACCCCGTCGAAGGCGGTCGCCGTTCCGGAGCCGGAGCTTTGAATATAGCCGATAAAAACGCCGGTGTTCGGGCCGGTTTCCGTGAGCAGCAGCAATTCGCTTTCTCCGCTGGAAGAAATGGATAGTAACACCCATACGGTTTCCGCCGTCGTCGGATACTGGTCCTGGTCACCGTCGGTCACCTGGATGAAAACCGGCTCGTTCTGGTGATAGGTAGCGGCCTCCACCAGCGGCACCGGGATGCTGAGGTCGATGGGCGTGCTGCTTCCAACGGCATAAACCTGGTTGATGGACTGGGTGCCGCCGGTGGTGCTGCTGGATGTCGTGGGCACCGCCACGGTAGTGGCGCCGGTCACGGAAGGTGCGTAGCGGTAAAATGAGATATTGGATGGAGTGGACGTTTTCAACCAGGCGGTCACCGATGCCGATGAAATCACGCCACCGGAGCCGGAAAGCTGCGCCGAATTGGTAAACGAAGTAACGGCCCCTGCCGTCCCCCAAGAAAGCGCCACCGCCAGCAGCACCGCGAGAAAAAATCCCGCAATGCGGCTGGCTGCGCTTGTCGTTGCCCGCTCAAAAGGCAGGCATGTGCGCGGTGGCAGGTTTGGGTTCATGAATCGGGGCCGTCATCCGGTTAATTGTTGATGGTTACCTGGTAGACGATGAAAACGCTTTCGGTTGCCGCGACCGTTCCACCGATTGTGCTGGTGGCGCCGGTGCCCACGTTAACGGTGAGCGTGGCCCCCGAAAGGGTCGCGGCATCCGTATCTGCATCCTGGCTGAGCGTGCTTTCGGTGCCGTCTGCAGCCACATAGGTCACTGCGTCGCCGCTGTAGGCATCGGTCACCAGGGTCACGAAATCGGTGGGCAGCACATCGTCGATGGCGCATCCGGTGATGTCTCCGCCACCGGAATTCTCCGCCATGAGCAGGTATTCCAGCGTGTCGCCGGGCGCGCCAGTGACCCCGCCGGTGTAGTAGTCGTTGGGCGCTCCGCCAACCGTGAAGGACCGCATGCCGGTGGTCCCGTTGGCGTCGTCCACATTTCTCACATACTTGGTCAGGGTGGCGGTGCCGCTGGTGTACGCGGCATGGACTTCATCGGCGGCACTGGAACCGGCGGTGCTGGATGCCGTGGTTTGCGCGGTCACCACGATATCGGTGCCCGTGGTGACGACGGTCCCGGAGCTTACGGCCAGGGTGAACGTCGTTTGTTCCAGGACCGAGACACCGGCGGCCGGTGCTGCGGGCAGCGCGACCGACAAAGTGATGGAGGCCGTGCCCGTTGTCGGATCGCTGACGGCCATGACCGTACGCGTTTCACCATCGACGACCACGGTATCTCCTACCGCGATGCCGTTTACGGTGCTGTCCGTGTTGTCGCCGTCGGAAGGCACCTGGAGCACGGTATCCGTACTGCCGCTGACCGTAACGGTCGCGCCCAGGTCAACGGTAGCGCTTGCCACGGTAGCATCCGCACCGCTGGTGTTGGTCTGGTCGGTTACGCTGCTGGCAATCGTGTAGGTGTCCGGGCCGTTTCCGCTGGCCGTGATGGTGTAGGTGAAATCCAGATCCGTGTCGGCACCGGCATAGGCGATGGTACCGTCGGCCGGGGAATCGATGGTGGGAATGCCGGGCACATGGGAAACGGTGACGGCAACCGAAGCGGTCACGGTCTGGGAACCCGAACCGTCGTCAAAGGTAAGGGTGGCCTCGCTGACAATCTGCGCGTTGGCCGCCACATCGGCCAGGGCGCGTCCGATGTGGACGCATAAAGTGAACAGAAAAAAGAGCGCGATGATCGAAATCACTTTTCTCATGACGCACCTGTCCATAATGAGGTAACTGTTCAGGCGTTGGGACGAATCCCGGCGCCAGTTACAGGTTCATTTCAGATGCATCAATCGATGGTGACCCGGTAGGTGATCACAAAAGACTCACCGTTGAATACTGTACCGCCGGTCGACGTGCTACCGTTCTGGCCGTCTCCTAAATAGAAGGTCATGGCGCCTGTACTGGTATCATGATCGCCGGAAACGTCATCGATGTTCTCGTCGTCAGCGATTTCGGAAATGTCGCCCGTATTACTGACAGGGTCGATGTATGTTGCGAAGTTGCCCGCGGCAACAACCAGTGAAGTATAATCCGGGACAGTGTCGGTCATGATGACATTGGCGGCATCACCGCCATTGTTGGTGATGGTTACTTGATATTCCAGCACATCGCCGGAAACACCGGTAGCAGAGGCTTCAAAGGTGCCTCCGGCAGTGACATTACTGACCAATTTCTCAATAGTAAGATTGACTGCAGTAAATATGGTCGTAGTATCTTGCAAATCGATCACGTTATCGCCAAACCCGCTGTCGGTTGCTGTGCGTATGTCTACCGCCACGGTACCGTCCGTTCCGACGATATTGGCCTCAGCGTACACCTGCACGCGAAAAAGAGCCTGTTCACGAGCAAGCGTTCCGACCAGACCACTACCAAAAGACGGAGCTGTATTTGCCCCGTTCGCATTAGCAGCCAGGGCGACCTCAACCGGCGTCTCTGTAGTCAGCGCTCCCGTGTCACCGTGAGCATTCCCATCTGCATGGGTGTGGCTGGCGATACTGCCGGCGGTCACATTGCTCACGAGGTAGTCAACGCCGTTCACCACAAGGATATCTCCGGCTGCAAGGCCGGTAAATGTTCCACCTGGAAAGCGCAACGTATCCGCCGCAGGCGCATCAATGATAACAGAGGCTTCAAGAGTCACTGAAGTGGGATTGGTAGCAATGACCGTTGTTTCGTCAGCCGAGAGCAGTTGTGTGGATATCGATTGACCGGCAACGTTGGCGACAGCATCCGTGGCTACATCTAAGAAATACTCATCATCACCGTTCGCGTTGGATGTAATGGCATAAAGATACGAAGCCGTAATTCCGGAAGAAACCGTTTGCCCATTCGGGGCGGCAGCATTTGTTCCCGTATCGCCCGTTGTGGGTCGACCGGAAAGGGTCACCCCAGCCTCAACCAGGGAGACAGTTACTGTTGCCGCGGCGTTGGCGGTGAAACTTTGGTTACCGGATGCATCGGTATAGTTAACAGTTACGACATTGAGAATCACTGCGTCTGCACCGCTTAGAGCGAAGGCGTTGGAATATAATGTTAGCAAGCCTATTGTCATAACGACTGCGACGGTCAACAGTCTATTGCCAACTCCTTTGTTGCTTCTTTTTTTTCTCATCCATCTTACCTTCATTTATTTCTCCTTTTCCTTGGTCGCTTTTAGCTGACGTACTGGTTTCGGGGGATAACATGTTACGGGGGATAACATGTAAGGAGGAGCCTTAACGAATTGTTACTATTTGCTCTCGGGTCCGGCCCGGGACCACTCATCTCTCTTTTTTCTTCTTGTCTTCATATTCTCTCCATTTGGTATAAAATTCATTTTGATTTTCATGCAAAATTCAGGACTTATTTAACCGTAGCCCGATACCCCAGTTTCAGAATTTTTCCCGGCAGCACCTCCGCGATGGTCCAGCGAATGTGGGTATACTCTTCCGGGGCGGCAATACGTTTCCCGGCCGAACCGTCGTCTTGCTTCACCAGTACCGTCAGGCGAGGCGGCAGGCCGTAGCTTTGACCGCCGTCAGCCGAGAAGACGATTTTGGTTCCCTCGCCGTAAGCGCTGTCGGCGACGTAGGCCGTGCCCTCGGGCACCGGATTGTTGAGCACCACGTTGGCGGCCTTTTCATCGCCCCGGTTGGTGACCGTCAGGGTGTAGAAAAGGGTCTGCCCGCTCTCCACCGTGTCGGCGGCCACCCGCTTGACGACGGTCTTGCCGTTTTCGACGACAGACATCTCTTTTTCCGCGGAAATTTTCACCTTGACCTCGGGTTTGGCCCAGGCGTCCATGGGCAGAAGCATCAGCGTCAACGCTGCCAGCATCAAAAATGTTCTTGTTCTCATTTTTCTTTCCTCCATTTGATTTGAAGCAAATTATTCTCATTTCACGATCACCTGATATCGCATGACGAATCCTTCACCACCTCCGTCGAGGCTGCCGTTGATCGGCAGCCTCCAGTGGGACACGTTGGCGTCATACCCGACCGGCGCCCCGCCGCCTTGCGAAACTAGCGGGCCGTATCCGTAAGTGGCTCCATCGTCGTCGGAATAGACCGGTGTCCCCATCGTCAGTCCGGTCGGTGCGCTGACCAGATCGAAGGGCAGAAAACCGCTGCCGTCATAGACGATGCGCAGGGCCGTGTAAGGGCTCATGGCATCGTCCAGCTCGACGTTGGCGGCTGCGCCCGTGCCGGTGTTGACCACCTGAACGGTATAGGTGATCAGGTCTCCGGGGACGGCGGTGGCACCGCTGGCAGATTTGATGACGGTAAGCAGTGGGGCGCCCACGGTCAGGGACGCCATTTGCTGGTGGGTGATGGTGCCCTCGGTGCCTTCCGCTGCAGTGACCACGGCCGTCCAGGTGCCGTCGCTGCCGATGGTTGGCAAGTTCAGGGCGTACTCGTAAATCTTGATGGCATCCCCGCTGTCCGCCACTTCGGTCATAGCGTAGCTGCCGGTTGTCGAGGGTCCGCCGATATCTACGTCGGCACCGCTGATGTCGAAACTGCCGAAGGGATCGCTGACGGTGGCGCGAACATACACGTTCTCTCCGGGAGAAGCCGATGCAATCGCGTCACCGTCGGGATAAGCGGCGTCATAGAACGCGACCGCATCCACGTTGATGACGGTGTCCGTCGCAAGGGCCACCCGGGAGATGTCGCTGCCGGACAGGGTGTAGACCCTGACGTCCCGGTTGCCCCATCCCCATCCGCTGGAGTCATTGTTGATCGTCAACTGTAGCTCGGAACCGGCCGCCAGGTTGGTGACGCCCGACGAAGTGAAAGTGAAGGTATATGCCCGCACCGTGCTGTTTAAAAAAAGGGACTGATTGGTAAGCGTGCCGATGGTCCCGGTGGTGGTTCCGGAAGACGACAGTTCCAGGCCCAAGGTGACGTTTCCCCAGTTGCCGTCGCTTCGCAGCAAAAGGGTCACGAGGATATCCTCGCTGTCGTCGATCTGGAAATCTTTCGCGAGGGCCGGGGTGAGGGTCCAGGTCTGGTCGTTATTGCGACGGATACGCTGGTATTCCTGGGTGGACGGAGGGATTCGGGAGAGATCGGTATTAGAGGCCAGGTAGAGTTGTTTGGTTCCCGAACCGGGCGGACTGGCCACCGTCATGGTAGCGGCCTCGGGGCTGGCGACGGTGGCGCCGTCCAGGATGACCGTGGCCGTGTTGTCGATGGAAATTCCTGAAGGCGCAGACGCCTCCACGGTGACATCGAAAACCACGGTTGTACTGCCGTAGGCCGCCACATTGATGCCGGAGACGTATAGGTAGCCGCTGCCGTTGGCGCCGGTGCCGTCGGGCGTGGAAGCATCGACGACACCGGTGGGAATGCTCACCACCGTGAAATCGGACAAGTTGGCGGGAATCGTATCCGTAATCCGTACACCGGTGGCCGCAACGCCGGCCGATTCGATCAGGGTAATGGTGTAGCGCAGGACATCGCCGGGATAGAGGCTGCCGCCGTTCAGGTCCACGACGCTTTTCGTCGACGCGGACAGATCCGCGGCCGATTCGACGATGGTAAAGGCCTGCTCGTCGATGTTGTAAAAATTGGCCTGGGTTTCGGTGGGTCCCTGCCCCGGAATATGCACCAGCCCGTCGGTGGCGGAAACGAGGCTTCCCGATCCCTCCAGGGCGTGCAGTACGGTTTTCCACTGGACACCGGGAGCCGTGGATATGGGCACGACCGCTGTCGGGCTGGTCGGATCGGAGCCGTCATTGGTCCACTGGCCGTCAGCGGCGGCGGCGTCCCCATGCGTGCCGTCATCGTAAAGGACGATGCCGACGGCCACCGATGCATCGCTGTCGTCGAAAATGTCCGCCACCACCGTGGACGGCCGGGCATCCACCTCGGCAAAAAGATAAAGGGTTGCACCGGCAGCGGCGGACGTCGGAGCGGTAATGTCGGCGCCGAAGGCCTGGGGACTGCCCAGGGTACCTGCCGCCACCGACCATTGCACATCGTCCACATGCACCCAGGACCGATATTGATTGACATGGTTGCTGGTAATTTCAAGGGTGACCGTCTGCCCGGCAAAAGTGCTCAGATCGGCGCTGACCGTGAACCAGGGCTCGCTTCCCACGGCCAATGCCAGTGCCGGCGAATAATGGCGGCCGCCACCGGTGTCCGTGTCCCAGCCATTGTACCGGCCGTAGCCGGATTGGCTGCCGGAAACCTCATCGGTTCCATAATTGGGAGAAAACGGGAACCGGTTGTAATTGCCGGCATCCGGCCCCACCAGTTCCACCATGCTGCTGCCGACCAGACGAATACGGACGTAGTCGTATTGGCTGGCGCCGTCGGCGCTGCTGTCCCAACCCTCCACACGATAGCGAACGGTGAGTTCTCCAGGATCGCCGGTCGGCACGTCGATCTGTCTGGAAATCGTCACGGCCGGGCTGGCGCTGTTAGGTTCGTTCCGGCTTCGGGCCCCCAACAAAAATGCGTATTGCCCGCTGTGGGGGGTGCCGTCGGTGGTCACGTAGGCCGTATCGGAACCGGTCGTATCCGAGTTGACGCTTGGGTTTTCGCTGGGCCTGACCTCGGCATCGAAGCCGGTATCGGCATCGACGGTCCAGCCGGCGATATCCTGGTCTCCGGTTCCCGCGAACTCAAAGTTGCCGTTGATGGTATCGTCCACAGGCCAGGCGGACTTGGTTCCGTTCTCGGTAATGTCGAAATAGAGATAGTAGGTCGCCGATCCGCTGTCCTGGTGGATGAATCGGACCTCGCCCCGGCCATTGTTCGTGGCATCGGTGGCGTCCATGTACACGGAATCGGTGAACTGCTGGGCATCGGCCAATTCGCCGACGCTGTGTACAACTCGGGGCGAATTCGCGTCGAAGGTGCCGGAAACGCCCAGATCGGATAACAGGGCATCGAAGTCGACATCGACCACGATGGTGCTGCCGGTAGAAATAGCGGAGGAAACGACGATGGGGACCCGGTAATGCCAGTCCGCCTGGTTTCCCACCCCGTTGGAATCGAACCATTCCGGGGTTGCACGCAGATCGGCCAGGCCGGGAGCGGCAATTAAAACGATCAGGACGGCCAGCAGGCCCCGGGACCGGCAGACTTTTCTCGGGTATTTTCTTTCCTGGGAAGACATCTTAGGGGTGGGCGGCTTCCAGCGGCGATTGCCGGCGGGGGAGTCGGTCGATCTGGCATCCCATCATCTTTTCCACCACCGACACCAGGGGGGCGACACCGGCGTCGTCGAAAGTGATAAAACGCGGCGCCAGGGCATGGGCCTTGGAAAGGGTTCGGGGGTCCTTGTCGGCCAGAACGAGAACCAGCCGCATATCGGCGAGCAGATCCCTGACGGTCAATAGCCGGTCCAACTCCGCTGTGCTGCCGATGGAAAAGACGGCGATCTTGATGTTCAGGCGTGGTCTGCGAAGCCGCTGGAAAAGCTCTTCCGGATTCGAGTAGTTTTCCAGGCACGCCCCGGACACCCTGCTGTCGATAATCTGGACCAGCTGTTGAAAGATGTCGTTCCGGGTCTTTGCGTATAGCAGCAGCATTCGTTGGTTCTCCTTTACGTTTCCGTGGCATGGGACAACGGCAAGAAGAATGGCAACAACCGTGCCTGATTCAAAAAACAGGGTTTTTCTTTTATTTTTACAGGATGTTATAGATATTTAAAGGCGGGATAGTACACGCGGGCCGAACGCCGGAACGTCCGGTTTTCCGGACAAGATCCGGGAAATCGGATGGGGAAAGGGATCAGCCGGTCTGCTGGTTTTCGTCTTCTCCGTCGGATTCGCCGATCTGATGTTTGGTGAGCAGTTCGTAAAGACGGGACCGCGAAATCCCGGAGATCTTGCAGGCCTGGGCAATGTTGCGGCCGGTGCCGTCCATGAGGTTTTCGAGGTAGCGTTTTTCCGCGTTCAGGCGGTACTCCTTGAAGCTGATCAGCGAGTCGGCGTCCGAGGAAGAGGCGGCATCCTGGCGATCATCCCCGGATTCCTTGGCCAGGGCCTTTTCCTTGAAAGCATTGCAAACGATTTTCACCCGGATGTGAAGGGGCAGGTGTTTGGGAAACAGGGTGGCATCCTGGCCGGCCACGGCAAGCATGCCGTCGATGGTATTGACCAGTTCGCGGACATTTCCCGGCCACTCATATGCCATCAGGGCCTCGAGAAGATCCGGGTCGAACCCTTTGGAATCCAGCTTGTAACTGCTACACAGCCTTGCGGTGTGATGGCGGACCAGTTCCTTGATGTCCTCCCGGCGTTCCCGCAGCGGCGGCAGATCAATGGTCAGCGCCCGCAAGCGGTAGAGCAGGTCCTGGCGGAACTTTCCCTCCTGCTGCAATTGTTCCAGGTTCCGGTGGGTGGCCGCCACCAACCGGAAGTTGCTTTCTCTCTCACGCTTGGAGCCCACGGGACGATAGCGTTTTTCCTGAAGCACGCGCAGAAAGTTTTTCTGGACCGCCAACGGCAATTCTCCGACCTCGTCCAGAAACAGGGTACCCCCGTCGGCCTGGCCCACCAGTCCCTGCTGGGCCTGGTCGGCGCCGGTGAAGGCCCCTTTCTCGTGGCCGAAAAGAACGCTTTCCACAAGGGTTTCCGGAAGGGCGGCACAGTCCACCACCACAAAATTCTTCTCTGCGCGGGGGTTGCGCTTTAAAGGCACCACCGATTCGCCATGGGCGGACCGGGGGCTGTTGCTGTGGATGGCCCGGGCAAAAAGCTCTTTTCCCGTTCCGGTCTCCCCGGTAATCAGCACATTGACTTCGCTTACCGCAGCTTGGGCCAGCAGATCGAAACAGGGGCGCATCTTGGGGCTGCTGCCGATGATCCGCTCCCGCTTGACCGGGGCCAGGGGCTGGCTGCCCTGTTTTTCTTTCTGATATTGCAGGGCACGGTTGATGGAAAGGAGCAGATCCTCCACCGAAGCTTTTTTCTCAAGGTAATCCCAGGCGCCGTTTTTCAGGGCGAACTCGGCACCGCTGGCCGTCCCGTATCCGGTAACGATGATCACCTCCGGATCATTGTCCAGGGCTTTTAGCTTCGGCAGCAGATTCAGACCATTGCCGTCGGGCATTTTTACGTCCAGCAGGATCACGTTATAGGCGTTGGAAGAAGCCTTCTCCATGCCCGGATCGCGGCGCATGGCCGTATCCACGGCATGCCCCATATGGGTGAGAAGTTCGGACAGCGCATCGCAAACCGCCACATCGTCGTCGATGACCAGTACATTCCCCATGAGATTTCCTTTTCCGTTCCGAAGCGCAATTCAGGATGTGCGTTCACCTGCGAAAGGATCTGTCAACTGATTATTAACCAATTATTTTTACAGGAAAAGATACTGAGTGTCAACCTCTGTTGCACCCCGGAAAACCGCAATGGAAACCGGCACTTGAACAGGCTGCTCAAGTCCCGGAATCAGATGCCGATATCTTCCTTCAAGAGCGGATCACCCAATATTCGTCACAACTGTTTTTCAGGAAAAGATCACGCCGGATCGACACCGCCCATCGCTCTTTGCGGCTGAATATCCGCGCGGCAGCCCCGCAAGTGGCAACAAAAGAGGAAACATGCAGACAAATCGGATCATAACGGGATTCATGGTGGCCATTCTTCTTCTGGCCGGCGGCCGGCTGGAAGCGGCACGCACACCCGACGCACGCCCCTTCGTGGACGGCGAGGTGCTGGTGAAATACCGGGAAAGTACGGCGGCACAGCAGGCCCTGCATTACCGATCCATGTGGCGAATGAACCATGTGCGGACCCTAAAAAGAAGTGGCATCCGCAAGGTGCGTCTGCCCGAGGAGATGACGGTCGCCCAGGCCGTGGCCCTCTATCGTTCGGATCCGGATGTGGTTTTTGCCGAGCCCAATTACTGCTATCGACTTCAGGCGGTCCCCAACGACAGCATGATGAACCAGCTGTGGGGTTTGATAAACATGGATGCCGATCTCGCCTGGGACCTGGAGACGGGCAGTTCCGACATCGTGGTGGCCGTAGTGGACAGCGGCATCGACCCGTCCCATCCCGATCTGGCGGCCAACATCTGGACCAACTTGGGTGAAATTGCGGACAACGGCGTCGACGACGACAATAACGGGTATGTGGACGATGTCAACGGATGGGATTTCGCCGATGACGACAACCACCCCAACGATCCCACCGACAACTACGGTCACGGCACCCATGTGGCCGGCATCATCGGAGCCGTGGGAGACAACGCCACCGGCATTGTCGGGGTCAACTGGCAGGTCAGCATCATGCCCCTGCGCTTCATTACCGCCGCAGACTACGGCACCACCGCGGATGCCATCGACGCGATCGAATATGCCCGGGAAAACGGAGCCGATATCATCAATCTGAGCTGGGGCGGTCCCGGTGAAAGCGTAGGGCTGAAAAACGTCATCGACGACGCCGGTGCAGCCGGGGTCCTGGTGGTGTGTGCCGCCGGCAACGCAGGCAGCAACCTCGACGATGTTCCCATGTATCCGGCCAGCTTCACCAGCGCCAACATCCTTTCGGTCGCCGCTTCCAACGCCGCCGACGACCCGGCCGGGTTCACCAATTTCAGCGACAGCCAGGTAGACGTCGCCGCGCCGGGCACCAATGTCTTAAGCACCGTTCCGGACCGACAGATTCTGTCCACGGAGGATTTCGAGAATCTGGGAGCCTGGACCTTCGGCGGCATCGGCAGCGCCTGGGGTATAGAAAACATTCCCGTTATCACGGCGCTCACTGAAAGCCCCGGTGCAAACTACACCGACAACATGAACGCCTGGGCCCAGACGGGGCCGTTGGACCTCACTGGACGTAGAGGTACCCGCCTGGATTTTACGATCACCGGCATCACCATCGACACCGGCGACCGCCTTTATGTGGAGGCCTCCACCGACGGTTCCACCTGGGAGCCCTTATGGATTGGATTGGATGATGGCCCCGTGGCCGCCGTGACCGGGTCCATCGGCAACTCTCAGCTGGCCGTCGTCGACCTGAAGGCCTATGACGGCGTCGGCTCGGTTTATCTGCGTTTCCGTTTTGTCAGCGACGACTCCGGCACGGCCGACGGCTATCTCATCGATAACCTGGCCGTCACCTGCGCCGACACCACCCATGGCAGCGCTGCCTATCAGTATTACAATGGCACCTCCATGTCCGCCGCCTATGCTTCCGGTGCGGCGGCCCTGATCATGGCCCGCAAGCCCACGCTAACGCCAACGGAGGTTCGGCTGGTGATCGAATCCACGGTGGACCGGAAGGCGGCCCTGACCGGGTATGTCTCCACGGGCGGACGGATTAACCTTTATAACGCCCTGGTATCCATGGCGGCCGTGATCCTCGACTCCCAAGCGGCAGCCAACCGAATCGACCTGGATTGGACGGCCCTCGAACCCGTGGACACGGGATTCGAGATTCAGCGCAGGCCGAGCTCGGGAAGCGAATACGAAACCATCGCCATTGTCGGTGCCGACGAAACGGCTTACAGTGACAGCGGCCTGGCTGACGGCGCCACCTATGTCTACCGGCTGCTCACCTTAAGTGGCGGAGAACGGACGGGCTACTCCAACGAAACGGCCGCCACCACCCCGAGGACGGTCTCTTCTACGGCCGGCAGCGGTTCGGGTGGCGGCGGTGGCGGAGGGGGATGTTTCATCGCCGCGGATTTCGGCGGCTGGGATGTCGGACGCCTGGTCTGTATCCGGCCCATTGCCGCAGCGGTAGCGATCCTGATGCTCGTTTTGATCGCTGCCATCTCCTTGCGACGAAAAATCGAACGGCCGGTAATCGTCGGGCCGGCCGGCCGTCGAAATGGAGAACATCAGTTCCATTCGCCAGGCGGCCGTTTTAACGGTTAAACAGCCTCGTAATCTCATCCACCGCGAAACCAGGCCAAATCGTCGGCAAACCGTTTTCAAAGGCTTCGACGGCCGGAAGGCCATCAGTCACCTCCCCGATATCGGCAACGGCAATCCCGCTTTGGGTGAGTTCGGCAACCAGCCGCTCCACCCGGTCCGGTCGGCAGCAGATCAGCAGGCTGCCCGAGCCGATCAGCCCCAGCGGATCGATTCCCAGCAGCCGGCCCATTCGGCGGGTTTCGGCAAAAACCGGCACGGCCTCCTTGCGAATAATCAGTCTCCGTCCACCGGCCTGGCTCAACTCCGCCACGGCCGTGGCGATTCCGCCTTCGGTCACGTCGTGAAGGGCGGAAACGCCGCCGACGCGCCAGGCAATGCGGGCCTCGGGAAGAATGCTGATCATGGATGCCAGACGGCGGCAGCTTTCGATCTCCTCGACGGCCATGCCTTTTTCCAGCAGCAAATCCGAAAATTCAGCGGCAATGATGGCCGTGCCTTCCACGGCAACGCCTTTGGTCACCAGCACCCGGTCGCCGGGAGCCATGTGGTCCTTGCGGATCAGGTCATCCCGGGCAATGGTTCCGGTCATCATGCCGGTCACCACCGGCCGGATCACGGCATCGGTGATCTCCGTGTGTCCGCCGCACAGGGTGATGCCCTCGTCGGTGCAGGCCGCGTTGAGATCGGCGAAGATCTGTCGCACCTGGGACCGGGAAAAACCGCAGGGCAGCAGCAGGGCGGCCAGCATCCAGCGGGCGTCGACGCCGGCGGTAGCCATGTCGTTGGCATTGATCAGCACGGCATACCGTCCGATCGCTTCGGTGGCGAAGGTAATGGGATCGGTTTTGAGCACCAGAACCTGCTGACCGTCGACGTCCACGGCGGCGGTGTCTTCTCCCACCGACGGACCCACGATCACCGAGGGATCTTCGATGCGGTAGCAGGAGAGCAATTCACCGAGAAAGTCGTTGGGCAGTTTGCCGGAGAAAAGGGAGCGGCCTTCTGCCAGGATGGACTCCAGGTCGGACAGGACATCGATGACAAAATCGCAGGCCAGGCCGTCAGGCACCGGATTGCCGTTGGCCAGATAGGCGGTCAGCGCACCGGCATCGTTTCCGGCATCCATATCGAATGAAAAATCACCCACCATCAGTACGTTGGCGGGAACCACCTTCATCTTGCGGGCCGCCAGCAGCAGCCCTTCCCCGGAGGGTTTGATTTTTGCCGGGTCCTCCCGAGTGACGATCACGTCGATATCCGATGCACCGATGTCGGCAAAGTTCTCCAGGGCCTTGAGCGTCGAGATCCGGCTGTTGCGGGTGAGAATTCCCACCGGTAGCCCGGCTTTCTTTATGGTCCTGATGAGCCGCTGGGCACCCGCATTGGGCCGCGACGACAGGGCTCCCTGGGTTTCGAATGCTTCCAGCCGGCGGGTAATCTCCCGCCGCCGGCCTTCGTCTTCCAGACCGGCCATGAACTCCAGAACGGGCAGTTCCTGCGGACAGCCGATGTCTCGCTTGAACGCCGGGAAATCGAGCGCTCCGGGCTGCGTCAGTGTGCCGTCGAGATCGAAAAGGACCGCGTCGATGCGGTAGGGTTTATTTTGCATTGGCTTCGGGAAAGAGGTCAACGGACTGTTCCTGGAGCTTGTACTTCTGCACCTTGCCGCTGGCGGTCAACGGGAAGCTGTCCACGAAGGCCACGTACTTGGGAATCTTGTAGCGGGCGATCTGCCCGCGGCAGAAATCCTTGACGTCGCCTTCGTTGATGTCGATATCCCCTTTCCGGATGATGAAGGCCCCCACTTCTTCGCCGTACTTCTTGCTGGGCACACCCACCACCTGGACATCCATGATGCCCTCCATGCCGAAGAGAAATTCCTCGATCTCCCGGGGGTAGATATTCTCGCCGCCGCGGATAATCATGTCCTTGTGGCGTCCGGTAATGGCCAGGTAGCCGTCTTCGTCCAGTACGCCCAGGTCCCCGGAGTGCAGCCATCCGTCGTTATCGATGGCTTTTTCCGTGGCCTCGGGCATCTTGTAGTAGCCTTTCATCACGCTGTAGCCCCGGCAGCAGACCTCGCCCTGCTGTCCGGCCGGCAGTAGTTGACCGGTTTCAGGATCGACAATCTTGACCTCGATCCGGGGCATGGCCCGCCCCACGGTTTCCGTACGGCGGCGCATATCGTCGTCGGGCAGGGTCTGGGTCATCACCGGAGAATTCTCGGTCAGGCCGTAACAGATGGTGATTTCGTTCATGTTCATGCGTTCGATCACCTGTCGCATTACCGGTACCGGACAGGGCGATCCGGCCATGATGCCGGTGCGCAGCGAGGAGAAGTCGAACTTGTCGAAAAGGCGATGCTCCAGCACGGCGATGAACATGGTGGGCACCCCGTAAAGGGCCGTGCAGCGCTCCTGCTCCACCGACGCCATCACCTGCACCGGGTCGAATTTTTCCAGGATCACCATGGCGGTGCCGTGGGTCACGGCCGCCAGCACGCCCAGCACGCACCCGAAGCAATGAAACAGGGGCACCGGCAGGCACATGCGGTCCTTTTCTGTAAGAAGCTGATTTTCCCCGATCCACCAGCCGTTGTTGCCGATGTTGTAGTGGGTCAGCATGACCCCTTTGGGAAATCCGGTGGTGCCGGACGTGTACTGCATGTTGACCACGTCGTGCACGTCCAGGTCGTCCTGCCGGGCGGCGTACTGGTCGTCGGTCGTCATCGGCGCCAGGGCCAGGACCTCCGGCATGCTGTACATGCCCCGGTGTTTTTCCTGCCCGAGGAAACAGACCCGCTTGAGATGCGGGAACCGTGGGCTGGTCATTTTTCCCCGCTCTTCGGTTTTCAGTTCGGGAATCAGCTCGCATACGGTCTGGATGTAATCGGTATCCTGGTAGCCGTCGATGATGAACAGGGTTTCGGTATCGGACTGCTCCAGCAGATAGGCCAGTTCGGCGGTTTTATAGTTGGTATTGACCGTTAGCAGAACGGCCCCGATCTTGGCCGTGGCGAACTGCAGGGCAACCCAGTAGGGAATATTGGTGGCCCACACGGCAACCTTTTCGCCCTTCTTCACGCCCAGGGCCATGAGGCCTTTGGCCAGTTGATCCACCACACCGGCAAACTCGCTGTAGGTCAGCCGGTAGTCCCGATCCACGTAAACCAGCGCATCCCGGTCCCCGTGGGCGGCCACGGTGCGGTCCAGAATCTGCCCCAGGGTCAGGGCCTGCAATGACTCGTTACCCATGGACACCTCCTAACGGGGAATGTACAACACGGCGTAGATGGCGGCCGGCTGCGCCCCCTTGCAACTGACGTAGTGGGGGACGATGGAGTTGTAGTAAATGCTGTCGCCGGCATCGAGTTCGTAAACCTCGGTACCGTAAGTGACTTCCACCCGGCCGGAGTAAACCACGATGAACTCTTCTCCTTCGTGGCTGGAGAGATCCTTGGATTTTTCCGATTCCGGCAGTAGTTCCACATAAAAGGGGTCCATATGCCGGTCGCTCTTGCCGCTGCCGAGGGAGTAAAATTTCAGGGCCACGGGCCGGTCCTTGCCGCGCAGCATGCTCAGTTCCTGTTTGCGGTCCTGTCGCCGAACCACCAGCGGGTCCTTGCCGATCTGATCGTCGAGGAAAGTTCCCAGCCGCACGTCCAGGGCCCGGGCGATCTTCAGCAGCGGCCCCAAAGAGGGGTAAACGTCATCTTCGACGATGGTTGTCAGAACGCTGGATTCCAGGCCCGTCTGCTCGGCGAGCGCTTCCAGGGAAAGCTCCTTCTCGGCCATGAATTTACGGATCCGCTGACCTACTTTTTCCGTTTTCATAAAATCGATCTTCTCCGTCTTTGTCTTGCCGTCGGCTGCTGTTCGAATTCCGACGGCTGTTTTTTTCCAAGGGGATATGATAGCCTGCCCCTGATCGTTCACCGCGCCCGGCCACGCGCAGGGGCCGATAGCGGTAGTAAAATGGGTCTTATACCCCCAAACCCCTTTGGCAGGCAAAACATTTTTTTGAACAGGCAATGAATCCTAAACGGCATTCAACGACAGGGTTGACGGAACGCCCTGAAAAAATATTTCATTGGCTGGCGGGAGCGATCTGCCGACGGTGGCCCCGCCCGGCGCCCCCGAGCGCGCTTCTGGAGCGCTGCCGGATCGTTTCCCACCGCGGCGAGCACGACAACCGCGGCCGTCTGGAAAACACCCTGGGGGCCTTCGACGCGGCGGCAGATGCCGGTGTCTGGGGTCTTGAAATGGATATCCGCTGGACCGCCGACCGGGTCCCGATGGTGTTTCACGACCCGGACACCCGCCGTCTGTACCCTTCTAAAATCACCCTTGCCAGCACCCCCCTCGATCGGCTAAAAGACCGCTTTCCCCTGATCCCCACCCTGTCCGAAGTGGTCGAACGGTTCGGGGGCAAACGGCACCTGATGCTGGAGATCAAGGCCGAGCCCTGGCTCGATCCGTCGAATCGGGCCCGTCATTTCAAACGGGCGCTTTCGCATCTGGTCCCCGGCAAGGATTTCCACCTGATGGGCCTGCACCCGGAGCTGTTCGCCCGGTTCGATTTTCTTCCGGCCGAGGCCTTTGTGCCCATCGCCCGCGTCCGCATGGATCGATTCAGCCGCCTTGCGGCGGATAGGGGATACGCCGGCGTGTCCGGCCACTACCTGCTGGCGGGCAGCGGTGTGGTGGACCGCCATCACCGCATCGGGCAAAAAGTCGGCACGGGCTTCGCCGATTCCCGGCGCTGCCTCTACCGGGAAGCGGCCCGCGGGGTGGATTGGATTTTTTCCAATCGGGCGGTGGAGATGCAGGCCATTTGTACTGGAAAAAAGAAGATGCCTGTGTAGGGGCACGGCGCGCCGTGCCCCTACGGAAACCTGCAAAGTATAGAATCAAAAAACAACCTAACATGAAACCCAACCAAAGCCCCAACCTCAAAATCCTGTTCGCCCTGACGCTGATCCATTTCACCGGAGACTTTTACAGCTCCTTTACCACGCCCCTGTTCCCCGCCTTCATGGATACACTGAATCTGTCCCTGGCCCAGGTGGGGCTCATCGCCGGCATCAACCGGTTCCTCTCGTTCATCGTTCAACCGGTGGCCGGATACCTGGCCGACCGGCACCAGGGCCGTGCCATTATTCTGGGCGGCATGGCCATGGCTGTCGTCTTCATCCCCCTTTCCGGCATCACTGGCGGCTTCTGGCCGCTGCTGCTGGTCATCTCCCTGGGATCGGTCGGATCGTCGCTGTTCCATCCCTCGGTGGCCGGAATGATCCCGCTGTATGCAGGCAATCGCAAAGGGTTTTCCATGTCCATCTTCAACACGGGCGGGACCCTGGCCTTTGCCGTCGGCCCCTTTTTCATCACCGCCTTCGTGGCGACCTGGGGGCTTCAGGCTATGCCGGCCACCATTGTCATCGGTCTGGCCATCCTGGTCTACTTGTTTGCCGTGGTCCCTTCTCCGCAAACGGAGGGCATGGCGTCGTCCGGATTGGTGGGCACCCTGAAAAAACAGTTCGGGACCGTGTGGAAATCGATTTTCCTCATCTGGCTGGTCATGGTTCTGCGGGCGGTGGTCGGCCAGTCCTTCATGACCTTCATGCCCGTCCTGCTGGTCAGCCGCGGATATTCCCTGGTCTCCGGCGGCGTCATGATTACGCTGTTTACCCTGGCCGGCACTGTCAGCGGACTCCTGTCCGGGTACACGGCGGACCGGGCCGGTGCCCGTCCGGTCTTTCTGACTACCCACCTGTTGATGACCCCGGCCCTGCTGATCATGCTCTCCCTGCCGGGCGCGTGGATCTATGCCGGAGTAGCTGTGGCCGGCTTTTTCGTACTGGCCACGATGCCGCTGGGGGTGACCCTGGCCCAGGAACTGGCGCCCGGCGGCCGGTCCATGGTCTCCAGCCTGATGATGGGCCTGGCCTATGGTCTTGGCGGTGCCGTGGCGCCGCTGGTGGGGAAGCTGGCCGACATCTACTCCGTTGCCGACGTATTGTGGGGCGTGGCGTTTATCCCGTTGATCACGGTTCCCTTGATTTTGATGTTTCCGGGAAAAAAGACGATGGATGAGGGATGAGGTCGGAAATGGAATTCTGGGGATAGGGAATTGTCACATTCGTATCATACCCCCGATTTCACAAGTTCTCGTCACCAATCCCAAATTGCAGTAAATTAAACCTCGGGCTATGCCCGAGCGACCCGAAGAGGTTCGGACCGATCCGGCGAGACATTCAACCGGCAAATGGTTATTTGAACGTCGAACAATGAACATCGAACGTCCAACGTCGAATGCGGAGGTCGCTTCGCTCCGTCAATCTGTCAAAAGAGGCAACGGTCATCGGTGCGGTCTGTGAACTAGGGTTTAATCTTAATAAAAACGATGGAATGCCTTGTTCGAAGTTCGATGTTGGACGTTCGATGTTCGGCGTTCATGGGTTTGGGTCTTAGCCCCCTTTGGAGGGGGCTTCATCAAACCACCCGCTAAACGGGTGGTCGGTGATTTTCCCCAATCCCCTAATTCCACAATCAAAGCGACTGCATTTGGGTGGTAACGCGCTTGGCTGCATTTTTGGTGCCTTCAAGGCGATAGCCCTGCTCGTTGACCAGTTCGAGGCAGGCCGCAACCACATCGGAATCGTACAGGCGGCCGCTGTTCTCGGCCAGCTCGTTGATCGCTTTCTGGATGCCCAGGGAGGGCCGGTAGGGACGGTGGGAGCCGATAGTTTCGAAAACATCGGCCACGGAGAGGATTCGGGCTTCCAGGAGAATTTCGTCGCCGGACAGGCCCTGGGGGTATCCGGAACCGTCTATCCGCTCGTGATGCTGAATGACGATGTCGGCCAAGGGCCAGGGAAAATCGATCTTCTTGAGAATGTCATACCCCGACTGCACGTGGGTTCTGATCATTGCGTATTCGGGGCCGCTGAGCCGGCCCGGCTTGCAGAGGATTTCTCCGGGAATGGTGAGTTTTCCCAGGTCGTGGATCACACTGGCCATTTTCAGGCCGTAAATCCGGTCTTCGGAAAGATCCATGACGCGGGCAATGGCGCAGGCCAGGTCGGCCACCCGGCTCTGGTGGCCGGCGGTATAGGGATCGCGCATTTCCACGGCCAGGGCGATGGCCTGCACCGATCCTTCCATTGCCTTCTGGAAACGCTGTCCGTTCTGGCGCAGCTCCTCGGCGGTCCGTCTGAGTTTTTCGCGCGTCTGGCGCTCCATCAGCACCCGTTTCAGACGGGCCACAATTTCGGCCAGTCGAATGGGTTTCTCGATGAAATCGCTGGCGCCCTGCGCAATGATCTCCTCGTAGGCAAAATTGTTTACCAGACCGGTGATGATGATCACGTCCGCATCAAAATCCTCCTTGACGTAGCGGCACAGCTCCAGGCCGCTCATGCCCTCCATCTGCACATCGGAGATGACCACTTCAACGGGCTGGGATGCCAGAACTTTCAATGCCGATTCCGCGCTGTCCGCCGTTAGACAGCGGCAGCCGGAAGAGGAAATCCCGCAGGAAAGGATCTCGCGGATGTCGTCATCGTCATCCACGACCAGAACGGTGGGAAAGGCATCTTCATCACTGGGTACGAGTTTCATGAACGCCTCCTTTGGAGGATGATTGGCCTGCGCTCCGCAAAAACGGGTTGCCGGGGGATGGTCTGCGGGTATCGGTCGGGAAAAAAATGAAGCGGAACACGGATATCGGACGTTTTACGAAGTTGTCAATCCTTTACAATGAGAAAAAACACATAGGCCACATAACAGGATAATAGAATCAGACCTTTTCCGCGGGTGATTGTCAAGTCCTGTTTCATCAGCACCAGGGGCAGGGCGCTGATAGCCATCATCACCAGGTAGTCCACCACCAGGCCGCTGCCGATAAATCCGCCGTCAATGACGATGGGCCGCACCATGGCCGTGGCACCGACGACGCTGAGAAGATTGAACACGTTGCTGCCCACCAGGTTGCCAAGCGAGATGTCCATCTCTTTTTTCATGGCGGCCACAACCGAAGTCGCCAGTTCGGGCACCGAGGTGCCGAAAGCCACCACGGTCAGACCGACAAATTTTTCGTCGACCCCCAGGGCGGTCATGATGCTGACCGCCGCGTCCACCAACAGATCCGCGCCCAGCACCACCGCGCCGATTCCGCCGGCAATCATCAGACACTGCCCCCAGCGCTTGTCCGCCAGTCCGACTCTCCCGGCCGGCAGGCGCGCCTCCAGGACGGCTTTTCCCGGCAGGGTGCGATCCACCCGCAGGGCCACTTTGTAATTGAACCAGGTGTAGGCCAGGATGCCGGCGAAAAGGCTCACGCCTTCGACCCGGCCGATGGTGGAGTTGAAGGAGAGCAGCAGCAGGTAGGCGGAGATGGCCAGCATCAGGGGGATGTCCCGGGTGATCACGACGCGGCCGGTAGTCACCGGGTGAAACACGGCGGTGAGCCCTAAAACCAGGGCGATGTTACAGATATTGCTGCCCACCACATTGCCCAGGGCGATCATGCTCTTGCCTTTGAATGCGCTGACCATGCTGACCACCAGTTCGGGCGTCGAGGTGCCGAAGGCCACCACGGTGAGCCCGATCACCATGGGAGTCAGACCCAGGCCGCGGGCCAGGATGGAAGATCCCTGGACCAGCCAGCCGGCGCCGTAATAGAGCAGCAGAAGGCCTGCCGTAAATGCGATCAGATGGGCAAAACTCAAAAATCCGCCTTTCGTTGCCCGTTTGAAGGGACGGGCGTTCCCTCCGGAATCGATCCATCAGCTCTGGATCACCACCGGATCATACCGGAATCACTATGCCATCCCTGCCGGGCGAATGCAACGTGGTTAGGCATACCGAATCATTACCGCCTTCCTCCCCGCCACCTGTTGATAGGCTTCGTCGGGCCAGCCGACGGCCATCACGGCACAGGGAACTTCGCGGTCGGGGATGCCCAGGGAGCGGGCAATGGTTTTATCCCTCCGCATGGCCTCGATCACGAAACCGATCAGGCAGGTCCCCAGCCCCAGGCTGTGAGCGCCCAGCAGCATATTACCGGTGGCCAGCAGGGCGTCTTCGGCGGGACAGGAGGCGTCCTTGTCCGCAGAGACCACAATCGCGGCAGGGGCTCCGTGAAACAGCAGGTCGCGCTTCCCTCGTTCCCATTGTTCCAGCCCCTGTTCGACGGTGGCATAATATTCCTGATAATAGGTTTCCAGTTCCGGACGGCCCAGCCATTTCAGCCCCCTCCGCAGCCAGGCTTTCTCCGCCATGCGGTTGGTCTTCCGAAAAAAAACGCCGACCGATCGCGCCAGTGCGACCACCGCCCGGCGATCCGGCAGAATCGTGAAGGTCCACGGCTGGCAGTTGGAGCCCGACGGCGCGGTAATCCCGATTTTCACCAGATCCTTCAGAAACGTCCCATCCACCGGCTGGTCAGTGAAGTTGCGGCAGGAGCGCCGTGACCCCATGAGGTTGACCAGGACGGCGGTGTCGAAGCGACCATGGGGCAGCCAGCGATGATCTGCCGAAAAGTTGGCAAATCTGGCCAGCTCGGGATCCAGGGCCGCCACCTGGATGGCCTCGGTGGGACACACCGCGGCACAGTGACCGCAGTTCAGGGACTCGCTGCCGGAGACGACCGCCTTGCCCGCTTCCATCGTGATGGTTTCTTTGGGGCAGACCGCCACACACTGCCCGCAGCCGATGCAAAGGTCGGCATCGATCGTCGTGGTTACGGATCGACTGGGTGGTTGGATCGGTTTATCGGTCATATATTTTTCTTTCTGTCTTGACCCCAACTTTGCAAAAGCCGGAGCGATTCAGAGCCAAGGCGCCGAGGGTGCCGCCGTAGTAATCTACTGCAATCCCTTGGCAACGCCGGATCTGGATGGCTCCGGCTTTCCCGCAAGGGGAACAACATGAGAAAATCATTGTTTTTCCAGCGACTCGCACCTGGTGCATTCCTATAATGCCTGGCTGTTGTTTTGACTTGTCCATGTTTTTAAACAGGTACAATGATTTTCCCATGTTGTTATGCAACTATGGGGTTGACTTGAATCGGGTTCGTACTAATATTCGCGCCTTTGTAAAATCCATTGAGGAAACGATCAATGAAAAAAATCTCTTCCATATTGCGCAACCTGCTGTTGATTTCGGTTGGCTCCACGGTTTTAGGCATCGGGTTGAAATCCATCGCCATCCCCCACGGCTTCATCTCCGGCGGGTTCTCGGGCCTGACCCTGCTTTTTTACTATGTCAGCGGCCTGCTGTCACCGGGTTTGTTGCTCCTGTTGTTCAACATCCCCGTCTTCCTGATCGGCTGGATTCACATCAGCCGGCGATTTTTCCTCTACAGCCTTTTCGGCCTAACCGCCCTTTCGGCAACCATCGATCTGATCGGCTTCACCCTGCCCATCCACGAACCGATCCTGGCGGTTCTGGCCGGCGGCGTGCTCATGGGTACGGGTTCCGGCATCATTTTGCACTCGCTGGGATCGTCCGGAGGCCTGGACATTGTGGGAATCATCCTGCACCAGAAATTAAACCTGCGCATGGGAACATTCTTCTTCACCTTCAATCTGATCCTGTTCGCCTTCAGCTTCGGATTTCTGGAGGCCGATCTCGTCCTGTACTCCCTTTTCATGAGCTTCATCTCTTCGCAAACCATGGATTACGTGCTCACGATCTTCAACCAGCGCAAGATGGTGATCGTCATATCCGATCTCAACGAAAAGATTGCCGGGGAAATCCACTCCCGGCTCAATCGGGGTGTCACCTTTCTCGACGGAAGCGGCGCTTACACGGGCAAGATCAAAAAGGTGATCCTCACCGTGATTCACAATTACCAGCTCAAGCGGCTGGAAGAAGCGGTGTTGTCCATCGACCCGCAAGCCTTCATCATTACGGAAAACACCTTCAATGTTCTGGGCAGGGGGTTTTCGAGGCGCAAGGAATATTGACCGGTTCATAAAAACGAAAACGCGCTGCGAGCATCCGTGGAACCGGTGGATACCCGTAGCGCGAAGCTGGCATGCACTGGTTATTGTTCAGGATGGGACGGCTTCGGCACCTTTTTCTCTTCGGCCGGATCCAGGGATTCTCTGTGAATGACAAAACCACCCCGATCACCGGAAAAAAGGCCGGGCCCCGGCTTCTCATCCCTGTCGTCGTGGTATTCGAAGGGCTGCGGCGATGCGGCACAGCCGGCCATCAGGGCCGCCGTCGCCAGCAGCAAGATCCATTGGCGTATCATCATCAGAATTTCACCCGCATACCGGTCATGAACGCATTGATATTGTCGTAATCGGCGCCGTTTCTATCCAGTTTGTGGAGCCGGTAGCCCAGGTAGGCCTCGGTGCCCCACTCCTGGATATCCTGGACCATCTGAAATCCGATGGTGTCGGCATCGTCCCCATCGGCGTCGATGTCCGAATAGCGGCCGTAGTCGGCCGAAAGGGAAGTCACCCCCAACGGACACCAGCGTCCCCGGTAGCCGAACTTGGTGTAGAAAAACCCGCCATCGTCCCGGCCGCTTTTGTGATCGCGCATGCCCATGGCAAAGGTGCCGTTGAAGCCGCTGTCGTGCAGCACGGACACGGAGCCGGCCAGTTGGTCGTCAATCTCGTTCTCGTTGTCTGTGCTGCCCGGGTTGGCAAAGGCCGCCGCCGCCGCCAGCTTGAAGGCGTCCATCTTGGCCGCGTAGCGAACGGCGAAATCCCCGCCCCCGTCGGCAATATAGGATACCGACCCCGTGAATCCGTTGAAATTGGGGCTGTCGTAACGAATGCGCTCATCGCGCCCGAGCCCGTCCATGTTGCTGAAAACATCCCCGATAGCGGTCCCGGACAATGCGTTTATATTCGAATTGTAAAACAGCTGCCCCCCGGCCATGTCGCCGACACTGGAGTATCCGACCACGCCAGTGCCGGACAGGTCCATTTCCGAAGTGCCGTCCGAAGCCGTCGACCCCCAGCCCAGAGAGAACTTCCCGAGGTTATTGGCATCCACCCACAGATCCAGATGGCGCTTTTCGAAATCGGTATCGTCGATGCGTTTTTCTTCCTGCGAGACCTGATTGCTGGGATTGGTCTGGTATTCCACCTCGATTTTGGTCCCGATCTCATAGCGCTCGTTGGGGTTGATGGATGCCAGCAACCCGATACGGGTGGAGGAATTGTCGTTGTCCACCAGATAGAGGTCTTCGTTGTGGCCGTCGTCGCTGTAGAGCACCGCTTTGTTCACCTGACCGTAAACCTTGACGCTGGCCTTGGGGGTGCCCGTCTTGACCGCTGCCGGGCTGTCCGTAGCTGCCTTGACCGTGGCTTTGGCCGTCTGGCCTTTGAGGGCCTCCACCTGCTGCTGCAAATCGTCCAGGGCCTTCTGCTGGGCTTCGATCTGGGTCTGCTGCTGCCGGATGATCTTCTCAAGCCGGTCCAGGGTTTCCTGATCGGCCCCGAGGACCGGTGATGAGACCATGAAGCCGGAAACAAGTAGTACCGAAACCGCACACAGAACAAGCCGCCATTTTCTCATTACCATATCCACCTCCTGTTTGGTTTGCGATTGAACCCTGTCAACACCCGTCCATAGCGGTTTACGGACGGTCACCATTTAAAAAACATTTGGGGGTTGCCGGCACCGGATTCACGCCGATGGTCGTGTCACGGTAAAAAGAGGATGCGAGATGTTTCGTTTCGGGGGCCGGTTTGTAAGCTTTTCATAGCATTTTAAGTAAATATGTGCAAACAAAGTGTACGCATAAACGGGAAATCGGATTGAAACCCCATGCAAAGGTAGTGTGAATGAGAATTCTGGTTGTCAACTGCGGCTCCTCATCGTTGAAGTACCAATTGCTGGACATGGATGGCGAACGAATCATGGCTTCCGGGCTGATGGAACGTATCGGCGAACCCATCGGCAGGGTGTCCCACCGGACACAAACGGCTTCGGGCCCGATTCACCAGGTTGCATTCGACCGAACGATGACCAATCACCGCGCAGCTTTTCGTGAGGCGATCCGTCAGCTCACCGCCTCCGCCACGGGGGCCATTGCCAGCCCGGAAGAAATTGACGCCGTGGGCCACCGGGTGGTTCACGGCGGCGAAGCATTTCAGGAACCCACCCTGGTGGATTCGGCAGTGCTGGACGCCATCGAAAAAACGATTCCCCTGGCCCCCCTGCACAATCCGGCCAACCTGATGGTCATCAACATCGCCCGGGAGCTGTTTCCCACCATTCCCCAGGTCGTGGTTTTCGACACGGCCTTTCACCACACCATTCCACCGCATGCCCGCCATTACGCCCTGCCCTGGTCCTATTACGAAGAACTGGGCGTCCGCCGGTACGGATTCCACGGCATCTCCCACCGGTATGTGGCCCGGGAGGCGGCCCGGCGCCTGGACCTTCCTTTAGAGAGCGTCAACCTGATCACGGTTCATCTTGGAAACGGCGCCAGCATCTGCGCCATCAGGGACGGCGCCAGCGTGGACACCTCCATGGGCATGACTCCGCTGCAAGGCCTGATCATGGGAACCCGGGCCGGCGATCTCGACCCCGGCGTGATGATGTACATTGCCAGGCGCCTGAACATGTCTGTGTGCCAACTGGAGGACGTGCTGCAGAATGAAAGCGGTTTGAAAGGCATCTGCGGAATGAACGACATGCGGGACATTCAGAAGGCGGCCAAATCCGGCAACGCCCGCGCCCGTCTGGCCCTGGACATGTTCGCCCATCGCTGCCGGCACTATATCGGCGCTTACGCCTTCGAACTCGGCCGGGTGGACGCCCTGATCTTCACGGCCGGTATCGGCGAAAACGATGCGCAGATCCGTGCGGCCTGCTGCGGGGGGTTGGCACCCCTTGGATTGGAGTTGGACCCGCTTAAAAACCAGGCACCGGAGGACCACCCTGGCGAGATATCTGCGGCCGGCAGCAGGATCAGAGCGTATGTCATCCCCACCAACGAAGAGCTGGAGATCGCCCGCCAGACGGTAAAGGTGGTTGGTTCGTTGGGGTAAGGGAAACGGAGCCAAGCCAATCAAATCACCAATGAACGTCGAACATCGAACGTCCAACGTCGAATTAAAAAAGTAAAATTTCCAGCCCGGGCAAACGGGCATTGAAAGCCATTCCCAAGGAGCGTATATAATTCCAACATTGAGGACCGGCACCGTGGGAACGGGCGGGTGCTGCTCGATCCCATGGCGCCCGGGATATCCGCAACGTATTGATGGAAAAATAAAATGGAGAATTCAATGTCGGAAGATCGTATTCGCTATAAATCGCTCCTGGATAAAGTCACCGATCCGGACACAGCGTGCCAGCATATTCAAAATGGAACCAATGTATTCATCTCCGGCTTTACCGCCGGCTACCCCAAACTGATTCCCCAGGCCCTGGTCCGTCGGGCCAGGGCCGGAGAGCAGTTCAAGATCAATCTGTTCGCCGGCGCATCCACCGGCGATGCTGTGGACGGCGTGCTGGCCGAGGCCGATCTGGTCGATTGGCGGCGGCCTTATATGAGCAATCGCGGCATGCGGCAGAAAATCAACCAGGGAAAGATTCACTTCAAGGACGATCACCTTTCGCGCCTCTCCGCCCAGGTTCGTGACGGGGGCTGGGGCAAGGCCGATGTGGCCGTCGTGGAGGCCGTGGCCATCACGAAAAAAGGGCACCTGATCCCCACCATGTCCGTGGGCAACACGCCGACCTACGTTCGGGAAGCCGAGAAAATCATCATCGAGATATCCGCAGAGCCCCTGGACCTGGAAGGTGTCCATGACATCTTCATTCCCGAGGATCCCCCCTACCGCATGCCCATTCCCATCTACCGCGCGAGCGACCGCATCGGCAAACCGTTCATCGACATGGACCCCAACAAGGTGGTGGCCATTCTCTACAGCCGGGAACAGGACAGCTGCGCGGTATTCAATGAGCCGGACACCGTATCGCAAAAAATCGCCGAACACATCCTGGACTTCGTGGCCCACGAAATCGGCCATGACCGCATGCCCCCTTCCCTGCCCTGGCAGTCGGGCGTGGGCGACGTGGCCAACGCGGTCCTGAATGGATTCATCGAAAACAAGTTCTTCAAAACCATCGATCTGTATTCCGAGGTCCTGCAGGACGCCGTGCTGGATCTGATCGACCTGGGGAAAGTGCATGCCGCCTCCGGTTCCGCCATGACGCTTTCCTACAAGGCCCGGGAGCGGTTTTTCAACGAGCTGTACCGCTACCGGGACAAAATCATCCTCAGGCCGGTGGAGATTTCCAACGCACCGGAAGTGATCCGGCGGTTAGGGGTTATCGCAATCAACACGGCCATCGAGGTCGATATTTACGGCCATGTCAACTCCACCCACGTCATGGGGTCCCAGATGATGAACGGCATCGGCGGCTCCGGCGATTTCATCCGCAACGGGGGCCTGTCCTTCATCGTCACGCCCTCCACGGCCAAGGGGGGAAAGATCTCGGCCATCGTGCCCATGGTCTCCCATGTGGACCACAGCGAGCACTCGGTGGATGTGGTGGTTACCGAATACGGCCTGGTGGACACCCGCCCCCTGACCCCGCGCCAGGTGGCCGAACAGGTGATCAAAAAATGCGCCCATCCCGACTATCGCGATCTTTTGTGGGATTATTATCAGCAGGCCATCCGGGCCACGGGCGGCCACGAGCCGCATATCCTGAGCGATGCCTTCGCCTTTCACGAACGCTTCATGGCCACCGGCGACATGCACGAAGTCAATAGGGAGCCCCAATGAAAGCATATCTGGATCTCTGCCAACGGGTCATCGACCAAGGAGTGTGGATCGAGAACGCCCGCACCGGAAAGCGGTGTCTGACGGTCATCAATGTGGATCTCGAATATGACGTCAGCGATGGCACCTTGCCGGTACTGACCACGAAGAAACTGTTCTGGAAGCCGGCGATTGCCGAAATGCTGGGCTACCTGCGCGGCTACCAGAGCGCCAAGCAGTTTCGGGATTTGGGATGCAACACGTGGAACGCCAATGCCAATGAGAATGCCGACTGGCTGGCCAATCCGTTTCGCGAAGGCGAGGACGACATGGGGCGCTGCTACGGCGTTCAGGGCCGGGGGTGGCGCAATCCCGAGGGCAAGGAAATCGACCAGTTGCGAAAAATCGTCGATGATCTGTCCAGGGGTTTAGACGACCGGCGGGAAATCATGACCTTTTACAATCCGGGAGAGCTGGACCGCGCCTGCCTGGCCCCCTGCATGCACACCCACACCTTCAGCCTGGTGGGTGAGCATTTGTATCTGACCAGCTATCAACGCTCGGACGATCTGCCCTTAGGGCACGGGTTCAACCAGGTTCAGGTGGGCTGGCTGTTGATGATTATGGCCCAAATCACCGGCAACAAACCGGCCAGGGCCTTCCACAAAATCGTCAACGCACACATCTATGAGGACCAGTTGGAGCAGGTGAGAAATATTCAGCTCAAGCGGGAGCCGTATGCCCTGCCGAAACTGAAAATCAATCCGGAGATCCAGTCATTGGAAGATCTGGAAACGTGGGTCACCGTAGACGATTTCGAACTGGAAGGATACCGGCATCATCCCCCCATTCAATATGCCTTTTCGGTTTGAACGGCTTGTTAGCCATAACAACCCTTAATAACAGATGAACTCGTAAAAAGTACCGCTCTCGTCATGCCGGGCTTGAGAAGCCTGCCCCGGACTTGATCCGGGGGCATCCAGAACTTATTGAAATGAATGGATAGCGCTAAAGCTTCACTACGTGCGCCGGCCTACGCCGGAATGACGAAAAGATGAGAATTTCGACTTTTTGCGGTTTCATCAAACTTGCTTGCTATTTGCTCTGATCTGCTGGTTTGATTTCTGTTTGGGCCGCGGAAAAATTGGTAGCGGCGAGATACCCCGCGCCCGGCGATATCGGCCTGCCCCCCCATTTGTTCCTTTACATCTGTGAAAAGCTCGACAATCGTCTACTTTTCTTGCTAAAATTCGTCAAATATTACGATATGATTGCTATAATCAGTTTAATTCGTCGAATTTTACGACTTGCAAATTTATAGTTAATGTTTTATATATCGTAATAAATGACGTATAAAGCCAACTGCAAGGATTAAATCGTCAAAAATTACGATTATGAAGATCAATAAAATCATGACGGACAAGGCCATCCTGGAAACGCTTGGGAACAGGCTCAGCCGGCGTCGCATCGACATGCAACTGACCCAGGCGGAATTGGCCCACGAGGCGGGGGTTTCCAAACGCACCGTGGAGCGCATCGAGGCCGGCGACTCGTCCCAGACGGCCAACCTGATTCGCATATGCCGCGTACTGGATCTGGTGGCGGGGTTGGAACAGTGGATCCCGGCAACCGGCCCCAGCCCCATGGAAATGGTCAAAATCAAAGGCAAGGTCCGCAAAAGAGCATCCTCCAAACGCAAAAAGCGCACACCGGACAACAACTGGAGCTGGAAAACGTGAGCGCTTATGCCGAGGTGAAATTGTGGGGCCGCACCATAGGCGCCGTGGCAGAGATGGAAGACGGCGATGCGGCTGCCTTTGAATATGACGGTGACTTCGTCCACAGCGGCATCGAGGTGGCGCCGCTGATGATGCCGCTGTCCCGACGGGTCTACACCTTTCCGGAGCTTCCTGCGCGGACGTTTTACGGATTGCCGGGCATGCTGGCCGATGCCCTGCCGGACAAATTCGGCCATGCCTTGATTAACGCCTGGCTGGCGACCCAGGGACGCGCAGCCGAGACGTTCACTGCCGTGGAACGCCTCTGCTATGTAGGGCGGCGCGGGACCGGCGCCCTGGAGTTTGCACCCGCCATCGGCCCCCGGGAGCGACGATCTTCCCCTATCGAGGTGGATCGGCTGGTGGCCCTGGCATCGGAAATTTTATCCCGGCGAAACCATCTGTCGGTCTCATTTGACGGACGGAACAAGGAAAAGGCGCTGGCGGATATCCTGAAGGTGGGCACTTCGGCGGGCGGTGCCCGGGCCAAGGCCATCATCGCCTGGAATCCGGCCACCAATGAGGTGCGTTCAGGCCAGGTGGATGCCCCCGAAGGGTTCCAGCACTGGCTGCTCAAGTTCGACGGGGTGTCCGGCAACCGCGACAAGGAGCTTGCCGATCCCCAGGGCTATGGTGCCGTTGAATATGCTTACTGGATGATGGCCAGGGATGCCGGCATCACCATGACCGAATGCCGGCTTTTTAAGGAAAATGGCAGGCGGCACTTCATGACCCGCCGTTTTGACCGGACCGACGATGGTGAGAAATTGCACATGCAATCCCTTTGCGGTCTGGCCCACTTCGATTTCAACATGGCGGGCGCCTACAGCTATGAGCAGGCCCTGCTGGCGATCCGCCAATTGGGGCTGCCCATGGATGCCGTGGAAGAACAGTTCCGGCGCATGGCCTTCAATATCATCTCCCGCAACCAGGACGACCATGTAAAAAACATCGCCTTCTTAATGGATAAAAAGGGCCGATGGTCGCTGTCTCCCGCCTTTGATGTCACCTACAGCTACAACCCGGACGGCGCCTGGACCGGAAGCCATCAGATGACGATGAACGGCAGACGCGATGATTTCACCATGGATGATTTTCGTGCCTGCGCCCGTTTTGCATCCATGAAACGTGGACGCGCCGAGGCCATTGTGAAACAGGTCCAAAACACGGTGTCCCGATGGCGGGAATATGCCGATGAAGCGCGGGTCAAGCCGGATTGGCGGGACCGAATTCAAACCGCTTTGCGGCTGAATGTTTTCTGAAAAGGCTATTTGAAGAGGTCTTTCTTATAGTAGAACGATCCCGCAAAAAGCAGCACCCCTGCCAGAAACGCAAAACCGGGAAGGAAGGTCAGGGCCTTGTCCAGGCCGTAGGCATCCGAAAGCCTGCCGATCACCACCGGTGCCAGGCTGGAACCCAGCAAATGCTGGATGATGATATTCAGGCTCAAGGAAATTGCGCGCAGTCCCGGATGCACAACGTCCTGGGTCACAGCCACACAGGAGGGGACAAACGCCACGGCACTGATTCCGATGAGAAACAGGACACCATATTGGGCGTTCCCACGCAGGAAGGTAAAGGCCACCCAAAGCAGAATGCCAGTAACCACGGAGGACACGGCCGGGAACAACAGGCGGGCATTTTTTCTCTTTTTCATCCAGGCATCGGACAAAAATCCTCCCAGGGGAGCTCCGACGATGGCGAGAATCATGATGGAACTGGCCTTCATGCCGGCGGCATCCATGGCCAGCCCGTCAAAGCGGTGGAAATAGGTGGGCAGCCAGGTCAGAAGGGAGGTCGTGACAAACACATTCAGGGCAAAGGCCAGATTGTTGCAGACCAGGGTTCTGTTATGGGTAAACTGCCTTGTCAGCTCGCTGAATCGCAGTTTTGTCTCTTCACCGGACGGCGCTTTCTTCGTGAGCCGCACGGTCGGGTAATCGCGGATAAAATAAAACAGTATAGCCAGGACCAGACCGGGAAAGGCCACCAACCCGAATGCGTGGCGCCAGCCGAAGTGGTGGGCCACAAAGCCGCCCCAACCAATGCCGAGCGCGCTGCCAAGAGGAATGGACGCATTCCAGAGGCCAAGAATCCGGGCCCTTTTTTCCTGCGGGAAATAATTGGAAAGCATGGCCGTCCCGCCCGGGGCATATCCGGCTTCACCCACACCGATAACCGCCCTGGCGGTAAAGAGATGGGAAAATGTCCGGGTGAATGCACACGCCAGCGTCGCCATGCTCCAGATCGCGGCCATAAAGGAAATGCTCCTGGTCCGGCTCCAGCGGTCAACGAGGACGGACGCCGGAAAAGAGACAATCAGAATCGACCAGTAAACGGCGGACACCAGAAGGCCGCACTGGGCATCCGTTATGCCCATGTCCTGCTTTAAAAAGGGGAACAGGGACACCACAACCATGCGATCCATGTAATCGAACATATAGAGCAGAAACAGCAGCCAGAATACTTTCCAGGATTGGGATTGGGTCATCAGCTGAAGGGTCCTTTTTTATACTAAGATAGGCGATTGTCGAGCTTGCCGCAGGTTCAAGGCAGACGTCGTGGCGCTATAGTCGGCTATGCGCCGCGGCGGCTAACGCCGAAGATGCGGTGAGATCGGCAATCCCGGAGCGGTTTCGCCTTTTGATGAAAAAACGAAATGTTAGCTGACAAAATCATGGTATTCCCTTATTTTTCAAAAAAGGCGAAACGCCTATCTTAGTACTGGCCGTGTTTCCGTGCGGCCTTAAACATGGCCATACAGTTCTCGGGATTCACGCCCGGATGCAGTGAATTCGAAGAGCAGAGAATCAACCCTCCGCCGTCGGCGCCGTCTTCGATGGTTTGAATGACCGCCTGTTCGACCTGGTCCGGGGTGCCCGAGGGCAGCAGATCGACACAGTCGATATTGCCCAGCAGACACAGTTTGTCCCCGCAGTAGTCTTTCACCTTTTTCATGTGCATGCCTGCCTGGGGCTCCAGGGGATTGATCCCATCATATCCGGTTTCAATCAGGGTATCCATGATGGGCCAGAGGTTGCCGTCGGAGTGGCGGACCACTTTGAGCCCCTTTGCATGCGCTTTCTCGACGATTTGCCGGTTGTACTGATTGACATAAGTTTTAAAATGCTCCGGGGATATCAGCGGCATATTGGTTGTGGCAATATCGTCTTCAACCACCAGCACATCGAGGCCCGCCTCCACCAGCAGGTCAAGCTGGGCAAGGTTGAAATCCAGGGTCATCCGGGCAACGGCGTGAACGAAATCCGGATTGCTGATCATGCTCATCATCAGATTGGTCAGGCCCGTCAAGCGCCACGAACGGACAAAGGTCCCCCGCATCAGCCAGAAGGTAGCCTTTTTTTCTTTGAATCGCTCTTTTGCCAGGTAGAGAAGTCCAAGATCCTCTACCTTGGGTACGGGCGGCTCGAACGCTTCCAGTTCTTCCGGTGTAGTTACCGGGTGCCCGACAGGTACGGGGATGCCATGACTAGACAGTTTGTAGACCACACCAAATCCATCTTTGACGTGAAGGTCATCGACCCGGCTTTCGTGGCCGATCTCAAACGTCGTGATGCCGTCAATTTCAAAAGTCTCATGGATCATGAAAAGGGTATCGACCAGCTTGAGCTTTTCCTCGTCATCCATGAGCCTGAAATCCCGGGGTTCGGGAAGGCCGTCGGTGAGATGCTTTCCGATTCCGATAATGGGCGCCTCGTTGATGCCGTGGATATAAAGGGGGACGCAGTCGGGTTCTCTGTTTTCAAGGGCCGTCAGGATTCTCTGTTTTCCATTCACCGGTTTCAGCTCCCATGCAATTGGTAATTAGCATCTTATTATAGCGTCCTGAATTCAGCTTTCGCCCCATTCCGTTCGGGTAATCAGCCAGCGATCATTTTCACGCAGCATTGAAAAATAAAGCGCTACCCTGCAGACACCTTTTGTGAACAGCACCGTTGCCTCAGCTTTTTCATGATTGACCTCAAGTTGCAGATTATTAAGCTCACCCGATTTAAAATAGTCTCCGTTTATGCACTCATGAACGATCGGAAAAACGGCCGCATTTCCAGACTGTATATCGACCCAGAAAGCCGGCAGTTCTTCTTCCAATACTGCCTTTTCAACCATTCTGCCGCATTGAAATGTAAACAGCCCCTTATCATGTAAAGAAGACAGGTACCTTTCGATATCAAAATGACTTTTTGCATCTTGGTATTGAGTCAACAACGAAAGGATTTCTCTTTCATCCTGATTTTTGGGTTTGTATTCCTCTATTGGAGCGTCGCAGCATGAAGAAACAACCATTATGATGATTATCAAAAAGACAGACCGGCTTATGTTATTTGTGACTTTCAACGAAACCTTCTCATCATAGCAATGAATTGATCTGCCAATTCATTGCTCTTGGTGCCTTATTGATATAATTTCCCGCCATGATTCAACCAGCCCCCTTCATGTTGGCCGTCGGGGTCGTGATGGGTCCAGTGGACGACACCACCTTTTGAGTTCCACTCGTACACCCCGTAAAAATTAACATGATCACCGACCTTCAGGTTGTTGACTCTTGGAGCAAGATCGATGTTGTGGGCGATCAGAAGCGTCTGACCGGAACTCACCTTTATAATGAACCGTTGATGTCTTCGGCCTTGATTATCGTCCGGCAGAATTTTGATGACCTTACCGGAGCCGCCAACTTGAAAATTGCTAATTTTATTCTCAAATGCATTTTTTAGCGCCTTATCGCTTGTCGAAAGCTCATGATTAAGAAACGGAACCAGCGATTTTATTGAGCTTATCGACAGGTTCCCCGGATAATGGTAGAAAGCGGCATAGGCACCGAGGCAGATTACAACGATTAAGAGAACTTTTTTCATTTCAAATTCCGATTTGAGCGAAAGAGCGGGGAGAGCCCTCCAACGGGAAAATCCATTTCACCAGTTAATTTTCGCAAATACAGGGTGTTTCCAGGCCGAACAATTAATATTTATGGTTTCTCAAAAAGTCACCAGACATGTCATTCCCGCGAAGGCGGGAATCTATAAGCATTTGAAAATAATGGATTCCCGCCTTCGCGGGAATGACATCAATGGACCCAATTCGACTTTTTGCGAAACCATCAATATTTGAGATCTGATCCTAGTATCTAAAAACGGCAGCACTCATCCTTCCTGAAAATCCGGATTTATATTCTTTTCAAGCTCGGTAATCCGAACTCTAATTTCATCAGGGATGGGTGCTTTCTTATTTTCATGATAGTTAAAAGAAACAAGCATCCCCTCCCCTGACGCCGCAACGTTCTTATGCTTATGGCTAACCACCAAATATTTCATCAAAAAACGGTCGTTTTCCATTAGATCCACTTTTGCTCCGACGCTTACCGTGTCGGGATAAGTCAACGGGATTTTGAACTTACACTGGGTGTTGGCGAGGATGGGGCCAATACCCGTTTTTATCATCAGGTCGTTGAAATTCAGTTTTTCAAAATATGCAATACGGGCGCTTTCAAAGTATTTGAAATACATTATATTGTTAACATGCTGAAAGGCATCCATGTCGCCCCATGCTATCGGTATCTCGATTACCACGGGATAATCTTTTATAAGGCCCTGCATTTTTCCTCCGCTATTTATCGGGTCCGAATAATTAATAATTAAGATCTGACCCTAATGTCCCTCTTACATCTTTAGGTAATTTACTAATTTCTCGAATCTTCTTAACTCCTAATTCCAATTCACCCAACCATTCCCAGCCAGATGTACAAGGAAGAGTTGCTCTATGTTCTAGAATTTCTGCTTGTTCATTTAATCCAATTTTATGCATTCTTTTTGCGAGAACCAAAACGAATTCTCTCAATTCATCAGGTGATTTAATGTGTTCCATTATTTTTCTTTTTCATAACAGCGAACTCACTGGGCTTTCCCCAAAAAAGTAGACACGGTTAAAAGCAAACCGCTGATTTCATGGCCTGTTCGAATTGGACTGGCGTTTTATACCCCAATGTAGAATGTTTGCGTTTCCGATTGTAATAGATCTCGA
>Ga0272443_10000391_pt1 | contig 83566 bp, 63 predicted proteins | sample SSMAcet12_FD_193581 | JGI IMG/M metagenome (GOLD analysis project Ga0272443, IMG submission 193581) | Marine sediment archaeal communities from Little Sippewissett salt marsh, Falmouth, MA, United States - SSM-Acet-12 | ecosystem: Environmental > Aquatic > Marine > Wetlands > Sediment ...
CAATGTCGTACTCCCACGGCGCGTCGCCGGGCAGGACGGGGTTGTCCGGGTGTTTTTCGAAGGAGTGGTAGGTCCGGACGAGCTGGTCCCTGGCTGCGACGGGATAATCGTCGACGAGCAGGATCCACGGACCGGTCAGGTCGCTGAGCGACTCGGTGGCGACGGCCGGTGCCGCCGTAGCGAGCCACAGCGCGCAGCAGATGACCACTCGAAACATCTTCTCCCCTCTCTGCATCGAGGACGTACCCGTTATCGGCACACAGGTGCGCCCCCCGGACCGCTCCGTGGGTCTTCAAAATCCCCTCTCCGCGACAGGTTGCGTACGTAATGTATTATAGCATTCCGGGACGTTGGCGCCTGCGCCGGGTCATCCCACGCTGCCGGTCCATGACGGCTATGCACCGCCCGCATGGCTCCGCCAGCCGCACAGCACGAGCAGGGCCCACAACAGTTCCGTGTGGTCGGCCCGACGGCAGAGGTGCGCGTCGTAAAGAGCAGTAGCGGCCGGGTAGTCCAGCTCCATTGTTTCGAATGCATCAGGGGTCACGAGATCGTACCACAGGTCCCGCAACTCCGACCGCAGGAACTCCCCAACGGGCACCTCGAAACCCATTTTCGACCGCGACAAGACGCCGGGCGGCAGCACGTCCCGGAACGCGTCGCGCAGGATCCGCTTGCCGAGCGATCCGGCAAGCTTGTAGGAGATCGGCAAGCCCGCAGCCAACTCGACGACGTCGATCGCCAGCATCGGCACGCGCACCTCCAGTCCGTGGTACATCGAGGCCAGGTCCACCTTGTGCAGCATGTCGTCCGGCAGCGACAGCCCCAGATCGAGCCGCAGGATCTGTTCCATCGCATCGCGACCGGCACCCCATGACGGGTCGATCCGGTGGTAGCGCTCCGCCAGTGCGCGGCTGGTCCTGTGCGCGCGGTCGGCCCCCAGCAAACGCTCAGCCGTCGGTTCGTCGATGATGCGGCTCCAGGCCAGGTGCCGGTCGATCGCATCATCCAGGTCGCCGCGCAGCAGCTTGGCCATCTGGCGCGCGCGATCGAGCACGCGCGTGCTCCGACCGGCCGGCAACCGGGCGAGCAGCGGTTCGATGAGCCATTTGCGAGCGAACGCCGGTATCCTTCGATAACGGCCCAGGTAGTGGTGGCCGAGGTATCGCCAATAGCCGGCGAACAACTCGTCGGCCCCGTCTCCGGACAGCGCGACGGTGACGTGTCGGCGGGTCTTGCCGCTCACGAGGCAGGTCGGCAGGAGGCTGCTGTCCGCGAAGGGTTCGCCCATGTGGGCGATCATCGGCCCGACCGTATTCAGGACGTCGCCGAAGGTCAGGCGGAAAACGTGATGCGCGGTGCCGAAATGGTCAGCCACCTGCTGGGCGTAGGCTGTCTCGTCATAGCGCGGATGGTCCGCGTAGCCGATGGAAAACGTCTGGATGGGTTGACCTGCCTGCTCGGCCAGGCAGGCCACGACGATCGAGGAATCCAGCCCGCCGGACAAAAACGCGCCGAGCGGTACGTCGGCGACGCGCTGGCGTTGGACGGCTGCGGTGATCCGCGCGCGGACCTGCCGGCAGGCCTGCTCGTAGTCCGGAGGCGGATCGGCCGGCACGGGCAGTTCGAAAAAACGGTACGGCGTGGCCGGTCCGTCGGCCGAAAAGTCGAGACGATGGCCCGGCGGCAGCTTGAAAACGCCGCGATAGATCGTCCGCGGGTGCGGGATAAACCCCAGGTGGAGGTAGAGTTCCACGGACTCCGGGTCGATCGCCCGGGGACAATCGGGCACCGTCATCAGCGCCCGCAGCTCGCTGGCGAACAACAACCGCCCGTCGTGGACCGTGTAGAACAGCGGTTTGATCCCGGCCGGATCGCGCGAGAGGTGGCCGGCCCGCATGCGCACGTCGATGAAAGCCATCGCCCACATCGCGTCGAAACGTTCCAGGGCCGACGGTCCCCAGGCGATACATGCGTTGAGCACGACCTCCGTGTCGGATTCCGTGAGGCAGGGCCGATCGAGCTGGCCTCGCAACGTCCGGTAGTTGTAGAGCTCGCCGTTGTAACTGACCACCCACCGCCCGTCGGGCGAGGTCATCGGCTGGTGCGCTTCGGGTGTCGGGTCGATGACGGCCAGCCGCGTATGGGCCAGCCCCGCACTGAACCCCTCGCCGCGATGCAGCCAGAGTCCGGCGTCGTCCGGACCGCGATGGCGCAGGGCCGCCTGCATCCGCTCCAGCAGCGACCGGTCGATCGGCCGGCCGCGAAAATCGATGATGCCGGCGATTCCGCACATGAGCCACCCTGTTCAGCGCACGATAGTCGGTCACGCCCATCGCATTCCGGGGCACATCCCTGCTCCAGCGTCTCCGGTCGTGATTGTTTCCAACCGGCCGCCAAACGCAAGCGCGATCAGGACGGATCCGGGTCGGTGGCAGCATCGGCGGGACGAGAACGGCAGGTATTGCTTTCCATCCAAACGGCGGTCGCGGGAGCGGTTTCCGAGAGGGTGCCTTTCCCTACCCGAATGGTCCCGGGCCGTCCCCGCACGGATTCTTCCGCCCGCGTTTGGTTTTCCTCTGCCGGCCGGTATAATGGAGATTTTGGTTTACCACCGCTGTTGAGTGATCCCCCTGTGAACCGCTGCGGTTGGCCCGTCAGGGACGCAAAGAGACGCCTTGTGCGGGCAGTTTACACCGACCGCGGCGCCGGCGAGGGAGGCTGATGACGATCAACGTCGCTGACTTTCTGGGCAAGGTCACCCTTTCCGACGGGGCCTGGGGGACCGAACTCGACAAGCTCGGCTGTCCGCCGGGCTATTGCCGGGAACGGTGGAATCTCGAAAAGCCCGACCTCGTCGCGAAGGTGGCGGCCTCTTATGTCGCTGCGGGCTCGGAAATCATCCTGACGAACACCTTCGGGGCCAACCGCCATGTGCTCAGCCGTCACGGCTGCGAGGACCAGGTACGCGCGTTGAACCGTGCCGGCGCCGAGATCAGCAAACGCGCGGCCAACGGGCGGGCTCTGGTTTTCGGATCGATGGGCCCGAGCGGTACGATCGTCGTCATGGGAGAAGTGACGGAGGAGGAGTTGTTCACCGCCTTCAAGGACCAGGCCGAGGGCTTGGCCGAGGGGGGCGCGGACGGCCTGGTCGTCGAGACGATGACCGAGCTGGCCGAGGTAAAGGCCGCGGTCCGGGCCGCCCATACCACCGGCCTGCCGGTCGTCGGGTGCATGACGTTCGACTCCGGGCCGGACAAAACCTCCACGCTCATGGGCGTCACGCCCGAGGAGGCGGTCGACGCATTGTCGGTGTCCGGTGCGGATATCGTGGGCTGCAATTGCGGGATCGGCATCGACAACTACATCATCGTCACCGGCAAGATGCGCGCGGTGAGCGACAAGCCGATCTGGGTCAAGGCGAACGCGGGTATGCCGGTCATCGAGGAAGGCCGGGTTACGTACCGCATGACCCCCGAGGAGTTCGCCGCCAAGACCCGCCAGCTCGTCGAGGCTGGCGCCAACATCGTCGGCGGATGCTGCGGCACCAGCCCCCAGTTCATCTCAGCGCTGACCGCAACGCTGAAGTGATCGACGCAGACAGCCAAGAGGGTTCCTGAAACCGTGCAGCGTCCGTCAGAGCCGGACGACGGCTCAAGGATACACTCTCAAAAAACCTCCGATCGCGACCGAGGGGGTGCTCCAGTCAGCCGAAAACGTACGTGGTCCGGCGATGGCAGGCGGATCACGGTTCCGGCACGAGGAAAAGGCATAGAGGAATGGATTCTCCGGAAACGACCCAAGGAACCTTGGAGCTGATCCGCAACGGTGCGGGCTTTCTCCGATCGCCCAGGCGCAACTACGCCGTCCATCCGTCCGATCCTTACGTTTACGACGGGATGGTCCGTCGCCTCGCTCTGAGCGGCGGCGAGACATTGACCGGCACCATCCAGCGCCGCCACCTGCGCGTCAGCGGCGCCTCCGCCCGATGCGTGATCGACAAGGTGACGGCAGTGAACGATCTGGCTCCGGACGCATACGGCGAGCGGATGTCGTTCGGTGAACTGACGGTCATCGACCCGTCCGAGCGCCTGCATTTCGAAACTCCGGGCGGCCCGCTGCCGATGCGCGTCGTGGACCTCATGACGCCGATCGGGATGGGCCAGCGGGGCCTCATCGCCGCGCCGCCGCGTACGGGCAAGACCGTCCTCCTCCAGCAGATGGCCGCCGGGATCGCCGCCAACCATCCCGACGTCTACATGATGGTCCTGCTCGTCGATGAACGACCCGAAGAGGTCACCGAGATGCGCCGCACCGTCCACGGCGAGGTCGTCGCCTCGAGCAACGATCAGGAGCCGACCAACCATGTCCGCATCGCCCGGCTCATGATCGAAAAAGCCAAACGCATGGTCGAGTGCGGCCAGGACGTTCTCGTCCTGCTCGATTCGCTGACGCGCCTCGGCCGGGCGTTCAACGTCGTCGGCCGCTCATCGGGCCGGACGATGTCCGGCGGCGTCGACATCCGCGCGCTGACCGAGCCCAAGGCGATGTTCGGGGCCGCACGCAACATCGAGAACGGCGGTTCGCTGACCATCCTGGCCACCGCGCTCATCGAGACGGGCAGCCGGATGGACGAGCTGATCTTCAACGAGTTCAAGGGAACCGGCAACATGGAGATCGTTCTGAACCGCGAGATGGCCAACTTGCGGATCTACCCGGCCATCGACCTCAAGCAGTCCGGCACGCGCAAGGAGGAGCTGCTGCTCGGCCGCGAGGCCACCGACAAGATCACGCGGATCCGGCGCCAGATCATCGGCCAGCCCGGTCCCCAGGCGATGAACTTCCTGCTCGAAACACTCGACAAGCACCCCGACAACGATGCCTTCCTGGCCGCCCTGGCTTCCTGACGGCACGTTGATGGCAGGCTCATTTACGATTATGCGACGCAAAGAGAAGCGCGGCTGAACCCTGCTCTAAGCTGGGCTTACGATGCATTGATCGCTGCGGCCGATGCGTTTGACTGGACGGCCGTACGATGCCAGAAATAGCCATTCTACGCTCGTGCGAAGCCGCAAGGGTCGCGAAGTTTTTATGACCTTGCGCGTCCCCGCCTTGACGTGATCCATTCTCTGTATCCATGTCAGTCCGCCGCACAATCCGCTGAATCGTTTTGGTACGGGAGGGCAGCCGCATGGTACAATCGACGTCCTCGACCTGAATCGATGGGCCTGGCTGACCGGACAGGAAAGGATCGATCTCGTGAGCAGCAACCCTCGGCCGCGTGATGTAGTCTGCCAGACGCTTCGGTTCGAACAGCCCGAAGTCTGCCCCTACTACGTCTGGGTGGAAAAGGAGATGGTCCCCCCGCTGGCCGCCCACTACGGCGCCGAGCGATTCATCGACCACGGCGACGGTACCTGCACCTTCGACGCCAGCTACACGGCCTGGCGCAACATCCTCGCGCTGCCCGTGGCCGAATCCGGCGACACGTTCGTCGACGAGTTCGGCTGCCGCCTCCGCCGCTGGGCCGCGTTCAGCGTGGAAAAGCCCGCCCTGCTCGAGCCGACGCTCGAAGGCTACACGTTCCCCGACATGGCCAGCGACGCACATTTCGAAGGCATGAATGCCTGGTGCGACCTGCACGCCGACCGCTTCCGGATCGTCCAGTTGGGGATCCTCTTCTGGGAGCGCTCCTGGCTGATGCGCGGCATGGAGAACATCTGCATGGACCTCGTGCTCAACCCGGCCTTCGCCGAGGCGCTCTTCGCCGGCCTCGAAGAGGTCTGCACGCAGGTCATCGACCGGTTGCTGGCCGACTACGGCGACCGGATCGACGCGATCGGCTTCAGCGAGGACTACGGCACGCAGCGGGGCCTGATGATCAGCCCCCCGCATTGGCGGCGATTCATCAAGCCGGGCCTGGCGCGGATGGTCGGCCGGATCCGCGCCGCCGGCAAAAAAGTCTACCTCCACTCCTGCGGCCACATCGTGCCGTTGATCCCAGAACTGATCGACGTCGGCGTGGACATCCTCCAACCCATCCAGCCGGAAGCGATGGACATTTTCGAGCTGAAAAGGCGGTTCGGCCGGGACATCTGCCTCATGGGCGGGATCAGCACGCAGTACACGCTGCACTCGGGTACGCCCGACGACGTGCGCCGCGAGGTGGCCGACTGCCTTGCAAAGATGGCGCCGGGCGGCGGCTACGTGATAGCCCCGGCCAAGGCGATCCTTCCCGGCGTGCCCCCGGCCAACGCGCTCGCCCTCATCGACGCGTTCCTCGACCAAAACTTATGAGAGTCGCCTGCCGAGAGAAACGGCATGTCGCCAGAACCCCGCCGCTTACACCGGCACCTCGCGAACCGCGCCTCCCTCGTGGTGTAACCTCGTTTTCGGGCGGTTCGGATCATTCCGTCTTGTCGGCTGTCTCGCGCAACACCTCCTCGAGGTTCGCCAGCCAGACGGGGATGTCTTTGGGCACGCGCGAAGTGATCAGGTGCCAGATCATCGGCCAGCCCGGTCCCCAGGCGATGAACTTCCTGCTCGAAACACTCGACAAGCACCCCGACAACGATGCCTTCCTGGCCGCCCTGGCTTCCTGACCGTGTGCTCCTCAGGCGGATTTGCCGTAAACTCACAGCTGTGAGGGACACTTCCTCGCAGTGTTCGCGTGGCTGACCGCTTCGTCCCATGCGGGACACGGGTAGACGCGGGAATCAGGAGAGGGCGTAATGATCCATTTCCGACCCTACACGCACATCGTTATGTATCTGGCTCTCGGGGCGATCGGCGGTGCCTGGCTACCGACGGCATGCGACGCCGGGACGGAGAATCGTTCGACGAAAAGCTCTGATGGGGACACACCGCCCAATGTCGTGTTCATCCTGGCCGACGATCTGGGCTACACGGGCCTGTCGTGCATGGGCTCGCACTACTATGAAACGCCGCACATCGATCGGCTCGCCCGCGAAGGGATGACGCTGACCAGCTTTTACGCCAACCCGAACTGCGCGCCGACCCGCGCCTGCCTGATGACCGGTCAATACGCGCCGCGCACGGGAATCTACACGGTCGGCGAACCGCCGCGCGGCCGGGCCGAGCACCGCAGGATGATCCTGCCGAGCAACCAGACGCGGCTGCCCCTGGACCGCACGACCCTCGGGCAGGTGTTCGGGTCGGCCGGCTACGCGACGGCCATGTTCGGCAAATGGCACCTCGGCAACGACGGCAAAGCCGACCCCGGCACGGTTGACGCGTACCATCCGGCCCGCCGCGGCTTCGACGAGGCCTTCATCACGCGGGCACGCTATTTCGAGTTTCGGACAAACCCGCCGATGCCCATCCCGGAAGGAGCGTACCTCACCGATTTTCTGACGGATCACGCGGTCGACTTCATCGAGCGGCACAAGGACCGCCCGTTCTTTCTCTACCTGCCGCATTTCGCCATCCACACACCTTTGCAGGCCAAGACGGAACTCATCGCGCGTTTCGAGGCCAAGCCGGGCGTCGGCGGGCACAACAACCCCGTCTATGCCGCGATGACCGCCAGCCTCGATGAAAGCGTCGGCCGCATCCTGGCAACGCTCGACAGGCTCGGTTTGGCGGATCGGACCCTCGTCGTGTTCGCCTCCGACAACGGCGGCGTCGGCGGCTACACGGCGGCCGGCGTGTCGGGCGCGCAAGACCTCACCGACAACGCCCCCTTGCGGGGCGGCAAGGGGATGCTCTACGAAGGCGGCGTCCGCGTACCCTGCCTGGTCCGTTATCCGCCGCTCGTCCGGGCAGGTACCGTCAGCGACGTGCCCGCGAGCCACGTCGACTGGATGCCGACCTTCCTCGAATTGAGCGGCGCACGGCGTCCCGATCAGCCACTCGATGGCGTGAGCCTGCTCCCTCTTCTGTCCGACCCGGCCGCCGAGTTGCCGCGCGACGCACTCTTCTGGCATTTTCCGTTTTACCTGGAGGCCAGCGTAGCGGACGGCACGTGGCGCACGGCACCGGCCGGCGCGATCCGCCTGGGGGACTTCAAATTGATCGAGTTCTTTGAGACCGGCCGGCTGGAGCTTTACAACCTTCGCCAGGATATCGGCGAGCGGCGGAACCTGGCCGAGATTCTGCCAGAAAGGACGCGTGAACTCCACAGCCGACTCGTCGCCTGGCGGGAATCACTCGACGCACCGATGCCGAAGTCCAAGGATTGACACCCCTGCCGAAACGGAACCGTCAGAGGGCGGCCTCCGACCGGTCGCCCTCGCCCGCTGGCCCGCAAACCGGGTCAGCCTGCTTTCCGGGCTTCGGATGTCTCGCGCAAAGCCTCTTCGAGGGTCGACAGCCAGACGGGGATGTCTTTGGGCATGCGTGAAGTGATCAGGTGCCCGTCGTGGACGACGGGCACGTCCTTGTAATGGGCGTCCCCGGCCCGCAGCTCGTCCGCCATTCCCGAATAGCAGGTCATGTTTTTGCCCTCGATCACGCCGGCCCGGACGAGTACCTGCGGTCCGTGGCAAATCGCGGCCACGGGTCGGCCCAGCCGATAGAACTCGCGCACGAACGCCACCACCGCCTCGTGCTCGCGGATCTTCGCCGGCGCCTTGCCACCCGGCAGAATAAGGGCATCGAAGTCCGCCGGCGCGACATCCGTGACAGACTTGTGGATGTACAGCTCGATGTCGCTGTTGTAGGCCTTGACCTTCCCGGGCTCCACGCCGATGACGGTCACCTTCGCACCTCGGTTGGTCAGGTACGCCAACGGCATCAGCGTCTCGGCATCCTGGAAACCCTCGCCGGTCAGAATGGCGACCCGCATCCTCTCAAAAGGAAGCTCGCACTTCTTAGCAGAATTTTTCACGCGATTCGTACCCTCCTCGGCCCGCAGCCCCCAGAAACCCAGCGGCGCCCCGAAAACGATCGCCAGCATCACTGCAAATCCGACCTTTCGCATCGCTCTTCTCCTTTTCCAGGTGTACCCGCCCGAACGGGTGCGTTCCACCCGGGGGCGCACCTGTCATGCAGCCTGTCCCGTTGTCGAGCCACCTGCGTCCGAGGCAGTCCGCGCCCCGTCGGTGGCTTTTTCACCGGAGAGTATAGAACGCGTTTTCACCGACGGGCAGAAAAAATCCGTCGGTCTTCGCTGGATTAAAGATCGTTTTCCGCGCGGTGCAATCCAAGCAGGCGTTGAAATGCGCGCGAACTCAAAAAGTGACCCCCTGTTACGACGCGCCGGTCGAGAGCCCGAAAAACGCCACCGCAGCGGCCGTACTTGCCCGGACCATCCTTTCGTACGGCACCCCGTGCAGCTCGGCCGCAAACCGGGCGATGTGTACGAGGTGCGCCGGCACGTTGGGCCGAACCATGCGCACAGGCTCGGGTGACAGGTAGGGGCTGTCGGTTTCCAGGAGGATCGCATCGAGAGGCGTAGCCGCACAGACGCGCCGGGTCTGTTCGGCGTTGCGGAACGTAAGCACGCCCGTAAAGGAGACGCGCCATCCGTGGGCGCGGAGTTCAGCCACCTGCTCGACCGTGCCGCTGAAACAGTGGAACACGACAGGTCGACCGGCGTACCCGCAGGATGTCAGGATGCGGACAGCGTCCTCGTGCGCCTCGCGGCAGTGAACGACCACGGGCAGGCCTGCGTCGGCTGCCAGCTCGAGTTGCCTCGCGAAAACGCGTTGCTGGCATGGCCGGGGACTGTAATCGTAGTGGTAGTCGAGGCCCATCTCGCCGGCCGCCACGAGCAGCGAATCGTCGCGCCACGCCCGCGCGATCCGCTCCAGATCCGCGTCATCGACCCGGGCCGCCTCGTGCGGATGGACGCCGGCCGCCACCCAGACTCCCTCATGGACACGCGCCAGCGCGAGAGCCGCGTCAAGCTCGCCCGGCGAACAGGCGACGGTGATGAATCGCGCCACACCCGCGCGGCGGGCGTCGGCCAGCACGCTTTCGACGCGGTCTGCCAGCGGGGGAAAGGTGAGGTGGCAGTGCGTATCGATCAGCTCGGGTGTCATCGGGCTTCCCACCGGCCCCTGCACGGGCGCAGGGCGCCGGTATCTTTTTTCAGGAGCGGCGCGCGGGACTGAAGGCGTTCACAAAATGTTCGACCCGGACGGGGCCGGCCGTCGGCCAGACCACCGCAACGATATCGAAGCGAAAGTCCCGTCCCTGGGATTGCGTCTGCAAGATGAAATTCCGCGCTGCGCGCATCAGGCGGTGCTGCTTTTCGGGCGTGACTGCGTCCTGCGGATCGGCATGCTCGCAGTCGGTGCGCGTCTTGACCTCGACAAAGACCACCATCCCGCCGTCCAGGGCGACCAGATCGATTTCGCCGGCTGAACACCTGTAGTTGCGCGTCACGATCCGGTAGCCCTTGCGCTTCAGGAAGCGGGCGGCCTCGTGTTCGCCCGCGCGGCCGAGTCGGGCGCGCTCGTCGCCGCGTTCGTTCCCCTGCGCGCGCATCAGGATCGCTTCAAACCAGGACATGGCGGGACGGGCACCTCCGGGAATTGGAAGAAAGACGGGCCTCCAAAGTTCGATCCACGGGGGCGGTTCGGGTTGGGTCGTGCTGCGGCTTATCGGCCCGAGTCGTTCTCGCCGGAACCGTAAGAAGCCACGGAACGCTTGCGATCCTTGACGCGGCGGGCCTTGCCGATGCGCTCGCGGAGATAGTAGAGCTTGGCGCGTCGTACGTGGCCGCGGCGGATGACGTCGACACCGGCAACCTTGGGCGAGTGCACGGGGAAGACCCGCTCGACGCCCTCGTTGTTGACGATGCGGCGGACGGTGAACGTCTCACCCATGCCGCGCCCGCGCCGTGCGATGACCACGCCCGTATAAGGCTGGACGCGCGTCTTGTCGCCCTCGATGATCCGCACGTGGACCGTCACCGTATCGCCGATATAGAAATTGCCCAGCTGATTCTTGGTCGCCGTATCTTCGGCTGCCTGGATCAACGGATGAATCATGACACCGCTCCTCGGCACCGATCCGCTCGATGCGCTGTTACGTGCCCGACTGCCTGCCTGACCGTCGCACCCACCCGGTGCTTGGACAACGCTGCTTTTTCGGAGGCGTCCCGTACGCCCCGTTTTTCCGTTTGCCTGAACCGCTGAACGGGCTGTCACACACCCTCTCACCGCGTTCCATCGTCGTTCGCCGCCGGCCTGGTCCCCGTCAGCCGATCGGCGAGCAGATCCGGACGGCGGTGGTGCGTGCGGTGCTCGGCCTGCTCGCGCTGCCACTGCTGGATTCGTGCGTGGTCGCCGCTGAGCAGAACCCCGGGCACCTCCATCCCGCGGTAGACGCGGGGCCGCGTGTACTGCGGATACTCGAGCAGCCCCTGGGCGAACGATTCGCTGGCGATCGATTCCTCGTCGCCCACCGCACCGGGCAGCAGTCGCACGAGGCTGTCGATCAGGACCATGGCCGCGGCTTCCCCGCCGCTGAGTACGTAATCGCCGATCGATATCTCCCGCGGCTTAAGCCCTTCGATGATCCGCTCGTCGAAGCCCTCGTAGTGGCCGCAGATGACCAGCAGCCAGGGTTCGCGTGCAAGCTCGCAGGCCGTCGCCTGGCAGAACGGCTCGCCCTGCGGGCTGAGCAGCACACGCAACGGCCGATCAGGATGCGAACCACCCGCCCCGTGCGCCTCCGTTCCTTCCGCCCTCTCGTGCGTTTCTTCTCGGCCGCATTCGACGGCCCGTCCCTCGATATACTCGACCGCGTCGAATACCGGCGGGCACATCATCACCATACCCGGCCCCCCACCGAAGGGACGATCATCCACACTACGGTGGCGGTCGGTGGCGAAGTCCCGAATATTCGTGTAGCGGACCGTTACGATGCCGGCCCGCTGAGCCCGCCCGATGATGCTGGCGTTCGTGAAAGGCTCGATCACCTCGGGAAACAGCGTCAGCACGTCGATCCGCACGGTGTGCTTTCCTTACACCTGCTCGGCCGGCTGCTTCTGCACTTTGGCGATGAGCTGGGCGACCGTTTCGCTCGGCTGGGCACCCACGCTCATCCAGTGCTCGACGCGATCCAGCTTGAGGTTCCAGCGCAGGGCGGGGCTCTTGTGGCCGGGGTCGTAAAAGCCGAGCTCCTCGATCACGCGGCCGTCCCGGCTCTTGCGCACGTCCACGGCCACGACGCGATAGGACGGTTTATGCCGCCGACCTGTCCGTTTCAGTCGAATCCGCACCATGGGTTCTCGAACTCCTCATTGCCCTTGCCTCGCGGCCACGCGCCACCGGCCCGTGCCCCGGCGGAAATCTGGAACCGCACAGTGTACCCGGAACCGGGCTTTCGAGCAAACCGCCCTTACCCCCCAGGGGAAACGCCGGAAAGGTGGGATCCCGCGATCGGGGCAGGGGAAGGGTTTGCGGGGGCCGGGCCGGAGGGTTATACTCCGCCGCGGGCGGTAAATCAGGACTGAAACGCTCCTGCGGCAATGACTCCTCCAACACACCGTTCTGAGGTCATAAAGCGATGAGGGTACTCGTAACCGGCTCGAGCGGGCAGATCGGGACCAACCTGGCGCTCACCTTGCAGGCTCGCGGCGACGAGGTGGTCGGCGTGGACCGCCGGCCGAACACCTGGACCGACGCGATCGAGACGGTTTTGCTCGACCTGCGAACCGCCCGAGCGGAGGATCTGCCGGCCGGCCCCTTCGACGTCGTCGTCCACCTGGCAGCCCATGCCAAGGTGTTCGAGCTCGTCGAGCAACCCGACCGGGCCCTCGAAAACGTGACCATGTGCTTCAAGGCGCTGGACTACGCCCGGCAACAGAAAGCGCCCTTCATCTTCGGCAGCTCGCGCGAAGTCTACGGGGACATCCATCGACACATCACCGAGGAGGCCGCCGCCGACTTCGTCGTGGCTGAAAGCCCCTACTCGGCCAGCAAGATCGCCGGTGAGGCCTTCGTGTACTCCTACGCCGAGTGTTACGGGCTGCCCTACCTCGTCTTCCGGTTCAGCAACGTCTACGGGCGGTACGACAACGATATCGAGCGCATGGACCGTGTGCTGCCGCTTTTCATCCGGAAGATTCACCGCGACGAGCCGATCACGGTGTACGGTAAGGAGAAAGTCCTCGATTTCACCTACATCGACGACTGCATCAACGGGATCCGCCACGGAATCGACGCGCTCGTTTCCGGCCGGGTCGTCAACCATACGATCAACCTGGCCAACGGCGAGGGCCGCACGCTAGTCGACGCGGTCAACATCATCTCCCTGGCGCTCGGCCGCACACCGAAAGTGACCTACGAGCCTGCCCGACCAGGAGAGGTCACCCGGTACGTGGCTGACATCACGAAGGCCCGCCAACTGCTGGACTACCAGCCGCAGACGCCGCTGACAGCCGGCATCCCCAAGTCGATCGAGTGGGCGCGCGAGCACGGCGACCTGTAAGAACGCAAACTGCGCGGTTTGCAGCGTCCAGCGCATCGTAAGCCCTGCGACCGTATGGCTTGAAGCCCGCGCGCTCGAAAAATCGCGATGGGCCGCCCCCACCCCCGCAAACGCCTTGTACCGCACGTTTTTCGGGATCTCCCGAAAAAAATTTCGGCACATGCAAAACATCGCCCGTCCTCTACCCGGCTCGCTGGCGGAGAACGTCCGGATAAGTCACAATGACAGCCTCAGCCTCAGCGCCGGTCCCACGAGGGAGGCCGGCACACGTATCGGACCAGACGTTCGCCGACACATGGGGAGGTGAAGGCATGAATACCATCCGACGTTTCACGCGACGCGGGTTTCTCAAGGGCAGCGCCGGGGCGCTGGTGGGCCTCGGCACGGGCGCTTCGACAGCCTGGCAGCTTGCGTCGGCCTCGACCGCGCGGGCGGCCGGGCGTACCGCTGGCGCGAACGAACGACTCGTCTTCGGCCTTATCGGCGTGGGGGGCATGGGCAGCGGCCATCTCGGCCGGCTCATCGGGTTCGCCGAGGCTGAAAACATCGAGGTGGCCGGCGTCTGCGACGTCTACCGCCGACGGGTCAACGCGGCAGCCCAGCGGGCCGGCTGCAAAGCATACGCCGACTACCGCAAACTGCTCGAAGACAAAAGCATCGACGCCGTCGTCATCGCGACGCCCGATCACTGGCATTTCAAGAATGCAGCCGACGCGCTGGACGCCGACAAGCACGTCTACGTCGAAAAACCCATGGTCCACACGATCGATCAGATTTTCAGCCTTGTCGGCAGATCGCGCCGCAAACGGGAGCTCGCCGTTCAGGTCGGCCCGCAGGGTACGGGTAGCTGGCAATGGTGGTCATCCAATGCACAGATCAGCCGCGGCCTCATCGGCGACGTGCTCTGGTCGCAGGCCAGCGCCGCGCGGAACAGCCGTGATGGCGAGTGGAATTACAGGATCGATCCGAATGCCGGCCCCCATGCGACCGGCGACGACTACATCGACTGGGACATGTGGCTCGGCCATGCGTTCGACTGCGCGCCGAAGACGGAGTGGAATCCCGAGCACTTCTTCCGTTTCCGCAAGTACCGGGCCTACTCCGGCGGCATCGCGACGGACCTGTTCTTCCACAGTCTGGCACCCCTGCTGCTGGCCATCGAGGGGCCGCAGGGCGCGGCCCCCCTACGCGTCAGCGCTGCCGGCGGAATCTACGTGCAGAAGGACGGGCGCGACGTGCCGGACACTTCGGTCGTGACGATCGACTATCCCGGCGAGCACACGATCGTGCTGGCAGGCTCGATGGCCAACGCGACCGGACTGCCCACCATGATCCGCGGTCAACACGGGACCATCGTCGACCAGACCGTGACGATGGAAAAACCGTGGCAGGACGAGTTCCATGCGCTCAGCGGCGGAGAGGATACCGTAACGCTCACGCCGCCGGACGGCTGGGACGAGGCTCGCCGCGGCGGGACGGAAGGGCACATGCTCAACTTCATCGACGTGATCCGCGGCCGGCAGAACCAGCTCAACTGCTCCATCGAGCTGGGGGCCGCCACGCAGCTTGGCATTACACTCGGCGTGCTCGCCTACGACCGCCAGCAGACCCTGCTGTGGGATACGTACGACCGCAAGATCGTGACGGCGCCGACACCTTCCTGAAACCGGAAACGAAGAGTGGCAGAACGATCCCGGTGGTTTGTCCGCCGGCTGGAACAGGTTTGTGGAGAAGACCGATGTCGGACCGCACGCACCTGACGCGACGGGCCCTTTTGAAACGGGCGGCCGGCCGGGCCGCGGCCGTCGCGGCTGCTCCCTGCTTTCTCCCCGGCTCGGCCCTGGGCCGCTCTGGCTCGGTGGCGGCCGGTGAACGGATCACGCTGGGGCTCATCGGTTGCGGTCATCACGGCAGCGGCTGGGACCTCGCGCAGATTTTCCGCTGTGCCGACGCGCAGGTCGTGGCCGTCTGCGACGTGGACGCACGCCGCATGGCCGCCGCGGCCGAACGCGTGGACCGGCATTACGCCAAGACCCTCGGCCAGCGCGGCTACCGGGGCTGCGCGCGCCACGGCGATTTCCGCGAGTTGATCGCCCGCCCGGACATCGACGCCATCGTCAACGCCACGCCCGACCACTGGCACGTGCTGCCCTCCGTGTTGGCCGCCAAGGCCGGTAAGGACATCATCTGCGAAAAGCCGTTGTCGCTGACCGTCGCCGAGGGGCGTGTTCTCTGCGACGTCATCGCCCAGACGGACCGCGTCTTCCAGACCGCCTCGGAGAACCGCTCGATCGACAGCTACATCCGGATGTGCGAACTGGTCCGCAACGGCCGCATCGGCCAGCTCAAGCACATCATCGTTTCCCTGCCGGCCGGCAACGAGTCGCGCGGCGACAACTTCCAAGACCGCGTCATCCAGCCCGTACCCGAATGGTTCAACTACGAGATGTGGCTCGGTCAGGCGCCGTTGGCGCCGTACTGTCCCGCGCGCTGCCACGGCAGCTTCCGCTGGAACTTCGATTACTCGGGGGGACGGCTCACCGACTGGGGTGCCCATCTCATCGACCTGGCCCAGTGGGCCAACGCGACCGAGTCGACCGGGCCGATCTTCGTCGAAGGCGTCGGGCGCTTTCCGCCCCGCGACGCGCTGTTCAATACGGCCGAGGAATTCGAGCTGCACTACCGCTACGCCAACGGCGTCCTACTCACCGTCGTCAGCCGGGGGCCGGGCATCCGATTCGAGGGCACGGAAGGGTGGGTCGGTACCACGGGCTGGCGCGGCCCGCTCGAAGCGTCGCGGCCGGCCATCCTCGATTCGACAGCCGGCCCCGACGAGGTGCGCCTCCATCGGCCCAGCGAAGTCATCCCGCGTACCGACACGTCGCGCGGCGGCGAAGTCCGCGATTTCCTGGACTGTGTGAAATCGCGCCAACCCTGCTACGCGCCGGCTGAAACGGGCCACCGGACGGTGAGCATCGCGCACATCGGCAACATCGCCATGCTGCTGGGACGCCCGCTTCGATGGGACCCTGCGGCCGAACGGTTCGAAGGTGACGCGCAGGCCAACGCCATGCTGAGCCGTCCCCAGCGCGAACCGTGGACCCTGGCCAACATCGATGCGTGGCTGATCAGCCCCAGCCGGCCAGCTTGATGATGTCCTGAAAGGTGATGAACAGAAAGAAGCCGATGATGAGCGTCAGGCCGATGAGCTGCGTGGCGACCTGAACTTTCAGGCTCACCGGCCGGCCCTTGATCTTTTCGATGATCAGAAAGACGAACAGCCCGCCGTCCAGAATCGGCAGCGGCAGGAAATTGATGACCGCGAAGTTCGCCGAGATCAGCGCCAAAAAGTACAAAAGCATCGGCAGGCCGGCCGCCGCGACGTCGCCACCCAACTTGATGATCCCGACGGGCCCGGAGACCTGTTCGATCCCCAGCGAGCGGGTAAAGACCATCCGCTGCATCTGGAGGTAGATGCGGACGATGAAATAGTACGTTTTTCGCAGGCCGATCATCATCGCCTTGGCCGGGTTCAATTCCTGCACGATGATCGTCTTGGGCAATGTCAAGATGTCCTGGCCGTCGTACTGGACGCGCAGAACCCACGTGTTGGTCATTTCCGGCGTGACGGTCAGCTCCGCCGTCTCGAGCCGGCGTTTGAACTGGTCCCAGTATTCGACCGTCACGGTCCGGCCGACGCACTTGCTGAGCACCTGGGCGGCCCCCCGCCAGTGGTCGACCGGGTACGTCCGGACCTGCCCGTTGGATTCGACCTCGGCATGGGTACGACCGTCGATCGCGTGGATGAGCCGAGCACCGGGCAATTCGAAAGTCGTCCCGAGCGTTTCGGGAACCCGGAACGTGCCGGATGTCTCCGGCTGACCCTCGTACACCCATGACAACGTGACCTCGTTGCCGGCCCGCGCGATGAACTGCTTGGTCAGTTCGGTCCAGTTGGCGACGGGTTGGCCGTCGACTTTCGTGACAGTCGCGCCCCGGGGCATCGACCTCTTGAGGCGGGCGGCCGGCGTCGATTCGCCCCTGGCGTTCTCGCTGACGACGTCGGCCACGACAACCCGGGCGTTCTCCTGGGACTGAAAAGTAGCCCCGATGGTCGGTTCCCGGCGGATCAGGACGCCGGGCACGCGGGGGCGAACCGTGAGCGTGCGGGTTTCAGGCTCCCCCTCGACGTAGCGGAGCACCTCGACCGGGATGTCCGTTTCGGGGTTGTTGAGGATGCTCGCATTGATTTCCTCGACCCGCGGGGCGAGCTGGTTACCCCAGCGCGCGATGACGTCTCCGGCTTTCAGGCCCGCCTGCTCAGCCCGGCCGTTCTCATCCACCAGCGTCACCCCGACGCGCGGCAGAAGGCCGAGCAGGTGCCCTTGTGCCTGGCCCGAGAGGCCCTGCTGGGACTGGAAAGCAACCCGCGCGCGCCACCGGACGACGCGCTCCTCGTACTCGGCCGGCTCCTCCCCAAAGGGCGTCTCCTCGAGTGGGCGTTGAACGGTCAGATCGGCGAAACGTCCCTTCAGGTCGGCCAGAGCATACTGAACCTCGAAGAAATTGTGGACCTCCTGTCCGTTGACCTTGATGATTTTGTCGCCGACCTGCGGCTGCATATCGGAGGCAAGGGCGGGATCGGGAACGATGTACGCGACCCTCGTACTCATCGGCGGCGCGACGCCGATCTTCAGGATGTTCTGGTCCGGGCTCATCTCGGGACGGAGGGTGACCTCTTCGACACGGCCCTTTCCCGTGGTCGGGTCGGTTCGTTTGTAGGTGATGCTTAAGGGCTCATCGGGGGCGGCCAGAACGATGGCCCAGCGGAGGTCGTCCTGATCGCGAATGGTGTTCTTGTTGACCTTGAGGATGTCGTCGCCGATGCGCAGGCCGGCCTGTTCGGCCGGACTGCCGGGCTGGAGCCAGCCGATCTCGGCCGGCAGCGACTGCATCCCGATCATGAACACGAGCATGAACACGATCGCCGCGAACAACAGGTTCATGAAAACCCCGGCCGAGACGATGATCATCCGCAGCCCGACCGGTTTGTTCGTGAACGCGCGGGGGTCGTCCTTGAGCTTGATCTCCTCGGCCTTGTCTTCGAAATCGGATTGGCCGAGCATCTTGACATAGCCGCCCAGGGGCAAGGCGTTGATCGAATAACGGGTCTCGCCGCGCGTGAAGCCCGTCAGCTCCTTGCCGAACCCGACGGCCAGCTTGTGGACGCGCACGCCACAGGCCTTGGCTGCCAGAAAGTGTCCCAGCTCATGGAAAAGGATGACGATCGAGAACCCGATGAAAAACATCGCATAGTTCTTGACCGTATCGAGCACGTCCATCAGCGAGGCCAGCGGGGGCAGCGCGTCGGCCGGCAGTACGTAGGCGAGCGGAAACAGCGCGGTCAGTCCTTCAAACATCGATTCACCTCTTGACGGGCCCAGGCGTCTGCCGCCAGCAACGTGTCGAGCGTCGGGTGTGGATCCACGACGTGGTCGGCCAGGACGCGTTCGGTCAGTTCGACTATTCGGCCGAAGGAGATGCGTTCCTCCAGGAAAGCGGTGACAGCCTGTTCATTGGCCGCGTTCAAAACCGCGCCGGCCGTCCCCCCCTTGCGGGCCACCTCGTACCCCAGGCGCAGGGCGGGGAACCGCTCCATGTCCGGCATCTCGAAGTGGAGCTGCCTCAGGGCCTTGAAATCGAGCCGTTTTGCACAACCCGCTGCCCGATGGGGATAGGTCAGGGCGTACTGGATGGGCGTTTTCATGTCCGGCGCGCCAAGCTGCGCGATCACCGATCCGTCGCAGAACTCGACCATCGAGTGGATCACCGACTCGGGGTGGATGAGCACTTCGATCGCATCCGGCGACAGGTCGAACAGCCAGCACGCCTCGATGATCTCCAGCGCCTTGTTCATCATGGTGGCCGAGTCGATCGTGATCTTCGGGCCCATGTCCCAGGTGGGGTGCCGGAGGGCGTCGGCCGGCGTGGCCCGGGCGATCCGTTCAGCCGGCCAGGTCCGCAACGGGCCCCCGCTTGCGGTCAGGTAGATTTTGTGGACCTCGCCGGTCCGGCCGGAGGCCATCGCCTGGAAGACGGCGGAATGTTCACTGTCGATCGGCAGAACGCGGGCGTTCGTGCGTCGAGCGAGCGGCAAAAGCAGCGAGCCGGCGATGACCAGCGCCTCTTTGTTGGCCAGGCCGACGTCCTTGCCCGCCTCGACGGCCGCCAGGGTCGGCTTGAGGCCGGCAGCTCCCACGATCGCGGACACGACGAAGTCGCTTTCCGGACGGCGCGCGATCTCGACGAGCCCTTCGGGGCCCGCCAGCAGTTCCGTCTGTCCGTTAAGTTTGGGGCGAATGGCCGCGGCACTTGCCTGGTCAGCCACGGCCACGGCCGACGGATGCAGCGCGCGGCACTGCGCGAGCAACTCGCCCCACCGGCGATTGCCCGCCAGACCGACGACCCGGTAGTCCGGGCCCAGCGCGCCGACCACCTGGACGGTGCTTTGGCCGATTGAGCCGGTCGAACCCAGGATGGTGATACGTTTCGGCACGGTTGGTGATGGCCTGTCCGAGAAAACCCGCGACCACCCTGCAGGCCGACGGAAGACACAACAGCCTTTCTGGACGAAGCTACCCCGTCTGTCACCTCGGAATCGCGAGGGTCATGCAGGGGGAGAGGGCGTGACCGCGAAAGACTCCCTCCGGCGAGGCGGGTGGCCGGCGCCCCGCCCCTCGGCCGATATCGCTTGTCCTACCCGACGTACTATAGAGGCAATCGGCTGAACCAACAAGCCTGCCCGCGCCCCGTTAGGGGACAGGATGACAAAAACCCTATAATGCGCGGCGGTAAGAGTGACGCACCCGAACGCCCTGCACGTGCCGGCTGCGGGAGGACGTCTCGCCGTATCCCTGCCGGCCGAGGCCGACCATGAACGAGACTTTGCTGACGACGCCCCGCTTTGCCGTCGAACGCCGGGAATTCCCGCACCCCAAGGCCGGCGTTGTCCGGCGCGAGCTGGTGGTCCATCCCGGCGCGGTCGTTATTCTGCCGATCTTGAACGACGAGACGGCCGTGCTGATCCGCAATTACCGTTTCGCGGTCGGGTCCGAGCTGCTCGAACTGCCGGCAGGCACGCTCGAAGCAGGGGAGGAGCCGATCGACTGTGCGGCCCGCGAGCTCGAGGAGGAAACGGGCTATGCAGCCGACCGGATCGAGCCGCTCGTTACGTTCTACACGTCGCCGGGCTTTACCGACGAGCGGATGCACGCCTTCGTGGCGACGCGCCTGACGCGGACGGCCCAGCGACTCGACGCGACCGAGCAGATCCGCGCGGTCACGATGCCCCTGGCCGACACCCTGGCCGCCACGCGCGACGGCCGGATCGTCGACGGTAAAACCATCGCCACGCTGCACGTCTATCATTACGGGAAGGCAACTGCGGGAAGGTGACGACCCCATGAGCTGGCGCGATCGGCCCTACGCGAGCGAGCCCGAACCACCGATGCGGATGCAACTGCACTTCCGCCGGCCGACCTCGGCCGTCCTGGCGATCATCGTCGCCAACGTCGCGATCTTTTTCCTGGATGCCCTCTCGCGCAATTTCGCGGGCGACGCTTCGCTGCGCCTCTTCGGCCTGAGGCTGGCGGGCGTCGAGGCGCTCATGCTCTGGCAGCCGGTCACCTACATGTTCATGCACGGCGGCGTGTTTCATCTGCTGGTCAACATGCTGCTGATCTACGTATGCGGCTCGGAGTTCGAGCGGGCCTTCGGCCAAAAACGGTTTCTCCAGTTCTATTTCATTTGTGGCGTGGTCGGCGGGCTGGCGTACCTCGGGCTGTCGCTGACCGATCCGTCGTCCTATGCTCAGCGCCCGCTCGTCGGCGCCAGCGGTACCGGCTACGGACTGTTGCTGGCGGCGATGGTCTTCTTTCCCCACATCCAGGTGGTCCTGTTCATCATCCCGATGCCGATCCGGGTCTTCGGGCTGATCGTGGTGGGAATCCTGCTGCTCGAGATCATCTCGCCGGGCCCGATGGCCAACCCGGGCGGACAGATCTGCCATGTCGCCGGCGCGGTGGCCGGCCTGGCCGTCCTGAAAGCGTGGAACCTGCTGCCGGGCCGGGGCGGACGCCTCCCGGTCGAGCGGGCCGGTCTGGGCGCCCGGCTGGCGAATCGGTACCGTGCCGGTGCGTGGGAGCGCAAACAGCGGAAAATGGCCGAGGAGGAGGCAGCCGTCGATCGCGCGCTGGCCAAGATTCGCGAAAAAGGGATCCAGAGCCTGTCCCGGTCGGAAAAAAAGCTGCTCACCCGCGCCACCCAGCGGCAGAAACAACAGGAGAGCCGCATCGGACGCACCGATCGCCTGTAATGAGGCGTCGGCCATCGACCCGACCGGCTGCGGTGAATCCATATTGCCTCCAGAACGGACGTGTCGCATGACGGGAAAAGCCTATCAGATTTGCATCAATCCGGATTGCCGGGCCACCTACGGCCTCGACGAGGTCCTTTTCCGCTGCCGGCAGTGCCGCGCGCTGCTGGACGTGGCCTACGACTGGGATCGGCTGGCGGTACCGACCTCACTGTCGTTCTTCGAGCACCGCTGGGGGACACGCGGCCTGAAGGCGGAGGGCCGGCTGGACTTTTCGGGTGTCTGGCGGTTCCGGGAACTGCTGCCGTTCGTGCCGGCCGACTACGTCGTGACGATCGGCGAGGGGCGCACCCTGCTCGAACAGAACAACCCGCTGGCCAGGCAGATCGGGATGAAGCCCGGCCGACTCTTCCTCCAGTACGAAGGGCTGAACCCGTCCGGCAGCTTCAAGGACAACGGCATGACGGCCGCCTTCAGCCTCGCGCATCGACTGGGGCGCCGGCGCGTCGCCTGCGCGAGCACCGGCAACACGTCGGCCTCGGTGGCGATGTTCGCCCACAAGTCGGAGCCGCCGATGCAGGGGATCGTCTTCATCGGCTCCGGCAAGATCGCCTATGGCAAGCTTTCCCAGGCGCTCGACTACGGCGCGCTGACTCTTCAGATCGAGGGCGACTTCGACGCCTGCCTGCGCCGCGTCATCGAGGTGGCTGACAAGCTCGGCATCTACCTGATGAACTCCTTGAATCCTTTCCGGCTCGAAGGCCAGAAGGCCATCATGTACCGCGTGCTCGAGGCGCGCGGCTGGAACGTGCCGGACTGGATCATCGTGCCCGGCGGCAACCTGGGCAACTCCAGCGCGTTCGGCAAGGCGTTCCGCGAAATGTTCGACCTGGGCCTGATCAAACGCATTCCACGACTGGCCGTCATCAACGCGACCGGCGCCGACACGCTTTACCAACTCGTCGAGCGCGACAAGCTGGCTTGGAACGGCGGGCGCTACGACGCATCCGCGATCGATCGGCTCTATGAGCAGATGGACCGCGACCATATCCTGCCGCATACGATCGCCTCAGCCATCGAGATCGCCCGGCCCGTCAACCTGCCCAAGGCGCTCCGCGCGCTGGATATCATGGCCGGCCTCGTCCGGGAGGTTCCCGACGAGGAAATCCTCGAACACAAGGCGCTCGTGGGCCGATATGGTTTCGGCTGCGAGCCGGCCAGCGCGGCCACGATCGCCGGCCTGCGTCACCTGTTGGCCGAGCAGGTCATCTCGCCCGACGAGGACGTCGTCTGCATCCTGACCGGCCACGAGCTCAAGGACCCCGACGCAACCGTCAAGTACCACACCGGCATCGACATGAAGGCCGTCGAGCTGCCGCCGCCCGTCCCGACCACGGGCCCCAACGCCAATCCCCCCCTCCGGGTCGCCGACGACCTCGAGGCGATCTGCGCCGCCCTCGGCGAAACGCTGCCGGAAGGAACGCAACGCCAGGCCGGCGCATAAGCGAGCAGACCTCTGGTGCGCGTCAACGACACGCCCTACACGAACCTTGATGGAGACATGCCCACAACAGGGTATGAAATGAACTCGAACCACCGCCCGAGACGTGCCGAACAGGTTTGTTTACAGGTTCACTCTGAATATGGGATACCAAGACCTCTGGACACCCATCCCACTAACGCAGCAACAATGGCAATGAGAATGCCTGCTATTACCTGCCTGAGAAATTTTTTCCTGCTTTGGTTTTTCTCTTTGGCTTTGAGTTGCTCCATGGAACCCAGTGAATCAGCGATTCGTACCCAGTCTTCGTCGAGTGTTTCTAACAAGTTGCGATACTGAGTCACCTCTTTGAGGATGCCATCTCCACTTCCAATATCCTTTCGCGATCGAATATCTGCAATCTCTCGATGCAGCCGTTCCAAGCGTGGGACAATTTCCGGGTAATACTTCGGTACTGCCGTTCGGATGCATTGCGATGAATAGGCGGCAAGGGTCGCAGTGATTTTTTCTCGGTACAAGATGGTGAGCCAGTCGGCTATGTCGAAAAAGGCGCGATACTCATGACCGAGGGCCTTGTCCAGTTGGGTGAGAATGTAATCGCCAGGTTGCTTGTCGCTATTGCCTACGTTCTTCACGCCGATTTTGGCCGCGTATGCTCTGATGATGTGATCGTGCGCATCACGTTGCTGGATGATTGGCGGGAAAAAGAGTTCTTGATCGGGGTCCAAATTCTCCGCACGGAGCGTGAGCGCTTTGGTGTGTCCATGCAATTCAACGATAGTTCTCCATATGCCTTCATGCATGCACACCATGCCTCGCAAAAGAGAGCACTATTCATAGAGAGGGGAGATATGGTTACAGAGCCTTGGACAAGGCACGCTTTCTTCGCTCATCGTATTGAGCGTCTGTTACGATTCTGCCCATTGTCAGGCGCACACTTCCACGCAGCCATCGACGCTGTCCCTTGACCGCCTCGACAGTGCGTTCCGTGACAGGTTTTACTTTCGGGTATTCCTCGTCTAGAGCTGCCTGCCATTCCTTGAGCATGGCAACATCCTTTCGACCTGATATTTCCGTAGCCTGAAACACAATCTTATAGAATATAGCACAAAACTAAGTCTATCAACAAATATCCTGCGAACAGGACAAGCTTTTTACGGATTTTACAAAATATCGATCAAATATTTACCACTCCATGAATAAATCAGAAATCTAATTATAACATTCGGCGAAGAGTGTAAAGCAGGGATTCATATAATCGACACCCAGGCGACGGAGGCCTCTTCCAAGCAATAGGTTCCACGGTTGAGTTAACCCTCCGCTAAAAGACTGAAACAACAGAACACAATCCACCCAATAGGATGTGTATTTTAAGGCTCTCCTCCAAAAAAAGTTGTTTGATCGCTCCGGATTGGCCTGGAGTTCCGCCCCCCCCCCTCCGGCTACTCGGCCGGCAGCGAACCGCCCAGATGATCGCGCACGAAGACCATGTCGTGAATGGTGACGTTCGGGAACGCACCCAGATCCTGCTGGCAGTCGGATTCCCTGGCGGGTTGAACGAGCGCGTCCCGGAGACGACATAAGTCGAGAATCTCGACGTATCCGTTGCCGTCCACGTCACCGGCCAGCACGCCGAGCCGCAACTCGCCCGTCACGAACGGCCCCCCGACGGCCGCGATCCCGGGAAAGCCGACGGAAAGGTACTGCCCGTCGGGTACGTCGCGCGTTTCGATCGTCAGTTGGCAGTTGTCGATCGCCAGCAGCGCGACGCGGCCGGCCGAAAGTTGCACGTCGTCGTAACTCAGGCCGTCGACCCCCTCGACGGGTTGATCGAACATAACGACGAGACGCGTCGGGCCGCCCGGGCGCGCCTCCACGGCTGAACCCGCCATCAGATCCAGGTCGCAAACGCCCGCATCCCCACAGTCTTTTCGGGAGACAACGGCCGTGACGGCAGGAGCCGGCTGACCGTCGTTGATCCGGCTCAGGTACCCGTCCCAGTCCCAGCCGGGCCCCGGATCGGTTTCCAAACCTTGGCAGCAGCACGCGTTGAGCTCATCGTGGCCGACGATGCCCGCGCCGCCGTCGACCATCGCCCGCCGGGGGATCCCCCATCGCTGACAGACGGCCTTGGCCAGCCGTGCCGACGCGCTGTAAAGCGTTTGAGGGTGCGTCGGCGATGTACTGAAGCCTTCGTGCGCGATCCCGATCGTCCGCCGCTCCTGACAGCCGACGTGCCAGGCGAGGTGCGACTCGCGCACCATCTGCCAGATCGTGCCGGATTCGGAAACGATGTAATGCACGGAGGCCTGCGTGTCGCACTGCTTGAATTGCGCGAGCGCACCGGCCACCGTTCCTTCGAGCATGTGGATGACGATCGCGTTTTTGTCGAAGTCCACGCGCGTGCAGTTGCAGTCGGGGGCCGGGTCCCAGATGGCGGCCGGATAATCCGCGTACGTCGGCTGCACAACACTCGGCATGAGGTCCAGCGGCTCAACCGGCAGGCGCGTCGGTTCGACGACGAACGTTTCACCCCGGCTGTTGGTCACGGTAAAGCCGCGCGCGACTTTGCCGAAAACGTCGGCCGCGAACAGCCGACTCGACTCCTCATCGAGACCGGCATAGCGGATGAGTGCGTCCTGCCAGGCTACGATCCCCTGGGAACGGTCGAGGTCGGCCTGCCGCGCGAAAAGGTCGAGCAAAGCGGCTGCACCCTGGATGTTGGCCGCAGGATCCTCCACAACGCGGACCGGATCGACGCCGACCAGTTCCGCCGCCAGATCCACGCCGTCGGGAAACCATTCGTTCGACCGCAGCGCCATCAGCCCGTATCCGCCTTCGAGCGTGGGCGCGTCGCCGCGGTCCTCGAAGCCGCTGCCCATCCAGGCGAGCGTCAAAAGCAGTTCGACGGGAACGTCCCAGGCAGCCGCCGCCTCTTCGAACACCACGGGCAGCGCCCGCACATCGCCGGCCGCCCCGTCGCTCAAAGCCGCATCCTGCCCGACGACCCGCCGAAACGTGAACGGCAAGGCCGCCAGGACGAACCCGATCAGCACAACGGTGCATGCTTTTTGGCGCCAATGATCTGTCATTGCATCGGCTTCCCGGCCCCTTTCACGGAAACCTTTGTCAGTACCTGTCCGTGATTTACCACCTTGGTGCAGAATTGGTGCATCGTCTGGAAAAAACTCCTCACAGGAGACATGATGCTATCCCGGTGCCCGGATCGGTCCGAGGCTCAGCAGGATGTCGGCCACGACCAGCGCGCCGAAGACGAGGCTGACCAGTCCGTTGATCGTAAAAAAGGCCGTCGTCACCCGCGACAGGTCGCCGGGCCGGACGATCGCATTTTCGACCGCCAGCAGGACAGCCACTATAACGACACCGAGCCCGGCAAGCCAGCCCAGCCCAGCCGTGATCACCAGCCCGACGAGCAGGGCCACAGCGACGGCATGGGTCGCCCGGGCGATCCACAGGGCCCTCCCGATCCCGACCCGTGCGGGCAGGCTGTGCAGGCCGACCTGGTCATCGAAGGTGACATCCTGGCAGGCGTAGATGACGTCGAACCCCCCGATCCAGAGCGTGACGGCCACACAGAGCAGGATGGCCGGCAGGCCGAGCGAGGCCGGGTGGACGGCGATCCAGGCAGCCGCGGGCGACAGGCCGATCGCGCTGCCGAGCACGAAATGCGACAGGGCCGTGAACCGTTTCGTGTACGAATAGAGGCAGAGGTAGGCCAGCACGGGGCCGGCCAGCACGAGAGGCCAGACATTGCCGTCGAGCCACCAGAATCCCGCGCAAGCGAGCACGAAAACTGTGGCACAGGCCAAGAAAAAGAGGGCTGCCTGGCGTTTCGTGATGCGCTGACACGGGATCGCACGGTCGGCCGTCCGGGGATTGCGGGCGTCCAGCTCTGCGTCCACGAGCCGGTTGAAGGTCATGGCGGCAGACCGGGCCGCCACCATGCAGAGTACGATCAATGCCAACAACACGGGCCGGGGATACAGGTGAGGCGCGTCGCCGGCCTGGAAGGCGGATCGGCCGGCCAGAAAAACGGCTATCAGCGCGAACGGCAGGGCGAAGACCGAGTGCGAGAACTTGATCATCCCGCCCCACCGGCCGACGACCTTCATGCACGTTGGCAAGCCGGTCATGACCGGTGCTCGCCTTGGCCGCGCGAGGAGCCGGGGGCGGTGGTGCCGGCCGTGCCCGCCCACCGTACGTTCAACGCGTGTCGTACGCCGATCAAATCGAGCACTCGGCCCGCGACGAAATCGACGAGGTCCTGGACGCATTGCGGTTTCATGTAGAAGCCCGGCGAGGCGGGGCAGATCGTCGCGCCGGCCCGGCTCAGCGTCAGCATGTTTTCCAGGTCGATCGTACTGACCGGCATCTCGCGGTGAACGAGGATGAGCGGCCGCCGCTCCTTGAGCGTCACGTGGGCCGCCCGCGGAATAAGCCGATCGCCCAGGCCGGCCGCCACGGCCCCCAGCGTGTGACTGCTGCATGGGCAGATGAGCATCCCGTCGGTCGAAAACGAACCGCTCGACGGTGCGGCCGCCAAATCATCATCGTCGTGAAGGGTGACGGAGGGTCGGCCTTTGAGCAAACACCGTTCGAGTTCATTGTCGGGCAACGCGCACTCTTCAATGAGCATTCGCCTCCCGTGCCGGGAGACGATGAGATGAACCTGCGCGCCGCCGCCGGCCAACTGTTCCAGAACGCGCAGGCCGACCGGGGCGCCGCTCGCGCCGGTGATGGCCATCACGATCCGCTTTGCCGCCATCGACCCCTACCTCCCTGGCCGTACGGTGAGCAACTGTTTCTGCGTAGCGTTCTCGTACCGTTTGGCGGAATACCTCCAGGCACGAACGTGGGCATCATAACGCCAAAGGCCCGCGGACTTGACTACCCTTCTCAGCCGGGCGGCCTTGCCAGCCAGGGCCCGCGGGGGCATGGAGTGACGAATCGACGAGAATCTGGCCCGCCAGGAATCGAACCTGGAACCTCCTGATCCAGAGTCAGGCGTGCTGCCAATTGCACCACGGGCCAATGCGAACCATCCGCAGCCCGAACGCCAAAACGCCCCCGGACTGCCTGAAAGCGCAATTGTGCCCCCCGGGCGGCTCGCTGTCAAGAATCGCCCAGGCAATCCCACCCGGCGACGGACCGTCGGGCCTGAGTCTTTAACTTACTATATAACAAGGGCTTACAAAAAACCACCGCTTGACCCGAGTCCGATCGGAATGTATCGTCTGATCAGGTTGACAGATCCTGATATCATGATATAATTACTCGTCATGAGCGGTGACACGGACACTCTGATCCCGATGCCGGTGCTCGAAGGGGCGGCGACGGCCCTGCGGGTTCTGGCCCATCCGCATCGGTTGCGGATTTGCGAGTTGCTCATGGGCCAGCGAGTTTCGGTCAAGGAGCTGGCAGCGCATCTGCAAATCCCGCACAACGCGGTCAGCCAGCACCTGGGCATCATGAAGGCCCACGGCCTGCTGGCCAGCGAGCGGGACGGCAAGACCGTCCATTACCGCGTGAGCGACCCGCGACCGGGCTGGCTGCTGGATTGCATCCGCAGGCACTAGCATGAGGCCGACAAGTGCCATTGATTGGCACCAAAGGACCTCTGTTGGAGCGGGCGATCATAAGGAAACACACGGGATCAGGAACGAGCTGGGGCCGATCCTCCGAAGCGGCCGCTACAGGGGGCCGGCCGCTTCGGAAAAGTACGGTCCAGAAATGTTCTGGAGAACCTCGTCCGGGCGAAGGGAATGGCGTTGAATCGTAAAGAAGCCTGCAGGGGGAAACCATGAAAAAACTGTCAGCCAACGAGCTGGAACGGTGGGCGGGCAAGGTCGTCGACGTGCGCGATCTCGATGAGTTCGCCGGCGAGCGCGTGGCGCGGGCTGAGTGCGTGCCGTTGAATCGGCTGCTCAAGGAAGCTTCGCGCTGGGAGCGGTCGGAGCCCGTCCTTGTCATGTGCAAGAGCGGCACGCGCTCGGAGCAGGCGGCCAGGCAGCTCGCCGAGGCGGGTTTCACGGAGGTCGCCATGCTCGAAGGCGGCATCGAGGCGTGCCGGAAGGCAGGCGTGTACGTGATCCGTCAACGGGCGGCCATCCCGGTCTTCCGGCAGGTCATGGTCGCGGCGGGGCTCATCCTGCTGACTTCGCTTCTGCTGGCCCGCATCGACGTGCGGTGGTTGTGGGTGACCGGGTTCGTCGCGGTCGGCCTGCTCGTCGGTGGATTGACGGGCTTCTGCCCAATGGCCAAACTGCTCGCATGGATGCCGTGGAATCGGATGAAGCCGGTGACGAATCCGTCCTCCTGTTGCCCGGAAAGCTGACATGCCCCAGATGAAAATCGTCATTATCGGGGGCGTCGCGGGCGGCGCGAGTGCCGCGACGCGCGCCCGGCGTCTCAACGAGTCGGCCGAAATCGTCCTCCTCGAAAAAGGCGAGCACGTTTCGTTCGCCAACTGCGGCCTGCCCTACTACATCGGCGGGCAGATCACCAAGCGTTCCAAGCTGCTGGTGGCCACCCAGGAGGATTTCAGGGCCAAGTTCCGCATCGACGTCCGCACCCGCCACGAGGCGGTCCGTATCGACCGAGCGGCCCGGCAGGTGCACGTCATGGACCACACAACCGGCCGTCCCTATACGGAAACCTACGACCGGCTCATCCTCGCACCGGGGGCCGACCCCATCCTCCCCGGCTGGGACGGCCTGGATGCATGCAACGTCTTCACCCTCCGCGACCTGTCCGATTCGGACCGGATCAAGGCATGGCTCGACCGCGAGAAGCCCGCACGGGCAACCGTCATCGGAGCCGGCTACATCGGCCTGGAGATGGTCGAATCGCTCCATGGGCTTGGGATCACGACCTCGCTCGTCGAGTTGCAGCCGCACGTGATGCCCGCGATGGACGATGAGATGGCCAGCCGGATCGAAACGGTGCTGGCCGAGCACGGCGTCCATTTGCATTTGGGGGCATCGGCGGAGGGTTTCGACGTGCGTCAGGGGCGCGTCGTCAACGTGCGGCTGGCCGACGGCACGATACTGCCGGCCGACATGGTGGTCATCTCGGTCGGCGTGCGGCCCAACGTGAAGCTGGCGGCGGACGCGGGGTTGGCGACCGGCCCGTACAGCGGGATCGCCGTCAACGCGCACCAGCAGACCAGCGATCCGAACATCTACGCCGTGGGCGATGCAGCGGAGATTTGCCACCTCGTCACCGACGAGTCGGCCTACATTCCTCTGGCAGGGCCGGCCAACCGCAACGGTCGGACCGCCGGCGAGCACGCCGCGACCGGCTCAGCGCCGTCGGCGACCCCTGTCGCAGGCACGTCCATCGTCGGTGTCTTCGGCAAGTCGGCCGCCATGACCGGGCTCTCGGTGAAGGCGGCCCGCAAGGCGGGCATCGACTGCCAGGCCGTCTACGCCATCGCGGGCCATCACGCGGGCTATTATCCCGGCGCCGAAAAGTTGGTGCTCAAGCTCGTGTTCGACCCGGCGAGCCGGCGGATCCTCGGTGCCCAGGCCGTCGGCGGCGCGGGCGTCGACAAGCGAATCGACGTCATCGCGACCGCGATGCGCTTCGCCGGCACGATCGACGACCTGGCCGGCGTCGATCTCTGTTATGCACCACAGTTCGGCAGCGCGAAAGACCCTGTGCACCTGGCCGCCTTCATCGCCCAGAACGTAGACGACGGCCGACTGCGCCAACTGTTGCCCGGTGACGCGAAGCCGGACGGCCAGCTTCTCGACGTGCGGACCGTCCCCGAATATGAAGCCAACCATCTGAACGGCGCGATCAACATTCCGCTTCAGGAGCTTCGCGGCCGGCTCGACGAGCTCGACAGGGACCGGCCGGTCATGGTGACATGCGGCATCGGCCAGCGCGCTTATTTCGCCTGCCGTATCCTCATGCAATCGGGGTTCGCCGATGTGTGGAACCTGGCCGGCGGTCTTACCATGCACGAGAAAGCGTGGAAAGAGGCATCGGTCGGCTGAGCACGCCCGGAATCTCCCCCGCGCCGCCCCCACTGGTTCGGACAGGGTGTGCCCGCGCGGTCAGCCTGCGTGACATCGGCCGAGACCGTCGCGCACCCTTGTCGGTTGGCAACTTTCAGTTGACTTTCAGCTGGCGTCCTCGATGGCCTGGCAGGCTGCCGCGATGATTTCCCGGCGCAGCGCGGCCGGTTCACCCTTCAGCCGCGCGCCCGCGGCCCGGCGATGTCCGCCACCACCGAACCGCGCCGCCAGTCCAGCCGCATCCACGTCGAGCCCGCCAACCTGGGGCGATTTGCTGCGGAAACTTGCCCGAAGCGTCCCATCAGGTTCCTCAACCAGAAAGATCGTGACGATGACCGTGCCCACCGCCATCGGTTCGTTGACGAGTTCCTCGGTCTCCTTGGGCGTCGCGTCGGCCTGCTCGAACATGGCGGGTTCCAGGTGCATGACGGCCAGCCGCCCTTCCGCATGCAGTTCGAGCGTCGAAAGCGCCGCCGCCTTGAGTCGGAGCCGCCCGGGCGGCCACATCTCGTAGAGCCGTCCGTAGACAACGTCCGGTCGGGCACCCCGCTGGACGAGATCGGCTGCGATCCGGAAAGTCTCCGAATCGGTATTTGCGAAACGGAACCAGCCCGTGTCGGTGACCAGGCCGACAAACAACGACTCGGCGACGGTTGCGTTGATCGGCCAGCGGGCAGCTAAACACCACCGATGGACCAGCGTGCAGGCCGACGCCGCGTCAGGGTCCAGCAGATATGTGACAGGAGCGTTTTCGTCGCTCAGGTCGTCGCGCGTCGCGTGGTGGTCCAGGACGATTCTCGGCAGGGGGCAGCCGGTCAACAGCGGACGAAAGGGCGCCAGTTGCGAAAGGCTGCACGTATCGAGGATGAGGATGCCGTCGAATCGCTCGCGAACCGCTAAAGGCCGGTCCGGTGCCCAGACGAAAAGGGGCGTCTGTTCAGCCAGACTGCTGTAACGGGCCGGGCAGGGTTCTGCCAGCAGAACTTCCGCCTCGCGGCCGGCCGTTTCAATGACCCGTTTCATCGCGATGCTGGCGCCCAAGGCGTCGCCGTCCGGCCGATCATGTGTCAGGATGAGCGTGCGGTCCCATCGGGCGAGCTGGTCGGCTGCCTCTCGGAAGTCGTCGTTATCAATCATAAATACTTGGACCCCAGGAGCTTGTGCGCTCTGGACACAGGCGGCCACTCAGGTACCGCCGACTCGTCAACCGACGAACCGAACGCACGGAAAATCCTGTTCGAACGTTAGCCCTCAGATCATCGATTGGCAAGGTTTACGGGTCGGCCGGCTGTACCGTTTCCGGCAGAAAAACCAGAGAAAGCGCTGGCCTTCCGCCGGCGGGCGGCCCATAATACTTATTGGATGCGCGTGGTCCTTGATGCATGGTCGGCCGGGCGTATTCCGCCACGTCGCAGCGAAGACAAGGGGCCGCCACGGTAGAATGAACGGGAAGCAGGAGGCATGTCACCGCCGATCAGGGTGCTTTTCGTTTGCACGGCCAACGCCTGCCGATCCCAGATGGCCGAAGCGATGCTCCGCCACCAGGGCCGCGATCGGTTCACGGTATCCAGCGCCGGTATCCGCCCGATCGACCGCATCCATCCGCTCGCGCGGGCGGTGATCGAGTCGTTGGGCCTCTCGGCGGACGGACTGTCGCCCAAGGGGATCGAGCGGCTGGCGGGGACGACCTTCGATATCGTGATCACGCTCTGCAATTCAGCCGCCTGCCTGCTCCCGACCGACTGGCTCGGCCGGCCTGTTATCGTCAACTGGAGCCTGACCGACCCGGTCACCTATCCCGGCCGGGACGACGAGCGGATCGCCCTGGCCCACCAGGTCGGGTGCAAACTGGATCGCATGATCGAGTCGCTCGTGGCTGTCCCCTTCGAGGAACTGACCGCTACCCAGATACAAAGCCGGCTCGTACGGATCGGCCGATGCATGTGAGCCCGGATCGGCCCTGTTGGTTGGCGCGTGAAAGGGTGTGCAAGACGCCGTAGCGGCCGCCCCCCATGGCGGCCGTTTTTCAGCGCGACACGTCTGCCACTGGAAACTCGGCCCCGCCCCCCCCATTTCTCATTGCAGGCGAGCCGCCTTCGAGGGGGCGTACAGGACGGCGGCGTTTCGGCAGAATAGAAGGGACTGCTGCTGACAAAGGACCTCCCCGGCCTTATGATGGCCGCCGCATTCTGAGAGCTCGGCGGGCAGATCCCCGGCGCGGGGCGGTCCGACGGCTTCACAGGCGTCCCAGCAACTCGATTTGTTGGAAAGGAGAATGCGATGGCCAACGGAACGCTTCCCCCTTACCTGGCGTCGGCCCGGCCGAACCCGCCCGAAGCGCGCGTGCCGTGGTACGTCAGCACCGCGCCGGCCTACTTCGGCATCTTCATGTGGATCGCCTTCTACGACCAGCTCGGCGGCTCGCTGAAGCTGGGCGGGCTGGACGCCGCGCTGGGCGGGCTGATCATCGGGGCCGTACTCTGCCATTACCTGTTCCATTACGTCTTCGGCCTGCTCGGCATGCAGACTGGCTACCCGCTCTACGTCGTGGGCAGCTCGACGTTCGGCACGAAGGGCGGGCTGCTTTTTCCCGGCATCTTCATGGGCATCCTCCAGATCGGCTGGTACAGCGTGGCAACCTACTACGCCACCAAGCTCGTTCTGGGCGGCCTGAACGTCGATACCGCCCACATGAAAACTCTCTTCGATCCCCTTGCGTCGGAGCGGGGGTTCAGCATTTTGTTCATCCTCGTCGCCATCGCATGGGGCTACATTTTCGCGCTGTTCGGAGCGTTCGGTCTCAAGTACGTGGCCAAGGTCTCGTCGTACCTGCCCTGGGTCGCGGTGGCGATGCTGGTCATCGCCGCGATCGGCGCGTTGCCGCATATCGGGCGGTTCGAAGTGCCGGCCGCCACTGGGATCGGTGCACTGGCGACAGCCTGCCTGATGATTCAGATGGTCGTCGGCTTCTTCGCGACGGCCGGGGCGGCCGGGGCCGACTTCGGTGCCAACAGCCGCAATGCCGACGATGTCAATCTCGGCGGCCTGACGGGCGTGACACTGTCGGCCATCGTGGCCGGCGGCCTGGCACTGATCATCGTGGCCGGTGCCCAAGGCTTACGGCCCTCCGATGATTTCACCGTGGCCGGCTCGCTGGGAGTCGTCAGCCCGGGGTTGTCGCAGATCATGCTGCTGCTGCTGGCCATCGGGTCGATGGCACCGGCCTGCTTCTGTTCGAGCATCATCGGCAACAGCCTTTCGACGATGATCCCCTCGGTCGGCCGCGTTCCGCTCACTTTGGGCGGAGCGACGATCGGCATCCTGCTGGCAGCCTCGGGGGCGGCCGGGAACCTCGTGGCCTTTTTCGGCCTCATCGGCGCCTCGTTCGGCCCGATCTGCGGGGCCATGGTGGCTGACTACCTGCTCAGCGGCCGCCGGTGGGCGGGCCCGAGAGCGGGCGTCAGCATCCCCGGTTACATGGCGTGGGTCGTGGGCTTCCTGGTCGGTATTTCGAACAACCCCGCGGTTTCCGGCTGGCTCGGTCGTGGGATCGTCGCGCACTGGCATCCGACAGCCGTCTATTCGTTCATCGTCGCGTTCATCGTGTATACGGTCCTGGCCAAGGTCGGTCTCCAGTCGAGGCCCGTTCCGATGCCGGCCGGCACCGCGCCCGCGCAGTGATGAGGGCACAAGGACAACGGGTGCTGTGTGACGTGGATAGGTGCTGTCCGACGTAGACGGGTGCTGTAGCGTCCGCCCCCCGTGGCGGCCGTCGGTCAGTGGCAAACTACAAGAGTAATGTAGGGCGGCTCTGCCTGCCAATCATCTGAAAGACCGATTGAAGTCGATCCATGGTGCACGAGCTTTCCGAACGTCTTGAAAAGATCGCAGCCGAGGCTGACGAGCTCATCGCCGGCGCCCCGAACGTCGATGCGCTGCGCGTGGCCGAGAGTCGGCTTGTCGGTAAGAAAGGGCCGCTCGGCCAGTTGCTGGCAACGATCGGCAAGCTTCCCAAGGAGCAGCGCGGTCCCGTCGGGCAGCAGATCCACCAGGCCAAACAGGCAATCCAGGAGCGGTTCGCGGCCGCGCGGGAACGCGTCGAGAAAGCCGAGGCGGACCGCACGCGCACCGGCGCGGAGACCTTCGATCCCACGCTGCCCGGGCCGGTCGTCGCGCGGGGCAGCGTCCATCCCGTGACGGCCGTCCAGTGGGAAGTCGAGGCGATTCTCGCGCGGCTCGGGTTCGTCGTCGTCACCGGTCCGGAGATGGAAAGCGACTATTACAACTTCGAGGCGCTCAACATCCCCGACATGCATCCGGCCCGCGACATGCAGGACACCTTCTGGCTGACCAACGGGCGCCTGCTCCGCACGCACACGTCGCCCTGCCAGGTCCGCGCGATGGAGCGTCTCGGCGCACCGCTGCGTGTCATCGCGCCGGGCCGATGCTTCCGCTACGAAACCGAGGACGCCAGCCACGCAACCACGTTCCACCAGCTCGAAGGGCTGCTCATCGACCGGCAGATCTCGATCGCCAACCTCATCGCGGTCATGAAGCTCATCCTGACCGAGATTTTTCATCGGGATGTGAAAGTCCGGCTGCGGCCGGGGTTCTTTCCCTTCGTCGAGCCGGGCTTCGAGCTGGACATGAGCTGCATGATCTGCGACGGCGCGGGCTGTCCAACGTGCAAGCGGAGCGGCTGGGTGGAAATCCTGCCCTGCGGGATGGTCCATCCGAACGTGCTGCGGTTCGGTGGGATCGACCCGCGCGCTTACACGGGTTTCGCATTCGGGCTGGGCCTGACGCGGCTGGCCATGATGAAGTACGGCATCCAGGACATCCGGTCATTGAACACCGGCGACCTGCGGGCCATCGTCGCGCCGGACAAGAGGCATGGGCCGGCGCTCGTCGAGAAGCATTAGCGAGGCGTGTTTTCGTGCTTGTTTCGATTCAATGGCTCCGCGACTTCGTGGACCTGCCGACCGACCTCGACGCGCGGGATCTGGCCGAGCGGTTCACCGTAACGACGGCCGAGGTCGAGGGCGTCGCACACATCGCCTGCGACGTGGCCGGCCTGATCGCGGCGGCCGTCACGTCGATCGAGCCGCTGGCTGACCGCCCCGGTCTGTCGGCCGTCACCGTCGATACGGGCGCGGGCACGCTCGCTTCGGTCACCCGCGCCGAGGGCTTGGCCGTCGGCGATCGGGTCGTCTACGCGCCGCCGGGCGCGCGGGTCGGCGCGATGGGCGAGGTGGGCATCGTCGAGGCGGCCGGCCGAACAAGCGAAGGCATGATCGTGCCGGGCGACGGGCTAGGCCTGGCGAGTATCGGGCAGCGCGCGGTCCGCCTGCCACCGGGTGTTCAGCCGGGCGAACCGATCGACCCGTCGCTGTTCAACGATTCGATCGTCGAGATCGACAACAAATCCATCACGAACCGACCCGACCTCTGGGGGCATTACGGAATCGCGCGCGAGCTGGCGGCCATCTACAAGGTGCCGCTCAAGAGCTACCCCGTGGCCGATCGCGACGTGCTAACCGACCCGTCGCTGCCCGAGATCCCGATTATCATCGACGAGCCGGCCAAGTGCCCGCGCTACTCGGCGCTGCGGATGAGCGGTGTCCGCGCGCAGCCGGCGCCGCTGTGGATGCAGGTGCGTCTCGCGCACGTGGGGTTGCGGCCGATCGACCTGCTGGTCGATCTGACCAACTACATCATGGTCGAGCTTGGCCAGCCGATGCACGCCTTCGATGCTGCCAACGTGGACCGCATCGAGGTGGCCGACGCCCGGCCCGGCGAGGCGTTCACGACGCTGGACGGCATGAAACGCACGATGCCGGCCGGCGCCCTGATGATCCAGTCGAACCGACGATCCGTCGCCTTGGCCGGCATCATGGGCGGGGCTGAAACGGAAGTCACCGACAAAACAGAATCACTCCTGCTGGAGAGCGCCAACTTCGAGCCGGCCACCATTCGCCGTTGCGCGACGGCCCTCGGCCATCGCACGGATGCGAGCGCGCGGTTCGAAAAATGTCTCGATCCGAACCATACCGTGTTGGGGATAGCGCGGTTTGTCCACCTGGCCCGGCCGGAGCTGCCGACGTTGAAGCTGACGAGTCGGCTGTCGGACTGTTTCCCGAATCCGCCGGCCCCGACGCTCGTGCGCGTCGATCCCAAACGGGTCGCGCAGTACGTGGGGCGACCCGTGCCGGCCGAGACGATCCGCGAACTGCTCGAGCCGCTCGAGTTTCAGGTCGCGCCAGCCGGCGGGGCCCTCGACGTGACGGTTCCGAGCTTCCGGGCCACCAAGGACGTCACCATCGAGGTGGACGTCATCGAGGAAATCGCCCGACTCATAGGCTACAACGCGATCGAACCCGTTCCGCCCGAGATAACGGTTCGCTATGCCGAACCGGCCGAAATCACGCAGCTCGAGAAGCAGACGTTGTCGATCCTCTGCGGCGGGTTGAGTTACGCCGAGATACATCGGCACATCTGGTTCGACAGCGACTGGCTCAAGCGGCTCGGCTTCGAACCGAGTGCGACGGTGACGCTCCGCAACCCGTCGGCGGCCGGCACCGCGCAACTTCGTACGACGCTTCTGCCCGGCATGCTGGCGGCCGTCGACCTGAACCGTCACCACCTCGACCGTTTCGAACTGCTGGAGATCGGCGGCGCCTTCTTCGCCGCCGACGATGCGGCCGACGATCATGAGCAGCGCCGCCTCGCCCTGGCGATCGTCGCGCCGGGCCGCAAGGCCGTCCACGAGGACGAGGCGTTGCGGCGCATGAAGTGCGACCTGGAAACGTGGGCCCGCCAGACCCTCGACGCGCCGGTCCGCTACCTGCCGACCAAGCCCGCCTTCGTCTGGGAGCACGAGGTGAAGACGGCCGAGGTGGTTGTCGGCCAACAGAAGGCCGGCCGAGTGACCGTCGTCCCCGTTTCTTTGAAGCGCCGCATCGACGCGCACCTGGCCGCCTGGACGATCATCTTGGTAGAGATCGACCTTTCGACCCTCGTCGACGGCCAGCCCGAGCCGCGCAAGCTCGCGCCCGTGCCCGTCTTCCCGCAGATCGAGATCGATTTCTCAGTACTGGCCGACGCGCGACAGCGGTACGCGGACCTCTCCCGCCAATTGGCCGACTACGACCATGAACTGCTCAACCGCCTGTGGTTCGTGGACGCCTACGAGGGCGGCTCCGTGCCGGCCGGTCAGCGGAGCCTGACCTTCCGCGCGCGGATCGGGCACCCGGCCCGCACACTCACCGAAGCCGACATCCAGGCGTTCCGCGAGGATTTTCTGCGGTTCCTGGAGAACCTGGATCTGACGCTCCGTTCCTGATCGCAGCAACGTTCCCGGCCCAATACCAAATTCCATCGCCAGGATTTCGCCGGCCGTGCAGAACCAACCGCCGGATGAAACCGGTACCGCGTCTGCCTTTACGGCTCGTTGTCGCGCGCGATCCACGACGCGTCGGTTCGTGGGGTATCGAGGATCTCTTCCGGCGCAAAATAAAGGCCGACCTCGAAGGCGGCGGTTTCCGGACCGTCGCTGCCGTGGACGAGGTTGTAGGTTTTGCTGGCGCCGAAGTCGCCGCGGATGCTGCCGGGCTCAGCCTCGAACCCGAAGGTGGCACCCATCAGCTTGCGGCAGACGCTGATCGCACGCGGGCCGGCAACGACCATCACAACGACGGGTCCGGAAGTGATGTAATCGAGCAGGCCGGCGTAGAACGACTTGCCCTTGTGAACGGCGTAGTGTTTTTCGGCCATCTCCGGCGTGATCTGGATGAGTTTCATGGCGGCGATCGTCAAACCCTTGTCCTCGAATCGCTGGACGATCCGGCCGATGAGCCGCCGCTGCACCGCGTCCGGCTTGATGATGATAAGCGTCCGTTCGTTCACGTGGTCTCTCCTGCTGGTTATTAAGGTGACTTTATTGGGCACTTGTTGAGATCGCACCGCTCATGTCGCATAGGCCGTCCCCACTGCCTCGATCATCGCGTCGAGGTTGGCCGGCGGTACCGTCACGGGGTCGAACGTGCAGCCGGGCGTAATCAGGATCGGCCGTTCTCCCGCCTGGCGGACGGCGTCGCGCACCTCGGCAGCCACGTCCCCGGGCTTTTTGTTCGGCAGCGTGTCGAGGTTGTCCACGCCGCCGGCCAGGGCGGGACGAACCCGGTCCCGCGCGAAGGCGAGGCTCGGCCCGGCTGCCCGGTCGGCCCAGTTGAGAACGTGGACGGGGTAGTCGGCCAGGCCGCGGAAGTCCTGCGGTCGGCCGCAGATGTGCAGTATATTGAAGCTCGCCTCGCGGACCGCGTCGAGAAGGAGCAGGTCGGCCGGCCGCACGAGCTGCGCGTAGGTCTCCGGCCCGTTGGCCGGCGTATCGACCCAGTCGTCGCGCACGGACAGGAAGATGCCGTCGGCCCCGGCCGCCACGCACGCGCGGGCGAAGTCGGCCAGCGTCGTCGCAATCGTTTCGAGAGCGCCCCCGACGGCGGCACGATCCTCGGCCAGCAGCCGGGCGAGCATTTCATCGCGATCGTCCGAGACATCCAGCGAGGGCGGGCCATGGCGCGTACTCGGTGGGCGCGTCCACTGGCGCAGCGTGCTCCACGGACCGAAAACAGTCGTGCAGAGTGGGAGATCCCTTCCCACCGCGGTCGCCAGTTTGGCGATCACGTCGAGCTGGCCGGCCAACTCCCCGGCGTCCGACGGCTGAGGAACGATCTTTTTCAGGTCCGCAACGCCGGCAACGATCGGCACGTCACCGCGCGGGAAGAGGTGGTCGTTCATGACCTTCAGAAAATCGACGTCGTAGCGGTCCAGGAAGCGCAGGTGCGCGTCGGCGGCCGGCTGGCCTGCCCGCTGCGATTCCGGAAAGTGGTGCCAGAAGCTGACCGGCGGACGGTCGGGACGTCGGCCGGCCAGCACCGTTTCGATGCGTGTACGTTTGTCCATCATGGCAGGGCGACTGTAGGCAACCGTGCCGGCGTGGTCAAGCACAATTACAAGCCGATGTCGCAGTCGAATCAAAGGCGAGGAAAGGGGTTTGCATGCTGTTCGGCCTCCGATCCGAAGCGCGTCCCTTCCGACCGATCGCACACGGAAGTTCACGCCCGGACCCCCGAACGTGCGGCGGCGCGACAAGGGCCCGCACGGAGCGAACCACGCCTGCAGAATTACGCTTGTGCCGGGAATTTGCTTCCGCCCGCTCCACCCTTTCACCGATCCTACAATCTCCTGTAAGGTGGTAGCCGGCCCCGGCCGCCGGCCGGGTTCGGACGTTAGTGGCCGATCGCGGCCCGTGGTGTTTTTGAGCAGAAAACGATGGCGGTGGCACCCTTCCATCCCGGCCGCGTCCGCATCCAGCGGGGCGACTGTGCCCTGACGGACTTCGAGTCGGCCTGGGCGCCGCTGGTCGCCGCGTGGGTCACGGATGTGCGGGAGTTGTTCTGGCTCGCGCCTAAGACGGCCCCCCCGCTGACGGCTGACAAGGTGATCGGCTGGCCCGGCCCGTACGGCCGACCGCGGTTGTTCTGGCAACTGGACCGCGGCGAACCCACCGGCTACGCGGAGCTCAACCCCATGCCGGGCAACACCGCCCTCCTGTGGATCGGCCATTGCCTCATCCGGCCCGACGCCCGGGGCGCAGGGCTGGGACACCGGATCGTGCAACTGCTTCTTGAGGAAGCATTTTCCTGCCACCGCACGCCGGCCGTCAGCCTCGTGGTTTTCCCGGAAAATATTCCGGCCGTCCGCTGCTACCGCGCCAACGGCTTCGTCCACGTGCGCGAACAGGTCCGTTCTCTGCCGGCTACCGGCCGAACGTACTGCATGATCGAGATGCGGATCACACGCGACAACTACAGCAAGAGCCGGGCGACCGCTCTTTGAGAAAGCACGGCCCCGCCCGCGAACCTGCAACCGCGTTCACCCGAAACCCGACTACTGCTCGGTCGAGTGTGCAGCCGGCCCATGGCTGGCCGTCCCCGAATAGAGCAGCCAGTAGGCGACGGGAATGACGAAGAGCGTGAACAGCGTCGACGCGAACAGGCCGAAAATCAGCGCCCATGCCAGCCCCGAGAAGATCGGGTCGAGCGTGATCGGTGCGGCTGACAGCATCGTCGTACCGGTTGTCAGAAGGATCGGCCGCAACCGGACGACACGGCTCTCCATGATCGCGTCGAACAGCGAGCGGCCGCGGCGAAGCGACAGCCGGATGAAATCGACCAAAACGATCGCATCGCGCGTCGCGATGCCGGCCAACGCGATCATGCCGATCATGCCCGTGGCCGTAAAATAGATCGGGTCCGCGTACCCGCCCTCCCGGCCGGCGAAAAACGTGTTGAGAAGCGCGAAGCCCGGCATGATTCCCAGGACCGTCAACGGTATCGCCAGCATCACCACGAGCGGCAGCACGAAGGACCGCATCTGGCCGGTGAGCAGCAGGTAGATCCCGCCAAGAGCGGCCGCGAACGCCAGTCCTAGGTCGCGGAAGACGTCGAGCGTGATTTTCCATTCGCCCTCCCCGGCGAACGTCACCTCGATGCCCTCCCGCACATGCCAGGGAACGCCCCCGCCCGTTCGCAGAAAGCTCCTTTCCCCGACCGCGCGCGGGTCACCCGCGCTCACCCATCCCCCGGCCGACTGCATGCGCATCATCTCGGGCGGCGATGCGTCAGGTCCGACGCGGTCGGCCTGAATGTCCACGACGGCGTCGGCGGGCGGTCGCCCCGCGGTGCCGGCATAGACGTACACGACGCGGCGAAGGTTTTTGTGCTGGATCGACTGCCCGACTGTCGTCTGCTCCCAGTCTCCGAGCTCGGCCAGCGGTACCATGGTCCCGCCCGTGCCAGGCAACCGGATCCGCGACAGCTCATCCGGGTGCGCACGGCCCGCACGCGGCAGGCGAAGCTCGATGGCCAGCGGGTTGCGCTCGTGGGGCGCGTGCAACGTGCCTGCGGACGTGCCCGCCAGAGCGGCCCGCAGCGTCTCGGCGATCTCGGCGACCGCCACTCCGTTCAGCGCCGCCTTGGTACGGTCGGCCACGAAGACGTATTCGCCCTGGGAAAGCTCGACCGAATCGTCGAAATCGACCAGACCCGGTTCGATCTCCATCCGCGCGCGGACGACGCCGGCCGCCTCGATGAGGTCCTCGTAGCTATGGTCGGGTTGACCGTAGATCTCGGCGACGACCGGCGCCAGGACGGGCGGGCCCGGCGGCGTCTCGACGATTTCCAGGGCCGCCCTCTGTGTGTCGGCCAAGGCGGTCAGCGCGTCGCGCATCTGCAGGCCGACCGCGTGGCTCTGAAACCGCCGGCTGTTCTTGCCGACGAGTCCGACGCGGATCTCGGCCACGTTCGGGCCGCTGCGCAGGTAGTAGTGCCGCACCATCCCGTTGAAATCCATCGGCGACGCCAAGCCGACATAAGAGGTGTAGTCCGTAACCTCCGGCACCGAGTCCAAATAACGCTCGAACGCGCGGACGCCCGCGTCGGAGCGTTCAAGCGTCGTGCCCTCCGGCCAATCGAGCACGAGCAACAGCTCATTCTTATTGTCGTAGGGAAGCATTTTGAGCGGGACGTTCCGCGTGGCGGCCAGGCTCACGGCCAATACGGTCGTGACCATCATGACACCCAGGAATGTCAGGGCGGCCTTGCGCGAGCTCAGAAGCGGCGCCATCAGCGGATAGAACAGCCGGTACTGGAGCGAGTTGCGGATCGCGGCCATGTCGTCGGCCTCGTCGGGCTGCGCCGCGGCGGGTTGATTCGCGTAGCGCCGGTGCAGCACCTGGTAGGCCAGCCACGGCGTGATCGTGAAGGAGACGACGACCGACATGAGCATCGTAACCGGCACGTTCAGTGCCATCGGCCGCATGTACGGGCCCATCATGCCCGTGATGAAAAACATCGGCAGAAACGAGACGATGACGGCCAGCGTCGCCATGATGAGCGGCGGGCGGAGCTCGGCGACGGCCGTCAGCACGATCGAACGGCTCGCCCGGCGGCGCAGGGCGAAGTGGCGCGAGATGTTCTCGACGTCTGCCGTCGGATCGTCCACAAGCAAACCGAGCGACAGAATCAGCGCGAACAGGGTGACCCGGTTGATCGTGTAGCCGAACAATAAGTTGACCGCGAGCGTCAAACCGAAGACCACCGGCACGGTGACGGCCACGATGAGCGCCTCGCGCCCGCCCAGCCCCAGCGTCAGCAGCGCGATGACGATAAAGACGGCCACGCCCAGGGACTGGACAAGCTCGTTGACCTTGTCGTCGGCCGTCAAGCCCGCGTTGCGCGTGATCACCATCTCGACGTCGTCGGGCACGACGGTGCGCTTGAGCTCCGCCGCATGGGTAAGGATCTCATGGGCGACGTTGACGGCATTCGTACCGCGCTTCTTGGCGACGGCGACGGTGACGGCCGACACGCTTTCATCCGGCTGCGGACCCGGCGCCGGCGACCCGACGAGCGTGCCCGTCATGTCCGCGCGGTGCTCAAAGCCGCGCGCCGGCCCCCAGCCGTGCCGGACGTAGTTTGTCACCTCTTCGGGGCCGTCTACGATGCGGGCAACATCCTTGAGATGAACCGGGTGGTCGCCATGAACGGCGACGACGAGCTCCTCGAGGTCGGCCTTGGACGCAAAGGGAGGCCCTGCTTTAACCTGCCAGACCTCGTCGAGCCGGGCGAAATCACCGACGGTCACCGAGACATTCGCGCCGCGGATCGCCCGCGCGATCGAAAGCGGGCTCACCTGATGGGCGGCCATCGCCTCGGTGTCGAGGTAGACGTAGAGCATGCGCGCGTATCCGCCGACGACATAGGCCCGCGAAAGGTTCTCGACCCGCGCGAGCCGACGGACCATTTCCTCGCCCACGCGGCGGAGCGTGTAGCCGTCGGCCGAAGCGCTTCGCAGCGTGAGCGTCACGATCGGTACGTCGTCGATCTCGACCGGCTTGACGACCCAGCCCGTGACGCCGGGCGGGACTTCGTCGACGTGCTCGTCGATGCGCTTGTAGATCTTGACGAGGCTGCGCTCGCGGTCCTCGCCCACGAAGAAGCGGACCGTGATGACGGCTCCGTCGTCGCGTGAAGTCGAGTAGACATACTCGACGCCGTCGATCTCGTAGAGCAGCTTCTCGAGGGGCGTGGCGACCTGTTGCTCCACTTCTTCAGCCGAGCGGCCGGGAAACTGCACGTGAACGTCGGCCAGGGGCACGACGATCTGCGGGTCCTCCTCGCGGGGAGTCACAAAGAGCGCCGCGGCACCGACCGTCACGCCGAGCAGGATCAGCGCCACAGACAGGTTGGATTCGAGAAAAAAACGCGTGATGGCCGGGATCACGCCGCGCGGTTCATCCTCCGCGTGCTGTGGTACGGACATGCCAGATCCCCTGGGGAACGACTCCTAATGATTTGACGTCCTCGACCGCGTCGACTTATCGCGAGCCGATCCCCTTCGCCGCTGTGCCATGGGGCCGTTCCGCGCAATGCAGCGGCCGCCCCCCCCGTGGCGGCTGTTTCGTTACAGCCGCGGAACCACGACGCGTTCACCCGCGTGGAGGCCGGCCAGCACCTCGACGCCATCAACGAAACGGCGGCCCAGCTCGACGGCCCGACGGTATACCACCTCTCCGTCCGTCACATCCACGAGCGTCAATTGTCCGACGCGCCGGATGGCTTCTTCAGGGATCACCAGAACCTCTTCGGTCCCGAGAGGGATCTGAAGCCGCCCGAACATTCCCGTGTAAACGCCCGGCGGGCACGGGCCGGTTACCTTGACGGCGAACGTCCGGCTGGCGGTTTCGGCTTCGGGGACGATCTCGCTGATCTGCCCTTCGCACGTCTTGCCGATCGCGCTGACGTGTACGCCGATGGGCTCGCCGACTTCCAGTTTTCTGGCCAGTGATTCGCGCACCTGCGCGACGAGCTGCATTCTCGTCGGGTCGTAAAGACTGACCAGTTCCTGGCCTGGCGAGACAGTGTCGCCCACTTCGACCCTCTTGTCGACGACAATGCCATCGATCGGCGAACGGATCGTGGCGTACTCGAGCAGCGTCCTGGCCTCGGCCACGGCCTCGCGGGCCTGCTCGACACGGGCTTCGGCCGCCTCCAGCCGCGTCTGCGCGCGGTCCCACTCGATCTGGCTGGCCGCCCCCTGCTCAATAAGTCGCTTGAGCCGGTCATAGTCGATTTGGGCCTGGGACTGTTCAGCCTTGGCCTGACGCAGGGATGACTCGGCCTGGCCGAGACGGGCGCGGAGGTCCGCGTCGTCCAGCCGCACAAGCACCTGGCCCTTCTCGACGTTCGCACCGGCCGTCACGTTGACCTCGACGACCTTGGCCAGCAGTTTCGGCGCGACAGACACCTGGTGCACCGCGCGGATCGTGCCCGCGGCCGACTCGGTGCGCGGCACCGTGAGCAGACGGGCCTCGACAATCTTCGCATCATCCGGCAACGAGGAGCCGGCCGGCGATTCCTCAGCCTCGGCGCGCGGCGCGTCGATCTTCGGCTGGAACGTGCCCGCCAGCCACAAGAGCATCACGACCACGACGGCCGTGAAGACGGCCGCTGTTGCGATGAACTTGATCACCTTCCCGATACGGCTCGACTGCTTGGCATCTGCGCCCATGGCTGCACCCGGCATGTTCTCTGCTGCGCGCCAATCGGCCACCGCGCCGTCATCATTCGGGCACGCTCGCATTGGCAAATTCTAGCCTGCGCCCCGCAATCGGACAACGCGCATGCGGCGAAGGCCGACAACCAACGGTCCGTGAGAATCGAAAGAGGTGCGACCGGCGCATACTCGTGCGGGTTAGCCGGCGTGCCCGCCCGGGTCAACGCAAGCCTTCCAGCTCGGCCGCCCGTGGCGAGATGCCCAGCACGTCCATCCGCCGATAGAGCCGACTCCGCGAGATCTTGAGCAGCCGGGCGGCCCGGCTTCGTCCGCCCCCGGCTGCACGCAGCGCGTTCAGGATCGCGGCCCGTTCGCAGTCCGCCAACTGTTGGTCGAGCGGTCGGGCGGGCTGGACCGCGGCCGGCCTTTCAGTCGCCCGCGCGCGGCTGGCCAGGGCAGTCTGTAATTCATCGCCGCCCAGCACGTTCCCCGTACCGGCGGCGAAAGCTGCCTCGATGACATCCTTCAACTCCCGCGCATCGCCCGGCCAATCGTAATTGTCCAGCAGTTCCCATACCTCCAGGGCGATCTGCTCGACCTGCCGCGTGCTCCGCTTGTTCAATTGGCTCACGAACTGCTCGAAGAGCAGCGGAATGTCCTCTTTTCGCGTCCGCAGTGCGGGGATCTCGATCGTGATCACGCCGAGCCGCTGGGCGAGCTCGGACCGCAACCCGTTCAACCCGTCCGGCCCCTGGCCCGACGAATTCACCGTCGCGATGACGCGCGCGTGGACCGGCACCGGCTCCGCCCCGCCGACCGGGCGAATCTCGCGGTCCTGAAGCGCCCGGAGCAGGGCGGACTGCGTGCTGTGCGGCAGGTGATCGACACCCTTGATCAGCAGCGTGCCGCCGTCGGCCGCACGGTAGAGACCGGGGTAGTCGCGCGTCGCGCCGCTCCGGCTGCCACGCGTGTACCCGAACAGCTCGGCGTCGATCTGATCGGCTGCAAATGCCGCCACCGTCACCGGCACGAACGGCCCGTTCTTCTGGAGACCGTTGTAGTGGATCGTCCGCGCGACCCTTTCCTTGCCCGAACCCGGCGGACCGACGATGAGCACGGGGCTCTCGTTCGTGCACGCCGAGCGGACCTTCTCGAGAACGACCCGCATCGCCGGGCACCGTGTCACGATGCTGGCGAAACCGTACTGGTCCTGCATCTGCCGGCGAAGGCTCTCGAGCTCGCTCCGCAGCGACTCGGTGGTTTTTTTCCACTGCTGGGTGCGCAAGACGTTTTCGGTCGCGTCGCGCATGACGCCGATGAACAGCTCAACCGAACGGCGGTAATTATCGCGGATCGGCGTGTAAAGCACCTCGACCCACCGCATCTGGCCGTTCTTGGCCTTGATCTGCATGAGGTGCCGCGCGAAGTGGATACCGGCATTCTCCAGCACGCGCGCGGGGCACAACACGCCGGCCAGCGAACGCCCCTGCTCGTCCCGGCATTCGAGAATCTGCCAGCAGGTGTTCGGGCCGGCCATCAGTTCGTCGGCCGTATACCCCGTCAGCTTCTCGCAGGCCCGGTTGCAGTAGAGAAAGTGGCGATCCTTGGTCAGGACGAATACGGCGTCATGCGTATTAGCCAATATCTGATCAAGTGCGATTCCCTGTGACGTCTGAGGCATGGCGACCTCCCCGGCATACGCCAAATGTGCATAAGGTCTTTAGCAACTAACAATTTTAGCGGCGCCTCGACAACGGACCACATACAATGTCATACAAACACACTGTCTCGTTGTTGCAACAATAACGAATGTAGGAGTGAGAAATGGGAAGATGATCAATTGTGGAGAAAATTGTGGCCGAAATGTGCGCGGAGCATGTCGAGATTTCACCTAAGTTCTTGCAAGAAAAGAGGTTAGGGAATGTTTAACCCGCCGGGAACGGTTAAAGGTCGGGGGACGCGAGTCAAGCGCCACCACAAAACCGCGTTCCTGGTAGCGCCAGGCGGGTCGGAAGGAAGGTTTCCATTCCCTGGTAAGGGGTTTTGTTAGGTTTTTTTGAGAGCCGGTGCTTCTTTTCGGCAGCGTATCGGCTCGCCTCCCTGCGCAAGCTGTTGGATCGTTTGCCTACGGGATGGCGGGCCATCTCATTGTGATCAAGGCGACCACGCGAGAGGGGGATCCATACGGATTTGCTCGGCCCGCGTGGATTGGCGGCTGCCCGGCGTCAAGACAACGGCCAGATCCAACACGCCCGATTGGGGGGCAACGGCGTGAAAACAGGCCATCACCGTATCCGGATTAGACGAATCCCATTCGTTCTTCGGCTTGGCCGTGTCGAACAAGGCCCAGACTGACTCGGCCGGCTGGTGGATCCGCATCGTCAGCGAGGCGTCCCCCTGCCGCAGCAGGAGGGATGGTTTGCCGGTCTCGGACGGTGTTCCGGTTGTGACCATGCCCCAGCGGACCGATGCCCCGGGTTTCAGGCCGGTCAAACGGTCGCGTACCAGCACCTGGCCGTCGGGCAGCAACGCCACGCCGCGGTGGACTTCCTCGGCCTGGCCGGCATACACCGCACTGAGATCCGCCACCGAATGAGGGAAACGGACATCATCCGAAAAACGCACGATTTGCGCTTTGCCGGCGACGACCTGGAGGGCATCATCGATCACCAGCGTGTTGTGGCTGTGGTTGTTCTGCCGGAACACGCGCCAGCGGTCTGAACCCTGTTTCATGTCCCAGAAGTTCAACCCGCGCGATTCGATGCGATGGTAGCCTTCGGCCCCCAGATCCACGGCCCACCGCACGCCGTCGGCGTCCAGAACGAAGGAGCCGACGTCCATCTGCCCGTGCGGTGCGGAGGGCGAACCGGCCTTGAATCCCAGAAAGACGGCCTTCGGATCCTCCCAGCTGCTGCGATGCAATGCGATCGGTACCCTGCCTCCGCTAGTCCAATGCAACGGCATCTTCGGGGAGATGGTCTGGGATGAATCCGGCGTCCACAACAGCAGCAGCGGCAGAAAACGGTTGGACGCCGAGTCGGGATCGGGGTCTCTGTGCAGCGCGCGATACCGAGGCTGCTCGTCGCCCCATATCCAGTCCGGGCGCCCGTATCGGCCCGCGAACCAGTACACCGCCACCTCGCAGGCGCGTCCCGACCCGCCGTCGGAATGATTGAAATACAAGCCGGACGGGCCGGTAACCAGGGCCGGAAATTGCCCCGTCTGATCGAAGCCCGGCGCCTTGTCGAGCCCGAAGCTGCTGCCCAGGGCCGACTCGAGCATGGCGATCAGCAACACGTTGTACGTCGTGCCGTAGGACCAGTAGCCCGGCCCTTCCGGATAACCGCCCTTCGGATCGTAGGCGGCCATCGAAACGGTAACGTTCTCCAGCGCACGGGCCACCGTCCGGACAGCCGCCTCGGGATCGTGTTCGGCGACCGCCAGTGCGCCGGCCACCATGCCGGCATGGCAAACCTGTCCCCAGTTGTTGTGTGCCCGCGTCCAGCCGTGATGTTCGGTCTCGAGCGGTACGCGGACGCCTTTATCGAGGATCGCCCGCCGCACCGTTTCGCGCGTGGCGGGATCGAGTTGCTCGTACAGCCAGTCGTAGCCGATCGCCATCGCAAAGGTCATCTCGGCCACATCCAGAAAGTGGCTCGGATTCCAATCCGAAAAGGCGGCGATCGCCCGCATCTCTTCCGCTGCCCGATTGACGTAAATGTCACGTCCGGTCAGTTGATAGGCCATGGCCAAAGTCAGCAGGCGCCGTATCGCGCGGCGCGACTGACCCAGCAATCGGCGCCCCACTTGAATCCGTTCGATCGGCTCGGCGGCCAGCATGGCGTCCGCTTCGCGAAGCACAGCTTGGGCCACTTCGGCAAGGGCCGGCTCGCGTTCCACCCGTTCGCGTATCGCTGGGATATCCGACGGGCCCATCAGCAGTCGAGGCCGGGTGAGCTCCGCTTCAGCAATCAGGTTGCGCAGCGCTGCTTCGCGGACCTTCGGGGGATAGGTCGGGTCGTCTGCGCAGGCCCGTCGCGCATCGGCCCACGCAAGGGCCAGGAATGCGGCAACGAGCATGAGACTATTCCGGCTAGAAAAACGATTGCAAAAAGAAAGCACGAACAAACTCCTTTTGCGACGTGAAGCCGTGCCCAGGCGGGGTGTTCCGCAATCCACGGACTAGCGAGCGACGCGCGCTCGCTGAACACACGAACGAGGATAACACAACACGATCCACGAGTCCAACTCCTGCGATGCGGTTCGGCGTTCTCATCCCGGCCGGGTGTCGAAACAGTTCATCATTGCGAATGAGCGTTTCACCCTGTATACGGCCAATGCCTCCAAATTGCACCTTGAGCAAACATTAATCGGGCGGTATGCTGCGCGCGTGTTGACTACGGGCATTGCCCGGCTCTTCGGCGCATCAGGATGATTCCGCAAAAAGGAGCTGAAAGCGTTTCGCCTCCGATGAGCGGAACGCGAAGAAGGGGAAAGTACCGCCAGGCAATACATCGAACATCGTGGTAACAGGCAGCCAGTCACATGAAAGTGCGATAATTGTGGCATTTTCAAGAAGGGAGGCGGATCGTGAGCGAGGCAAGACGGCGAGTCGTTGGGATATTGATCATCTGTCTGCTGGTGTTTGCCAGCGGGACATGGGCGCAAGAAACCGCGCCGGCCGCCGAGACAAACGGGGAACCGCTCCTCAGCCGATCGGTGGGCACTTTCCCGCGCATCGGTTCCTATGAAGTGCTGCGCGGCGACTTCCACATCCACACCCCCCACTCGGACGGCAAGGTCCCTCCAAGAGAGCGGATACTGGAAGCCTGGCGCTACGACTACGACGTCATCGCCATCACCGACCACGGCAGCTACAAAGCCTACGCCGAGGCGCTTCCCCTGGCGCGCTCGCTCGGCCTCCTTCTCGTGCGCGGCCTGGAAACGGGGATCGCCGGCAAGGAGCATTACGTCGTTCTCGGCATCACGGACGATTACCAGCCGCGCGACCCCCATCGTTGGAGCGAGCAGCCTGATGGAGAGACGGCCTACTACCGCCCGCAGCTCCGCCATGTGGCCGACAGCGGCGGTCTGGCACTCTACGCGCACCCGCACGTCGGCTTCCGCGAACCGACCGAGTGGGGCATCGCCCAGGGCATCATTCAGGGAATCGAGGTCAAAAACGCGGTGGTAGGCTCCGGCTGGGAAACCATCGAGAGCCACGGCACGTGGTGCTATCCGAACGCGTTCGACTGGGCTCTCGAGCACGATCTCACCATCTTCGCGAATTCCGATATCCACGCGCCCAGGCGGGGCGACAACCAGCCCGTTACCCTCGTGCTCGTCGGCGAGCGGAGCGTGCAAGGTGTGATGGATGCGATCCGCGCGCGCCGAACGGTCGCCTGGTTCGACGGAATGCTCTGGGGCCGGGAAGGCCTCCTGACGGACCTGGTCCAGGGCATGACTCGCGTTCGGCGTACCGAGGACGGCAGCGGAAGCCTCCAGTTACGCATCGCCAACCACAGCCCGGTCGCGCTCCGCGCCACGCTTCAGGTCGAAGGCGACCCCCGCCGGATCGAGGTCCCCCCCTACAGCGAGGCGCTGTCGGAATGGACCGACCTTCCGGAGCTTCTCTCGGTACGTTGGGACAATGTCTGGATCAATCCCCGAGAGAATCTGGTGACGCGCCACAATCTTCGAACAGGTTCGTAGTCGCGGTACGGCCAATACGTCCAAACCGTGCCGATCGACCGTCGTCGGCATCCCGCAAAAGGATTCGGCGGGTCCGGTCGCGCAGCTCGGATCGGAAGCGTTCCGTAGCGACGGGCTACTGCCCGCTCGGCGGGCCGGCCAGGCCAGTAGAGCCTTGCTCGCCCTCCTCGAACCGGTGGAACACCGTGCGGTGCGGGAAGGGGATCTCGATACCCAGCTCGTCGAAGCGGTTCTTGATACGGCGGTTCAGTTCGCGCTTGACGGTCCACTGCTGGAGGGGACGGGTCTTGATGAAGAACTTGATCACGACGGCCGAGTCGCCGAAGGCATCCACGCCGAGCATCTGTGGATCGTCGAGGATGAGCCAGCTGTAATTGGGATCCTGGCGCATCTGCCGGCCCAGGTCCATGAGGACCTCCATGACCTGATCGACGTCCTCCTTGTAGGCCACGCCGATATCGAACAAGGCGCGCGACCAGACATGGGTCATGTTGCTGACGGTCGTGATTTGGCCGTTCGGGATAAAGTGCGCGACGCCCTCGAGATCGCGCAACACGGTGATGCGCAGCGTCACGCGCTCGACGAGCCCAGCGATGCCGCAGATCTTGACAACGTCGTTGATGCCGTACTGGTTTTCGAGCAAAATCATGAAGCCCGTGAAGTAATCGCGGATGAGGTTCTGCGCCCCGAAGGCGATGGCCAGACCGACGACGGCCGCACCGCCGAGCAGGGGGGCGACCGGCACGCCAAGAACCTCGAGGCACATGAGGGCCCCGCCCACGACGATGAAGATGCTGGCTGTATTTTGAAAAACGTCGGCCAGCGTCTTGGCGCGGTTTTCGCGTTCGACCGCGCTGCCGCTTTCGCCCCGCTTGGCGATAAGGGCAACGATCCGATTGCGCAGGAAACGCGTCAGCCACAGCAGAAACAGGACTCCGACGACGATGCCGACGACCTTGGGCCCTTTCTCCACGAGGAACCGCACGATATTTTCTACAGAAAAGGGGTTCTGGATCCGGTCGGCCTGCTCGCGGGCGAGGTCGGCCTCCTGACGACGCGCCTCGGCTTCCTCCATCGCCTCGATCCGCTCGGCCTGCAATACTGCGAGCCGAGCCTGCATTCGGTCGAGGCTGTCGACCTGTTCGGTGACATCTTGCTCGGCCTGGCGCTGACGCTTTCGCGCGTCGGCGATCTGGGACCACATGTCCGTGATGTCTGCCTGCGAGGCGCCTTCGGTGGACAGCCGACGGAGCTGTTCGTTGAGCGCCTGTTCCGTCTCGCGGGCGTTGGTCCGGCGCGCGCGGGCCGTTTCCAGGAGCGTTCGCTGCTGGGTGATGGACTCTTCGAGACCAGCGATCCGCTCTTCAATGGAGCGGACCTCCGCCTCGGCCTGAGCGGCTTCGGCTTCCGTGGCCTTGGCCCGTTTCTGGGCCTCGGCCACCTCCTGCCGGACCGGCGGCGGAGCTGGCGGCACGGTCTCCACGGTCTGCGCTGTCGGGGCCGGTTCAGGAACGGTGGCGGGCGAAGCAGCCGGTGTTTCCGGTACCGTTGGTGCGGGGGGCGTCGGCGCGGCTTCGGCCTGTGTCTCAGCAGGCGGTGCCGGGGCCTCAGCCGGCGCCGTGGCCGGCGCAGTCGCCGGCTGCGTGGACGGGGGCGCCAACAACTTTTCGAGTGCCTCCCGGTCCCGCTGGAGCTGCTGCTGGAGCGAGGTCACCTGCTGCTGGAGCGCCCGGCGCTCCTGGATGGCCAGGTCGAAACGGTCCCGCGCAAGTTTCCGCCGCTCCTGGATATCCTCGATCTCTTTCTGAAGTTTGGCGACCTCTTGCTCACGTCCTTCTTGTGGGAGGTCCTCAAGCGCCTCTTTCTTCTGGGTGAGCTCCTGATCGAGCTTATTAAACGCCTCTTCCGCCTTGACGTATTCACCTTGCGGGTCTTCGATTTTCTGCTGGTTTTCCGCCAGGCGCTCTTCAAGCGTTTCGATCCGCCTCCTCAATTCGGCGAGGCGTTCGGCCTCGGACTTGGCGGCGGGACGTTCGGCCGGCGGCGCGTCCTGTCCGGCGGGTTGCTCGCTGACGGCCGGCTCCTGCGGCTGGGCCGGCGCGGTGGATTCCTGCGCAATGGCCGTGAGGGGGACGGACAAACAAAGGACGATCCCGCATAAACAGAGCAACAGGCCATCAGAAAGCCGGCGGATCATGGGAAACTCCGTGGGAGGCAAAAGCAGTACAGCTGTAATTCACGAATGCACACGGCACGCAACCGCGGTGATTCGCGACCTTGGGGGTCTTTTCAAACAGTGTAGGGAGGCTCGCGTTATCTTCAAGTCAGGAAAGGACGGGGGGCAACAACATACGCGCGTCCGACGTTTTTGTCGTTTCCCGGCAATGGCAATAAAGTGCGGGCCGGCAGGCGCAGAAGCGCTGCGCGGGCATTCCCCTGCAGAGGAAAGTGCGACCATGTCAACTCTGTTCTCAGAAAGCGCGTTTTTTCTTGCGATCGTGATCGCCGCCGGTGCGGCTGATGCGACTGAGACGATCATCGACAGCGGCGATCCCGGCTTTTCTCAGAGCGGGTTCGCGCGCGTCGAGGACGCCGGCTCGTGGCGCGGCGATGCGATGGTCGCTACCGAGCTGTCCGAGTCGGCCTTCGCGCGGTTCACGCCGGGTCTCGCAGGCCATTACGACGTCTATCTGTACTGGGGCGACTTTGCCGACAAGGACGCGGCTGTACCCTGGGTCGTCGCGCATGCCGGCGGCCAGGTCGTCCACCGGTACGACCAGCGGCACCGGCCCGGGTGGCACTTCGCAGGCAGCTACATGCTCGAGGCCGACTCATACGTGGAGCTGCGTGGCCAATACGGCACCGACCACGGCGCGGTGGCCGACGCGGTCAAGTTCATACCCACCGTACGCCGCGTCGTCCGCCGCAAGGCCAGGGACACGATCACACCGGTCACGCTCAACTACGGCGACGAGTTGCATTTCACGCTGCGCAACGGGCAGGTGCGGCGGGTGAAGCTGCTTGGTACGGAGGCGCACGTAGTGGCCTGGACGGAGCGGCCGGATCGGCCGGTGAAAACCTACGGGTTTTCGGCCGAGCTGGACATCGACGGGCAGCGGCACGTCTTCGAGCGGGTCGCGCCCACGCAGGAAAGTTTCTACGAGCCGCTCGAATTGGACGGCCTGCGACTCTGGCTGGACGCGGTCTCGGACATTTTCGTCGATGACGGTGGTTTTTTAGAACAGCGGGACGTGTACGGGTCGGGTACGTCGAGTCGGCCGAAGCGTAAGGCCCGGCTCGTCCTCAATGACGTGCGCGACCGCATCTGCCCCGAGCAGTTGGCCTGGTGGTATCCCGAGACGTCTGACCGGATCGACGTCGAGCGGTGCTACCGCGGCGAGGACGTATGGATGGGGCCCTACAACGGCAAAAAAGCCCACGGCGGCCTGGACATCAACATGCCCTCCGGCACGCCCCTGTTCGCGCCGATCCGTTTCGACGATCACTACCTTTTCGACGCGCTGGAGGCCGGCGACGTCAACAACCGCTGGCGCGGCGAGCGGCGCTGGCCCGACGGAACCGTCTGGTGGCTCCAGGCGCACCACCTCAACAAGATGCTCGTCGCCCAGGGCGGACCCCTGGCGCGCGGAACCCGCTACGCCGAGACGGCCGGCGTTCACGTCGGCGCCGCCGAACACACGCACTTCGTCTTCCGGGTGCTCGAGAAAAATGATTGCTTCTTCCTGGACCCGTGGCTGATCTTCTGGCAGACGTTCCGGGACCACAGCCAGACATTGCCCGGAGTTCAAAATCAGCCAAAGGCGGGCGAATAAAAGCCGGCTGCGGGCCTTGATGCAATCGCTTATCGCGCGCGGCTCGGATCGGCGATCCTTTTTTGCGGATTCGCTGGTGCGTCTCAGGGTTCGCGAACGGGCACCCACAGTCGCGCGGTAGCCGTCGTGCCGTTTTCGTCGCTCCGTCGTACGGTCACGATGTAGTCGCCGGCTCGTTCGTAGGTGTGCGTCGTGATCGCGTAGCCGTCAGGGTCGAGTCGCTTGACGTTGCCGTCCGAGCGGGTCTCGGCGCCCGGGCTGCCGTCGCCGAAGTCCCACGTCTCGACGCCGGCCGTCGTTCCGAACGCACGGGCCTTGAAAGTGATCGTCTCGCCCGGCCGGACCTCGAGCGTCGGCGTATAGGCTGCGTGGAGTGTCGGGATGCATCGTTCGGGGTGATCGCGGTCCATGACCTGCACGACGGCGAAGTCGCAGGCGACCCGACCGGCCGCATCCGTGACCTTCAGGATCTCGCTGTAGGCGCCCGGTTCGGGGTAGGTTTTTTCGACGCAAGGCCCCCGCGCGGTGGACCCATCGGTAAAGGTCCACTCATAGCTTTCGATCCGACCGGCAGCACTCCAGGATCGGCTCGCATCGAGCGTAACGGTCTGGCCGGCCCAGGCAACGCGGTGCGGCCGGGCGACGGCCACCAGTTGCGGACCGTATTCTCGCTGGTAAGCCTCCCACGCGAAGGCATAGGCGTCCATCGCCCCCCACTGCCCGGATGCCTGCCTGGCTGTGAGGCCGAAATGCAGATGCGACCATCCGCCACTGCCGCCCTCCTTGCCGAGAATGCCAATGGCTTGGCCTGCGCGGACGCGCTCGCCCAGGCGGACGGCCGGGTCGATCGAATGCAGATGGCTGTAGCGGTAGTACCAGCCGCGTGCGTCGCGCACGTTGATTACGTCGTACCGCACACCGGAGGGCCCGACATCGTCAAGTGCCTCGTCGCCGACCGACACGACGATGCCGTCGGTGGCCGCCACGACCTCGACTTCTCCTTCGACGCCGCCGAAGTCCAGGCCATAGTGATAATAGATCGAGCGGTCGGGCGGCAGCGGGCATTCGCCGCGGTCGACGAAGACCGGAACATTGGCCATCTGCGTATCGCTGGAAAACCATCGCATCCGGACAGGATAGCGGAATTCCGGCGCGACGAGCGGGCCGTCGGCCGGCCAGAGGCGCAGCCGCGCGTCGGCATCCAGACCCCACGGGTTGCTGCGTCCTGTGCTTGGCTGAAGGTAGTTCCTGACAATCGAGCAGTCGATGCGGATGCCTGCTACTGACTGCGGCAGGTGATAGTTCGCACAGGGTAACGTCACGGCTTGGCCATTGACCTCGACATCGACCTCCGCGTACCGAACGGCTGCACGGAACGTATCGCGCCGGGCGCGGACGGCCTGCAAAGTAACGGCTGTCTCGCTGCCGTCCGCCAGGGTCACAGTGCGTGACTCGCCGACGTTCAGATCGACCACGCGGACGATCGGCTCCCGCTCAGCCTGCTCGGCGGCCACCGTGCCGGCCGGCCACCAAGCGAAAACGGCCGTAAAAAAGAGCGTAAAAAGGCGCGTGAGAATCCCCGACGGGATGATGCGTCGCATGGTTCGTCCTCCTGGAGCGTTCACGATCGTTTCCGCGCGTTCGAGCCGCCGTACCAAAAGCAACGCGATCCGACCGTGTTATGCCCACCGGGTGCGGGCGATATCGACGGCTCATTGCCAGCCCGCCGGCGGTGCGGGATGGCATGGTCGGCAACGGTACCTCAGGATCGTACCGGGGCGCTTCGCGCAACCATCGGCCATTGACACCTCCTCGGCGCGCGGTTAGTAAATCTACGGTAACAGTCCGCTTTCGTCCACCAAAAGGCGACCCAAAACTGAAGTGAGCCGTCGAAAAGGAAAGCAGCCTTTCTAATCTAATTCACATGACAACGAAGGAATTACCATGCGTAAGAGTCGCATCAAGACCAAACTCGCGGCCGACAAACCGGTCATCTGCGTCCAGTTGCATTTCCAGGATCAGTCCGTTTTCGAGCTGACGGCCCTGCTGGGGTACGACGGTATCTGGATGGACCTCGAGCATCACCACCACAGCGTTCAGACGGCCAACACGATGATCCGGGCCGCACGGGCGGGCGGGATCTGCGATATCGTCGCCCGGCCGGCCAAGGGCGAATTCATGCGGATGGGGCGCCTGCTCGAGGCCGGCGCCCACGGCATCATGTACCCCCGCTGCGACGATGCAGCCGAGGCGGCCGAAGTCGTCAAGTGGATGAAGTTCGCGCCGAAAGGCAAGCGCGGCTTCGACGGCGGCAACCCGGACACGCCCTACTGCGGGCTGCCCATGGACGAGTACATGAAAAAGGCCAACGACGAAACGTTCCTCGTCCTCCAGCTCGAGGAGCAGCATGCCGTGGACCGGGCCGAGCAGATCGGCGCGGTCGACGGGGTGGACGTGCTCTTTCTGGGGCCGGGGGACTTCAGCGTCCTCAGCGGTTTTCCCGGCCAATGGGATCATCCCAAGCTCTGGAAAGCCTACGAGACCGTCGCCCGTGCGGCTGAGAAAACGGGCAAGTGGTGGGGCACGCCCGCGTTCAACCCCGAGCACGCGCGGAAACTCATGGAGATGGGCGCCCTGTTCTTCTGCCACAGCGCCGACCTCGTAATCCTCAAGCAGGGGCTCGAACAGATCATCGCGCAGTTCGAACCGCTGGGTTTTACGTTCGACAACCACATCACGGGAGAAGGCAAAAGCTACCTTCAGGGATAAGCGCGCTCATACGACGAGGAGATCGTCATGGCCAAGCATCGCATGTTGATCGTGGGTGTGGGCTCGATCGGCGAGCGCCACGTACGGACCTTCAAGGCGACGGGGCGCGTCGAGCTATCCATCTGCGAGAGCAACGCCGGCCTGCGCGAAACGGTGGCTGAGCGTTACGGCCTGACGACGAGTTACGCGGACCTCGACGCCGCACTGGAAGCCGGCAAATTCGACGCTGCACTCATCGCGACGCCTTCGCACCTGCACGTGCCGATGGCTAAAAAAATCGTCGAGGCCGGCTACCCGCTGTTCATCGAGAAGCCGCTCAGCCTCTTGCTGGACGGCACGGACGAGCTCATGCGCCTCGTCGAAAAAAAGAAGGTGCTGACGGCTGTCGCCTACACGTACCGCTCCCATCCGGCATTGCGCTCGATGAAGGAAGCGATCGATTCGGGCCGATTCGGCAAACCCGTCCAGGTCGTCGCGACGTGGGGCCAGCACTTTCCGCACTATCGGCCGGCCTACCGCGAGATCTACTACACGAGCCGTAAAACCGGCGGCGGGGCGATCCAGGACGTGTTGACGCACGCGATCAATGCGGCCGAGTTCCTCGTCGGGCCCGTCGAGAAGCTCTTGGCCGACTGCGACCACAAGGTCCTCGAAGGCGTCGAAGTCGAGGACACGGTCCACGTGATCGCCCGCCACCGCGACGGCATCATGGGCTGCTTCAGCCTCAATCAGCACCAGGCGCCCAATGAGAACCTCGTCACGGTCGTCTGCGAGCGAGGCACCGCCCGGTTCAATCTCATCGAGGCGTGCTGGCGGTCGATGGTCGAGCCGGACAGCGGCTGGAAGGAGGAGTTCCAGTTCTCGCGCGAGCGCGACGACATCTTCATCAACCAGGCGAACCTGTTTTTGGACGCCCTCGAGGGCAAGGGGCCGGTCGCCTGCACCTTGGCAGAAGGGCTCCAGACGCTCCGCGTGAACCTGACCGTCCTGAAGGCGGCTGACAATCCCGGCTGGGTGCCGCTCGTCGGCTGAGTACCGCCCCGCGCGGATGCGCCGTGCGCGCCTGCGGGAAAGACTTTTCATCCCGGCCAACAAGGAGACCCGCCATGGACCGACGATCAATGCATCTTCACTGGCAGGTCATCGCCTTTGTGCTCCTAGCCGCGTTGCTGGGCGGCTGGGCGGTCTTTTCGTCGGGAACGGCCGACGTGGCGATCGCATCGGTCGTGCACAAGCGGCCGCAGGATCGGCCCGTGGTCCGCACGGGGATCGATCGGCTCATCGACAACGGTTTCCGCGAGTTGCTCGGCAAGCGCGTGGGCCTCATCACGAACCCGACGGGCGTGACGGCCGACCTGAAAAGCACGATCGACGTCCTCCACGAGGCGCCGAACGTCGAGCTCGCGGCATTGTTCGGCCCCGAGCACGGCGTGCGCGGCGACGTGTTCGGCGGTGAAAAGATCGACGACGCCGTCGATCCGGCCACGGGCGTCCCCGTCTTCTCGCTTTACGGCGCGACCCGCAAGCCGACGCCCCCGATGCTCGAGGGGCTCGACGTGCTGGTCTACGACATCCAGGACATCGGCTCGCGGTCCTACACCTACATCTCGACGATGGGTGCAGCCATGGAGGCCGCCGCCGAGGCCGACATCGAGTTCATGGTGCTCGACCGGCCCAATCCGTTGACCGGCCTGCGGATCGAGGGACGCCCGCTCGATTCGCGCTTCGCCTCGTTCGTCGGCCAGTACCCGATTCCCTACGTTTACGGCATGACCTGCGGCGAGCTTGCCCTGATGATCAACGACCAGGGCTGGCTGGCTGACGGCGAAAGCTGCCGGCTCACCGTGATCGCGATGGACGGCTGGACGCGCGACATGGACTTCGATGCGACGGGCCTGCCCTGGGTGCCGACCTCGCCGCACATCCCGACGGCTGACACCGCCCTGTTCTACGCCGCAACGGGGATCATGGGCGAACTCCAGGTCGTCAGCGAGGGCGTCGGCTACACGCTGCCGTTCAAGTTGGCCGGCGCGCCGTTCATCCGCGATGCAGCCGCGTTCGCCGAGGCCCTGAACGACCGCAAACTACCCGGCGTGACTTTTCGCCCGATGTACTTCACGCCGTTCTACATGGACCGCATCAAGGGCAAACCCTGCGGCGGTGTGCAGATCCACCTGACCGATCCGGCCGCCGCGGATCTGACGGCCATCCAGTTCCACGTCCTCGACGTCGTCCGCCGGCTCTATCCGGAAGTCGAGCTTTTCGGCCGCGGCCGCGATGGCATGTTCGACAAGGTCTGCGGAACGGACCGGATCCGCCGGATGTTCGAGCGGGGTGAACCGCTCCCGCGGATCCTGGACTACTGGAACGACGACCGGGCGATCTTCCTGCGGCAACGCGCCCGCTACCTCATCTACCCCGAGCCGAGCGACCGCTGAGACGAACCGCACCGGCAGGCAAGACGCATGAACCCCGCGTGCGCATCCTGTCTTTTGGCTGCCAAACGCTCCAAGCTGCTCGACCGGTCAGAGCCAAATCGCCATATGCAAACGGCGATTTGATAAAGTATTGCATTGATTATTCATCAGACAACGGCAGAAGCCGTATGCAATGCCCCGCACACGGCAGGGGGCTTTCTGTCGCCGCGTGCCTGGTTCGGCCGGGGATGCGGACTGCATCACCGCGATTCCCGAAACAAAGTGTTCCCATCCGATAAACTTCTCTGATATACTGAGAAATGCGACCGACGTCAGGATGAACAAAGGTTGCGCCAGGGGGGACCATGTCGACGCGCATCCATCTTGACCGTACACCCACTGCCGATGAGCGGCGCAATGTGCCCGTGGGCTGCTCGCGGAAGTTGCTTGGAACACCATCGCCTGTCCGGCTTGCGAACCAGCGGGTTCGCGGTGCGCACAGGAGCGCGCGAGTGCGAAGCTCTTGCGGGCGCGCGGGTTTCACGCTCATCGAGTTGCTCGTCGTGGTGGCCATCATCGCGCTGCTCCTGGCTATCCTGCTGCCGAGTTTGCACGCCGCGCGCGAGCGGGCACGGCGCATCCAGTGCGCGGTCAACCAGCGTACGTGCGCACAAGCGCTGACGATCTACTGCCAGATGAGCAATGACTTTTTCCCCTGGGTAAAATTCCCCGAAAGGGACAGTTTCGGCCCTCAACCCTGGGAGATACTCTACAAATACATGCAAAAGGGTTTGCCCAGCCGCTTCAAGGACTACTCGCGCGCTTTCAGCGGAAGGGAGGACGTCTATTACCTGGGCGTCGAGTACTATCTGTGCCCCTGCGACAAGATGCATCACCTCACATCCGAGGCTGAGCAGCAACTCGCCGACGGCACGATGATGCGGGGAACGTTCGTCCTCAGTTACTCGGCCAATCTTTCCGTCATCGGCGGCGAGCGCAAGAGTTCATCGATCAAGAACCTCTCCCGCTACGTCGTTTTTGCAGAGTCCGGCGACGACACCGAAAGCGGGTCGGACGCCTTGGACCTCAAGGACTTCAACGTTTACAGCAACCAGACCGGCTTCGAGGTTCGCCACCTCGGCGGGGCGAACGTGGTCTATCTCGACGGCCACACCGGGTCTCCACGGTTCACTGACGACCTGCCCGATCGTGGTTTACCACCCTATCCATCTTCCTGGGTTCCCAACTACAGCCAATCGACGCTGGACAACTGGACGCTGCGCGGCCGAGAGGTCCGCGAAACGTGGGAAGGTCGGCCCGGCCTGTAACCGGCGCCGAGTCGATGCAGCCACACCCCTCCTCCGATCCCTGAACGCGAACCCTGGGTCCCTGTTTTTTTGCGGCTAACGGCGGGGACGACTTGAAACGACGAAGAACGTCAATGCCAGGACCTCGAGACACAAGGCCGTCATGAACCGGATGAGGTGAACACCGAGCTGCTCCTGCGGCGACAGGAACCATCCGAACAGTGCGTAGAGCAGGGCGCCGATCGCCATGATCTGGACGATCGTGCCGACCAGGCGCGACAGGGAGAAGTCCTCATGCTGCGATCGGCGGTCCACCATCCGAAGGAAGTTGAGGATCTCCTGAAGGACGGCTGTCGGGTTCTCGCGCGCCGCCCCGCCGCGGCCTGTCCGCGACGAGTCGGCCGACCGCGTACACTTGACGATCATTTCGACGGCCGCTTCGAGCGAGTCGACGATAAAATCCGCGCTGCGCTTCTCCTCGGCCGACGCGGCCGCCCCGTCGGGACGCACGAGGACGGTACGACAACCGGCCGCCCGTCCCGCCTGGCAATCGCGCGCCGAGTCGCCGACCGCCCACGAGGCGGCCAGGTCGATCTGCCGTTCGAGCGAGGCGGCCAGGAACATCCCGGGGCGGGGCTTGCGCAGATCGCTGTCGCGGCGGTAGTCCTCGACGACGGCTTCCTCGCCGTCCAGGTAGGGGCAATAGTAGATCGCGTCGAGCCGTGCTCCCTCGGCCGCCAGCAGTTCCTGGAGCCGATCGTGGACTGCCTGAAGGGCTGCCTCGTCAAAAAGGCCCCGCGCGATGCCTGACTGATTGGTGACGAGGATATTTTCGTAGCCGACCTCAGCCAGCCGCTTCAATGCGCCGGCTGCCCCCGGCAACAACGTGACCTTCTCCGGGGAGTCGATGTAACCGGGGTCGGCAACGAGGGTGTTGTCGCGGTCCCAGAAGACGGCTGGCTTGCTCATGGCCGACACTATCGCTCAAGCCGCCCGCGAATGCAACGCTCGTCGCATGCCGCCGTCGACGGGCTTACGGTTCGGGGATGCTCCCGGTCCGCTGTTGGAGCTGCTCGACCAGCGATCGCCAGCAGGCGAAAGGTGTTTCGAACTCGTATTGGAGGATGTCGGCCACCAGGACGAGGTCGCGCGCAACCATGGCGTCCTTCAGCTCACCGAGCATCTTCTTGAACAGGTCGAACACCTCGGCCACGGACCGGTCCTCGACGCGCAGCTCGTCGAGCGGGACATTCAGCGCCTGCGAGGAAAGCAGGACGGCCTCCTGGACCTGCCGCCACGCGGCGAACAGGGTTTGAAGCTGCTGGAAGGCGGGCTCCCATTTCCCCTCGGTGAGCAACCCGGCAATCTGGCCGCGGGCTGCGTCCGCCTCCGCCAGGCGGGCGGAGGCCTCGGCGAGTGTGCCTGCCACAAGCGATCCCAGCGGCTGGGTGATCAGCTCGAGCGTGTCGAACTGCTCGATCGGCCGGGCGAGCATCTCCTCCATCCCCTCTTCGGGCAGCGGCTGACCGTCACAGTGAATGTTGACCACGAGTCGGGGATGCGCCGCGTCGGACTCCCCGACCTCCTGGGCGAGTTGGCCGAGCGTCTGTTCCCGACCGCCGGCCGGCGTATAGGGTCGGTCATCGACAAAGACTTTCATGGGACCACCTCGATGAATGCTAACGACTCGCGAAGCCACGCCGACCGGGCGTTTGCCGCCCCCGGCAGGGACACTCATCAAGATGCATCGGCGCCGAGCGGTTCGCGGCTCGAACGAACTTGCCGCCCCAGGGGCGGGCCTTACACCGGAGCCGGCAACATGGAATGCCCAGTACACTCCCCTAGGACCCAGCCCCCCTGCTCACGCGCCAACCTGACAATGCGGGATCCGCCGGCCGGCCCGCAACATTTTCAGGCGACCTGCCGGATGCCCGCCCGATGCGGCCCGAACGGGAAAGAGTGACACAAGCTCATTTATTACAAGAGGTTAGCTTGGCCGACCGGGCCATCTCATGGGCATCGGCGCGGGGAAGACTTTGGGGGTGGCGGTAATTATGGCACAATATGTGTCGGCCTGATTGTAACGTATTGACTGCCGGCGCATCTAACAGGACAGAACGAGGTTGTCGCTGCTGCGACAAGAAAAACTACGGCCCCCGTGCAGCCATGCGAAAAGACCGATGTCCGGAGAGGGGGGCAGGAAGTCGGGGCCGGTGATGGGGTTTCGCGGAGTGGGGCCGTCGGCCTCTTCTCACACGACCAACCTCCGAAGTGATCCTCAGGGACGCGATGACAAGGGGACAAACATGAGCACGGTGCGCACCGCGCAGCCCTCGTCCGACGAGGTGGAAGCGGTCAAGGAGCTTCACCGCGCCTACACCGCGCTGACGGGCCAGCTGGCCGGCGTCATCGTCGGCATGAACGACGTCATCGACCAGTTGCTCATCAGCCTGCTCTGTCGCGGACACTGCATCCTCGAGGGCGTGCCGGGGCTGGCCAAGACGCTGCTCATCTCGACGATCGCCCGGACGGTGGGCCTGTCGTTCCGCCGGATCCAGTTCACGCCCGACCTCATGCCGGCCGACATCACCGGCAGCGACGTGCTCGAGGAGGACCACACGACCGGCAAGCGGGTCTTCCGGTTCGTGCCCGGTCCGCTGTTCGCGCACATCATTCTGGCCGACGAGATCAACCGGACGCCGCCCAAGACGCAGGCCGCCCTGCTGGAGGCGATGCAGGAGCGGCAGCTGACGATCGGCAACCAGACACACCGTCTGCCCGAGCCGTTCTTCGTTTTGGCTACGCAGAACCCGATCGAGCAGGAGGGTACCTATCCGCTGCCGGAGGCGCAGCTCGACCGGTTCATGCTCAAGATCAAGGTCGATTACCCCAGCGAGGCGGAAGAGCTCGAAATCGCCAAGCGCGTCACGACCGATTACGCCTTCGAACCCTGCGAGGTACTCAGTGCCCAGGCCATCCAGCGGATGCAGTCGGTGATTCGCAAGGTTCTGGTGGCTGACCACATCTATCGCCTGGCGGTGCAGCTCGCCCGCAGCACGCGCCCCGGGCCGAACGGGGCGGATGACTGGGTCAGCCAGATGATCCAGTGGGGTGCAGGGCCGCGGGCGTCGATTTTCCTCCTGCTGGCCGCCAAAGCCCGTGCGGTCCTCCGCGGCCGCTTCCATGCGACGTCGGCCGACGTGCTGGCGATGGCGTTGCCCGTTCTCCGCCACCGCGTCATCCCGACGTTCAACGCCGAAGCGGCCGGCCTGGACGCCGACGCGCTCGTCGCACGCTGGGTACGGGGACTCGACTCCACGACGACCGCGTCGGGCGCGAAGAGATAACCGGTTGGGGGGCTCGTCGTGGCATCGGCCAGCGGATATCCGCAAGAATTGCTCGACCCGTCCGTCGTTTCGGCCCTGGGTCGGCTCGAACTGATCGCGACGCGCGTCGTCGAGGGGCTGGTAACCGGCAGGCATCGCTCGCCCTACAAGGGGTCGAGCGTCGAGTTCGCCGAGCACCGCGTCTACAGCCCCGGTGATGAGCTGCGCCTCCTCGACTGGCGGGCCCTGGCCCGACGCGATCGGTACTACGTCAAGCAGTACGAGGACCGCACGAATCTGCGGGCCGTCTTGGTCGTCGACGCGTCCGGTTCGATGGGTTTCGGCCTGCGCACCGTCACGAAGCTGCGCTACGCGCAGATGGCGGCCGCCTGCCTCGCCCGGCTGCTGCTGCGACAGACGGACGCGGTGGGGTTGACCGTGGTCGGCGGCGACGGAGACGGCTACATCCCACCGCGCAGCGCACCGCACCATCTGCACGTCCTGCTGACCGTCCTCGAGCAGCTCACCGCCCGAGGCGACGCGGTTCTGGCTGACCGTCTGCACGACCTGGCCCAGCGGCTCCGCCGGCGGGGCATGATCATCATCTTTTCAGACTGTTTCAGCGAGGTCGCGCCACTGGTGCGCAGCCTGCACCATCTTCGCGTGCGTGGCCACGAGGTACTTCTGTTCCACACGCTGGCCCCGGAAGAAATCACGTTCGACGTCGGCGCGTGGACGCAGTTCGAGGACCTCGAGGCACCCGGCGCGCGGATCGAACTGGACCCCCGCGCGGTCCGCGCCCAGTATCGCGCGCGGTTCGAAGCGTTCCTGGAACAGCTTCGCCGCGGCTGCATCGAGGCCAAGTGCGACTACATGCTTCTGAGAGCGGATCAACCTCTGGGTGAAACATTGGCCCGGTGTTTGGCCCGGCGGGCGGCCCGGGCCCGGTGAGCCATAGAACGGAACCCCTCCCACGGCTACGGGAGGGATCGGGAGAGCGCGGACGTGGTCAGTTTTCTGAGTGCCGTTTTTCTGTGGGGATTGCCCCTGGCGGGGGTGCCGGTGGTGATCCACCTCCTGCACCGCCGGCAGCACCACGTCCTGCGATGGGGTGCGATGCAGTTCCTCCGCGAGGCGACCAGTCGCAGGCACCGCTTCCGGCGGATCGACGATCTGTTACTCATGCTGCTTCGCGCGCTGGCCGTGGCGGTCCTCGTCCTGGCCCTGGCGCGACCGGCCGTCCGTTCCGCGTGGTTCGCGCCGAGCGGAACGCGCGAGCTCGTCCTGCTCTTGGACGACTCGATGTCCACCGCGCGGACCCTGCCCGAGGGCGCCGGCACGATCAACGAGGCGATCCGCCATGCGGCGGCCCGTCTCGTCGGCGGGTTGCGTCCGGGAGACCGCGTGCGGGTGATGGCCGCCTCGTCGCCGCGTTGGCTGACCGACGAGCCGGTGACGATCAGCGGGGATCCGGACGCCGCGCTGACCGGCCCGCTGGACGGTCTTCGCCCGACGCTGGCAACGGCTGACTGGCTTGCGTGTGCGGGCGGGGCGATCGCGCTACCCGCTGCCGGCCTGGATCTCCGTGAGCGGGTCGTGGCTGTCATTACGGACGGCCGGGCCCACGGCTGGCAGCCCGACGCGACCCTGTCCTGGATGCAGCTCAAACAGCAGGCGGACGAAGCGCCATGCCCGACCGTACTGACGGTTCTCGACGTCACGGCCAATGACGAGGCGGACGGTGCCGCGGGCGTTCCGCAAATCAACCTGTCAGTCGATACGGTGTCTTCCGTGCGACCCGTTACGGGGCGGGGCGAGCCGACCCCGTTGACGGCCGTCATCCGCAATACGGGCAGCGAAACATCGGTGCCGACTCCGCTTCATTGGCTCTGTGGCGACCATGAGATGGCGGTAACAACGCTCGAGCCGATCGAGCCGGGCCAGACCGTGACCGTGAGCGTGACCCACATTTTCGACGAAGCGGGCGTGTTGGCCGTCACCTGTCGCATCGAGACGGCCGACGTGCTCGGCCCCGACAATGAAGGGCGCTTCGTCGTCGAGGTGGTCGAGTCCGTCCCCATCCTCGTTGTGGACGGCTCCTCTCGGTCCGACCCGTTGGCCGACCAGTGTCAATACATACTGGCCGCCCTGGGCGACAGGCGGGACGAAGAGTCCGACCGGCGGTTCGGGGCGTTCGCACCGCGCGTCATCACACCGGCCGAGCTGCCTGCGGCACGCCTGGCTGACTTTGGTGCCGTGCTCTGCCTGGAGGACGTACGGTTGACACCGACCGACCTCCAGCGTCTGGCCGACTTCGTTCAGAACGGAGGCGGGCTGTGGGTCGTGGCCGGTCCCCGAACGAACGCGGCGTCGTTCAACGCATCGCTTTATGCTGGCCGCGGCGGCCTGTCGCCCGTCACGCTGGGCGAACCGGTCGGGAATGCGAACGATCACGAGCGCTTCGAGCGGATCTGTCCGCCGTCGGCTGACCACCCGGCTACGGCCCTGCTGGCTGACACGAACCGGCTCGACATCGACCGCGGTCGCGTCTACCGCCGCTTTCCCATCGCGGAGAGCTCCGAAAAGACGGATTCGTCCGTGCTGCTGGCGACCGACGCCGGCGTGCCGCTGGTCGTGGAGAAGGCGTTCGGCCACGGTCGCGTACTCGTTCAGGTCGTACCGATGAACGCGGCCTGGGGCAATCTCCCGCTCTGCCGGGCGTTCGTGGTGATGGTCCACGAATGGCTGTGGCACCTCGTCGCGCCGTCCTTTTCACGCTGGAACCTCGAACCCGGCCAGGGGCTCGTCATCGCGCGGGCGACGGAGGGCACGTTCCCTGCGGAACATGATGCAGCTGTTGTGACATCGCCCTGCGGACGTACGCATCAGGTCGAGGGACGCGTCGAGCAGGACCGGCTCGTCTACCGCTTCGCGCAGACGTTCGAGCCGGGGCCCTATGTCTGGGTGATCCCGCAAACGAACGACCGCAATGAGCAATATCCGTTCGAGGTCCGTCGCGATCCGAACGAGTCGGACCTCGCGCCGTTGGACGACGCACAGCGAGAGGCGTTGGCGACGGCCGGCGACTGGCACTTCGTGAACGACCCGCTTGGCAGAAAGTGGCGGATCGACGATGCGCCGCGCAATGTACCGATGGGTCCGTCTCTGCTCGTGGGGTTGCTGGGACTCTGGGCGATCGAACTGGTCCTCGCCGGCCATCTGACGCGTCGGCGTCGGGCGGCCCTCGCTCCGCTCCGCCGCGAGGACACGGACGTGCCGGAGGCCGCACCGCAAACCGCACCTGTCGACCGGCGTTGGCAACACGCACCGGCGCATGCGAGAGGATACTGACGTTTCTTTATGTTGACGGATACAGAAACAATCACCGAGATAACGTATGCCGGCGGGTTCTCGCCCGGCACGTTGATCGCCGCGGGCGTTGTGGCGGCTGTCGTCATCGTTCTGCTGACCTTCACCGAAAATCGGCCAGTGCGTTTCGGAGTCCTCTCGGTCGTTTCGCTGCTGCGAATCGCGGCCGTGGCGGTGGTACTCTGGGCATTGGCCGGCCTGTCGATCCGCACGGAAATGCACACGGCGCAGCACCCCTCGCTTGCCGTGGTCACGGACGTCAGTGCGAGCATGTCCGTGGCCGACCCCCTGCCGACAGCCGGCCCCGACGCGCGCGAGGTGCGCTGGGCCGTTGGGCAGGCCGACCCTCTGTTGGCAAGCATGTTGGCGGATCTCGACGGTGCGGCCGCCAGGCTCGGCTGGGCAGAGCGGGTGCTCGCACGTTTGGCGCGCAACCGGCCCGATGCGGAAACGGCCGTGAACAGGGATGACGAACTGGAAAACGTAAGCACCCAGGTCCGCTCCGCAGCCGATCAGCTCGACCGCGTCCTGAGCGATGCAACCGTCGACCCCGCGGGGTTACGCGGCCGGGTGGCGGCGATCCGCTCGTTCCTTCTCGACGAGGTGGTCGAGCAGATCACCGCGCTGAATCGGTCCGCATCGGCTTGGCGCGAGGACACTCATGCAAGCCGGCAGGCGCGTCTCGATGAGACCCACCGCCTGCTGGCTGACCAGGCCGACCGCCTCGCGGGCGTGGCCGACGAGTTGGCCCTGCATCTGGCACACGAAGAAAAACCCGCTGCCGCCAAGACCTGGCGCGCCTGGGTCGAACGCCCCCGCTCCGAAAAGGTGGCCGCATGGACAGGCGACGCTCATGAGGGGTGGCTGGCGGACCTGCCGGGCCGCGCGGACGTTCGGCGTTACCATTTCGCGGACCACGTCTGGCCCGCGCCCGCGGAAACGCATGCAGCGGAACCCGCCGGCGAAATCGCCGCAACCGATGGAATCGATCCCACGCGGCTGGAAACGAACCTTGCCGAGGTGTTGCGTCAGTTGGCGGCCGACGCACTGGCCCACCGCGTCCGGGCTGCATTCCTGTTCACCGACGGGGCGCACAACGCGGCGTCGGATCCGGTGGAGGCGGCGGCCCACCTCGTCTCCACGCCCCTTTTCATCGTGCCGGTCGGTCGATCCGATCCCATTCGCGACGCCGTGGTGCACCATGCCCAGGCACCGGCGACGGTCTTCGAGAACGACGTCGCGCTTGTCGAAGCGATGCTCGACGCCTACGACCTGGCCGGCCATCCCGTCACGGTGGATTTCGAATGCAACGATACGTTGATCGAGAGCCGTACGCTCGTACCGAACACGAACGCGTATGTGGCCCGATTGCGGTTCGAACACAAGCCCGGAGCGTTGGGCACGTGCCGTTATGCGGTCCGCGCCCGGCCGCTGCCTGACGAAAGCATCCTGGACAACAACGCGGCGCGGCTGGACGTGGAGGTCATCGAAAGCCGGCTCAACGTGCTGCTGGTCGATCGTCTGCCGCGGTGGGAGTTCCGGTTCCTGTGCAACCTCTTCAAGCGCGATCCGCGCGTCGAGGCCGAAGCGGCGTTGCTGGACGAACCCCGCGCACAGGTCGGTTGGACAGCCCTGGGCCTGCCCGACGAACTCCAACAATGGCAAACGTTCCGCGTGGTGATCCTGGGCGATGTGGACCCGCACGACCTGAACGTGGAACGCCAGGCGGCGCTGGCGGCCTATGTTCGGCAGGGCGGGACGCTCGTGGTGATCGCCGGCGAGGAGGCGATGCCGGCCGCCTACCGCGGCCAGCCGCTCGAACGGATTCTACCCGTCGAGTTGTGTGCCGTACCGCCCGCCGCCGCGGAGGGCTACCACCCGTTTATCACCAGCGCGGGGCGTGAGACGCCTGTCACGCGGCTCGAGGCTGACGAGGACGCCAGTCAGCGCCTCTGGCGTGAGCAGATCGTCATCCACGAACTGTCACCGTGGGCCTGTCCCCGGCCGACCGCGCACATGCTCATCGCATGCGTGCCGCCATCGGCCAGTGACGTCGGCGCGGACGCACCGGCACTGGTAAGCTGGCATTTTTACGGGCGGGGCCGTGTGATCTACCTCGCGGCACCGGTCACCTATCAACTCCGCCAGCGTTTCGGCGACCGGTACCACCACCGGTTCTGGGGCCAGCTCCTGCGATGGGCCGTCGCGCGCCAGACGGCCGGCGGCGGGCGGACGGTGCTCGTTTCCACCGACAAAAACCAGTACGCCCACGACGAGCCGGTGCGCGTTGCCGTGCGTCTGGCCGACCTCGACCGGAAACCCATCCCGGCAGCGGAGATCACCGTCGATGCGACGCAGGACGGCCGGCCCGTCGGGCGCGTCGAACTGCACGAAGATAACACCGAGGCCGGGCTGTACGTGGGCACGCTCCACGCACTGCCGGCCGGCACGATCACGCTGACGGCGGCCGGCCCGCAGGTCGCCGCCCTGCTGGCAGCCGAGCAGGATAAGTCGCCTGCTCAGACCCTCATCCAGGTCGAACCGGCGCTGCACGCGGAGCTCCGCCACACGCAGTGCGACCTCGCGCTGCTGTCGCGCCTCGCCGAGACGGCCGGCGGACTCGTCGTGCCGCCCACGGCCCTGGAAAGCCTCGTTGCCAATCTCGACATGACGCCGGAGGTTACGGTTTCGCATGAGACGCGCCCCGCATGGAACCGGTGGTGGGTGCTGTGGCTGGTCGTCGGTTGTCTGAGTGCCGAATGGGTGACCCGAAAGTTGGCGGGTCTGGCCTGAGCCGATAGGTTGTCGGCCGGAAAAATGCGCGAGGGCCACTGACATGGCCGATGTGATGCATTCGATCGAACTGCCGCCTGCAATCGCCTCACGGCTGGCGCACCTTCGCCGCCGGGCGCGGTGCGTTCACGTCGCGCGCGGCGCGGTGTGGGGTACGGCCGTGCTGCTGGGCGGCATGGCGGTCGTCATGTTCATCGACTGGGCAGTGGTTCTGTCGAGCCCCGCCTGGCGCGTCGCGCTGTCAGGGGTGGTCTGGCTGGCGGCTATGGCTGTCTTCGTACGCTTCGGGCTCTACCCGCTGCTGCGGCCCTACTCGCTGGCCGCCGTGGCACTCGACGTGGACCGCGCGGTACCGGCCCTCGAAGAGCGCTGGTCGACAGTGGCTGAACTGGCCGCCAGCACGGACCCGCCGTCCGTCCGCGGCGGTCCGATCCTTTTCAGCCGGGTGATCCGCGAGGCTGAAGCCGGTCAAGGGCAGGTCGTGGCTGAACAGATCTTCCCGGCCTCTGACGTGAAGCGGTGGCTGATGGTCCTGGCCGGCGGCGTCCTGGTGGGGCTTGTCGCGCTGGCCTTCAGTCCGCGTGTCGTCGGCCTGTTGGCGGCGCGGTTCTGGCTGCCGATGCGGGCGATCTCGTTGACGTCCGTTCAGGCGGTGACCGGCGACACGGTCGCCGCGCGGGGCGAACCGCTCACGCTCAAGGCTGACTTTGCCGGCCGACGGCCGCGACGGGCCAGCTTGTCGATCCGCCAGAACAACCGGGAGGATCGGCTTCCGCTGACGGTGCCCAGCCGTTCGCAGCAGCTCGCCTTGGAACTGCCCAACCCGCTGGAGTCCTTTTCGTATCGGTTCACGGCCGGCGACGGGACAACGCATTGGCACGATGTGGTCGTCACGGACCGCCCGGGGCTGGCCGAAGTGGCGTTCCGGATCGTTCCTCCCGACTACAGCCATCTGCCCGACGACGCGCGGTCCGCGCTGCCCGGCCACGTGCGGGCGCTGGCCGGCAGCCGGCTCGAACTCGCCTTGCGACCGACCAAGCCGCTGTCGGCTCTCGTGCTGGATGGGATCGCGCCATCACCGCCCCTACTGAAAGCGGCCGAGGATGGCAGCTACTGCTACGCGACCGGCTTAGAGGATGACTTGGCTTTTTCCGTCCGACTCACGGACATTTTCGGCCTGGGTAATCTTGCGCCTGCCCGTTGTCATATTTCCGTGTACGAGGACGCGCCGCCATCCGTCCGCATCACCTCGCCGCAGTCGGAAATCGCTCTTCGGCCGGACGACGCGCTGTCGATCTCTTTCGAGGCCGGCGACGATTTCGGGATCGCCTCGGCCGAACTGATCGTGGTCCATCCCGATGGTGACGGTAAGAATGTTGTCGACGTCATTCCCATCCCGCTCGACGAGATGGAAGGCGCCCGGCAGGTCGCGGCCCGTGCCGCCCTGGACTTGAAGTCCTTCGCGCTTCAGAACGGGCAGAAGCTCGAATACAGCGTTCGCGTTACAGACACGCGTTGTATGGCGGCAACCGAAACGGGCACCGTTCGGGCCGGCTCCCCCACACCGGACGCACCGCGCGACGAGGCTGCCCCTTCGTCGGCGGATCGACCGGAGGCGGCCATGAGCGCCCGTTCCGCGCCGCCGACACGTGACGGGCAAACCTGCTCGGCGACCCAGACGATCCGCATCGACCCGTCGGCCGGCACCTTCGAAGACCAGGCCCGCCGCAAGCTCGAGATCGACATCGACGGCTACCTTGCCGTTCTGGAAACCTCGCTCCGGGCCGCCGACGAACAGCTCGGCGGGCTGCGACCGACCGTCGTGCCCGATGCGCCGTGGAACGTCATCAAGGCAGGCCAGCTCCGGGCCGCGCGCGATCACCTCGCCGAGGCTGACACGTCCGTCGGCCGGTTGCGGAGGCTGTCGACCGGCACGCCTTACGCATTCATGGGTCTTCAGCTTGTCGAGATCGTCGACTCGCACGTGACGCCCGCGCGCGACGCGCTGGGCGACGCGGCCGGCGTGACCGACGCGCCCGCCCGGCAGAGACCGCTGCTGGACGAAGCGGCCCTGCACGTCGAGTTGGCCCTCGCGCGGCTGAGCGATTCGGTCGAAAAATACGAGATGGCCAAGAAGGAACACCGGGCGGGCGAACTGGCCCGCGAGGCCGTCCGGATGCATGAGATTTTCGTCGAGGACATGCAGCAGCTGCTTACTCTGAAAGAGGGGCAACCCTGGCTCAACCCGCGCACGGGCCAGATGCTCGAGGTGTCCGACGCTTACCGCGAAGAGTTGCGGGAGTACTACGAGCAGCTCAAGGTGTTGCTCGACGAGCTGGCGCGTGTGCTGGCGGACGATCCCGACCTGCTCCGCCGCATGATGGCCCGTACGCGAATGGAGGGCGTCACGCTGCGCGACCAGCTCACGGTGTTGGCGTATCGTCAGCAGGAAATTGAGCAGCGCGTGTCCGCATGGGCCGACACCGAATCGGCGGAAGCGGACCGGCTTCGCAACGCGTGGCTCGACCTGCTGGCCGTCGAGCAGGAGGATCTCGTTCAGGCGGCAAGCGACCTCTACGAGAATACGGAAACGTGGATTCCGCGCGACGTCGACCGGCAGTCCGGCGCGTTGGCCGAGGCACGTCAACTTTCCCGGCGCATTGCTCTTGAGAGCCGTCCGCTACGCGTGCCGAGGACCGCGGGGAAGATGGAGGCGTACGTCCGGCAGGGCCGCGCGCTGGTCGAAGCGCTCGGTCAATACCAGGAACAGGTCGTCCGCGCGATGGATACATCTGCAGGGCACGCACCGCTCGTGCGTTTTGTGGGCAACCGCATCGCCGAGACTGACCGCTTGAAAGCGGTCCTCGACGCGCATCTGAGAAAGGTCGAGGCCGCCCACGCGAACCGCTTCGCGGACCTGGCGGTCGTCCAGCAACGGCAACTCGTGCACGATACGGCCGAATTGGGTGCCAAGCTCGAGCGCACCGCCCCGATGCTCGGTCCCGTCACGAGCCCGACGGGTGCTCAGGCCCATGCGTTGGTCGCGATGGTCAGCGCGCAGATACCCGGCGATCAGCAGCGCGCGGTCGAGCTGCTTACCCGCGCGGCGCGCGAACCCGCGTCGCAGGTTGAGGGCGAGCTCGTCGAGGCGTTCGCCGAGGCTGAACGCGACTTCGACGCGCTGCTCGATCTCGTCGAGGAGGCCGCCCTGGAAAAAGGACCACCCGACAAACCGTGTAAGCTGCCGTCGCTTGAAAAGCTGTTGGAAAGTCTGGAGCAAGAGTGCAAGGCCTGCGAAAAACTCGGCGCGCTCGTGCAGTTGAACGTGACGACCAACTTCGACTGGCCCGGCAGCGGCATCGGCGGCTCAGGCGGGGGAAAGGGGGGCGGCTCGGGCCGTGGCCGGCAGGGGCAAAGAGCACAACAAGGCGATCTTGAGCGGGACCGTCGCGATCGCACGGCCCGCGCGCGGATCCGGACAGCGTTGGCTGAGACTGGCCGAAACATGCACGTTGAGGTCTCCGCCCCACCCCTTCGCGCCGAGCAGGAAGGCCGGGAATGGAACGTTCTCGTCAGTCGTCTCGAGGATGAACTTCGCCACGGCCGCGACCGCGTCCCGCCCGAACACTATCGAACCGCCATCGACCGTTATTTCGAAGCGGTCTCGCAGATCGTGACCGATCGGCCCTACGAACAGTCCCCTCCGTAAGCGAAGTGCCGGTCAGAGCGCCGTCGTTACCGTCCGGGCCGTCTCCGCCGATTCGCGGATTTGCGGGGCGGTTGCCTGCGCGCCGGCGGCGGGCGTCGGCCGGCGGCGACGTCCTCGTCGAAAGTTCGTTTGCGGCGCAGGATGTGGTGGTAATGCTGCACAAACCGATGTGCCTCGTCCCGCACCTGCTGGAGAAGGCGCAGCGCCGCGTCGTTGCGCGGCAGGCGCACGGGTCGGGCGTGCGCCTTGAGGTAGAGTTCCTCCTCGCGCTTGGCCAGAGCGATAACCCGCGGTGCAGGGATGTCCAGTTCGTCGAAGGCCTCCAGCGCCGCGTGGAGTTGGCCGAGCCCCCCGTCGATGAGGACGACGTCGGGCAGCACTTCCTCGCCGCGGGCCACGTGGCGGTAGCGGCGGGTGACGACCTCGCGGATCATCGCGTAATCGTCGACGCCCTCGACCGACTGGATGCGGAAGCGGCGGTAGCCGTTCTTGAACGGCTTGCCGTCGATGAAGCAGACGAGCGACCCGCACGACTCGCCGCCGCCGAGCGTGGCGATATCGATTCCCTCGATCGTCCGCGGCACGTGCTCGAGGTCGAGGATTTTTCCGAGCCGGCTGAGTCCTTCGCTCGGGTCGATGAAAAACACCTCCGGCTGAACGTCGGCCGACGGGTCGCCCGAGTGTGACAGCGCTTCGAGCGCCAGGATCTGGTCGCGCAAGTGGGCGGCCTTTTCGTAGGCCTGTTCGGCGGCGGCCTGTTCCATCTCGCGGTTGAGCTGGCGAACCATGACGCTCCGCTTGGAGGCCAGGAACCGCTTGAGCCGATCGATGTCCCGGCGGTAGTCAGCCTTGGAGATGAGGTCCGCGCACGGGGCCGAGCACTGCTTGATCGCGTGCAGCAGGCAGGGCCGAAAGAACCGCCGGCGCGGGTCGGACTCGTGGATCTCCAGCTCGCAGGTACGGAACTTGAAGACTTTCTGGAGGTCGTTGACCGCCTGGCGAAGGCCGGCGACGCTCGTGAACGGGCCGTAGAGCTTGCTGCCCGTGAGGCGGGGCTTGCGCGTGATGTAGACGCCGGGGTAGTCGTCCGAGGTGGTGATCTCGAGGTAGGGAAAGGTCTTCTCGTCGCGGAGCTGTTTGTTGAACGGCGGCTGGATGTCCTTGATGAGCCGGGCTTCCTTGAGCATGGCGTCGACGTCCGTCTCGCAGTCGAGGAAGTCGACGTCGACGACCTGGCCGACCATGCGAAGAATATGCGGACCCCGGCTGGCGCGCAGCTCGTCGGCGTTCTGGAAGTAGCTCGCCACGCGGCTGCGCAGGTCCTTGGCCTTGCCGACGTAGAGGACGCGTCCCTGGCTGTCCTTGAACAGATAGACACCGGGACATTTGGGCAGATGCCGGATCTTGGCCAGCAGCGACGGCGGCGCCAGGGAGGCGCTGGCGGCCTCTTGCTTGTCTGCTGGCACGTCGGTGTCGGGCTTATCCGTGCGCGCGCCGGCGGCTGGATGATCCGTGTGGGGCTCCCGTTCGCTCATGCATCTTATTATAGGCCGACATTGCCCTCGGCAGGACCTCCCGCACGCACCGGCGCCGACCGAGCGCCGTGAACGACCGCGCGGGATTTGCCGGCACGTTTCGCCTCGTAGAGCGCCCGGTCGGCCATTCGCAGGAGGGCGGCTGGATGGGCGGCGTCATGGTCGGCCAGCGAGGCGATCCCCGCGCTCATCGTCGGCCGCGGCGCCACGTCCAGGAGGCGCGCCTGCTGGGCGAACAGCCGCACGGTCCGGTCGGCGATTGCCCGGGCCTGGTCAGCCGTCACGCCGACGAGCACCAGCAGGAACTCATCGCCACCGAGGCGGACCGCCAGATCCTCGTAACGGACGCACTGCCGCAGAAGCTGGCCGGTGAATTCGAGCAGCTCATCGCCGGCCGCATGTCCCCGCGCGTCGTTGAGCATCTTGAAGTGGTCCATGTCGAGCATCACGACCGAGAGATCCCGGCCGTTACGTCGCTGCGTTTCGAACAGGACGGGCAGCTTCTCGTCGAGCATCCGGCGGTTGCCCAGGCCGGTGAGCGGATCGGTCCACGCCTCGCGCCGGCTCTGGTGCAGCTCGCGTGCGATCTGGGCAGCCTGACCATTGATTCGGCCTTTCAAATTGTAGGCCAGATCGATCGTCCGCTGCCGCCAGTGGGCGACGTCGGCCGCCAGGTCGCTAAAGGCCAAGGCCAGCGACGCGATCTCTCGGGGCACGCGGGTCGGAACTGGGTCGCCGTCCGGCTCGTCGGAAGGCCGGCGCACGCTCCGTGCGAGACGCACCACAGGGGCGACGATGTGTGTGTGAAGATAGACGGCGGCCAGAACCAGCCCGAAAAGGCCCGCTAACATCGGAGCCACCAGGCCCATATGCAACTCGTACAGCGACAACACGACCAAAGCGGTCGAGGCGGCTGTCAGCGCCAGGGCCAAAACAACCGAGGTGCCAAGGTTCAGCGGCCGACGAAAACGCATCGCTCTTTCTCGCAACACAGTGCCCATCCCGGTCCGCTGTCTGCCCCAGACAGCCTGCAGGGCCCGTCCGAAAAGACCGTCACCGTCGCGGGATTACGTCCCGTGGCTAAAGATACGATTTAATGGCGGCGTGCGGCCACTTTTATTTCCGCATCGGCGGTAAAAGATCAGCCGGTCCGCGCTGCGCCGAGACCGTGCCCCACGCGCCGAGCATGACAATACTTTCTTGCGCCCCGGATAAGGGCAAGGGGTGCAGGCAGGGAAAGGAACCGACACGGCCGGCACATTGGGAAGTTACTCGGTCCTTCCCAGGAGACGTTCGTAATCCATGACGGTGCCGTTATCGAGGCAGCATTGGATGATCTCCCGCCCCAACGAAGACAGATCGTCCGAAAGGAACTCACGCACGTGCTTGTGGAAGAAATCGCGGAGGATGGTTACCCCTTGGTCGTAGGCTTCGTCGCCGACCTCGGGCTGGGTATTCACTTCCAGGAACCAGTGCGCGATCCGGACTCCCTCGATGCGTACGGAGCGCAGCGCGTACCCGAGCAGCGGGCATCGCGCCGGGACGAGCTGATCATCCTTGAACTTGGCGCTGCCGCGCCGGGCCAGATAATCGCGCGCGAGCCATTGCGGCATAAAACCCGTCTCCCAGGCGCCGATGTACTGGTTGGGGATGAGTACGTACCGCGTGCGGGGCGTATCCTGGATCTGCTCCAGGAGCAGGTTCGCCTGCTTGACCTTTTTGCCCGTGGAGAAAGGCCAATAGCTGCCGACCCCTTCGCTGCTCAGTTCTGCGCTGTCGACGATGCTGGGGTTGGCGAACCCTCGGGGCGCCACGAGTCGCCAGAGCCAGGCCAGGCTGGGAGTCAGGACGTGGAACAGGCCGATGACGCCGTAGCTGGGGTTTTCGCGCGTACAGGGAGGGGTGCGCACGCCGATGCTGCGGACATCGATGCTGACAGGCTCGTGGACGATGTCCGGCACGACTGAGCGGGGCATGATGACGCGCGGGTTCGGGCAGCGCACGCCCGGCTGATCCTCGATGTGCTCCCAGATCAACGCCCGGCCCTTCGGAACAACGTCGATATTCAAAAAGAACAGCGGCTTGGGAGGTTGCGTCGTCAGTTTTTCCAGATAAGGATCCTGTCCGTATTCGACGATGTGATTGACCCGGACGAACCAGGCGTCTTCAGCGTCCACGAGCCATAACTTGCCGTTGGGCTGCTGAATCGAGGGGTGACACAAGGCCATGTCGTCGCAGACCGGATGCAGTTCACAGGTACGCGGAATCTCGATGTAGCGCTTCTCACCGGTAACGATATTGCGCCCCTTGAGAAACTGCCCGTCCGGGAGGCGGTGGGGCTGCTCGAGCATTTCGCTCTTTCCACCGCCGCTGGCGCCTTCGTGCATGATCGTCAGAACGTTGTCGTAGGGAGTGATCACCTGGACGGCCGAGCAGTGCGCCGCCACCCAGCCTTCCTGTTCCCCAAGACGTATGAGCGAACCGTAGACCCCTTTTTTCGCGCTGGGGCCGGGGTAGAGGTTGTACGAGAAAATTTCGTGGCTCACGTCGGAGCGATTGTGCACGACGACCTGTGTCCCCTGGAAGAAAGTGTGCCGGAACGGAGGGGCCACATAGAAGATCGTCCTGGGCGAAAAGTTTTCGGGCATCTCGTCGGCCGACAGGATGCCCTGGAGCAATGCCAGCGCGAGCGGGAAAAAGGCCGCATTGGCGGGAGCCACGGCCAGCGCGTCTTCGCCCATGTCATCGCGGCCGCTTCGGAAGGCGAAAATCGCCAGCTCCTGCTCGGACAACCATTGAAAGGTCTTTGCCCGCAAATCCGAAAAAGGCTGTCCGTACCGCTCCTGAAACCTCGTCTTGTCCGTGGGCTTGTCGTCGCCGATCACCATGCAGTCGGGATCGCGCCGACGCATGTAGGGTTCCGTGTAGTTGACGGCGATCCCGTTGCGCACGCGAACCACGTGTGCCTCGACGGCCCGCGAGCCGTCCGGCAAATCGTACGCGACCTCGACGGAGTCGCGATCCAGCGTGCCGCAGGCCAGCTCGAAGAGATCCGCAACGCTGTGCGCGACATGAACGCGCGGCGCTGCGCTTAAAACGTCCTTCAACTCGGAAGGCGGATTCATAATCGACCAGGCAGTCCGGTTCATTGAAGACCCTCACCGGTGGAAAAAGACGATACTGCCCGCATCATGGGCACACTGTTCTCCCGCAGGCGCATCCTGTCACTGTTTCCTCGCCACATTCCTGAGATCAATGAGTAAAACGGCGTTCGGAGATCCGGCTGAACGTGTCCGAAGCCAGCTAGAACGATGCCTGTTTCCCTGCCTGTCGGCGATCCGCAGCCTGCCGTCCCCCCTCCGCGAACCGGTTTCGCACCCGGTTTAATCGTCGGGGGGGTATTCTAGCGGAAAACAGTCGAGGATCGCAAGAGGGTCGTCGCAGCTGTCTGCGGCATTTTTCGTCTGCTTCGCCCAGGAACGGCCTGAAACCCGTAGGGTAGGTTCTTGACCACTCCTACGCCACTCGCGAAGATCAATAGTACTGAATGATTTGATTCAGCGGAATGTCTTTTATCAATAGAAGAGTCTTCCCATGAGAATGTGGGTACTCCGACGCGCATTACGCTTCCTGTTGGCTGTCGCGATCAGCGTGGGCTGCTACATGATGCTCCAAGACGTAATGATCGTTAAGTGGAAGGTCCAACGTCAAGTTGCGCCAGAGACATGGCCATGGCTTGTATTTCATTATGTCATCATTATCCAGATCGCGTTAACTATTTTGATTGGTCTGGGAGTATCACCGATCCATAGTATGCTGGTAAAATACCCTGTAGCTACAAGATGGTGGGTGGCGTCCTACTATTTACTGGTCGGCATTCTTCTCGGCAGCTGGATTACCTTGACACAGCTCCTGGCCATGGCGTGAACAGGTGAATAGGTCAGTACAATGGGCCTGCCTGTTTCAGAGAGCCGAATAGATCAGCGCAGCAGCCGGTAGGACAGATCGTTGAACTGTCCTATGCCGCATTTCTTGGTGCCGCCTGTCATGGGCATAGAGATATCACGATCCATGTATGCATGGAGAACCAGTACATGAAACAAGATAAGGTTCTAATTCTGGCTACTCTCGTTGGTTTATTCGTTCTCGTCATGGTGGGCATAGTTGCGGTTTGCATCAGCTTAGGCACTCAACGAACAGGTCCAGTAATTAATTATAATTCTGGCACTATAGAGTCGATTACTCTTCCAGAACGTTTTCAAATCCGGTCTCTTACGATACCAGGACATCAGCAACTCACTTTCATTGCAGAGGGACCGTCCGGGCGGTCTGTATCAGTTATTGTGAATCCAGAAGAGGGGAGCCCTCTGCAATTCGCCAGGGAAAAAAGAGTGGTTCCACCCTCTCCTGCTATAAATGTAACTGTCGGAACAGTCGTATTTCCCGTGCACAAGGCACCAGACGGTGGTTTTATTGCGACTTTGCAGGATCCGTCCATCACATTAGTCGGAGACGGGACGTGGACAAAGTCCGAGATTATAGAGTTAATAGCTGGCCTCAAGAGCCGACAGGGCAGACCGCTTAAAACTCAGCCGCCATCTTGAAGCCACCTTGGACGCTGGCGCATCGTGATACCCTCACGTGGCGGCACCGAGTTGCTCATGTATGGCTTCATCCAGGCGGGCTCGTTCCTCTTCATCGAGTACGACATCACCGGCAGCGGCATTTTCCTGCGCCTGCTGCGGATTCCGCGCGCCGCACAGTGCGTGCGTCAGGCCCGGCTGTTGCAGCGTCCAGGCGATCACGAGCTGTGCCAGGGTCAAACGCCGCGATTCCGCGATCGGCTTGAACGCATCCAGCATGCGCCCAATCCGCTCGCGGTTCTCGCGGCTGAAACGCGCGTTGCCATGGCGCAGATCCCCCTTGTCGAATTCGCGCGAGGGATCCATCTTGCCGGTGAGCAACCCCTGACCCAACGGAGAGTAGGCCAGGACCGCGATCTCGTGCGAATGGCAGAAGGGTAGCTGTTCCTGCTCGAGCTCACGGTCGAGCATCGAGTATTTCTCCTGGTCGCTGTCGATCGGACCATATTTCAGGTACTCTTCCATCTGCTCCGGCGATGCATTACTGACACCGATCGCGCGGATCTTGCCCTCCCTTTTCAGATCCATGAGAACGCCCATCGTGTCCTGGATGGGTATTGTCGAATCCTGCCAGTGTGTCTGGTAAAGGTCCACAGAGTCGGTCCCGAGACGCTGCAGGCTTGCTTCCAGTTCCCGACGAATGGATTCCGGTCCCAGGTAGATATGAATAGGGATATGGCCGTGCTCGTCCGGGACCATCGTGTTGACTCGGAATTTCGATTCGCCCACCTCCGGGTTGCAGACCATCCCGCATTTCGTCGCGAGGATGACCTTGTCCCGTCGGCCCGAGATCGCTTTGCCTACGATCTCCTCGGAAAGTCCGAATCCGTAAATGGGCGCGGTATCGATCAGGTTGACACCGGCATCCAGCGCTGCGTGAATGGCCGTGACGGAGTCGCTCTCGTCGGTTCCGCCCCACATCCAACCTCCCATCGCCCAGGTGCCGAGCCCGACAGCCGACGCTTGAATCCCTGATTGTCCGAGTGTTCGATACTGCATAAACGCGACTCCTCCTTTAAGGGTTTCTCGGGGTTGATAGCGGATCTTTTTCGAACCGCAGAGTTCTTTCCGCCTATGCCGCTTACCACCCGGCATGACATCTGCCGAGGATCGAACACGGGCACACACCGCGACCCAGCTCGTACCGGGCAAAAGATCAACCCAATTCTAGACCTGGGAGAACGAGATGTCCGTGAACTTCCCGGCAGAGTTCATCACCATCGGAAAGATCGGGCCGGCATACTACCCAGGAGGGCTTGTTTTTGCGCTGAAGCTTTTCTTGGATGTATCGGATAACGTCCAGAGGACCGGAACGGACAGGATTCGCGACCGGAATGCGAGCCTTCGGAGAAACTGCCTCCGCCAGCGGATTGATTAAAGCGAGACTTGCGCCATCTTCAGGAGTTCGAGGAGGCCGGTAATGAGGGCGTGCATCACGTGTCTTTTACGGAAATTCGCAATGGCAATGGATCAGTTTACAGCAATAGCACCGTTTCAGGCATCGATCAGGCACACCAGCCGGACCTTCAACTCCGGACGCTCGGGGACGATGTTACCGACGATGATTTCGAGGGCGGTGCGTGCCAGTCCACCACGCACAGGTCGCTGTCAAAATCCGGTCCCTTGTGCTCGTCGAGATCGCCGTCCTCGTCGATCACGCGTACGAGGATAGGCCGCTGAACATCCTGATGCCGATGTGCCGTTCCCTTGACGGCTTCGGCGACGGCGGCCGGCGTTTGTCCGATATCCGCCTCGCTGCGGCGGTGGAGATTCTCCGCTGCCGCGTTGCCCGGCCGCCGGTTTACGGGATCACTTTCGGCGGGTCGGCTCCGTATGCGTTGCTGCCGATCACAGTTTTCTTTCTGTGACGGACAGCTTCCTCGGGCGTCTTGTGGACGGGGAACCAGTTGTTGAACACCTCGCACACGTCATCCGGCGTGCCTCGGATGTACATGGGTGTGGCCGGTGAGCGGAAGGTGTTGTTATGAATGCGGATGGTCTTGCCGGCGATCAATGTGCCGTCCAGACGACGGCCCCCCGCCCCGTGCATGTCGAAGCAGTGCCCCAGCGAGGTGCCCAACTCGACGTTGTGTCGGGCCACGTAGCTGGTGCCGATTCGACCGGTGCCGGCAATGGAGTGCCGGTTGAAGTCGAACAGGTTGCGCTCGATCACCGACGAGGATTGATCGTGGCAAACACCGTAGCCCAAACCCTGG